>WNGP01000743.1_pt1 | contig 30518 bp, 28 predicted proteins | sample 5407671 | NCBI WGS metagenome assembly WNGP01 (sample SAMN13153381, study PRJNA577476) | soil metagenome | isolation source: 40 cm soil or saprolite under Garry oak tree replicate 2 | place: USA:California | collected 2016-06-15 | reverse complement strand
TATCCGGCTTCTCACTGTCGAACTGCATTGAAAAGACAAAGAGAAAACCGGTTTGCCAGGTTTGCCAATTAAGGGCCTCGTGAAAATAGCTAAGCGATTGTGGCGCCTTGCCTTAGCTTATTTTCCCCACTGTTCGCAACGAGGAGGCCGGGGGTTCGAATCCCCTCTCGTCCACCAGATTCCAAACGACTTAACCGGTTTTTCGGAACTGAATGAGTCGCCAATTGAACAATTGAACTAGGCCTAAGCGATTAGCTGCAGATATTGTGATCCATTGACCACCGCATCCGTCACGAGATTTTGGTCGAACGTGGCCAGTTTCCCGCTGTGGGCTCCAGCCAGAGCCAAGAGATAGCTGTCCGTCACTTGTGCGGAATTTAAGAGGCGGTCTGTGCGAACGCGCCGACTGTCAAACAATGTTAAGTCATCCGGCCAGAATTCATGGCTGGCAAGAGCTAAGAAGCCAGTCATTAATTCTGCCACCGCTGCCGGAGTTCCGGACGAATTCGGATACCGCGCACTTCCGACGATCCTGAGCACGCCATTTTCTGTCAGAGGGCATGTCGCCCACGCTCTCGTCGCGGATTTGGCAAACCACTCGTGCGCGCGGTCATGTTGCACGTGCGCCGGATCAATGAGCGCGATCAGCACGTTGACGTCGAGAAGAAACCGGGTCACGGCAGCTCCTCGCTGAGCTGACGCACCAACTCTGACGTTACCCGCGGGGTACGCGGAGTCACGGGGAGCAGCGGCACACCGTTTCGGGTCTTCCTGCTTGGCTCGGCTGGGCGCAGCGCATGTCGAGCAAGCGCAGAGATCACCTCTCCAACGCTTTTTCGCTGTGTGGCGGCCAGTTCCTTTGCAGCCGCCAGCACATCATCGTCGATCGCAAGAGTCGTCCGCATGACGCCTACCTCCTTGGGAACATCTCACATCAATCATCATACATCAGAGATTAGAGAACATCCAGCGGGTTCCAGGCAATGTCGATCCGGAGTTCTGAGGGATGATCACCACTTGCGGCTTATCCGCGTTATCGTCCTCGGTGAAAAAGCGGCCCTTGCGCAGAGGAATTTCCATCGTCCGAAAATAATCCGTGCCTGCGACGCGAATATCCACTTGCAACTCCTGCCCTGGGGGCGGAGTGTAACCTTCCACGCTGATGCCTCCCCAACCTACCTCGCCCGTCAGCGGCAGCGCCGAAACCACTCCTTCCGCGACCACGCCTGGCAGGTGGGCGACACGGCTCTCGATTTCCCTGTAGAAATTGATGATTGGTTTATCGTTTTTATCGTTCTGGTATTTCCGGCCCGCTGCAGCCACCTCCATCGTCAGCACATGATCGGTGGTGAACCCCGGCGGCACGCTTTGCAATCGCACGAAGCTGCGAATCAACAGTCCGGCTCCGATTAAAAGCATCAACGAAAGAGTCAGTTCGGAAACGACCAGCAACGTACGCGGGCGCGGAGCATTTTCATCCTGCGGTACGAAGGACCATGTCTTACTCGTGCCGCAGAGCCGCCAGCGGATCAATTCGGGACGCTCGCCTTGCCGGCGCATAGCCAGCGAGAATTGCGGCGCTTAGGAGGACGACACCGGCCAGCGCCAGGGTTCCCGGATCATTGGGCTGGGTCTCAAACAGAAACGATTTGACCAGCTGCGACGCGCTCAACGCAGCAGGCACGCTGATCGCGAGTCCCACCGCCGCCAGAAGTAGAACGCGGCGCAGAACCATCCAAACCACGGCGCCGCGTTGCGCGCCCAGCGCCATACGGATTCCAATCTCGCCGACCTGCCGCGCGACGCTGTAGGACACTGTCCCGTAGAGTCCCACGCACGCGATCAGGAGAGCGAGAACCGCGAAACCCGTGCATAGTTTCGAGAACGTGATTTCCCGGCTAATCGTCCGATCGATCTCCGCGGCCTGTGTGAACACGTTTGTGACGGGTATGCGTGAATCTGCCTCCCGCACGACCTCATGCACACTCCTGACATACGTCAGCGGATCACCCACCACCCGCAGCGCGTAGGTCACCCGGTCCGGAGGAAACTGGCTGGCCGCTGTGAACACGGTCATCGGACTCCCCTCTTTCAGTCCGCCGTACCGCACGTTAGCCGACACGCCGACGATTTCGAGATCGCGCTTCTCGTCCACGAACGTGATGCGCCGGCCCAGCGGATTCTCGTTCCCGAAGTAAGCCCGCGCTAGCCGCTCGCTGATCACTGCAACCGACGGGGAGCCCGGCTGGTCGCGCTCGTCAATCTCACGCCCGGCGAGGATCGGAATCTGCATCGCCGTGAGGAAACGCGGTCCGGCGGCCATGACACCTGCGCCCACAATGGTGACGCCGGTAACCGCGCCGATCTTCATCGTCCCCCTGTATGCCCCCCCGGCCATGCCGGCGCTGATGATCGAGGATTGCGAAAGCGTCGCGCTGCTCACTCCGGGGATCGATTCGAAGCGCTTGCGCAGGTTCGCGTAAAAAGTGGCGATCTCCGGGGCGCGATGCCCGGCCTGGTGCGCATTCAACGAGAACAGAAGGATGTTCTCGCGGGCGTATCCCAGTTGGACGGAGTGCAGCTTGTTGAGTGTCCGGACAAACAGACCCGCGGCGACCAGGAGGAGAAAAGAGACCGCGATTTGGGCGACCACCAGCACGTGCTGCGCGCGGCGGCGAGGTCCGCCGCCGCGGCCATTCTTCAGCGCGGGCATCACGTCCGGACTCGTCGACTGAATCGCCGGCGCAAGGCCAAATAACAGGCCGCAAACCACTGAGAGCGCCGCCGTCACGCCCAGCACGCTCCAGTTCAATTCCGCGTGCAGCGTAAAGTTCTCCCGCCCGTTGGAGAGCAGCAACGTCAGCGATCGCACGCCCCAGATCGCAAACAAGACCCCGAATGCTCCGCCGAGCGACGCCAGCATCACGCTCTCGGTAAGCAACTGCCGCACGACGCGGAACCGTCCCGCCCCCAGGCTGAGCCGGACAGCCATTTCGCGGCGTCGCGCGGCGGCCCTTGCCAGCAGCAGATTGGCGATGTTCGCGCACGTGATCGCCAGGATCAATCCCACCATCGCCAGGAGTACGTACAGAGGCTTCGAATACTGGCGGCGCAGGCTGCCCAGACCTTCGGCGCCGGGATTCAGAATCAGCGCGGGCAGTTTGGCGCGCTCACCGTCGGTCTTGGCGGTGGTGGCAACCCATTGATGGAAATGAGGCGCCAGCGCTGCCTGCGCCTGGGCTATGCTGACGCCGGGACGCAGACGGCCCATCATTTCGATCCAGTAGAAGTTTCCGTCGCCATACATGCGAGCCGCTCCGGTGCCGTCTACGAGCACATTCGTGTGCAACGGAAGGTAGAGGTCTGGCGCCACCGCTGGGTCGACTCCGAAGAATTCCGGCGGCGTGACGCCGATCACCGTGAAGGGAATGTTATCGACGAGAATCGACTGTCCAATCGTATTCGCCGGTCCTCCAAAGCGATTTTGGCTTGTCGCAAAACTGATGACGGCGACCGCCGCCGCGCCTGCACGGTCGTCTTCGGAGTTAATCAGACGTCCCGCTGCCGGCAACACTTCGAGGCCGCGAAAATAGTCGCCGGTGACGTACTCCGAGCTGGCGCTCGCCGCCTGCCCGCGGACGGCCAGGTTACGGTTTAGTCCGTCGAAGTATCCGAAGAGCGTGGAAAAGACCGGATTCCCCTCGCGAAGCGTCTCGAACGCGGCGTATGGGAAGATCCCGCTGACCAGGGTGCCTTTGTCGCCCGGCCAGAACAAGCCTTGTAACCCGTGTATGACCCATTCCCTGCTGCCTTCCTGGGGCGGCCGGCTATGCCAATTCAGGACCACCAGCGACTCGGGATCGGCCACCGGCAGCGAGCGCAACAGAATCGACTCCATGAAGCTGTAGATCGCAGTATTGGCCCCGATGCCGAGCGCCAGCGACAAGACCGCCAGGGCGCTGAATGCCTTGTTGGCGGTCATGGTGCGACAGCCATAGCGGACATCCTGGCCAAGTTCCGACCAAAACCGTGTCACCCAAATCTCCCGTGACTCTTCGTGCTTCAGTCCGACGTTGCCAAATCGCCGGCGCGCTTCAGACCGGGCGCGCTCCGCCGTCATACCGTCTGCTTGCAGTTCCGCGGCTTTTTCCGCAAGGTGGAGTTCCATTTCCTCACGCAGCGCCTCGCTGCGCTTGACGCTTTCTATCCAATACCTCAGCCGTCGTAACATGTCCGTCACCCCGCTCCCATCACGCGCGCGATCGCCAAAGCGAGTTTGGCGTACTGCCGGGTTTCAACGGCCAACTGTTTACGGCCAGCCGCCGTGATCTTGTAGATCCTCGCCCGCCGATTATTCGACGTCACGCCCCAGACACCGTCGATCCAGCCGTTTAGCTCCAGCCGCTGGAGAGCGGGGTACAGCGAGCCCTCCTCGACGAGGAGCTCGTTGTCGGACGATTGTTGAATGAACTGGACGATGCCGTATCCATGGAGGTCGCGCAGCGACAGCGTCCGCAGAATCAACATGTCCAGTGAACCGGGCAACGAATCGTTCTTTTGCGCCTTGCGTCCCATACCAAGAATTCTTAGCTTACGGCGACGAGATTACGCGAGTCAAGTTCAGATTGGCGAGCCCTCGCGCCTCAAGCCGACCGAGGCTTCGTCAAGTGAGCCCGCACGCCTTACCGGAATCGTTGGTCGGCACTTGCACGTAAATCAGGACTTTGCATGCGAAGGCGCGTCAGTGCCTTGAGATTGCTGATGGGTCGCAACACCAGCGAAATGCCGCGTTTGCTCGTTCAGTGTAATCTAATGAGTCCGTCCTTGAGCGCCGGCGAACGCAGGCCGAACTTGGCGCGGTTCTCTCAGCTTTCTTTTCTGACGCGGTCCTGCGCGATATACACGAGTCAGGGTCGGGACGCGGCATTCAGGTCATCGTCTTGCGCGAGGGGCCGCGGTCGGCATTTTGGAGAGCTCGGTGGTTGAATTTGCTGCTTGATCGACAAACGCTATTCGCACAAGCGTCGCCTGTAACCCGCAGCAGTTTCTTCTTGAGCAATGCAGTTACCACGGATACTAGAGCGGAACTGCACTTACCCAAGGGTGTGGATTTTGTTGTGGTAAGCCGCAGCGAGCTGGAGCGTGGCCAGCCTGGCGACTTTGAGCGACGCTTCCCCAACAAGATGGGATACTTCGCGGTCTCTCAGCCCGGACTCAATTTCAGCAATACAGAGGCGATCTTGTACATCGACCACGGCTGCGTCCGCACCGGTGATTTATGTGGCGGTGGAGGTTACATCCTGATGCGGAAGGTGAATGGAGTCTGGAGCGTTGTGGACCAGTTCAGTACGTGGGTGTCGTAGCGTCGTGAACAAGCTATTTATCTTCTAGGGCTCCGGCTCTTGGTGCAGCAGTGGCAGAGTCACGGGCAACTCGAATGTAGTGCCTGGGAAGTCGATTATTACCGGTAACTTGTGTCCGGGGCATAAAGCTCCGCCTCTTTGCGTTTTCCTCGGTCGCCGCCTCGCACGATAGTTTCGCCACTGGGCTCCGGAGTGGCAGGCCCATTTTCGTACTCCCTCTGCTTCGCGAAAATAAAACTCCGGGCTGTCCAATTCAGAGGGTTCTCGAAAATGACTTTGTCGTCGTTACAGGCACAAGCACCGGGCGTGATTTTATCCGGCTTCTCACTGTCGAACTGCACTGAAAAGACAAAGAGAAAACCGGTTTGCCAGGTTTGCCAATTAAGGGCCTCGTGAAAATAGCTAAGTGATTGTGGCGCCTTGCCTTAGCTTATTTTCCCCACTGTTCGCAACGAGGAGGCCGGGGGTTCGAATCCCCTCTCGTCCACCAGATTCTAAAGAACTTAACCTGCTTTAGGAAATAGATTTACGGGGCGTACGGGGCAACTGGGCGTGCCGGAAGCTCGAACCCCATCCCTATCCTCTCAGCCCACTCGAGTCGCCAATCACGCTGTTTGAGTAGTTTCTTGTAGCGTTCGGAGACATGCGTTGGTGCGTGTCCCGACCAGAAGTGTTGCAGGGCCTTCGGGCACTCCGCCGTCTCGAGCTGCGTGATGCGGAACCGCCGAAAGATGTTGAACCCACCCTTTTCGTGCTCGATCTTTTTCAGGATGGGATGAAGGCTGTCTTGGAGAGTGTTCGACTGGAGGAGCTGCTTCCCCGTAGAGGTGCAAAACAGAAGCCCCGAGGTGCGGCTGCCGATGAAATCCCGCAGCATTGCCGCGAGGGGCGTGCAGAGGTCAATGTCTCGTTCCCCGTGCTTCGTCTTTAGATTTGGCTGGATTTTGCCGCGCTTCGCTTTTTGGCGAACGTAGAGCGTGCGGCAGTCTTCCGAGATGTGCTTGCCAATTTCGAGGCCGAGCGCTTCTCCGGCCCGCAGAGGGCCACAGCCCCCGAGGAGTGCGTAAAGAACACGGAACTGTCCGTCCGCATACCGTAGAATTTCCGCCATTCCTTCGGAAGTTGTAGAAGGTTGATTTTGTTTTTCGATGATTGGTGCATCGATGAACTCCTCGTTCCATTTTCGCGGAAACAGTTCTTCGGCTTTTTCGTTGATGGCTGAAGCCACCACGGCCTTGACGATGTTCGAATAGTCCCGAATCGTTGATGGCGCCAAGTGGGAAATGTGGTCCACGAAGTCTCTCATCGCCAGATTGTTCACATCTGTCAAGAGTCTGTCCCCGAAAAATGGGAAAATCCACTTGTCGAGGGCATAGCGCCTTGTGTCGATAGTTGTTTGTTCGAGTGGATTACGTTTGCGGTTGGCCAAGGACTTGAGCCAGATCTGACCCTGATCCTTGAAAGTAATGGTAGAAGTTGCTTCGATGAACGTTTGAGTAGAATTGATGCCGAGTTGCTCAAGCTTCTCGGCGGCTGCCCGTTCTGCGATCGTGCGTGTGCGACAGATCCCAAGGCAAACTTTCTGCTTCCTGGGATTTGCATCCCCCGGTACATCCCGCCAGAATTGCACGTAGGCAGGGTCTTTCGGAAGCCACGCATCCGACCGGTTTCTCCCCTCTTGATAGATGTAGCCTTTCTGGTACGTGCGCCGTGCCAAGGTTTTGCCCCTTCGGCGCGGTGCCACAATCGGGAGAATTGTAACAGCTTCGCTCACAGTTGTATCAACTGGAAGCTCGTGAGGTCACACCAGGAGGAGCGCGAACAATCGGGGTTCCTTGCTCACGAGCCAAAATCGCACGCTCTGTTGCAAACAAGAGCCTGTTCCCAGTCACCTCACACTTCGGCTTCGATCCGTCGATCATTCTTGTGTATGCTCTAGATTCCCTCTTTCCATGGACGCGTTCCGTCTAGAGTCTTCGGTTGGTGGTGAGACCCTCAAGCTTCGCTTCCATCCGTCTCCGATTCGCGATCGCGTCGTAGACTTCGAACACCTCTGATTCTGCAAAGCCTTGCCGCTGCGCCAGCGTATGCTGTCGAGTGACCTTTTGATCTCTTGAGGCCCACAGCTTTATCGCCTTTAGACCAACCCAACCCTATCCAACTGTTCAAATAGATCATGTTGCACGACTAACAAACGCTGCTTGGTCATGATCGTGAAATCCGATCCCTTCACGGCTTCGTCGAAGGTCAGTTTGCGCGAGATCATTTCTTCCATATCTCGACCAAAGGTATCCGCAGTTCGCCGCGCGATCGCCACTGACCCGTGCAGCTTGTTCGCGTGCCTCTTGCAAACCGCCATATCCGCAAACCCAGCCCCATCCTGTAGCACCGGGCCAAAATATTCGTTTAGCCACACCACGATGTTCTTTTCCCGCGTGGTCTCTGCAAGCGCCTCGAAGCCGCTTAGCGTATCGTTCAGCGACTGCCCCCCAGTGATCACCGAATGGATGAAAACGCGCTTCCCTTTCTGTCGCAAATGATCGAGGGCATGGTTTTCGAGGATGTAGTGCCACAGAGGAATGAAAGTCGAGGCACCGGTGTCCACCACAAACGTGCCCTCTTCTTTCAGGAATCGCTCCATAAGCAGATCGAACTCCCGCTGGTCAATGCTTCCTTCCCTCAGAAGATTCAGACATTCCACCCGCAAACCTCCATATTCAGAGAAGGTTTGATTCACTGGATCTGCGTCAATTCCACACACATCCTGACCCTTCGACGAAAGATACTGAGACAAGATGGCCGAGATCAGACTCTTTCCCACGCCTCCCTTCCCCTGCAGCGCTATGTGAATCGCCGTTCTGCCGCTTCCGTTACCGCTTGCCTTTGTCATTAACTGCCTCCCTTCTGCTCATCACCTTTCTCTGGCTGTTCGTTCCTCGCCAATGAAATCCAGGTCGGTTCTCCTCCAACCGTCTTAGATTTGCTAGCGGGTCGCGTCCTTCAACGTTCAACGGCTCGCTTTGTTGCAGCGGTTCCTGCGGCGAAGAGACGTTGCTTTTTTCCCAATCGCGTGGCGCGGTTGTTTTCTTGCTTCTTCTTGCGCGCCAGACGGTCATCTGAAAAACCCGATAGGCCATAGCTAGGCCTTTCTTCTCGAGCGCTACCCAAATGTCCTTCAGGGTTTGTCCAGAGCTGAGAGCTGCTTCGATGCTTGGGAGGAGAGACCGTATGAGTGCGGCCTTTTTCCTGGGCGTGGCGGCCGCCAGGTCATTTAAGCAGGCGCGGTACTCGTTGAGCGTTGACATATGGCACGTTGCTCAGTATGGTGTATGTATATAGCATGCTGATTCGCACGCGTAAAGCGAAAAAAAGAGCGGAGCTCGGCACACTCTACGAATGTCATCACTACTTCATCATCGGGAAACGAATGGATACGGTTGCCAGCGCAAACCTTCAGTCGATCAGCGTTTGTCCTCCGAGAAAAACACTCTGAAACGCAAATAACAGGAGGAACGAAAGAATGTGCGTGAATTTATGCGTCGAAGCTGGGTATTGGAACATAAAGGGATGTGGCCATGCTGCGCAGGATTTTAGGGCTAACTGAAACCGTTTCATGCTCATGGGCGGTGGCTGCTTTCGAGCGATTTGTGCCACAAATGCGCCACCAACTAAGAGAGGAGGCAATCCGATGAAAAAACATCGAATCGAGCGGAATTTGTTGTTCCCGAGCAAGGAATTTCGCGACCGCGTGCGCTCTGCTGCCAGTGAGCGCGGCTTTCGCTCCGAACAGGCCTTTATCCTCACTGCCTGTGAGCTCGAACTTCGGCAGGGCGATAACACGGAAGCGACAGCCCAGCTAGAGGCCCGCATTGCGGCCACCCTCGCGAATATGGCAAAGGAGGTACAGTCCCTATTCACTTTGGTACACACCCAAGTTGCCCTCACAAATTCGCTGTTGCAGTACGTTCTGACCTGCGTAATTGAACCTCCAGAGGAGGTGCTGCCTGCGGCCCGGGCGCGGGCCAGGCTCAGATACGCAAAGATTCTCCGCCTCGCCGCTCAGGAGGTAGCGACGCGGAACAAAGCTACGCTGGAGGAGGTCCTCACGTCTGGGACGCAAGAATGAGAAAGGATGCTCTCGCCCAGCGGCCTCGGCAACCATACGAAAGCAAGGTGAAAACATCTTTTCCACATCCCCTGGTTGAAGCACACACCAGGGCCATGTATATATCGTATGGAAGAGACCGTTGCGGCAGCGCTACTGCGGGAACTCCTCAAAGGATGCTGGTGCAGCCTGTGGCAATCCGGAGAAACGTCGGTTTCGATGTCTTCAACGTCCGCCTGCTGATCGGGCTGGACAAACTGCTTCGTGCCAAGCGCAGGTATCAAGGTGATTTGTCCGCCTCGATCAATGACGCGCTCCTCGCCGTGAACCTCAACACGGTGAAGTTGGTTGCTCTCCAAGGCAAGAAGAAACAAACGGCGAGGGAGACACAGGTGGTCCTCCTGCGCCGCCTGATCAGGAGCCTTCATCGCACAGCAAAGACACGCAACTGCTCCATCAATCAACTCGTGAACAGCGGGTTGGCGGCTCACTACTCGAAAGACGGGCATGGCAGGCTCGGAGGCTCATCTAGGCCAACACGGCGCCCAACCAAGGCTACCTACGACAAAATGAGTTCTGCGGAGCGGCAGCAATTATTCGAAGTTCTTGCGACTCTCACTGGTCTCCAAGACGGCCCCACGGGAAAGTTCTCAGACGGCACACGCTTTGAGTATGACCGCAAGTTAGGGAGGACTGTTGAGGTCACTCTTGCCGGGAAGCGATTCCCAGTGATGTTGGTCGCGGGAAAGTTCCAACGGGAATCAGAAACGGCTGTCACACGAAAAACTGCACGATAAGGATAATTTACGCTGAGCGAACAAAAACCAGCACTTGTTGTGATAGCAGGCCCCATCGGGGCGGGTAAGACCACCTTCTACGATGCCCACCTAAAAGAAGCTTTTCCCACGTTGGTTCCACCGATTCCGCACCAACGGGATGCGATGCTGCGCGAGCGACGCTCGTTCGCTGTTGAAGACTTGACCGTGGACACGGAACTGTTGGAAAGCGCGAGGCAGGCCGGCTACACAACAAAGGTTTTATTCATCTGCACAGAAGACCCTAACCTGAATGTCGGACGAATCCTTGTTCGGATGAGTCGCGGCGGACAAGCCGTGCCGCTGGGCACGATTCCAGCGTCGTATGACGAGGCCATGACGAGTCTGGCTGAGGCGCGACGACATGCTGACGATCTTCTGGTTTATGACAACACACCAAATGGGAGGGGGCACCGGCTGGTGGCACGTTTCATCGCGGGGGAGTTGGTCAAAACAACGCATAGTGCTCCTGAGTGGTTGAAGGGTGTTTTCGGCCGTGAATTGCTGAGCGAATCTAAACAACAAGAAAAATCCACTAGGGGACGCTAGCGGGGCGTGTCGCGGTTCACTCGAATCGCAAGGCCACCATGGGATCGACTCGCGACGCCCGTCGCGCAGGAAGGAAACTCGCTAAAAGGGCGATGAATCCCAACCCGGTCATGGCAGCGACGAGAACTCCAGGGTCGCTTGGTTTCAAGCCAAATAGCATTGCTCTGGCCGCCTGGGCAGCGGCCACACTCAGAAACGCACCGAGGACTAACCCCGGGGCGAGGAGCAAGGCGGCGTTGCGAAGTACCAGCGAGAGGACATCTGCTCTTTGCGCCCCGAGCGCCACGCGGATGCCTATTTCATTCGTGCGTTGCGCGACCAGGTAAGACATCACACCATAAAGACCGACGGCGGCGATTAGCGTAGCGAGCAGGCCGAAAAAGCCCGAGACTTTAGCCATCAGGCGCTCGCGTGTCAGGCCCTCAAGGATCGTGGTTTCAAAGGGCTGAAAACCAAGCGTGATCAGCGGGCTGGCCTGAGCGACAAGGCTTCTGACATTTGAAACGGTTTCGGCCATGGGCGCTGCCGAGCGGATCACGAATTGAGCAAAGGGGGCAGGCTGTGGGTCTTGAGACGTGGAGAGAAACACGATGGGGGCAAATTCTTCACGCAAGCTGGAGTACTTTGTGTTGGCAACCAAGCCTACTATCTCGAAGGATTGTTCCGGTTCCGACGGAGTAGCCTGCCGCCGAAATGTCCTTCCGATGGGATTCATCCCTAGGCCAAGTCTGCTGGCAAAGGTTTGGTTCACAATCGCGACTTTGGGAGAGGAGACCGTGTCCTGCGAACTAAAGTCCCGGCCCGCAAGCAGCGCAATGCCCATCGCCTTGAAGTAACCATCGCTGGTCGCATTGAACAGAGAAACCACTCTGCTGGCAGGATTGGTTCCTTGAATCCAGACCTCATTATCCGTGCTGCTCCCGCTAAGGGGAAGCATCTCCACCTCCGCAGCCGAAACGACGCCAGGAAGAGCGCGGATCTTTTGCAGCAAATCTTGCTTGAATGCGACCCGCCCTGCATATGGAACATTTAGACGACGGAAGAGATCCAGACCGGCAATGACGACTCCCTTTTGCGAGAAACCGGCGTCAACGGCGAGAAGATTGCGCAGGCTGCCGGAAAAAAGCAGCGCGCCGACCACGAGCACCAGTGACAGCGCAACTTGCGAGACGACCAGCCCTTGGCGAAATCCAAAGCGTTTGCGGCTTGCAGTCGCTGTGCGGCCGGCGGACTTGAACGCCTCTGCGGGAGAAACGCGCGATGCTCGCAGCGCTGGCACCAAGCCAAACAAGATGCAAGTAAGGCTGGCAAGTCCGAAGGTGAAGGCGAGCAGGCGCCAATCTGGCTTAAGGTTGAGAAAAGGCGCATCACCCTCCATGCCCAGGGAGGCCACCAGGAATTTGCTAAGTGCTCCAGCGAGGAAAAGTCCCAGCGCACCGCCAAGCAACGCAAGAAGAAGGCTTTCCGTCATCGAATGCCGGATGAGCCGGCTGCGCGAGGCGCCGATGGCAAAGCGCACAGTGAATTCGTGCTCGCGCGTGGTGGCGCGTGCCAGCATCAGATTGGCGAGGTTTGCACAAGCGATTAACAAAACCAAACTTGCGGTGCCCAGCAGAAGTGACAACGACTCTGAGTATTGAATTCGCAGCCAGGAAACTCCACTGCCCCCGGGAACGGCCTCGAGCCTGAATTTGAGATAGTCCTTCACGTTTTCGCCGGGATAGTTGGATGGAAGCGTGGCTTGAAAGATTCCTGGTGAAATCACTGCCAACTGCGCGTTTGCTTTTTCGCGCGTCAAGCCCGGTTTCAGCCGTCCCATGACGTTCAGCCACCAGACCGTGCCTTCGTCGAGCCAGGTGCCTTCGCTCCATAGAACCGCTTGCGAGCAAATGGGAACGGCAACGTCGTAGGAGCTGCCTACTTCGAGCCCGAAGAAACCGGGAGGCGTGATGCCAATGATTTCGACGGGATGGTAGTTAAGCGTGAGCTTGTGCCCGATGGCTGACGGATCGCCGCCAAGTTCGCGTTGCCAGAAAGCATAGCTAACCACGGCTCCCGGCAAGCCGCAGCCGCGGCGGTCGTCGGAAGTGGTGAATACGCGGCCCATCAACGGCCGCACACCGAGTACGTGGAAAAAATCACCGCTGACGAAAAGGCCTTGAGCAAGCCGAACATCGCCGCCGGGAGTGAGGCCGAAACTGTTACTGCCCCAGGCGAGAACGCCGGAGAACACGTCCTGCTGGTCGCGGAGTTTTTCCCAGACCGGATTGGTCAGAACAGGATAACCACTGGCTTGGCTTCCCCTGACGCCGGTGCTGTCGGCCAGTTGCACGATAACGAGTTGCTGCGGCTCCTTCACAGGAATGGAGCGCAGGCGGAGCGCATCGATCAGTTGAAAAATGGCCGTATTCGCGCCAATTCCCAGGGCGAGCGTTAGCACCGCCACAGCCGTGAATCCGAGATTTTTTCGCAGCGCCCGAAGGCCATAACGCAAATCTTGGGCGAAGTGTTCGAGCCAGGTCCAACCCCAGGTGTCGCGGGTCTCTTCTTTGAGGAATGTAGGATTGCCGAAGCCGCGCATAGCGGCGCAGCGGGCTTCTTCGCGGCTCATGCCGGCGGCAATGTTTTCCGCAATTTGCTGCTCCAGATGAAACTGCACCTCGTCGTCTAATCGCTGAGCGACCCGTTCACGACGGAACAAAGTTTGTAGCCGAAGCCACAATCGCCGAGCCCACACCATGGCAGCACCCTCCAGATGACCTACTCGTATCTCAGCGCCTCAATAGGGTCCATCTTCATGGCGCGCCGCGCAGGAAAGTAGCAGGCTACAAACGCAACCAACGTGAAAAGGCTTGCCACGCTTGAAAAGGTGAACGGGTCGGTAGCGGAGATACCAAAGAGTAGAGTCGCGAGCCAGCGCGTCAATGCGAACGATACAACGAGGCCCACAACCACTCCAATAATCGCTAGCACCAGCCCTTGCCGGATGACAAGCGCGAGGACGTCACGGCGCTGCGCCCCAAGAGCCACACGGACTCCAAATTCGCAGGTGCGCTGGCTGACAGAATAGGACATCACCCCATAAATCCCGACTGTGGCCAACGCTAACGCCACTCCCGCGAATACGGACAAGAGAAGCAGGTTGAAACGGCGCGGCCCTAGCCAGTGCGCTAGAACGTCGTCCATGGTCTGGATCGCAAAAACGGGTAGACTCCTGTCCACAGCCCCAATTTCATCCCTTACGCCGCCGACGAGGCTCACGGGGTCCCCATCGGTTCGGACGAAGAGCACCTGCGGCACGGCGAACGGAGCGTAATCCTGAGTGAAAGGCGTGTAAAACTCGGGCACGGGAGCGGTGTCCAATCCACCTTGGTGAATGTCGCCGACGATCCCCACCACCGTAAGCCAAGGCAGGGGCGTGCCGCTTGCCTGTAATCGGAATCGTTGTCCAACCGGGTCCTCATTGCTCCAATAGCGTTTGGCCATTGCGCGATTGATGACTGCGACAGGCAGGCCTTGAATCGTATCTTGGCTCGAAAGAAGGCGACCCTCGACGAGTGGAATTCGAAGAGAGCCGAAGTAGCCGGGGCTCACTACACGATTGTTGGCCAACTTTGGGGGCTGTCCATGTGGAGGGTCGGTCTGCCCCTCAATGGATAAGCTAGACCGAATTCCCAGCTCCATCACCGGCAGTGCCGTGCCTACGCCAGCCACTTGCACGCCAGGCAACGCTTGCACCCGCTCAATTACTTCTCGAAAGAGGTTCGCGACGCGCGGCGAATCCTGCGCCTCATCCTTGGGCAGGTTTACTTGCAACGTCAACAGACGGTCGGGCGTGAATCCCAGGCTTACATCCTGCAACCGCAGGAAACTCCGAATGAGCAGACCCGCTCCTACCATGAGCGCCAGGGACAAGGCTATTTCGGCGACTACAAACACCCCGAGCAACCGCCGCCCGCCGGATCCGATGGAGCTACGTCCGGCCTCCTTGAGTGTCTGTTGCACGTCAGACCTTGCTAACTTCAATGCAGGAGCCAACCCGGACGCAAACCCGGCGAGACAGGAAATGCCCAATGTAAACGCAAGTACCGACGAGTCTATGCTGACTTCATCGAGGCGGGGGATCGTGCCGGGATTCATGAGCTTCAAAATCCGAATCCCCAACGCCGCAAGAAACAAACCAAAAGTTCCACCGCCAAGTGCGAGTACGAGGCTCTCCGTTAGAAGCTGGCGAATGAGGCGCCGTGCGCTGGCGCCCAAAGCGGCGCGCGAGGCTATCTCCTTTTCACGTACGGCCGATCGGGCCAGCAACAGGTTGGCCACATTTACGCACGCGATCAGCAAAACGAAACCGACCGCTACCTGAAGGACGACTAGCGCTTGTTGAAAACCTTGCACCACTGCATCGCGAAGAGGCGTCAGAGTCAACGCCAGATCCCCGTTCTCCGGATAGCTCTGGGCCCAATTATGAGCGAAAGTATTCAACTCGCTCTGCGCTTGATCGAATGGCACGCCCGTTTTGAGCCGCGCGATGACCCTCAGATAATAAGAATTCATGTCGCGCAACTCACTGGCTGCGAAAACCTTCGGTACCCATATATCCGTCCCCTTTTCCGGGAAATCGAATCCGCGTGGGGCCACACCAACCACCTCAAACGACTCATCATCGAGGGTGATTGTTTGGCCGATGACACTCTCCTGTCCCCCGTAGCGGCGTTGCCACAAGCCGTAGCTGAGGATGGCGACTCGAGGCGCCCCATCTTTTTCATCTTCGGCCGTAAATCCGCGTCCTATCTGCGAGGACACTTTGAGCACCGAAAAGAGGGACGGGGAGATCATTTGGCCGCTCAACCGTTCAGGCTCGCCTGTTCCAATCAAGTTGAAATCAGACGCACTAAAGGCGGCGATCCCCTCGAAAGATTTGTTCGTCCGCCGAAGTTCCAGATAAGCCGCCGGGGTAAGTTCGAAGCGGCCGCTCCCCGCATGCAAGGACCGATACTGCACGAGCACCAAGCGATCAGCATCCGGATACGCTAAGGGACGCAACAGCACAGTGTTAACTGCACTGAAGACGGTGGTGTTCACTCCGATGCCCAATGCCAGCGAAAGAACCGCAACTAAACTAAATCCCGTATTTCTGGACAGCATACGAATTCCGTATCGAAAGTCTTGGCCGATTTGTTCGAGCCAGATCCAGCCCCAGGTGCCGCGCGTTTGCTCTTTGAGGAAAGTAGGATTGCCGAAGGCGCGCATGGCGGCGGAGCGGGCTTCTTGGGGACTCATGCCGGAGGCTACGTTTTCGGCGATTTGCTGTTCGAGATGGAATTGGATTTCGTCGTCCAATCGCTGCGTGCTGCGACCGCGGTGGAAGAGAGTTTGTAATCGAAGCCAAATTTGCCGAGGCCACACCATAACATCACCCCTCAGACAGGCGTCATTCGTACCGCAGGGCCACCATCGGGTCGACCTTGGTTGCGCGCCGCGCCGGGATGTATGAAGCCGCTAGGGACACCAGCGTGAGAAGCAAAGCCACGGCCACAAAGGTTATGGGATCTGTCGGGCGAACTCCGTAGAGCAAGCTTTTCAAATATCGGGTCAAGGCGAGAGCTCCGGTGACGCCCACTGCTGCGCCCACAGCAGAAAGCGCTATTCCTTGTCCAACAACGAGATGGAGCACATCGCGCTGCTGTGCGCCCAAGGCCGTGCGGATGCCGATTTCGCGGGTCCGCCGCGCCACTTCGTAGGAGAGCAGTCCATAGAGGCCGACGCAAGCGAGCAACAGCGAAAGCCCGCCAAAGAAACTCGATAAACGCGCAATTAGCCGCTCCTGAAAAAGCGATCCCTCAATCTGCGCAGACTGAGTCTTAACGTCGAAGAGGGGTAGGTTGTTGTCCAGTTGGGTCACAATGCTGCGAACCGAGGGAATGATCGTTTCGGGGTTTGCGATTGTTCGAACCTCAAACGTCGCACTGCCTTCTGTTTGCGGCACGTAAACCGTGGGTGACATTTCGCTCCGCAGCGTTTGATATTTCGCGTCGCCAACGATACCGACGATTTCGCAACTCGGGTATTTATCTCCGAGACCCCTGATCCCCCGGCCAAGCGGATTCTGCTCTTTAAAGAACTGACGGGCAAATGCTTCGTTGACGACCGTGGGGCACCAGGCTGACCCGAGTGCTGAAGTGAAATCCTTTGAGCTCAAGGTCCGTCCAGCGAGCACGTGAATATGCAAAGTTTCGAAAAACTTCGGTCCGACTTGCAGCGCGTCTGTTATGTGCTGTGTGTTCTGCGCCTCCCCTTCGATCTTGAACGTTGACGACCAAAGGTCGCCACTCAACAGAGGATCGAAAGAGTAGCTGGCGGAAAGCACGCCGGGCAGAGCTTCGAGGCGTTGCTGTAGTTGAAGAAAGAGGCCATGAATTTGCGCATCCGTATAGCCGTTGAGGGTCGGATCCATTGCAAAGAGCAGAATATTCTGCGTATCAAAACCGGGATCGATGCTTTTCAAATTTTCCAGTGTACGCACCAGCAGGCCAGCGCCCGAAAGCATGACAACGGATAGTGCCACCTGAGCTACCGCCAAGCTGCCGCCGAAACTCACCCATCGGTGCGATGCGCCGCCCGCAAGGGTTGTAGGGCTTTCTTTGAGCGCAGGTGTCAAATTCAGTTGCATTCCGCGAAACGCAGGAGCGAGGCCGAATAAAATTCCGGTGAGAATGGACACTGCCACGGTAAAGGCGAGAACGCGCAGATCCAGATGCGCCGACAAACGCGAGGGCCACAATCCTCCGCGAGACATAAACGCAACAAGAAACTGTACGCTCCAGTAGGCGAGCAGAATTCCGGATACGCCCCCCGCCAGAGAGAGAAGCAGGCTTTCGGTGAGCAATTGCCGCGCAATCCTTTTTCGTCCAGCGCCTAGCGCCAGCCGCACCGCAAGTTCTCTCTGTCGTGTGACGGACCGCGCGAGCATCAACCCGGCAACATTGGCACAGGCCACCAACAAAACCATGCCCACCGCAGTCATCAGAATTGTCAGGGGTGTCGAAAACCGATCGTGCAGTCCCCTGATGATCTGCGGCGCAGGCAGGAGGGCCAGCCGCGGCGCATCTTCGGCCTTGAATAATTTCTTTGTCGTCTCCAGGACATCACTGTGGAAGAAAGCGTTGGCGGCCGCTTGCGCCTTCCCTAAGGGAATCTCCGGCTTGAGGCGTGCAACAACGTACACCCACCAGTTGTCGTCGCCTGCCTGAAGCGACGGCTTGTCCCCGCCCATACTTCCATTCAGGTTTTTTCCAAGTTTCGGCTGGAGCGATAACGGAAGCCAGATCGGGCGGGCTGCGGCCGGATCCAAGCCAGGGAAATCTTTCGCCGCGACACCCACAATCGTCACGGGGGCATTGTTCAGCCAAATTGTTCTTCCGACTACGGCGGGATCGCCGCCGAAAGCGCTCTGCCAATAGCCGTATCCAAGCACTGCGACTCCTGACGTACCTGGCTTGTCATCCGAAGGAGCAAAGGTCCGGCCGACCACTGCTGAGACACCGAGTGTGTCAAAAAACTCTCCTGAGACCAGTTCTCCATGCACAAAGCTGGCGGGGCCGTTGCCTCTCAGGTTGAGCCCCACGTCGCCGCCTAAAGCAGTGAGGCTGGAGAAAACGTCTTGAAGAGACTGAAATTGCTGGAACATGGGATAGGAAAAAGAGCAGCCGTGTTCCCCGGTGGGATTCGACGACGGACAGGACATGTAGCTGTATTGTCCATTTGTGTTTGGCGAATGGAGAGCGGCCCATTGAAAGACTACTAGTTGTTGGGGATCGCGCACCGGCAAGGAACGAAGAAGAGCAGCGTCAATGAGGCTGAAGATGGCGGTGTTGGCACCGATGCCGAGAGCGAGCGTAAGAATAGCGAAGAGAGTAAATCCGGGGGATTTGCGCAGCATGCGTGCGGCGTAGCGAAGGTCCTGTGCGAATTGTTCGAGCCATATCCAGCCCCAAGTGTCGCGGGTATCTTCCTTGAGGACCGTGGGATTGCCGAAGGTCCGCATCGCGGTGTAGCGGGCTTCTGTGGGGTTCATGCCGGCGGCAAGGTTCTCTGCGATTTGCTGGTCGAGATGGAATTGCATTTCGTCGTTTAATTGCTGTTTGCTGCGGTTGCGATGGAAGAGAGCTTGCAACTTTAACCAGAATCGTCGGGCCCACGTCATTTCATCACCCTCCAGATCAGCGTCATTCGTACCGCAGCGCCACCATCGGATCGACGCTAGCGGCACGTCGGGCCGGCAGATAACCGGCCAGAGTGGCGATCGCCAGCATTAGAAGCGAGCAAAGAAAAATCGTTAGTGGATCTGTAGCTTTCAAGCCGAAGAGATAACTTGAAATCAAGCGAGTCGCCGCAAGCGCGGCAGGCACACCCACGCAAACACCGAGAGCTACCAGGACGAGGACCTTCCTCATAACCATTGCGAAGATATCAAGCCGCTCGGCGCCGAGGGCGCTGCGCATACCGATTTCGCCGGTTTGCCGGGTCACGATGTATCCCATTAGCCCATACAAGCCGATGCATGCAAGCAGAACGGCCAGACCGCCAAAGAAACTGGAGAGCCGCGCGAAGAGCCGTTCCTGAACGAGAGTTTCAGCAATCTGCTCCGTTTGGGTTTTGACTTCGGAGAGCGGCAAGTTGCTGTCTAGCTCACGCACGACGCGACGCACCGAAGGGATAAGTGACAGCGGGTCGGCTGCGGCCCGCACTTCAAAATGAACGTCGTCTAGCGGGAAGGGCACTTGGCTAACAGGAAGGTAGACTGTCGGGAGAACCGAATTGCGGAGCTTGGCATACTTGGCGTCTTGAACCAAGCCGACAATCTCGTAGACGCCGTCAAATTTCTCAAAGTTAAACCGATGACCAACGGGGTCCTGGCCGTCAAGGAAATGGTTCGCGAACGCTTCGTTTACGACGGCAACTTTGGGAGAATTCGAGGTGTCACGCCACTCGACGCCGCGGCCTAAGAGCAGGCGAATTCCCATGGTCTCAAAGAAGGACGGCCCGACGTTGTTCCAATCCGCGCCCATATCCTTCGCGGGATCGGCCTTGAGCCCTTCAATCGAGACAGGCCAATGACTTTGACTGCCCGAAACCAGAGCTACGGTAGACATCGTCGCATTTGTAGCGCCGGGCAAAGCCTGAAGCCGTTGGAGCAGCCGTCCGTAAAAATCGATGAGCCGCTGCCCCTTGTAACCGTTCTGAGTAGGGTCCAGAGCAAACAGCAGCAAATTGCGTTGATCGAACCCGAGACTCTGATTTTGCAGGTTTTGAAGGGTGCGGACGAATAGGCCTGCGGCGATCAATAGGAGCAGGGACAAGGCCACTTGCGAGACGACAAGGATTTTGCCGAGCGCTAGCCGCGTTCTTTGCGTGACAAACGCAACCGCACCTGCTCCAGTTTTTAGGGCCGGCGTCAATTCGACGCGCGTTGTGCTCAGGGCGGGCGCGAGACCAAAGAAAATGCCCGTCAGTAGAGAAACGACCGCCGTGAAGCCCAGAACCTTGGCGTCCATTTGCGTTTCAAAATGGAGCGGCTCTCCGCCGCTGAACATCCATAGTGAAAGGACACGGCTTCCCCAACTGGCAAAAAGTATGCCGAGCGCGCCACCCAGGCCTGCGAGAAAGACGCTCTCAGTAAGGAGCTGTCGCAAAAGGCGCGGCCGGGAAGCACCGAGCGAGAGGCGAACCGCTACCTCTTTTTGTCGCGCGGTCGATCGCCCAAGCAGCAGTGTGGCCACGTTGGCGCAGGCGATCAGCAGGACCAGAGCTACCACGGTCATCAGAATTTGGAGCGACTGCGAAAACTGCGCGCGCAAGAAGGAAAGACCTTTGCTCGCTGGTTCGAGTTCGATATGAGGCGTAGTCTCGGGCCGCACGGATGCGGTTGCTAGGGCGCTGAAGCTTTGCTGGAACAACACGTCCAGCTCACTGATCGCTTGTTGCTCCGTCACGCCGGGCTTCAGCCGAGCCATCATCGTCAGCCACCACCAGTCTCGGGAGGCGAAGGGAGAGCGGTTATCGAGACCCCAGGGCAGGAGTTTGGGATCGTCGACGAGAGGGGCCCAAATGTCGATAGCGCGACCAGGCTGGACGCCAAAGAACTCGGGCGGAGCAACTCCGACAATTGTAAAGGGCACGAGGTTGATGGCGATGTGTTTGCCGATGACGTCTGGGCTGCTCCCAAACTGCCGCGACCAATAACCGTAGCTAATGACTGCGACGCGCGGGGAGCTAGCTTTTTCGTCTTCGTCGTTGATGGTGCGGCCCAGAATCGGCGAGACACCTAAACCGCTGAAATAATCGCCGGTTACGAGTTCGCCTCCCCCGAGGCCGGCTTGCCCATCGATGTTGACAGTGGCATGGCTGAGTGGGGTGAATCCGAAAATGCTGGCAAAGGCGTGATTCTGCGCGCGAAATTCCTCAAAGCTCGGGTAAGCGAACGACGGGCTGCGCCAACCCGTCTCACTGTTATCCACATAGCCGGACTGGACCGCCATGGCGGCCGGCCTTTTTAGGCAAACCCAGTTCAGAAGAACAAGGCGTTCCGGGCTTTTTACCGGCAGCATCTTCAACATCACGGCATCAATAAGGCTGAAGACCGCCGTGTTGGCGCCGATCCCCAGAGCGAGTGAAAGAACCACCGCGACGGTAAAACCGGGACTCCGGCTTAGTTGCCGCAGGGCGTAGCGAAGGTCGCTGACGATTTGTTCAAGCCAGGCCCAGCCCCAGGTGTCGCGAGCCTCTTCCTTCAAAACTGTGGGATTGCCGAACGTGCGCATGGCAGCATAACGGGCTTCTTCAGAGCTCATGCCCGCGGCGAGGTTTTCGACGATTTGCTGTTCGAGATGAAACTGGATTTCGTCGTCTAATCGCTGCGTACTTCGACTGCGACGAAATAAGCTTTGCAACTTGAGCCAGAATCGACGAGCCCACACCATGACTTCACCGCTTACGTTGTCTCAACGACTAGATTGATGGCCGCCGACAAGCGAGACCAGTTCTCAGCTTCCTTTTCGAGTTGCGCTCGGCCTGCGGCGGTCAGCGAATAAAACTTGGCTTGCCGTCCCGTCTCGGTTTCCTTCCATTTGGCTTTGATCCAGGCTTTTTGTTCCAGCCGATGTAAAGCCGGGTAGAGCGACCCTTGCTGCACCTGCAACACTTCTCCTGAGATCTGTTGAATGCGCTTGGCTATCGCCCAACCATGTTTCGGTTCCAGCGAGATAGTCTTCAAGATCAAAAGGTCGAGGGTTCCTTGGACGAGATCGTTCGGTTTCGCCATACTATGGTTATCTACAACACCGATTGTAGATTGTCAAGGGGTGCGCCGGCGAAGATTTAGCCGGATTCGCGGCAAAGGGTGCGTCCCAAGGCTCAGCAGCACGAAGGTATGGGGTGCAAGGAAACCAGAAGAGAACAAGGAGAACAAGTATCCTAGTGGCGTTCATGGGAGTTGCTTGCCTCGTGACGTAGCTTGCCGGGTGAGCCAACTGTGTTCGAGCATGTCGATTACTCCGTCGAGAAAGCCTCGAAGCCACTCCCTGATGGCCTAACACATCAATAGTCTGAGATTCAAAGCCGAAAGCCTTGAAAACCAGATTCTTCAACAAGCTGCTAACCTAAGCGGACGATCTCAAGTTATAGTGGCGGTCCAGAACGTGAGATTCCCACGGCTCGAACATGGAAGGGCCTGCGAAGTAATGAATCCAAACGTGATTCAGAAGCGCGACAAGATTTGTCGACGGGGCATCCCACGCATGTCCCGTAGCTTCCTCGTTTGTGAATTGCCGCGGAGCTACCTCGATCAGCATGTCGTCAAGGGTCTGAGTCAACCGAGCCTTTAAGGAAGCTACGTAAAAACCGTGGTGATCCTCGGCGACGTTGAGGAGAACGGCCGCGTCGTTCCAACGCTCGCCAATCCAATTCGCCGCTTTCTCAAACCCCTTTCGTTGTGCGCGCTCCATCAGCAGCTTGACTCGAAGCGAGGAAACGGGATGTGAACTGCCATGCAAGTCCGGAGCTTGTCGCGAATAGTCTGCGGATTGGAACTTGGCAATATATTCTGAGAAAGCATAGAGAAAACAGGGGCCACCGATTTCGAATCCAACAGCATCGCAGAAGAACTCCTGGATCCACTTGTACCACGTCTCCACAATCGATTGTCGGACCTTTGTCTGCTCTTGCGCATACTGGTCGTTCCTTTGTGAGACGGGGAGCAACTCCGATTCCACGAATTGTTGAAAGTCGCCTACGAGAGAATCCAGCTCCGATTCATGGCACTTATAGAGAAGGTGACCAAATTCGTGAAAGAACAATGGTTGAAACCTGAGTCCACGTTGCTCGAGGCAGGGAAAAAAGTAGAAGGGCAGCCCTTTCGAAGGGACAATCGATACATCATCGTCGGCAAAGACCGCTGGATAATCTTTTGTCTGTTCATGCTCTTTGTGAAGCCAAGTGATCGTTCTGAGGCACACGCGGTCCCAGTCCATTGCACGATAGAGGCCGCGTAAATATCGAAATTTGAGCAGACGCGTGTATTGGACGAGAGTCGAGGTTTCGCTTAGTACGTCGGCCAACAGTGAATCCTCGCCTGTTAAAAGCAATGCAAGGTTCTCGCGACAGGAGTTCAACAAAAGCCGGGTTCTGGCCAAAAAAGCGATGCGATAAGGCTCCAGCTCGACCGGAATTTGCGTCCTCGAAACCAAGGCCACAATTTGATCGAGGTCTTGCTTAACATCGTGGTTTCTGCGTTGGAGGGTTTCTCTTATCTTCATACTTCGTTGAAGACAACTGCCGCATCCGCCTGGGCATGTTGCTCGAGAACGGAGCGAAAATAGGTTAAGCTTCTAACTAGTGCTTCATCGTCTGCCGAATCGCCCGCGTCGAGCAGCGCTTTGAGGTCTTTCAGATCTTCTAAGCGATATGACACCGCCCCAGTGGGTTGCCCCGGAAGCACGAGGAACATTCGAGCCAGACTACCCAATCTAGGATCGGCTCCAAAAGCAATCTTGTCCTGTGTTCCGCCTGCCTTTTCGATGACTTCACTCAACGTTCCGAGAAACGCGGTCAACGATCTGCGGGCCGAGTTCAATTCGTCGGGTGAAGTAGTATCCGCGATTCCTGCCAGGCGTAATTTTGCGTGGATAGAAATGCGGTTGATAGCCGAAATGACGTCTAGTGATCGTTCTAAGCTTTGAGAAGCGAGCCAATCATTCTTGCCTGCGTTCTCCATATCATCCTCCTATGCGATCCTCCTAATTTCTTGCGAATACCGAACCTCCAATTCCTCATCGGTGCGCTTGAATACCACTGGGAGACGTTGAGCAACACCTGGGCTACCCCAACTGAGTTGCGCACCGATCGCAGTGGCTTCTACCGCTCTCCGCAATGATTCCCCCTCACCATCACATACGAGAGTCATAGGTTCAGCGGTACCTTGATGGAGGGTAGCTTCACCAGTGGTTACGAGCGCTGCAAGATTCGGTGAAATGATCACGGCGTGACATTCAAGTGGATTTCTCACGTCATTGTCACCTACCCGTTCCCAAAGGCGGATGCTTTTTTGACTCGTCTTGTGAAGCTCGGCAAGAGCCGTGGTCGCATCGAGTGCCAAGAACCCTTTGTCTTTGAGCTGAAGAAGCGCTTGATAGATGCCAGTTTTTTCTTGGCCCCGAAACTCGCCATCTCGCACAACCAAGAGCGATTGGAGTGGATCGAATTTACCCCGAAAGAGCCTGTGGAACATTTGAAGAATCATGTCGGAAAGAATTGTTGGGTTGATGGTTTCTAGTTTGTGATCGGTTTTCGCAAGAACTTCCGTGGCGATCCGGAAGTTCGGATTCAGAGCGGTGTCGCGCGCCACCAATAGAGAAATGGCGATGTGGCGGCGGTCGTAGCCGACGTCAATTGCTAGCTGGCTCTCAAATGCGCCGAGAGAGCCAACACGGTATGGAACTCCATCCATTTGCTGAAGGAGGTCGAGTGAGACCATTCGTACGTACTGGTCCCATTTCTGCCCACCGCGGCGGAGATCCATTGCCTTCTTTTTCGGGTCCCAAGCCCCTTCTTCCAAGTATCTGTAGTGTTTTCGGAACGAAGCTCTCGTTACCCTTTTCAGGCGCCAGCCCTGCAACTGAAATGCGCTGTCATAGTACGCGGCCGGATTTTCGTCCAGCACGAAAAGCACGGTCCCTGCCAAAGAAGCAGAGCGGAGCTTCGCCGTGGCATCAGTGAGCGACGCGTAAGGCACTAGGTTTGGCCGAAAGTCTAATTTTGTCCACTTAGAAATCGCGCGCGCGACGTCACCGGCTAATTGCTTCGCTGCTTCGCTAGGAATATCGTTTGGATGCGCACACTGAATCGTGCGATTGGTCGCAGGCGGAAAGCTGTATACGCCGACCGAATCGAGAAGTTCACTCCGGGATCGATAATGCTTCTTATATTCGTGTGCATCTCTCTGCGTCGGCGGCTCCAGAATCTTGCCATTCGCAAATTCCAGTTTGGGCAGATCCACCGAAACGATGCGCTCAACATTAGGCCGATAATAACCTTGCAACACGGTGATGGCAGGTATCCCAAACGGATTGTCACCGACCAGTCGCCAGAATCTGTCGATCAAGCGGATGCGCGACAACGGGTCGATTTTGTCCACGGATGTCAGGGAATCCGGCAACGATTCATTCATGACACGCACGCTAAGCAAGCGAGCAGCAACCCAAACGGGAACGTCCAAGCCCTGAAATGAGACAAGGACAGCCGGTTCGTTCTCCTTGATCTTAGCCTCCGGATGGCGTTGCAAATAATATTCGTGGAGATTGCGATAGGTTACGCCATGCACTTTGATTTCGGGAGTAAGTCCGCAAGTCTGTCCTGGATTGGCTTTTTCAAAATAGCAAACACGGGCACTCAAACCCACACGGTAGACAAGGGTTCCCTTTTGTCCTTTCTGCCTGCTTGTAAGACGACAAAACACTTCTTGCCGTCGTTTGCTTTCCTCGGAGGGGATTCCGCTGGCGTGGTAGTAGTCCAGCGTTTGGCTTGCCAGAAACGCCGTGCTGATATCTACGCTAATTGCCAATCCCACGGAGTCCACCAATAGGCCGGAGATTTCAAATCTTCGATAAGCTTCGATGCCGTCGCGAGTCGAAAACGGGTCGCGTTCGAGCCATTTGCGCGGACTGTCCAGTCGCCACAAATTTGTTGAGTGTGGTAAACCGGCAATCAAGGCACGCTCCAGCAAAGACGATATCACTGCCTTGCCCACTTCATCGCCCAGTCCTAATTCGGCTCCTTCGCGTCCCAGATCTTCAACGGTGACGGTCTGGTTCTCTTCTTCAATACTAAGACTTGGGATTCTTGTGTCTGACAGCACGATCAATTGGTTCTCGGAGCCAGGGACGGGCCTAGCCGCAAGTTGATAACGAGACCCGAGAAGATTACAGGTCCGCTGTGAAATCTCGCTTGAGAGATGCGCGCCTACTAGACGTGCGTAGCGGACGGGAACGCGGACAGTCATCCCGCCGCTGACTATTTTCAGATTGGTTTCAAGCATAAACGGCCGCCTTCCCTTCTGGGCACACCTCGAAATGGACATAAGCGACAGACCCCCTGTTGTGGATTGGGGGTAAAGGCATCGATCACGCCGGACTTTCCGTACCGATGCAATATGACCATCCTCTCAAGGTCTTGAAGAATTCTCACTCGTGCGTTTACAAACGCGTTGAGGTCGACGTTGAATTGCACCACTTCCTTTGTGGTCAGATGGGCCTTTACGATTCGCACGTTTTTCTCGTCCGTCCTGAATTCCGTAGTGGCCCAGAGACCGTACGTCGCGAGCTGGAGACTTTCTGTACCGCCATCAGACGAGCCACCAATCTTCCAATCGACAATTGTTGCATGCGCACCCGAAACGGCGGCCAAGTCTATCTTTCCCGTAACCGGGACAGGAAAGCCAGCAAGAGACAGCTTGCATTCAATGCGCGCTTCCGGTGAAGCTCCAAGCGATCGGAACTCTGCAAAGGCGGGCGTGCGGAAAAAATTGTGGATCGCTCCCAGCATTTGCTCTTCTGCGTGATCCAGAAGAACTTCATCGTCTCTCGAACCGTTAAGAACTTCGTCGAGAATTGTGGGTGGGAATTGTTGGTGGGCGGACGCACCTCCGTTTCGGATATGGAGGGAATATTTCCGATCTTCCGCCAGAAGGTCCTTTGCCCATTTCATAAGCCAATCTTCGGAAAGATTTCTTCCGATCTTTAATTTCTTAAAGTGCGTGGCGATCATCAGGTGCATGATCTCGCCGGTACGTAGATATCGATTCTTCACGCCCCTAAGGAAATTGACCTTCGTCTTGAAGTCGCCGCTGGGCAAAGCAGATGCGTAGTACTGGAAAAAATAGCGCCGTGTGCAGTCCTCGAGTGCTTCCCGCCGACTATATGACCAATTCAAACCAGCATAAGCGTCGGTTGTTCCTTCGAGCTCCGGAATTTCGGTGAAACGCAAATTCATCTGTACCATAATTCGTCCAAAGACCTAGCTATCGCGAAGGCGCTTCAGAGACGAGCTAAGTTCTTTCCACTCGTTCTCCGTTAAGCTCATCTGACTAGCGTTTTGTAAGAATGACTGCGCTGCTTGGCTCGCCCCGACGCTGGCTTGAACATCCGCAGGTAGTTTTCCGCAGGCAGCCAGCAATTCTTCTGGCTCGATTTTCAGAATACGACACAAAGCAACAACGGTATCCGCGGCGGGAGGAGGTATTCGGCCGTTCTCTAGCTTGCTGATATAGGAGAAGTCCAGCCCTGCACCCGCCGCCAGCTCTCGTTGGCTAACGCCCGCAGTGCGTCTCTTTTCCCGCAGCAGTTCTCCGAATGTCATGTCTCTGGTCCCCCTTCAATCACTCAAACATCATGGCAAATGTTGAGTTGTATGTCAACTCCACATTCACAAGAGTTAGAATGGCGGACGAAGTTCCATAAACCACGTATTGACAAGGAGTTACAGCCTACTCTCCGCCCGAAGCATAAAGCCTTGACAAATGGGCATCGCATCGCGCGCCACCTTCCCGTTCCATTCATCAACGGAGCAGGGGAGGCCACTGTGCCGAAATTGACGGAATTTGTGCTGTCTAGATTTGAGGATGATCGCCTAACGTTTTCGGAGTTTTGCGCGGGCACTCACTCATTCCAGATGTACGTCGGCGATATGGCGCAACAACGCGAAAACGAAGCGGCTGCGGCGCGTCCATTCTTTAACGATCCGCTCAAACGCATCCGTGAGTGGGCACGCCATGAATACGATTCCGGTGTCCAGGATGCGAAGCGGGAGCGGGAGCGCGAAGATGAGATGAACCCTTGATGATCAGAGCAAATCCTCTGAAACGTCGGCGGGGCGAGCGGGGCAATTCACGGCCTCCTCAAAAATCTAAGTGACTGTGGCACCGAGCCTTAGCTTAGATTTTTCCTCGTTCGCAACGAGGAGGCCGGGGGTTCGAATCCCCTCTCGTCCACCATCTTTCAACCGACCTCGAGCGTGCCAAACACTCCTACCGAGGACTCTTGCCGGATCCCTTCCCACAAGGGACTTCCTGGAAATTCCAGCCGTGGGGGACGTTTCTTTCTTGACTTTCCTTTTTATAGAACTTACCAGACTTAGAACAAATATTTGAACTGCGTGTCAATGGACCCGTGGCGCGATATAGATAAAGAAAAAGATTTCCATGAGGGTAATGATTGCAAGAAACGTTCCCGTCACTGTGAGAAGGTTTACAATAACCTGCTCGTTTTGTGCTCCATCCACTTTCGCTCGTGCATTTTCGCCCACAGCGTAGAAGACAACCCAAAGAAGACTGGTGACTATCACGAGCGCTAAGGAAAAGCGGGGCGAAAGGCCTCGTTCCGGGGAAATGTTTCTGTACTCCCAGACACCCACCATAAGAAATCCGCCGATAATTCCAAACCAACTTATCCACCAGAGGGACAAAAAGATGTCCTTAGCCTTTTCCAAAGCGGACATCTCAAGGCCCATGCCATTGCAGTATCGGCATTTCCCCGTTCCGTAACACGTCCTGCATTTCCGGTTCGCGGTCGTTTGGCAATCCTTACAAAGACCACTGCCGGGCGGGTCACAATGGCTGCATTTGGATTGTGTTGGCATGGCTTTGATCACTCAGAATACAGCCAAACCACTCTGCGCCAAGCTGAAACCGAAAACGTTCTTGGCCTCAAGTCCTGATAGAACGCGCTAATCGGAGAAGTCCTGGGACGGGACGGAGATCGGACACCTGAACACGGTCACGATCTATCCACATCACCGAAGCCAGGCGTACAATCTCGCATAGGAGGCGTGACAAATGCGAAGATCACTTGTAGCAGCGGCAGTATTATTGCTTTCTAGCGCTGTTGGCTACGGCCAGGAAAAGCAACCTGTTCACGTCGTGATTCCGGCTGCTCCGGAACTGATCAAGAAAGCGGCGCTGGCAATGTTTGCGCGAAGTGGCTACTCGCGCGACTCGGAAACGGCCTCGCAGCTTAAGATTTCCAAGCCATTCAGCAACGAAGAAACGGACGCCTACAACACAGCCCACTGGACTAACCCGCCAGTTGCAAATTGCCGCCGCGTCAACACGTTCCTTCTGTCGCCCGAGGATCATGCCATGAGTGTATCGATGGTCTCTGAGACCGTGTGCCATTCCGACGGAGGGTGGAAAATTTTCCGTAGCCATGACGAAAAAGATATTCAGTGGATGCAAGAATCTCTGGCTGGCCTTAAGGCCAAAATTGAGGGAGCCGATCCTGGACATTGATTCCCGACCTGGATGAAGCATTGGCACTCGTAAGTCCCGATTAAACGCGGTTATCAGGAGTTGACAGAGGAAAAGCTTGCAGTGGGCCTATTCGCTCTTTTACAAGTCATCCAGTCGCTTCAATAGTCCCTCCTGATACCATTAACCACGTGTATATACCTCCGCCACCGTTGATATGATTCCGCAATGCCGCTTAGACTCGCCGAGACCTAGAGAGCTGAATGACGCCGATGAGTGGAGGTCGCTCATGAAAAAAATATTATCGGGGATAATCGCAGTCGTGAGCTTGTCGGGGAGTACCCTTCGGGCAGACGACATTACCCGTGATTCGCAGGAAGCTCTCAGGATCGGTGCAGGTCCGCGGCCTATACCCTGCACATCACTAAGAGCCCACTTGCAGCGTTCAACCAAAGAGACTGTATGGCAGCGCGACTCGTTAGCGCGTTTCAAATCCACGTTTATAACTGTGGACAAGAACGTCAAGCTGGAAGTAGTTGACTGGGGTGGCTCGGGACGGCCCCTCGTTTTTTTGGCCGGGCTCGGAAACAATGCTCATGTATTTGACCAGTTTGCACGGAGACTTACGGCGACTTACCACGTCTATGGCATCACCCGACGCGGATTCGGCGCCTCCAGTGCTCCGGCGCCCGCTAACGGGAACTACTCAGCCGACCGACTTGGTGATGACGTATTGGCAGTGGTCAACTCACTCAAGCTCAATCGGCCCGTGCTGGTGGGGCACTCTATTGCCGGCGAAGAACTGAGCTCCATCGGAAGCCGGTACCCCGATAAGGTCGCAGGTCTGATTTACCTCGATGCTGCCTATTCTTATGCCTACTACGACAGCT
>WNGP01000497.1_pt1 | contig 30569 bp, 34 predicted proteins | sample 5407671 | NCBI WGS metagenome assembly WNGP01 (sample SAMN13153381, study PRJNA577476) | soil metagenome | isolation source: 40 cm soil or saprolite under Garry oak tree replicate 2 | place: USA:California | collected 2016-06-15 | reverse complement strand
AGGAAGCATTGAAAAAAGAACAAGAGTTATTAGATCGCTTGAAGCAATTACCAGATGGTGAACAAAAAGCCAAAGAGACAAAACGAATGATCAGCCTCATCCGAAATTTCATCGGGTATCGTGAATATCCAAAATACGGAATAGTTCATCGCTACTTCGTTTATAAGCAGGCTTTACTGAAAGAAGCCGAACAACTCGTACAAGCCAACGTTCTTCATGAAAAAGAAGATATATACTATCTCACTTTTCAAGAACTGCGCGAAGTCGTACGCACCAATAAACTGGATGACCAGATCATCAGCAAACGAAAAGACGAGGACAAATTCTATGAAAAACTGACTCCCCCACGTGTTATCACGTCTGATGGTGAAATCATTACAGGTGAGTACAAACGGGAACATCTCCCAGCCGAAGCAATTGTCGGTCTACCTGTTTCTTCCGGAGTGATAGAGGGACGAGCACGTGTCATCTTCAACATGGAAGATGCTGATCTAGAAGATGGAGATATATTAGTCACCTCCTTTACTGACCCTAGCTGGACACCATTGTTTGTCTCCATAAAAGGCCTGGTCACCGAAGTTGGTGGACTGATGACCCATGGAGCAGTTATCGCACGTGAATATGGCTTACCAGCAGTTATCGGAGTGGAACGTGCTACCAAACGGATAAAAGATGGGCAACGAATTCGCGTGAATGGAACAGAGGGCTATGTAGAAATCTTATAATGGGGAAGATGTTGTTTAGCTATCAATCGATGGCTGTGTACAATTCAGGGCAACCGTGCCGGTTTCAGGGCAAAAACGGTTGAACATTCGGGGCATTTACCACTTGTTTCGCCAATACGTTGTATTCCGCTCCTCTCCCACCTGTACCATATTGTCGGTATAACGCTGGACATCGGAGAAGGCGAGCGCCATACGGATGAGGTACCACTCACCATCTTTGTCTCGCCGGGCAATCATCCAGAAAGGATCTTTTGTCTTCGAGTGAACCTCAACAGAAATGTCGCCAACGCGAGGAATATAGCCCATAATCATTGCTCCTTTTTTGCCTTTCGGCCTTGATAGCGGTATTACCCCGTCGCGCCGAATTCGGGCAGGACGAGCTGCTCTACCAGGGAAACGATCTTGCCTGCTTTCTTGCGTGCGGCTGGCTCTGGCCTGCGCAGTGCCAGTAACCATTCTGTGTCGCTGATTTGCCACAGGTCTAATTGAGCACTGCGAAAATGTGTCTCCAGCCGCCGGGCGCTGGTGACCTTGGCGATCTTTCCCGTGTCCTTCTCGATAGAAAGCTCATACAGCGCAAGCGCCGTCGCCTGGTACTCGACCTTCAAGTTGCCCTCGTACACCCAAACCGAGACATCTTCCCCGGCCAGGCCCAGTTCGCCATACAAACGCCAAAGTTTGAATTTCACAAAGCCATGCCGATCAATCTGGCGGGTGAATTGGGTGGCATACAAGGCCCGTGAGAGGACTTCTTCAGGGAAAGTCCGTCCCAGAACACCACGGAGCACTTCTGAGGGGCTGTGCCGCCCGTCCTGGCGCGTCCGATGCCCGTAGTGATGCTCCAAGTTGTAGTTTGTCCACCACGTTTTATGCACCTGCTGGATTTCTGACCAGGTGCTTGCTTTGGCGAATGCAAAGTCACTGAGACGTTTTTGGATACCAAATAAGGTTTCTGCATAATTTTGCCACGGAGCTCCGGGGTCAATGCGTTCCTTGCGAATACCAAGCATGTCATAGAGTTGAAGCGCCTGGTTGCTGTAAAACTGCCCGCCCCCATCTGTGACCAAAGCCTCAGGCGCACCATACCGTCTGATAGCCTCAGCCAATACCATGAGATAATCCCATTGGTTTTGTGTTGAAGAAATAGCCGAAGCAAGAACGGCGCGACTGAAATTCTCGAAAATAGTGATAAGATAGACCGGTTTTGGATCAGACAATAAATGTTCTTCAATATACCTGATATCACAACTCCAAAACTGATGACGACGCACCGCTTTAAACGGCATTTCTAGCTTCTCACGTGGGGAATGCTGCGGTTTTTCCAGGCCGTAAAGCTTCCGATTCGCAGCCATGATGCGGCCACAGGTAGAAGGACTGACCTCAATGCCCATGCGCAAGAGGGCCGTGTGGACCCGGTATTCCCCAAGAAGCGGGTTTTCCTGGAGTTTGCGGATCTCGTTTTTGATCTTGAGTGTTGCCTTGCGCACTCCCTTGTTGGTCTTCGGTTTTGCATCTAAGCCCGCAACCCCTTCGTCGGCCCAACGCTGGAGCGTGTCGTAGACCGTGTGACGTGAAGTCACAAGGTAGGATGCGATAGAGGTGACTGACCATCCCTCACTGTGTAATCGGATCACAGCCAGTTTGCGCTCGGCGGAGTCGCTGATCTCATGCCAGGGCCGATAGCGTCTGGCTTGAAGAGACGGTTGAGAACCAGCGGTGGCGATGCGTTTTACATGTTTATGGTGGGGACGTCTGCCATGCCGAATATAGCAGATCTCGGCAATCTCGCGCCAACTCATTGTTGGCATTTCATAGTGGAGGTCAACAATGAGTTGGCGGATCTCTGCGGGAAGGGTCAGGCTGCTTTCTCGTGCTCCCCCATGCTCTTCCGAAGAAAAGAGGCTTCGCATCCCCAGACGTTCAAACTCATCCGCTTTGCGGGCCAGCGTGCGTTGGGGGACATCGATTTCTTTCGCTCGCTCCCCTGCGGTTTCGTGAAACAGGACGAGGGGCCTAATTTCTTCGTAGAGCGTCTGCTCCGGCCACAGCGTCCACTGTTGAATCTTTGCCCACTCGTCGGTACGTTCGCGGCGGGCACGCTTCGGGCTAGGCAACTCCCCCTGCCTTTCCGAAATGACGATGCTTCTTTCAAGCGTACCCGATTTTTCGAGCAGGAGCAAGGATTTACGGGCCAATTAGCCCTTTTAGCCTTTCAATGTTTGCCAGCTTGATAGCTCCATCTACGTGAACCGTTAGATGACGAGGCATCGAACGAGATACCCCAGTGAATGGGATCGGTTTCACGCAGGCGTTTGTAGAAGGCATAGGGATTCTGACGAAACTCGGGCAAAAAGAAGTCGAAGATTTCTGATGATGGGACAGGCGGCATTGGGCATTCCTCTCTTTCTCTCAAATTATTTCTACTAGCGAGGATACTGACTAACAGGCAAGTATGTCAAGCGATGATAGCTTTCTTCCAAGGGTTTTCGAATGTCACATCTCGAGATCTTTGCTCGCGCCTGCGGCGCTCACAGAGGTAGAATTGTTGAGTTTGGTGCGGGTTGTCAACCCGCACCAAACTCAACAAATATCTTGCAAACAAGACACCCTTGAGAGTTCATGAGTGAGGGGAAGTGTAGCAAGTGTAGCAGGTGTAGTGGGTGTAGCAGCATTGTATAATCCACATACAGTATCAAGAAATGGGCTGCCTTGACAGAAATGTAGCCTGACATGTTATAGTCATGAAGACTACATATTCGCCCAAAAAGTTCGGGGAGTCACGCTATGAGTGCATATGAACATGTAATGGATACGCTTAGAACGACCAGTCGAACATTCTTCATCCCCATTCGTCGTTTACCAGCAGGACTACAGGAGGCAGTCGCCTCGGCTTATCTTTGTATGCGTGCCATCGATGAAATCGAAGATCATGCTCAACTAGAAAGACGCGTAAAGATCCGGCAGCTCCGCTCCATCAGCCAACTCTTACAAGCCCAGTCGGACGTGGATACCTTTGCGCGAGATGAGTTCTCAGCAGTATTCGCAGATCAGCAAGACCTGCTGCCGGCCGTGACGCTCGGCCTGGCCGACTGGGCCTGCTATGCGCCAAAATCGATTGCACCGCGCATCTGGGAGGCAACGGCGGCCATGGCTGAACGTATGGCATACTGGGTTGCCAATGGCTGGAAGATCCGGACTGAGGCAGACCTGGACCGCTATACCTTTGGCGTAGCAGGCTCAGTCGGGCTGTTACTCTGCGATATATGGGCGTGGTTCGATGGCGGGCAACTCAGCCGCACCCATGCCCTGCAATTTGGTCGTGGTCTGCAAGCCGTCAATATACTGCGCAACCGTGGCGATGACCTGGCACGAGGTGTCGATTTTTTCCCCACAGGGTGGACGTTGGAGCATATGCATAGCTACGCGTACAGGCAGCTCTCAAAAGCCGAGGCCTACGCAAACTCGATTACCTCTGACTCCATCGCCTACTTCATCAAAATCCCGCTTGCCCTGGCCTATGCCACGCTGGACGCGCTCGCACGTGGCGAAGCCAAACTCAGTCGAGGGGCGGTACTCCAGCTCTTAGAGCATATCAACGAAGCCTGATAGAGGTAATAACGAGCATGCAAGAAATGTATGATGCAGTGATTGTAGGTGCAGGCCCAGGGGGTTCAGCAACTGCCTATTATCTGGCGAAGGAAGGGTTCAACGTACTGCTGCTTGACAAATTCAACTTCCCCCGCGATAAAACCTGCGGCGATGGCCTGACTCCCCGCGCTCTAAGCATCCTGGCTGACATGGGAATATTGAATGCTGTAGAACACGTTGGTCACCGCCTTGACAAGGTGGAGTTTGTCGCGCCGAAAGGACACGTCGCCGCAGCAGCGCTTCCGAAGAAGGAGCAAAGCTGCGATTACCTGCTGGTCGTCCCTCGCTTCGTTCTCGATAACATCATTCTTGAACGCGCCGTGGCGAGCGGCGCGCAATTCCGGTCTCCAGTTCGTGTGACAGGCGTCGCACAAGAAGAAAGTGGCATGGTTGTAACAGGGGAACATGGCAATAAAGCGCTATCATTTCGAGCACGCATGGTTATTCTTGCTATTGGAGCAAACACGAAATTGCTCCTGCGTATGGGTCTGCTGAAAAAGATGCCGCAGATGACGTTGTGCGCTCGCACTTATTATGATGGCATTACGAACGTAATCGATGCCATCCAATGTCGCCTTGATGGCGTGCCGCTTCCAGGCTATGGTTGGGTATTTCCGGTATCCGCTACGTCAGCCAATGTAGGTATAGGCATGTTCCCAGCAGGCCTGGCCAAAAGATGGATGCCAAAGACGGCACACGCGGCATTTGACGCTTTCGTTCAAAGCCCATCGCTGCAGCAGCTGCTCGCGGGAGCCCAGCGCACGGGGCCTATTAAAGGATACCCATTGCGAGTGGACTTCGCTCGTTCGCCTACCTTTGGTGATCGTACCATGCTCGTGGGCGAGGCAGCAGGGCTGGTGAATCCGGTCACCGGTGAAGGTATCGATTACGCCCTGGAGTCCGGAAAGATGGCAGCCGCGCACCTGTCCCACATGTTCGCGGCCGGTGACTTCTCGGTCAAACAGCTCATGACCTATGACACCATCTTGCGCCAGCACTATCAACGCCTTTTCGTGCTCTGCGATCAATTGCGCATGTTGTACCTCAATCCTCTCATTCTTAACCAGGTTGTGAGAGCGGTTGCCCGCGACAACGAACTGATGACGCTGCTCATGAATATTGCCATTGATAATCAAGACGCCTATAAAGGGCTCGCACCCAGGACAATAGCGAAGATTATCTTCGGGGGCATAGCGCATTGATAAGGAGAAACCATCATGGCTAAAAACTGGAGTAAAGGAACGCAGCCGCTCTCTTCTCAACAGCGCACCGAAGGCTCAGAGCCTATCCCACCGACCACCCCTGTACCGGCAGCTTCCCCTGCCGGGGCGGTAGGAGAGGAGGAAGCCTCGCGCCGTTTGCTGCTGCGTGTTATCCAGCCAGGGCTGGCTGGCCTGATGGATGGCTCGGTTTCGACCCTGGCGCCAATTTTCGCCACTGCTTTCGCTACTCATCGCCCGTTTACGGCCTTCCTAGTCGGTATGGCGGCGGCCACGGGCGCCGGGATAAGTATGGCTTTCTCGGAAGCCCTCTCGGATGATGGAGCCCTGACGGGACGAGGCAATCCTGTGCTGCGCGGCAGCATTACCGGAGGCATGACCTTTTTAGGCGGTTCCTTACATACGCTGCCCTTCCTGGTGCCCAACCTTCACCTGGCGCTGCTCATTGCCTATATCGTCGTGGCAGTGGAACTGGTAGCGATTGCTGCGATCCGGTATCGCTTCTTAGGCACCAGGTGGTGGCTCTCGATACTCCAGGTCGTGGGAGGAGGGGCTCTCGTCTTTGCTGCCGCCTGGATTTTTGGCAATGCCTAGAGGAGCCGGGGGTATGCTACAATGACTCATATAGAGATCGCCGACTTTCGGGCTCGATACGGCCCGTGGGCGCTGGTAGCCGGAGCTTCTGCCGGTCTTGGGGCTGAGTTTGCAGCGCAACTGGCGGCTAGAGGACTCAATCTCGTTTTGATCGCGCGGCGCAAGGAAACGCTGGACGAACTCGCTGCCACTCTCATGCATGATCACGCGATAGAGGTACGCACATTGCAGCTTGACCTGGGGAGTGACGATAGCGAGTCCGTAATGATGGCAGCTACAAGTGATCTCGAAATCGGCCTGCTGGTGTACAACGCGGCCACCGTCATTACCGGTCCCTACTTTGAGATCACGCTGCAAGACCATCTGAAGGAGATAACCGTCAACTGCAAGGGGCTATTGACCCTGGCTTATATACTAGGCCAGCGCATGCTCAAGCGCAGGCGCGGCGGGATGGTGTTCATGTCCTCTCTGAGTTCCTTTCAAGGTTCTGCACTCATTGCTAACTATGCTGCTACGAAGGCCTATAGTAGGATTCTGGGCGAAGGACTGTGGGAAGAACTCCGCACGCAAGGCATCGATGTAGTCACGTGCTCTCCCAGTGCAATAAGCACACCTGCTTATCTCGCTGACGCGCCCCACATGACTCGGCGCGTATCAAGCGCAACGATGACGCCCCGTGAAGTTGCTGCCGAAACACTCGCAGCTCTGGGGAAGCGGCCTGTCGTTATCCCGGGCCGGGGAAACCGCCTGGCAAATGTGCTGATGCAGCGGGTGTTTCCCCGCAAGATGGCGATCGCCTTGATGGGCCGTGTAATGAGAAGAATGTATCAAGAGGGATGATGAAGATGAACACATTCACATGGAGTTTGCCCCACCCCGGGCGCGATAAATCGGCCCCTACGCCCATCCGTATGCTGTATTCTCTTTCTTGCTTACAATCCTGGTAGGGTGTCAGATTGGAGCAGGCGATGGAAAAACTGGTTGAGCGTCTCCCGGTCTACATCGCGGCCAAGGCGTACCAGCAGGATGTTCGCGGGGTCCATGCGGATATTGGCCTCCGAGGTCATGTACTCGACGAAGCCATAGGGCGCGAAGAGGCGCGCGACCAGTTGACGGTAGCGAAACCGGTTGATTCCCAGCCCTTCTGTATCCCAGTGCCAGGAGAGACCCATGCCCAGGATGATGCGGTGCTCCAAAGGTTCCTGTTCGAAGACCAGTGCCAGTAAATGGCGCGCGATGCCGAACTCGCGCCAACCTGAACTGACCTCGACAGCGATTTCGTAGGCGTTCGCAAGTCCTTCCCACCAGGCATCGGTGGGAGCGAGCGTGACCTGTCCAACGATCTCTCCTGCAGGAGTATAGGCGAGGGCGAGCCGGGAATCGGAACGCCGCGCCAGGCCGAGGAGCAGGGCATGTTCGCGCTCGGGAAGGCGAGCAAAGGCGCGCAGCCCACTGCTAGCCCTAAGACTCTCTACAAGCGACGGCGAACAATGATATTGGAGGGAAATTAGTCCAACTGGAGTAGCAATGGTTTTGTGAGGAGAGATGACGCTCTCCTCATAGGGAAGTTCATGCAATTCAACAGTTGCGTACGCTGCTTGAAGCATATCTATTTATCCTTCCTCTTAGTCGGGATTAGCGGGTATCCGTGCAAATTTTTGCATCAACATGAGAGGGGCAAGCCCTCTCACTACTATACTACGGAGCTCCTTCGGAGGCTCATGCATAGTAGTGAGACCCCTTGCGGGAACCCTGTCTGGGGGACAGGTAATCATGCCGCTCGACCTCGTCTGTAAAAATGTGACGCTCACCCGAATTACCGGTGCTTTGTCAATGTTGATGTGATGGGTGAATGCCTAGCACCCCTCCAGGGCCACACAGTCCCCCAAACTGCGTCCGCAAGGGTCGCTCCTACATTTCTACGCATCAAATGAAGGCTGACAGGACAGTAGCACAACAGGGATCCTTAACCCATGAGCACTACATCCAACAGTTTTCCCCTATATTACTAATCAGACCGTTTGGTCTGTTTTCTTGTCCAAAAAAGAGGCTGCGTCCCCCACCTCCTGCCAGACCTCAGGCCGTGCCATTGCTTACCATCCTGCCCCCAAAAATTTACAGCAGAGCTTATCCATGTTTTGAGACCGAGCGGTCTGAAAGTAAGTATACGTGGAGAGGTGTGCTGTTGTCAATCCCTTCTGTGAGACAGCATACTCCCCTCTCCTGGTGTGACTACTCCTCTCCGCTCTCTCCTCTGCATATTCTCTATGTCCCCGAAAGAGGAGCCTAACACCCTTGCAATTCTCTATGCCTCTGCTTTTAGTGTGTTGCACATCTTTTGAGGTATAACGGACATGTCTGGTGCAAATACTGTCCAGTGTGTATGGTCCTTGAGTGTTCCTGAGCATTGTGCTGTGGAGTTCTGGGAGTATGTATTAGGGTATGGTATGCCTATACCGTACCCTAGTCTGTCTGTGTAGAATGCGTAACAATCTCTGGCAACAGCAACTAGTGGTCAGTTCGGTTAGGTTTTAAGGGATGTGGTATGCTGAACCAAAACGGAGGAGAGCCATGCCACGACTGCCAGCTGTGATCTTGACCGGTGAAGAACGGACGACGCTAGAGACCTTTGTCCATCGAGGCAAAGCTAACGCGCGCACCGTGACGCGTGCTCGCATCCTGCTCAAATCAGCAGAGGGGTGGAGTACCGCCGCCCTGGCCACGGCCTTGGATGTGTGTGAGTTGGTTGAATATGGCCGAGATTGAGATTGGGGTCTTTCAGCGTTCGTGCTTGCGACGTCGGCTCGCTGATGAGCAGCAGGTCCGTCAGCAGGTGGCTGCCCTCCAAGCAGAACGTAATGCCAAGCGCTGTACGATCTGTTGGCAATTTACCGCCGACGATGCACGTCTGAAGTTGCACCGCCTCTACCCTACAAGCTAACCGAACTAACCACTAGATTACTGTTGTCGAATTCTGCAAAGATTGTTTGGTAATCACTATCTGCCATGTAGCATGTCCATCCGAGTGAGGGATTACCTCGCCCACTCGTGGTGGTGTGTTGTCCACTGTGATCCTCCTATTGTTCCTCGACACCTACAATCTGGCCGAAGAAGACATACTCTCCAAAGCCTTCATATCCTGGCTCGATTGATCTCACATAGCACATGCCCTGATTATCATTATATGCGTTTCTTATGACCATTTCTACTCTTCCACGCCAAAGCCTGTTGGGATCGGTTGGCTGCTGTGAGGAACGGAGTAGATACTGAATAATAGAGCCTTCGACTATGTTATCCAAACCGACTATTATGTTGCTCATTCTCTCCTCCAATGATCTGATAACAAATAAGTAGCTACATAAAAGTAGTATCATTTTTGTCAATACCTGTCAAGGAGAAGATGTTGGTACAATGCGTCTCATGGTAAGACTGAAGATAAAAGAAGTGCTGCAAGAAAAGGGCATGAGCATGGGAAGGCTGTCCAGGGCCTCTGATGTTGCCCTTATCACCATCTCGCGGATGTGTAATCAGCCAACCACTTACAGTCCCACACTTGACACGCTAGAACGTATCGCAAAAGCGCTCTCTGTTCACATCTCGGACTTATATGAAGAGGTAGAGGATAGTTAGGGATTGTTCCATTTGGCGAGGGAGTACTTTCCTGCATCTGCTCTTACAAGTCGTGATTGCACCATGTCAAATAAGGGCGAACGGCGGGCGACCATAAAGGCCCACTCCGCGCCGCTCCACCGCCCTCGCCCCTACGGAGATGAGCCCTACGGGGAGGAGCACCAGCGGCTTTTAAATCGCCTTGTCGATCAAGAGCAATCCACCGGCACAATCTTCGCAGGTAAACTGGCCTGCTCCCAACTGGTCGAGGCACCAGTGGCCTAGCGCTTCAAGCCTGGCGCGAGTAAAAAGCTGTTCATGGCCGTAGGCCGCTTCGGGTTTACCTGGTTCGTATGGTACGGCGATGATGAGCCGCTGCTCTGTCACTTTTAGCAGGTTCGCGAGCACTTGATACATGTCCGCTTCGCTGAAGTGCTCGAGTACGTGAAGCACGGCCACGGTATCAAAACGTCCAAGTGAACTGAGGTCAGCGGCGAGCAAGTCAGCCTGAGCGAATTGGACGTTTGCCAGGTACCGCTCGAAGGCTATGGCTCTTGTAACGGGGAAAGGGTCAGCGCGGATATCGACTCCGATGACTCTGGTGAGCGAAGGAACGCGCTCGGCGACAAGCAGTGGTAAGAAGCCAAACGAGCAGCCCGCGTCCAGAAGGCTGGTGCCGGTGACGAGTTCGCACACACGCCTGTACAATGTGGAAAAGACAGCGATAGGCGAGTCACATTGGGGAGGTGTACTCTCCATTGCCAGCAAGCGGTGATAACGCTGCAGGGTATTCGTTCCGAAGAGATGCCAGGCGCGTTGAGGATCGACGGGAGAGAGGGAACCTACTACAGCCGCGAAGATATCGCCATAGTCCTGTGGCTGTGCCAGCAGGCCCAAAGGCTTCAATTCTTGCATAAAGTAGCTCCCGAGGTCGGCATCTATTGCTGCTGGCGCAAACCTGTGCACCAGGATGGTGGGAGAGCGCGTTTGCGTGCAGACCATGAAGTGCGGCGTCTCGTGAATGTGATAGCCATTTCCGGTTATCAGTTGTGTGAGTGCAGCTTGGTTGACGCGATAAGCGCTCACGCTGATGAAATTTCCTGCGACAAAAGCACGCTCCCGGAAAGGGACCTTTCTCGTGCGTGCATGATGGGAGGAGTTATAGGAGGTGTCCATCTACAACACACACTCGGGGTCTTTGATGTTCAGTTTGTGATGCACGAACCATTTTGTGGCCGGGCAGCCGCCATGACAGGCCTTGTACTGCCCACAAGCGGAGCAGGCGCCACCGCCCATCTTACGGTAGTAGTCGAAGAGCGTCGAGCTTTGCCAGATCTCTCTGAAGCTCTGCGTATGCAGGTTACCGGCCTCGAACTCGGGCGCCTGGAAGAAAGCACAGGGATAGACCTCGCCTTCTGGACAGATGCAGCAGGTGGCAGTTGCCGCTCCACACATGTCAAGGCCGGCTAACTTTGTGCCAAAGGCGTTGAGATGGAAGAAGGAATCCGCCGTCAACACGTCAGGGTGTGTGGTTAACCAGTGTGTAAACTCTCTGTACTGGTCTCTCGCCGGGTGCAAATCAGCCCATACATCCTGACCACGGCCTGAAGGGCGCAGGCGGGTTACGCGCAGTCTGGCATTGAAGCTGGCGGCGATTGCGTAGAGACGATCCAGTTCATGGAAGCTATGGCGCGTCAAGACACTGTTTACCGTCAGACTATGGTTCTCTGCTGCCAGGAGTTCAAGACCGCGCAGGGCGCGATCGAAGACGCCTTTGCCGCGTATGCTGTCGTTGGTCCGCGGTGTGCCCCCATCCAGGCTGACCTGGAAGTAGAGAGGGTCGAACTGCTTGAGGCGGCGGGCCCGTTCCGCTGTAATTAACGTCCCATTGGTGCTGACGCACATGACGAGGGCGCGAGCGGTGCAGCGTTCAAGCACCTGCCAGATACCAGGATAAATAAATGGCTCGCCGCCGCCAAAGTGGACCTGGAAGACCTGCATGTCCGCCAGTTCATCGACCAGCGCCAGCGCCTGTTGCGTTTTCAATTCGCGCGGCCTGCGGCGGCCCGAGGATGAAAGGCAATGGATGCAGGCGATGTTGCATGCCGCCGTAATCTCCCATGTGACGGTAATTGGCGCCGACAGGCCACCCTGCAGGAAGCGTTGAGAACCGCGCACCTGCTTTTGCGAGATCATTCCTCCGGCCTGCTGCATGGCTGCCAGAGCAAGTGGGTGTACTGTGCCGGCGTTTTGACCGGACGCGCGATTGGGTCGTTCTATGAAACGCACGAGTTCCGCCACCGGGAAGACTCCTCTCTTGAAGACATGGACTGTGTCTATAGCTGAAGATAGCCGCGTTTCACAAGATCGTCGAGGGCGCTATACAGCTTCTGCTTGCTGGCTTCAGAGTAGCATCTGCCCTCAATGGCCGCGCTCACATCGCCGTTATGCTGCTGTTGACCTGCGATCAGCAGCTCGATCAACTGGGGGGAATTGATGAAGGATAGAGCGCCTCTATCAGCGCAGCCATATTTATAGAGGATGCCGCCGAAGGACTCGCGACGGATCTTGATCTCTGGGATGAGTCGATACTGTGCGGGGGGATGAGACATGCTGACCTCCAAATAGACAATTGCGGCTGATCTATACAAGCTAGCATACTTGGGAAAGAGGTGAAAGTCAAGAAGACTTGTATTAGGGGGTCTACTTCTTTGACAACGGCAGACAGGAGAAGCGATACTATGTACTCGGAAGAACTGATATCAATTCCTGGTATTTGCGATAAGGAACAACAAAATACGTGTTATTTCGGCTGAGACCAAAGAGCATGTCTGATTCTCAGAGTCTTCGCCCTCTCTCGCCGGGTGCCCGCGCGGCGAGGCCACACAACATAATAAATCAGGCAAACGCCGCAGGCGCGAGCAAGCGATCGTGATAGAAATCAGACAGACTCAAAGTAAAAAGGAGAGGAAAATATTATGAACAGCAAGCGGAAACCAATACCACAATTTAGTAGTGAAGATGAAGAACGGGAGTTCTGGGCGACTCATGACTCAGTTGAGTATATTGACTGGAGCAAAGCGGAAAGAAACCCTGCCTTTCCGCGTCTTAAACCGTCTACCAGGACGGTTTCTATCCGTTTACCCGAGTCGCTACTTGCAGCGCTCAAGACGCTGGCCAATAAAAGGGATGTTCCCTACCAATCGTTGGTGAAAATGTTCCTCGCCGAAAAGGTCAAAGAAGAAACTGCTACGTACATTCACTCGGATGCGGATGAGCATCCAGAGGTTTGGAGGTTTGTTGAAGGATATCCTGTTGAGGGGAAATAGAGTATAATACAGAGCAATAGTTGCTGAAAGCATTTCTGATAGCTGCAAGAAAGAACACATGAGACCTTTACACCATGAAGAAGTAGCTGTGGAGAGCCGCCAGCCATGCAGGATAACATCTTCGTTCTTCCTTCGAGAGAGCCAACCGAGCCTGGACATACATCTACGCATAATCTGCCAGCGCAGCCCACACCGCTTGTTGGGCGCGAGAAGGACGTGGATGCTGCTCGCCAACTCCTCCAACGTCCAGACGTGCGTTTACTGACCCTCACCGGCACGGCTGGTGTGGGCAAGACCCGTTTAGCTGTGCAAGTCGCGACTGACCTGCTTGACGACTTTGCTGACGGCGTCACCTTCGTTTCCCTCGCCCCCCTCAGCGACCCTGGCTTCGTCATTCCTACCATCGCTCACACCCTTGGGTTGAAGGAGACCGGAATCCAACCCCTGCTCGAGCTGCTGAAAACATACTTGCAAGATAAGCACCTGCTGCTGCTGCTGGACAACTTTGAGCAAGTGGTCACAGCAGCCCCGCTCGTCGCTGAACTGTTAGACGCATGTCCCGAGGTGAAGGTGCTGGTCACCAGTCGTGAGGTCTTGCACCTGCGTGCCGAACGCCAGTTCCCGGTGCTTCCTCTCTCGCTGCCTGATCTCAAACACCTACCAGACGCGGAGACTTTACCGAAGTATACAGCGGTCGCGCTCTTCGTCCAGCGTGCGCAGGCAGTCAAGCCTGACTTCCAGCTTACGAAGGGAAACGCTCGTGTGATTGCTGAGATCTGTGTGCGCCTGGATGGCTTGCCGCTGGCCATTGAACTAGCCGCAGCTCGTATCAAGCTGTTTCCACCGCAGGCACTTCTCAAGCGGCTAGAGCACCGGATGCAGGTGTTGACGGGCGGAGCACAGGATGTGCCAACGCGGCAGCAGACGCTGCGCAATACGATTCAGTGGAGTTATGATCTGCTGAGTACGCAGGAGCAGCGGCTCTTCCGACGCCTCGCGGTCTTCGTCGGTGGGTGTACCCTGGAGGCGGTAGGAGCGGTATCCAGTGCTGTCAGCGATGGAGTGGCAGACGTGTTGGACAGGGTCACCTCGCTCATCGACAAAAACCTGGTGCAACAAACCGAGCAGGAGGGGGAGGAACCATGGCTGCTGATGCTGGAGACTATCCGTGAATATGGGCAAGAAGGTCTCTCAGTAAACGGAGAGGCAGAGAGCATCTGCCAGATGCATGCTGCATATTACCTGGCGCTGGTGGAGAAAGCTGAATTGAACTGGGGGGGCCTGCAGGAGGCATTGTGGTTTGCGCGGCTGGAACAAGAGCATGCGAACCTGCAGGCCGCAATGAGCTGGCTGCTCGAGCGTGGAGAAACCGAGATGGCTTTACGCGCGGGTGCAGCTCTCTGGTGGTTCTGGTTAGCAAGTAGTTATGTGCATGAGGGGTGGAACTTTCTGGAGCGGGCCCTGGAGAGAAGTGAGGAAGTTGCAACGTCGGTGCGGGCAAAGGCGCTCTGGGCTGCGGGGAACCTGGCTGGCTACCTGGGCCACTTTGAGCAGGGAGAAGCGCTGTGCCAGGAGAGTCTGGCACTATTCCGAGAGATGGGAGATACACAAGGAATGGGGACTGCGATCTTTCATCTGGCAATGGTAGCTCAGTTGAGAGCCGACTTCAGAGCAGCTCACTCGCTATACGAGGAGTCCTTGGTACTCACCAGGGAGGCCGACGACAAGAATCTCTTTGCCTGGGTACTTCGTTTCCTGGGGCATGTGGTCAAAGAACAGGGTGACTATGACAGGGCACGCCCACTTCTCGAGGAGAGTCTCGCTCTCTTCAGAGAGTTGGGAAATAAGGCGGGCGCTGCAGGCTCCCTCTTCTCATTGGCAGTTATAATGTTTTATCAAGGCGACCTTGCCAGAGCACGTGCACTGGCAGAGGAGAGCCTCGCACTCTTCAGTGTATTGGGCCGACCTAATATTGATGAAGCTGCTCCCGTTCTCCTCCTCCTGGGAACGGTTACCCTCTATCAGGGCGATACGACCACCGCACGCATGCTCTTTGAGAAGAGCTTGGCGTTCTGGCGGGAGACCGGAGTCGAGCCACAAATTGCCTGGACCCTCTCTCTTGTAGCGAAGGTCAGCGCTGCCCAGGGTGACTACGCGGCAGCACGTGCCCTCTATGAAGAGAGCCTTGTCAGAGGTCAGGAGATGAATAGCAATCTGGCCATCGAGGATATCGCCCCAATGCTCGAAGGCCTGGCTGCCGTGTCCACCGCGCAAGGGGAGGTGACCTGGGCTGCACGCCTCTGTGGAGCAGCAGAAGCTCTGCGTGAGACCCTGGGGACACCCCTGCCACCTGTCTATCGCACCGACTACGAGCGCTCGGTCGCTGCCGCACGCAAACACCTCGGCGAGAAAGCCTTTACGGCTGCGTGGGCACAGGGACGCGCTATGACGCCGGAGCAAGCCCTCGCTGCACGGGAACTGGCGACGCCTACACCAGCCCCTGCAGGACAGACGTCACCTCCTCCGATGATGGCACGCGCCACCTACCCTGATGGACTCACAACACGAGAGGTGGAGGTGCTGCGCCTGGTAGCACAGGGGCTCTCCGATGTGCAGGTGGCTGAGCAGCTCGTCATCAGTCCGCGCACGGTGCATGCCCACCTCAGTTCCATTTACAGCAAGCTGGACATTACGTCGCGCAGTGCGGCGACACGTTATGCTGTTGATCGCAAGCTCACTTGAGGCAGCAGGGCAACCGTAAGGGCTTTCAGGGTCCCCCGAGGCGGGCATACCTGCCCCCCAGGCAGGGTCCCATAAAGGCCCCCACCCCGCTCCGCTCCACTCCCGCCCCTACAGGACAATGATTATGCCCGTGAAAGCACCACTCCCGCCCCTACAGGACAATGTATGATTTACCAACGTCGTGAGCCTGGGCTCCGCATGAACCAGACATCTAGGTAATTTCGTCTATGGCGCTTCTCTCTCACCTGTCCAACCCGGCACAAAATAGGTAATGGAATAGACGCTTCCGTCGATGTGCTGCTACCTCCAGCACAGTAAACTGAGAGTGTGTCTGAAAAGAACACCTGGTGCTAGATCGCATAGGTTTGTAAGAGCGTTACAAAGGAGCTTCTCAGACACGCTTTTGTGATGATGTGCTATGCAAACCACTTGCTACGCTGCTTGAGGGAACACATATGGATCGCTTTGAGCATATATGGCTGGAAACAACAATGGAGGATAGCGAGGTCGAGTTCACAGACCTTGGTCCACCTGGCGATGCCAGGAACAGCCTGTCTTCCTGGGCAGCTTACACCCTGCTGGATTGGCAATGCTCTCCCAGGGGGCGGCACTATAGGCGGCACTGGCGGTTGGCGAGCATACTGGGAATATTGCTATTGCTGGTCACTCTGTTCAGCTTGAGCACTGGCCGCTTCTCGCTCGTAGTACACAGCTTCAACACTGCTCTCTTCCCGCCTTTACGTCTGCCATCTCTTGCTGCTTCCCTCCCGCGGCAAGATGGCATCGCCTGCCTCGCGGATGCAGCCTGGTCAGCAGATGGGGAATACGTTGCCGCGCTGGGTTACCAGAACTGCCCTGAGGATGACTACGTGCCGGGCCTGGTGAATCTCTACGATGCTCGCTCGAAGCATCTGATCAGGCAGTTGAAGCCTGATGATGCTATTTTGCGTGCCCTCAACAGCTCTCTCTCTCCTTCCACCAGACAAGCGGTGGAGAAAATACTGGCTGACGGTCCGGTTGGGGAGAGCCCGCCGGTGATTGACTACGTGCATGTCATCTGGTCTCCTGATGGACAGCATCTCGCTTGCACCTTCGAAATAGCTGCACAACGGCCATCGATGTATGGAGTGGTGCTGATGAGCAGAGATGGCAGGAGCGCGCAGGTATTGCTGCAACCGCGGCATGCCTCTACAGCGTTTTCTGCCGAATGGGATGTAGGTCAATCATTCAACACGCCACCTGCTGCACTTGCTCTCAAGCCGTTGCCCCCGGCTCTAGCCTATCATTGGGGAGCAAATGGCACATTAGAGCCTGAGACCCTGCTGTCAACGCTCTCCCTGCCAGCAGTGCCGTTATCCCAGCCTGGTCCAGTTGGTAACCCTGACGGGGACACCTCGTTCACCATCTGGCAGCCAGGATCGGCTCATGTCATTTCATTGGAAGACACGTCACGTGTGTCCACCATGTACACCTGGAGCACGGACTTTGCAGCCTGGTCGCCTGACGGACGCTATCTCGTCGATGAAATTGGCTTGTCGGGGGCGCTTGAGCCACCCGGGCACCCTTTTCCCAGCTATAAAGCTCTAGTGGCCCTGGGGCTGGATCAAGCCCCGCTCCTGCCAATTCATGATGCAGCGCTGCTGATGGTGGTCGATAGAGCGACTGCCCTTGCTTGGAGCCCAGATGGCCGTGTCCTGGCAGCTTACACTGCTGGCAATATCGTCAATCTCTACGATTGTGCCAATGGTCACAAACTCGCCTCTTTGCTTGTGCATACAAAGTATCCTGCTCCGCCCGCCCAGGCCGTTGTCATGCGCTGGTCGCCTGATGGCTCATACCTGCTTCTCTCGAGCGTTACATGGGGTCTCGTGTCGCTCTGGCGCCCATAGGATGACTCCACCGGAGAGAAAAAGAACACATCGAGCTAGAGAAACAAGGGGTGGCCTTGCAAAAGGAACGCATGGAGTTATATACTAAGCAAATAGATTATGCCCTTGAGACAGCACAGGGAGGGTACACCAATGGCAGATAGCGCCATTCCAGGCAGCGAAACCACAAGCACTGAGCAGGCTTCCGATATAGAAAACTTCCCCGTAGAAGAGACCACAGACACCATGGAGTTAGAATTTGAGCTAGAAGAGGAGCTCATTATCGAAGACTTCACCATTGATGGCATCTGTGGTGTCTACTAACGCTGCAAACTCGCGCTTCCAGGATCGCACAGTATTTATCACAGGCGCGGCGCATGGTATGGGCCGCGCTCATGCCCTCGCGTTCGCCCGCGAGGGGGCGCGTCTTGTGTTGTGCGACGCCTGCCGCCAGTACAGCAGCGTGCCCTATCCACTGGCACAGCCCGCAGAGTTAGCGTCACTTGTCTCCGAGATCGAGCAGATGGGGCGTCCTGTACTGGCGGCGCAGGTAGATGTGACTGAGCTTGCCGCTATGCAAGCGCTGGTCGAACGAGCACAGCACGAACCTGGTCCTATCGATATCGTTATAGCGAACGCAGGTGTGTACTCCTTCGCGTCCAGTTGGGAAATGACAGAGGAGCAGTGGGATGAAACCGTCAATGTTGATCTGAAGGGTGCCTGGGTCACGTGCAAGGTGTGCATTCCGCAGATGCTCAGCAGGCGCAGCGGCAAAATCATTTGTATCTCATCGACGGCGGGACTCAAGGGCATGGCGAATTTAGCGCACTATGTCGCCGCCAAGCATGGTGTGCTCGGCCTCGTGAAGACGCTCGCTATCGAACTGGCTCCCTTTAACATCAATGTCAATGCCATCTGCCCGACGAGCGTAGATACTGCGATGTGCCGTAACCAGGCGTTATATGATGTGTTCGCGGGCGGTCCTGGCCCGCTGGCAACCCATGAGCATATGCTGGATCTGATGAATCAACTCAATCTGTTTCCTGACCGCAATCTTTTACCTCCAGAGGCGATCAGTGCAGTTGTATTATGGCTGGCATCCGACGAGGCTCGTCACCTGACGGGATGCGTTTTGCCTGTCGATGCCGGTTATCTGACACGATAGAGGATTTAGGTCCATCAGGGTGATTTACGAGAGCAGGCCGATAAATCGGCGATGGCGGCGATAAATCGCGCCCTACGGTTCACCCGGACATTTCACCTGAAAGGATGTAGACTCGATAGAACGTGCTTTTGACAGGAAAGCTGGCCGCGTGGTAACATGCAGCATTCTTGCTGGAACAGGTTGTCTCCTGACAACTTGCAGTTATTTGATATTGGTGGCGAAGGCAATGCTGGGTCACCCACCACCCCCGGGCGCGATAAATCGGCCCCTACACACGCGGCATCGCTTCGCTCGCCATTCGCCGCCAATAGCTATTTAACAAAGAAAGGTTGTTTCGATGAAGACACGAGCCGCTGTTCTTTACAGGCCCGGTGAGGCCATGCGCGTTGAAGAGGTCGAGCTTGATTCACCTAAGGATCACGAAGTACAGGTAAAGATGGTCGCGGCGGGCATCTGCCACTCCGATTATCATATTGTCACGGGTGATTTACCTGGCTATATGCCGATGGCACTCGGTCACGAAGGAGCAGGCATTGTCGAGGAGGTTGGTCCAGGGGTCACCAACTGCAAACCTGGCGACCATGTCGTCCTCAGTTTCATTCCTTCGTGCGGACAGTGCTACTACTGCACCAGGGGGCATACCAACCTGTGCAACATGGGTGCCGCTACTTTGATGGGGCCCCAGCTTGACGGAACGTTCCGCATGCATAACGCACAGGGCGAGGGCGTTGGCCAATTTTGCCTGATCTCCACCTTCAGCGAGCGCAGCGTCGTCCCCGACATGTCGGTGGTCAAGGTGGCCGACTATTACCCACTCAATAAAGCTGTGCTCGTCGGCTGTGGCGTGCCAACGGGTGTTGGCGCGGTGATCCATCGAGCGAAGGTCGAAGCTGGCAGAACAGTGATGGTGATTGGCTGCGGCGGCATCGGTATGAACGTGGTCCAGGGCGCCGCCCTCGCCGGGGCACGCATGGTCATCGCGGTCGATGTTTTCGACTTCAAGCTGGAGAAAGCGAAAGAGTTTGGGGCGACCCATACGATCAACGCCAAGAACCAGGACGTTGTGCAGATTGTCAGGGATCTGACATGGGGTGTTGGCGTGGACTACGCTTTTGAAGCTATTGGTACTCCTGCCACTATAGGGCAGGCCGCTGCCTGCACAGGCAAGAATGGTACTATCATCGTGATCGGCATGTCGTCTTTCACCACCGGGTCTATCCCTGTGTCCCCGTTGGATCTCGTGTCGTACCAGAAGACGCTGATGGGAACGTTCTACGGTGACTCCCAGCCGCGCAACGATATTCCCAACCTGCTCGCGATGTACTACGCGGGCAAGATAAAGCTGGACGAGTTGATTACGAGGACTTACACGCTCGAGCAGGTGAACGAGGCCTACGTAGATATGCTCGCGGGGAAGAACATTCGCGGCGTCATCGAGTTTTAACAATAGGGGGAACGCACTTCGTTGCGTCTTTGCGATGTAGCTGACTCCTGGTCACTTTTTTCAAAAGCGGCCCTGAGCCAAGATATGACTCTGGCCGCTTTTGATACTGGTGGCGAATGCAATGGTGGGTCACCCACCCAACTCCAGGGCGCGATAATGCAGATTAACGTTTTCATGCGGACATCGTAGCATCCACCCAGGGCCGATAAATCGGCTGTGGGCACGATCAAGCGGCCCCTACAATAGGGTCGGAGTATTTCGTCAATGTGCATAATCGAGCCCCTACGCACGCGGCATCGCTTCGCTCGCCATGTATGGACACTTCGCCACCAATATCGCTTTTGGTATTACCTTGCCGTGAACAAGAGGACTAGAGAGAGCAGCGCGCCAATGGTATTGCCTGCGCAGTGCAAGAGGATGGAGATCTTAATGTTGCGCTTCCAGTAGACGAGGCAGATCTCCGGCAACACAAGCAGGAAGATGAGCGGGTAATTGTACGGCTGCCAGAAATGCCCGAGCGTAAACAGGAGGGCGTTGATCACTGGTGCCAGCCAACCCAGGCGCGATAGGCGCGGTAGCAAGTAGCCAGGTGCAAAACAAGGGAGGTGAGCAGAGTATGCTGCTCGATCTGAGGTTCACGAGAAGCAGTGGGAGAAACAGCTTCCCTTGTAGCAAGAATTGGTTCCATAGAATGTTCCTTCCATTTCAATGGATGTTTTTGAGGTTATGAAGAGGACATTTCCTAACGATGAAAAGGAGCGACCCTTCACAAACCCTGGGTCTCATCCCCTTTCCAGAGGGTAGTATAGCTGTCAGAGCTCGTAGAAGAACAGGGCATCTCTGATCATTTTCCTGATCACCCCTACACCTTTTTTTTGATCAGGGGCAACAACGGCTTCCACGTCCTGTGCTTCACACATCCCCACACCACGCCTATCTCGTAGGCGCAATCATCAAGCAGAGAACACAGGGCATACCAACCCAGGCTCATATGCGGTTTCAGGCGCCAATAATCTACCCCAATGACAATACTACATAGAATGCATGTCAGAAGGAACAATGGAGGGACGAGGAGGCTCACTACCAGGAGCGGCAGCGTGTAGTAGTGGGTCAGGTGCCGGCATAGGAGGTATGTATATACCAGGTGACCGCGCAGTGTTGCTTTGAGAACGGTGAGAAAGCCGATAGCTATCCGCTGTTCTCGCACTTTTTGCAGGCGTTTACGAGCGCCGAAAAGGGTGAGGAACAGGGCAAGCAGCAGAGAGAATGGGGCAGCGAAACCGTGTATAGTTCCGGCCCCGTCCCCCAGGGCGACCGCAAGGGTCGCCCCTACGCGGCACGTGGTGTCTTGCCAGGGGATACCTGTCCTCCAGACAGGATGCCGCATATAGCGCCAGAGTGTGCCCCACCCTCCTCCAAGGAGTGCACCGGCAAACGCCGCCTGTTCGGGAGGCAGCAACAGGATACGCCGCCCGGTGGGATGACGTTGGAGCAGGGGAGCCTCGGCAGAGGCGTAAGCGGCGCGGGTGCGCAGGAATGCGCCCAGGGTGGTGCGATAGTCATGATAGACGACTCCCCGCGGCAGGTAGTGCATAGAGGCGCCAGATTTGAGGAGACGGCGGCAGAAATCGACATCCTCGCCTTGAGTCATTGGGGCGAAACCGGAAAGCTGCTGCCAGGCTGTCCGGCGCAGTACCATATTTGCGGTTGGCAGGTATGTGAGCGGGCCTTCGAGACGCACCTGCTGGGGCTGCATGCCCATGAAGAGGGAGGAGCGCACGTCTTCATAGCGGCCGAGCAGCGCCTGGCGGTCGTAGGCCCGGATCATGCCGCCAACGGCGGCGACGCGCCGATCCTGGAACGCCGGAACGAGTTCGTTGAGCCAGCCGGGAGAGGCAACACAGTCGCTATCGATGTAGGCAACGAGTTCTTGTTGGGCGGCCCGCGTGCCAGTATTACGGCTGATGCCTACTCCTTGCCGCTGCGCGTGGCACACCACGCGCATTTCCAGGCCTCGCGCTGCCGCCTCTTGCGCCATACGCTGCAGCATATTACCGGTCTCGCCAGTCGAGGCGTCATCGACCACGATGATTTCTAAACAATGGGCAGGATACTCCAGCGTGAAAAGCGAGTGGAGACAGCGCTCAAGTTCTCTAGCGCGGTTGTAGGTGGGGATGACGATGGAGACATTGGGCCACGTGGGAAGTGGCAATGCCGGGCCTGCCTCTAAGAGTCCCTTCCAGCGCAGTTGATCGCAGAGCGCCTCTATACGCCTGACGGGCATGTTTGTTGCCCGCGCAAGCTGCTCACAGGTACGCTCTTCGATGCAAAGCGAGAGTAGATGTGCTGTGACGGGACTAAGTCGCACGAGGCGCAGTGGGTAGTCGCAGACGGCTACCGCGCTCTCATCCCGCGGTATGATACGAACACTGGATGGAAGACGATAGTGCCCAGGTTGAGGGTGGCGATAGGGCGTATTCATAATTAAACGCCTGGTATGAGTTAGAAAAGAAGACGTCGCTGCGACCACGTCTGAACGGAAAGCCGGGCCTCTATGATGACACGCCGTTCCGCTCCGAGATCGCCGGAGCGGCCAGAGCATACGCTCCAATGCGCGCCCGAATCGCTTTGAGGTCAGGACCTGCCTCTGCTACCGCCTGGCTAAACGCCTCCATCATCTGATTGGCATCAAACGCCACCATACGTTCCTTCGACTGCTCGACCGGGGTCAGTTGAGAGGCGAAGAGGCTCTCCAGATCAGTCCCTCCGGCGATTTGAGTACCGACGACTGATCCAGCAGACATCCCGATGATGACGTCAGCTCCCCGCACATCCACACCGGTATCGTGCAAGCCCAGGAGGATGCCCAGCTCCCAGGCTACACCGGCCACGCCTCCTCCTCCGAGAACCAGCGCCCGTGTTCTTGTCTCATTCGATTTCATCACGCGTCCTCCAAAAAAACAGCACAAGGAGATGGTGCCGTTGTATGATTTCTCGACGGTACTTCTTCCTTATCATATCACCTCATGCTCTCCCTGTTGAGGGACGATCCCTTGTGGTTGTCGCGGTGAACTCGTCAGGGGAACTTTTAGCAGTTGAGCAGCGTTTACCGGGTGAGCATATTTGACAGCCGAAAGGGGAAGCCATGCAGGTAGAAAGCAATACAGCAATACCTGTTGTAAAGGGATACTCACCTTTACCAAAGATACGGCACCAGGCGATACCGCACCTTCTGCTCGTATGCGGTGTACCCCGGCAGGTCCTTCGCCAGGACCTTTTCTTCGTCGAGGATGCGAATGACCAGCACGGGCATGGTAATAAGCAGAAGCGCGAGCGCCCACCAGGAGCCGAGGGCGAGCGGGATGCCGACGACCATGACGAGGGCACCGTCGTACATCGGATGCCTGACGAGAGCATAGGGGCCGGTCGAGATGACTTTCTGGTTTTGCTCCACCCGAATGTTCGAGGCTCCGTAGCTATTCTCTCTAAAGACGAAGTAAAACATGATGAAGGAAAGGACGAGCAGCGCATCGCCGATCCATGAGACAAGCGGCGGCACCTGAGACCAGCCAAAGCGGCGGTCGAGTGCCGAGAGGACGAACAGGGCGAAGAGGCCTGTGAACGCGATGGTCGCGACGATCTTCTGCAACGTGGATTGCTCGGCGGCCGGGCCGGCCTGCTTGCGCCGCTCGATGAGCGCCGGGTCTTTGATGGAGAAGTAGACCCCGAAGATGCTGATCGTGATCATAAAGACCACAATAAAGACCCAGGCCTGCCAGTAGTTGAACGTTCCGGCAGGGAGGAAGAGTAGCAGCCCCAGCAAGAGGGCGCCGCCGACGAATGTTGCGAGTGTTTGAAGGAGGAGTTTGGTCATGCTATCAAATTCCTTTCCAGGTACTCGTTTGCCAATACGTTTCATGATTGCCAATTTGGACCAACAGCCGATTCCAAGAAAGACACCATAAGCGGCAGCATCATTCTGAGTGGTACGCAACACTTGCAGAAAATACACCGATGGTTGCAATGGCTGTAACAAAGTACATAGGCCGCTCAAAAAGGAGAGGGTGTAAAATATTTTACACCCCCTTGCTCTAACTAAACATACCCAGTACCCTAGCTACGCGTTCGCCATCGAGGATAGCGTTTTCCACCCGGCGCGGCGCTATGCAATCGCCGACGCGGTAGAGCTGTTTTACTTTGCCGTGGAGCTGGTGATAGAGCGTGTCGCTGGCGGCTTGCGGCGTTGCCATGACCGCTAGCGATACGTTTTCAAGCTGGCGCGGCTGGCCGGTGTAGTTGTTGATGATGGTTGCGCTGTTGGGACCGAGGCTCGCTAGAAAGTAGTCGGCGGTCAAGCGCATGCCATTAGCAAGGGCGCGGCGGTACCATAGTTCAAGGTCCAGGGTGATGCCGAGGTCGCCGCCGACGTAGAATTGGGGGGTGACGACTTCAACTGTGCAGCCCTTCTCCGCCAGTAATTCGGCGGTACCCGTCGCCTGATGAAAGCCGATTTGATCGTAGACCATAACATACGCGCCGGGTTGGGCCATCTTTTCACCACGGATGACCTGCCAGACGGTCGCGACATGCGGCAGGTCCGCGCCGGGTACTGGTGGAAGCAGCGGGCGTGAACCTGTGGCAATGATGACGGCATCAGGCTGCTCGCGTTCGATCATCTCCGCCGTCGCTTCAACACCCAGGTGTATCTCGACGCCTGCTTCGTGGATCTCGCGCTGCAGGTTGCGCGAGACATCACCGAATTCGACGCGGTTAGGCACGCGCACGAGCAGGTTGACCTGGCCGCCGAGTTCGTGCTGTCGTTCAAAGAGTTTGACGCGGAAGCCGCGCTGCGCCGCGACTCTGGCCGCCTGCATGCCCGCGGGGCCACCACCTACAACTACGACTGTTGGACGGTTTCCAGAGGGTCCACCTCCATCTGGGGAAATGGCCGGGCGACCATAAAGGCCCACCCCGCCACCCCTCCCCACCCTCGCCCCTACGGGAAGCGAGGGACGAGCGGGAAGCGAATTTCCCCCGGAAGGATGGTGGGCCTTCCCAGGTCGCGGCTGATGGGTGGCGGAGATTGCCGGGAACTGGAGTTCGTTGCCGGTGGCAGGGGTTTGAATGCAGCCAAGGCTGAGGTTGAGGCCCATGCGTCCAATGCAGTATTGATTACAGGAGATGCAGAGGCGGATCGACTCGGTGCGGCCCTCGCGTGCTTTGCGCGTGAAGGCGGGATCACAAATCTGGCCGCGCACGACATCGACCATATCGGCTAATCCTTCGCGCAGGATGCGTTCGGCCTGTACGGGGTCTTTGATGCGCCCGGTACAAAAGACGGGGAGCTTGACTACTTCGCGAATGCCCGCCGAGACGAAGAGTTGATAGCCAGGTGGAGTGTGCATCGAGCCCTCTACCATGTAGAGGTTATGGAATTCACCGATACTGGTGTTGATGAAATCGAGCTGGCCCGTTGCCTCCAGGCGTTTGGCGATTTCGAGCACGTCATCGAGTGTCAGCCCTGCCGGGATCAGTTCATCGCCGCACAGCCGGATACCAAGCGTAAAGTCACGCCCGATTTCGGCGCGTACAGCCTGGATTACTTCCAGGGCAAAGCGCACGCGGTTTTCCAGCGAGCCGCCGTAGGCATCGGTGCGCCGGTTGTAGTATGGCGAGAAGAACTGGCGGATCAGTGAACTATGCGAGGATTGCAGTTCCGCGCCGTCGAAGCCGCCATCGCGTACATGACGCGCTACGAGGGCATAGCCGCGCACGATCTCGGCGATCTCTTCCGGCTCGATCTCTTTGCACATCTCGCGATGAATGGGGTCGGGCAGGGGTGATGGTCCAAGGACGGGACGGCGCGAGTAGATGCTGCTGGCCTGCATGCCGTTGTGGTTGATCTGGGCGAATATGCGGGTACCATGTTCGTGGACCGCGCGGGTCATACGCCGGTAGGCGGGAATAACATGGGGATCAAAACCATGGATCAGTTTTTGATAGGCCCAATCGCTGGGATGGACTGACTGTTCCTCCGTTATGATGAGGCCGCAGCCACCCTTTGCGCGTTCGGTATAGTAGGCGATGAGGCGCGGCCCGGGCAGGTTCTCCTCGGCGAGGTTGGTCAGGTGGGCCGCGAAGACGACGCGGTTAGGAACAATGGTGTGCCCGATACGTATGGGTGTGAATAAGTATTGGTATTGGCCTGCCATGGTTTGAATTGCCTTTCAAATGTGATTCACATCTGATTGCCACAGTCATTATACACGATGAGGTTGCGGATGTGCCGCTTGGGCTGCATCGTCGTAGACAAACGAGCAGGAGTAGTTGCCACGGGTATTCATGGACACCACAGGTGGTTATCGAGGGCGCGGCTGATAGCTTGCAGATACCTTGCATGATTCAGTGTAATTTTTTTTGGCTGCTGAGGTTAAACATGATGGGACGGTTGGGACAGACACTCCGGCATTCCAAAGGTGCGGTCATAGGATAGGGGGCGTGATTTGCGGGTGACCCGTCTTCAGCATGAAACGTGAGGGACACTTGGGACAGTTGGACAGGGGTCCACAGCCGGCGATACGTTGTACAATGGGTCACATGGTGGGGGTTGCGATTACCATGGATGACCTATTACTAGTATACAGGGTGATGCAAACGCGGTGCAGGATGAGGGTGTCCGTCATTTTTGGCAAGAACATGAGAGGGGCAAGCAGTACATGAGAGGGGCAAGCCCTCTCACTACTATATACGAGCCTCCGAAGGTACAGCGCACTTCATAAAAGACTTCAAGGCAATCGTTGGTAAGACTTCATCAGATTACTTGTATCTTTGCCATTGGCGACCCCGGTTGGGCAGATAGGCACGATGAGTATCTTTGGGACGATTGACTCTGCAAGACCTGGCATGGCTTTGTTTTAGTCCTCGCCTCACCGGCCCAGGCACAGGCTTCGCGCTGCAGTTCCGATTCCATCTCCTGCATCTCTAGCGCGATGATGGCCGCCAACTGGGGCTGCTGCTTGTCCACGGCCCTCTGGAAACGACAGAAATTTTCAAGCGTCTTCCGCTGCAACTCCAGCCACCGTGCCCAGGTCAAGGTGAGAAACGGAGCTTCATAGCCCTGCTCTTCCTCTACTCCATATACCTCAAGCAGCTTCCCCAATGATATCGTTTCTTTGCTCATGGTACGACTCCACGCTGCAACTCCTGATAGATTAATGTGATGGCGATGAAGAGAAGTATAGCATATGTTTGAATGGATTGTAAGAGGTTCTTAAATAGACGTTACTTGCGAGATACGTGAGACAATATCTTTCTTTCATGAGACTCAAGCGTGAACTACCGCAGCTTTCAGGGTATATTCCTGTTTCAGAAGCAGCTAGAAGACTAGGTGTTTCTAAGAGGCGTGTGTACGATTTCCTGGACGAGGGACGCCTGGAAGGGGTCAAATCGGGCGATATCATCATGATATCTGAAGAGTCTATTGACGGGTTTAAACCCCTGTTGAAAGTCAACTACCTTCAGCAAGCAACGCGAATTAAAACTACCAGATGGGCTAACCTCCGAAACCTGGAAGACGTCCAGGATGAACCGACGATTACCTCCAACCCGAATGACGATTAGGAACCAGGAAGGTGCGATGACGAGGATGGGTCAGACTCGGCAGCTGCCTGGTCAGCGCGCGCTTGCGTGGCGCGAAAGCTGGAGATGTCAGCCATATCCAGGATCACCGCATGGTGAACGACGCGATCGACGGCAGCGAGTGTGGTCATCGGGTCTTTGAAAATGCGCTCCCAGGCCGAGAAGACGAGATTGGTCGTGATCAGAACGCTGCGCCGTTCATAGCGCTCGGCCAGGAGCGTGAAGAGCACCTCCATCTCCTGGCGATCCTGCTGCACATAGCCGATGTCATCGAGGATGAGACAGGCAATGCGATCCAGGCGGGCCAGTTCCTGGGGCAGGCGCAGTTCTCGCTTGGCGACCAACAACCGCTGCACCAGCGCCGCCGTGGAGGTCCACAACACGGTGTGGCCCTGCCCTATCAGGTCATGACCCACGGCGGCGATCAAGTGACTTTTCCCCACGCCCGGGGGTCCGACGGCCACAACATTGTGAGCCTGCTCCACAAAGCGTCCCGTGCGTAAGCGCTCCACGTGCAAACGCAAGGCGGGGGTGAGGCGATCCCACTGAAAGGTGCGAAAGGTCTTCTCCCGTGGCAGCTTCGAGCTGGACAAGTAGCGGTCAATGCGCCGCTGCTCGCGGTCCTCACATTCCAGGCGCACCAACTCGTAGAGAAACGCCTCATGCGAGAGCTTCTCCTTCGCCGCTTTCAGGGCGAGTTGAGAGCAGCTCCTTGCCATCGACGACAACTTGAGCTTGCCTAACAAGGTCTGTAAATCCTCATGACGATTAGCCATGTGCGTACCTCCTGGAAGGCAACAAGTGGTCGTAGGAATGCAGGTTGACCGGCTTGAGCCTGACCTCTGGCACGGCAACCGGATCCACCAATCCTCGCACCGCCTCACAGGTGGGAAGGGTGGCCGCCTCTTCCAGCAATTGCAATGCCATCTCCACCTCGCTCTCTGAGGTCGTGGCAGCCAGGTGCAGGATGCGCAGATATTCTCGATCTGCACCGGCAGGTGACCCGTGGTGCAAGCGGTCGTAAGCGCGGCGAAACGCGAGGGTGGGGAACAGGTCATCGCGGTAGCGATAGGCAGCAAAGGCACCGGGTTTGCGCACCAGGGAGCGGATCAGATGGCGATAATTAATCGCGTGCTCGCTTTTCCCATGCAGCCGTGGTAGCGTCACCACCAACTTGGTCCCCAGATACCCTTCTAACTGTTCAGCTCGCACCCGCACCATCAGTGTTCTGCCTATCAGGCGCGAGGGCACGGAGTAGACATTGCCGAGCACGGTAAGCGTGCTGAAGCGGGACACATGCGCCCGCAGTTCCCGACACGGGGCCAGGGGCAGCAGGGGTAAAGGGCGCAATGCCTCCTGCTCTCGCGAGAAGCGCTGTGTGCGGGTCAGGTTCCGGTTGCGAAGCAGCTCGACAAGAAAGCGCTCGTAACTGGCTCGATCAGCAAAATCACGGCTGCCTCGCACCCGCAGGGCCTGATCCACGGCTTGCTTGAACCGAAAGTGGGATTGCTCCACATCTCCATTCTCATGCGCGATTCCGGCGTTGTTCCAGGTCGGCTCGATGCCATAATGCCGCATGAGTGCCTGATAGCGCGCCGTCCACTCCTCCCGCTGCTCTCTGGGCAAGTGTCGCACCGCAGCGCTGAGATGGTCCGTCCGATGCTGGAGCGGGACTCCCCCAAACTGCCACAGAGCTTGCTCTATCCCTTCAGCCAGGGCCTCAAACGTTTCCCCAAAGCAGATGCTCACCGCTTCTATGTTGGAGTACGTGAGCACCGAATGGAACAGCAGATGGGGGAAATCCGAGCCGACAAGCGTGACGCCAAGATCGTCCATATGAGTGAAGTCGGATTGCATCCGCTCACCTGGAGTATGAACTTGTTCAAAGATCACTTCTTGCTCAGGACCATGCACCGCTTTCCACTCTCGGATCTGCCGCTGGAGCGTGCGCACCTGGATTTCCCGATAGCGTCCAGGATGCTGGGCGCACAGTAAAGCGAACAAGGTGGTTCCTTGCAGCGCGGGGTCGCGCTCCAACTGGTCGACGACCCACGGCCAATCCTCCTCAAATGGGTTGACTCGCGTTCTCCAGGTGCGAGGACGCTTGAGCTGACTGGGCAGTTTGCCTGCGCGCTCATATTTGCGGGCGGTCCGCTCGCTCATGCCCACACGCGCGGCTGCCTTTCTTTCATGTAGAGTATGACCTCTGCGTCTTTCTTCATGACACTCTCCCTTTTGTTGAGGTTTTTGAGTGTCATCATAGGCCATCTTGGGGAAAATGTCTCCAAGATGGCTGAACTTTCTCATTGTCGTCGCTTGCAGAGGTAATTATCTCTCAACATTGTATACCGCCAGTGATTTCCTTTGCTGGTAACGTCGATCCCTCGCCATGCTAGTCCTGATGAACCGTGTCTAATACCCGCTGCAATAAGGCTAACCGGATAGAATTTTCGGTTCTTCTCATCAACATAGGTGTAACGTTCCTGCACATATTCTTCTTGTGATTGGTATTGCTGATTCCATGTGTATTGATTCGTCTTAGAGAAGTAAAAAATGACATCATGAACAGGTCCATATCTTTTTGCTG
>WNGP01000573.1_pt1 | contig 30603 bp, 30 predicted proteins | sample 5407671 | NCBI WGS metagenome assembly WNGP01 (sample SAMN13153381, study PRJNA577476) | soil metagenome | isolation source: 40 cm soil or saprolite under Garry oak tree replicate 2 | place: USA:California | collected 2016-06-15 | reverse complement strand
CCGAAGTTCGTCACCACAGAAGGCAAAAGGCAGCTAAGTCGTTCAAAATCAGTTCAGGCAATCGCCGAGTCTACACTACATTTGCGATTTAGTTCGAACCACTCGGGGAGGCTGAAGCCCAGGTGCTGGAGTAACGCCTTTTGCTCTGCGGTGGGTTCGGTGATGCGGCGTAGGCGGATTTCGCAGCCGTCGGTGGTCGGCAGAACAATGTCGGCGCTTTGCAGAGTAGATAGCAAGGCGAGCGCCTTCATCGCCGACAGAGGTTGAGCGTTGTGAACTCCGCTGGCCGATGGCTGCGGGATGATTGTAGCTCGGCGCTTTAGCAGTTGCTTGAGCGTGACCCACAGTGCGTAGCCGAGAAAGGCTACCAGTACATGGGCTTTGACCCGCGGCTCCAGCTGATGAAATAAGGGGCGGATGTATAGGTCGCTTTTCAGCGTGCGGAACGAGGCCTCGGCTTCGGTTAGCTGCATATACTGGGACCAGAGTTCTTCCGCGGTGCCGGCCTGGAGATTCGTGCGCAGCATATAGGCCCCTTCCCTCAGCTCGCGCCAAACTTTGCGATCTTGCTTGATCTCCCAGTGAAGACGAATGCCATCGGGCGTGTCGCGGAGAGCAATCTCGTAGAGATCATTCACCTGGGAATGGCTGGCTTGAATGCGGCCCAGACGTCGCTCCATCTTGTTGCGGTCTTTCAGCCGGCCCGTCGCGATGGTTTTGGCCAGACGCTTCAGCGCGTCTTCCATGTGAGCCGAGAAACGATGTCGGATCGCTTTCTCTTTTTCCTTGCGGCCGCGGGTGCGGCAAAGAATGTAGGTCTCCTCAGCTTGCGGGATCGCCACCCTCTTCACTTCCACTTCGGGCTGTACTCTCGTCCAGTCGTCTTTCAGCAGCTCCTCTTCAAACTGCTTCATCTGGCGGCGTGGCGTTCCCACCAGATACTGGCCACCGCGTTTGCGAATCGCCGCCAGGTTTTCCTCGCTGACGATGCCGCGGTCCAAGACCCAGATCCGCCGCGCCTTGCCATACTTGCGCTCCACCATGCGCAGAATCGTTTCCATCGTGGAAACGTCGGCCCGGTTGCCATCTAAGGTCTCATAACTGAACGGGAAACCCTCGCTGTTGACGATCAGTGCGATGACCATCTGTTCGCAATCGGGTCGATGATCGCGCGAATAGCCACGCGCCATCATCGGGTTCTTCTCCGCCAAGCCCTCCACGTACGTGCTGGTCAGGTCATAGAGCAGCACATCGAACTCGGCCCCGAACAACTCCCCATACCGCTGCTTGAGATGCTGCTCCAGCTTCGTCTTGTGCGGCAGAATCCGGTCCAGACAGCGGTACAGCCGCGTGTCGTTGATCTTGCCTTCCGCGATCTGCAGCAGATCATCCAGCGCGGTCGAGGGATACCAGCGCTCTTCAATCGCCAGCTCGCTGCCGGGCGCACACAGCCGATTAATCGCCAGCACCGCGGTCACGCGCGACCACGGGACATCGGCCTCCTGCGCCTCCAGGCACTCCTCGAAAAATCGATCCAATCCCAGGCGTCGCCATAGTTCCAGACCCAACCAGCAGGCACCGAACTGGCGCATGCGTTCCAGTCGTACCTGGTTCACCAGCACGCGGGCTACCTGGGGGTCGTCTGCCGGCGGCTCAACCTGTGCGGGGAACAGTTTCAACTGCTCCGCCTCGCCCTGCTCGTTGAAGACTTCCACTGTCTTCCACCAGCGCGCCTGCGCAGAACTGTTGAGTTCGCCCAGGTAGCACAGTGTCCTCTGTCGCGGACCATCGGCCGTGCGGACGGTTTCCACTAACGACCAATAGGTATGCTCCTTGCCGTCCATGCCAGCTCTGTGGCTTCAAGAGGGTTGGTCTACACTACATTGACTTTTAAGAATCCGCCGTTGCAAGCAAACAGACTTTTCCGACCAGGAAGCGAAACATCGCTGAAATTACCGAGCTCGTGACGAACTTCGGCTAGTCTCGGGTACACTCATATCCGTTGGACTTTTATCGCCAATGAAGGCGTAACTAGACAAAAATGCCTGACTCCCCACTTGTGGTTAGCGCTCGTTCGCTCCTGCTTTCTGAGCAGGACCTGTACCTCTTCAACGAGGGCAGCAATTACCGTATCTACGAAAAGATGGGCGCACACCTTATCACTAGCAGCGGCCAATCCGGGGGATGTTTTAGTGTGTGGGCGCCTAATGCTCATCAGGTCTCTGTCGTTGGCAGCTTCAACGACTGGGCCCCGCAAGCACACCGTCTCGAACCGCGGGGGTCGTCGGGCATCTGGGAAGGGTTTGTTCCCGGCGTAACCAAAGGAGCGCTGTACAAGTTTCATATCGAGTCACGACGCCACGGGTATCGCGTAGACAAAGCCGACCCGGTTGGTTTGCTGCACGAAAAGCCACCCCGGACCGCCTCGGTTATGTGGGACTTAGAGTACGAATGGGGTGATCGCGAATGGATGGAAAAACGGGCTGCGCGCAACTCGCTACGGGCGCCGCATTCCATCTATGAAGTTCATCTGGGCTCGTGGATGCGCGTGCCCGAAGAGCATAATCGCCCGCTCACCTACCGCGAGACGGCCTCTCGACTCGCCGAATATCTCAGCCGCACGGGCTTCACTCACGTGGAGTTTTTACCGGTGATGGAGCATCCGTTCTATGGCTCCTGGGGTTACCAAACCACTGGATACTTCGCGCCTACCTCGCGTTACGGCAAGCCGCAAGACTTCATGTACCTGGTCGACTATCTGCATCAGCACGGCATCGGCGTGATTCTCGATTGGGTGCCTTCACACTTCCCTTCTGACGCACACGGTCTGGCCTACTTCGACGGCACGCATCTATACGAACACTCCGATTCGCGGCAGGGCTTTCATCCTGATTGGAAGACGCACATCTTCAACTATGGCCGCAACGAAGTGCGCAGCTTCCTGATGTCGAGCGCGATGCTCTGGCTTGATAAGTATCACATCGACGGCCTACGCGTGGATGCGGTCGCTTCCATGCTCTATCTCGATTATTCGCGCAAACAGGGCGAATGGATTCCCAACAAATACGGCGGACGCGAGAACCTCGATGCCATCGACTTCCTCCGCCGCTTCAATCAGGAAGTCTACAAAGAGCATCCCGACGTCCAGACCATCGCCGAGGAGTCCACCTCCTGGCCGATGGTGTCAAAGCCTGTCTATTTGGGTGGTCTCGGCTTCGGCATGAAGTGGGATATGGGATGGATGCATGACACGCTCAAGTATTTCCAGAACGATCCCATTCATCGCAAGTATCACCATAACGAACTCACTTTCCGCATGATCTATGCCTTTCACGAGAATTTCGTGCTCCCCCTCTCGCACGACGAAGTCGTCCACGGGAAGGGATCGTTGATCGGCAAGATGCCCGGCGACGAGTGGCAGCGTTTCGCCAATCTGCGTTTGCTATTTGCTTACATGTACGCCCAGCCTGGCAAGAAATTGCTATTTATGGGCTGCGAGTTCGGACAAGTCCGCGAATGGGCGCACGACTCAAGCCTGGACTGGGACGTCTTGCAGTACCCGGTCCATCGCGGTGCGCGGAGCTGGATGGAGCAGTTGAACCGTCTCTATCGTAGCGAACCTGCCATGCACGTGCTGGACAACAATCCTGCTGGCTTTGAGTGGGTGGACTGCAATGACAACGCGACCAGCACCATCTCTCTGCTGCGCAAGAGCGAGTTCTCCAAAGACACTGTGCTGATTGTGTGCAACTTCACGCCTGTGCCTCGTCTTGGCTACCGCGTCGGCGTGCCCGCGGATGGCTACTGGCGCGAATTGCTCAACAGCGACGCCAGCGAATACGGTGGGAGCGGCATAGGCAATCTTGGCGGAGCGCACGCCGATGCCGAACCAGTTCATGGCCGTCCTTATTCACTACGGCTGACACTGCCTCCGCTGGGCGCGCTGTTTCTGAAACGTGAGTAAGTGGTTGCGTTTACCGTGCTGCGCCGTCGAGAGGGGCATTTTGCGGACTCGCTCACGACTCACAGCGTGATATCCTCGCAGAAAAGCGCCGTTTCGCATGCGGATTCTGACTCGCTACATTCTGCGTGAAGTGACCTCGCACGCCTTGATCGGTGCGGCGATCTTTACCTTCGTTCTGTTCACCCGTGACTTGGGGCGCATCCTGGAACTGGTGGTACGAGCGAGCGCTCCCCTACCCAGCGTTGCGGAGATTTTCTTCTACACCGTGCCGCTTGCGCTCACCTACACCCTGCCCATGAGTGTCCTGGTGGGGATCCTGATCGGTTTGAGCCGTCTCGCGGCCGACAGTGAAATCACGGCTATGCGCGCCAGCGGCCTCGGCGTGTGGAGTTTCCTAAGAATAGTTTCCATCTTTGCGGTAGGGACTTGGCTGATCGCACTGGCCAACGGCCTGTATTGGGCACCGAAATCACAGGCGGCGCTAGGACGGCTGGAAGACCAGCTGAAGGGTTCGCAGATCTCGTTTGAAGTCAAGCCCAGGGTCTTCTACGAAGGATTTCCCAAGCTCGTTCTCTATGTGCATGACGTACACACTGCACAGGGTGCCGCGGCGTGGGAAGGTGTGTTTCTGGCCGATGTCTCCGATGCCGCGAATCCGCGAGTCACGCTGGCTCGGCAAGGAATCCTCGTAAGCGAGAATTCAGAACGCCTGCACCTGCACCTGACGGAGGGATCGACCCATGAGACCGATCCTCAGCAGCCGAATAACTATCAGATTTCAACGTTTGACCAAACCGACATTCCCATCGAGTTGCCAGCGACCGAGAACAAATCGGACGAACCCATACCCCTCGGTACGATGAGCACCTGGACCCTGCGCAACCAGGCACGGCGTGCTGACCCCGTCTTGGCGCGCTGGTACCTGATCGAGTTTCACCGCCGCTTTGCTCTGCCGACAGCGTGTCTGATGCTGGCGTTGCTGGGAGTTCCGTTAGGACTGTCCTCGAAGAAGGGAGGAAAGTCTGCGGGATTCGTGCTGACTATCGTGCTGGTATTCGGTTACTACTCTGTCTCAGTGATTGGAGTTTCGCTTGCCCGAGAGGGTAAGGTATCGCCAGCATTGGGAGCATGGCTGGCGAATCTGGTATGTCTCGCGGGTGGCTTGTTCCTGCTATGGCGGGCGGAAAGACGTCCATTCGAACTCGCCAGCTTCCGGCTCCCCTGGAAGCACCTTCAGCCGTTGCAGAACGGCAGTGGGCTTACCTTCGGACGAAGCCGCCGCGAAAATGCCTTTGAACGTGCTTCGACGCGGCGGCGTGTGTTCAGCGCTAGCTTTCCAACCGTTCTCGACGACTACGTGTTGCGAGACTTCTTTGTCTATCTTGGCATGATTCTGGCGACATTCCTGGTGCTGGTGCTGGTTTTTACTCTCTTCGAATTGTTAGGGGACATTCTGCGCAACCAGACGCCGGCCATCATCGTGGCGGAATATCTGCTGAATGTCGCCCCTTATTTGCTGTATAGCGTGGCACCGCTGATGGTATTGCTGGCGGTGCTGATCACCTTCGGCCTGATGCAACGCAGCAATGAGATCACGGCGGTGAAAGCTACCGGCATGAGCATCTATCGCATTGTTACCCCGGTTGTGGTGGCCGCGGGCTTGCTCGCGGTCGGACTTTTCTTCGCCGACCAATTCTATCTGCCGCATACCAACAAACGGCAGGAGGCGCTGCACAACCAGATCAAAGGCAAGCCGGCGCAAACCTATCTTCGCCCGGATCGCAAGTGGATCTTTGGACAGAATAACGACATTTGCTATTACCAGTTTTTTGATGCGGATCGAGACCAGTTCGCCCGTATTACCGTCTTTCAACTGGACCCGGTTAACTTTACTATCACCCGGCGGATACATGCGGAGAGGGTACACTGGTCGGACAATTTGAGCCGGTGGGTTTATGAACGAGGCTGGGAGCGTGACCTGCACCGCACTGCCATCGCCAATTACCATTCTTTTGAGGTTGCGACTTATGCCGACCTTAGCGAGACGCCGTCATATTTCAAGAAAGAAGTGAAGCAGTACTCGGAGATGAATTACGAGGAACTACGGCGTTACATTCGCGACTTGCAGCAAAGTGGATTTGATGTAGTTCGGCTGAGAGTGCAATTGCACAAGAAGCTTTCCTACCCGCTTATTACGTTGGTCATGGCGATTCTGGCTGTGCCCTTTGCGCTTTCTTCCGGAAAAAAGGGTGCCGTCACGGGCGTGGCTGTGGCAGTAGGAATTGCCGTGGTCTACACCGTCGTATCGCGGCTATTCGAAGCCATGGGCGACTTGAGCCAGTTACCGCCAGCGATCGCCGCCTGGTCACCGGATCTCGTCTTCATGATGTTGGGGGGATATCTGATTTTGAAGGTACCCACCTAGACACTAGCAGTCGCCCTCAATAATCCTGAAATTCTAAATTTCCTTCGAAGATGCTAGTGACTTTCTCGTGAGCCAGCGACGTAATAGAGGAAGCTGCTGCAAACCTCAACTCTACTTAACCGCAACTCCAAAGGGAAAATTGTCCGTCGTGATCGGCGCCTGCGGGGAAAGCACTCCCGTGGCCGGCGTGAGAGAGTATTCGGAAACGTTGGCGGAACCGTAGTTCGTCACAAAAACCCAGTTGTCATCACTACGAATCGCGATCGAGACAGGCGTAGAACCGGTGCTGACGGTAGACGCATTGCCTAAGCTGCCGCTAGCCGGGCTGATGCGATAGCCGGAAAGCGTGTTCGCCAGCTTATTCAAAACATAGACGAAGTTGCCGAATGGATCGACAGCGACCGCATCGGGCCCGTTGCCCGCAGCAAACGGCGAAGCAGGCACGGGAACCAAACTGCCATCAGAACTCTGGCAAGCTGCCGAGGAGGCAGGACCTCCATTGCAGATGGTATAGGCACTGACATTGTTTGAATTTTGGTTGGCTGCGTAAACGAATTTGTTGCACGCGTCCACGGCAATACCCGAAGGCACTGAGCCGGTGGCGAAACTCGGTACCGAAGAGTAATTCGGAGGCTTTCCTAAGACTCCTGAAGAAGTGTCGACGGAAAACTCCCAAAGAGCGTCGTTGGCTGCGTCAGCGGCGTAGAGGTATGCGGTTGTGGGTGCTGCGGTGCCGGAACACGCGGCGTGCAGGGCCGGGAAGATGGTGGGTGTGATGGCAAGCGCCACCGGATTGGCTGGGGCCCCCCCCAGCGTGGCCGGAATAGGAAATGGTGAGCCTGTGACTTCCGTCAGGCTGGCGTTGCTACCGATGGAGAAGACAGAAATCGCTCCCGCCATGGTCGAGGTACCAGGTAGAGCGCATGTCGCACTGTTAGCAACGAACAAGAACTTGCCAGCCGAGTCCATCGCCAAGGCCGCAGGCGGATTTGATCCGAGAGTTGTTGTGCCGATCGCGCTGAGAGTACCGTTAGAATTTACTTTGTACGTCGCCAAGGAGTTGGTTGTGGTGCACGGGGACTGGACCGGGTTCGGAGTATCGCTGGTGGTTAGGTAGGCAAATGCTCCTGCCGGGTCCAAAATAATTGACGCGACCGAACCTTGAGAAGGGGGGCCCGGAATTGGCGGCGGGTTGTTGATCGAAGACGAGTGCCCGCTGCTAAGATTGAAACTGAACGTTTGGACCACTGCGGAACCCAGGCTGGGAACAAGTAATAAACCGTCGGATGAAGGAGAAAAATGACTGCCGCAGGCCACCAAGAAGCCAACAAAAAACAGAACCAGAAGTGCGAGTAGCCAGGCGAACCGTGTCGGCATTCTTAGTCTTCTCTCCATGATTTACGTGATTGAGTATGGCCCGCGGGGTAGAAACCGAGTTCCTGCACCCTAAAAGAGGCGTGAAATCCCTCACATTTGTGTATCAGGAAAGCACAGGAAGAGCAAACTCCCACGAAGAGTTATTGGAACCTATGCGGGCCCAGGAAGTTGCCTCGGGGAAGAAATTTAAAGATACAGGCTCGAGCTCTGATGTCGGAAACTCTTATGATTTGAAGCTCCAGCTTGAATTTAATCAGTACGTCCAGCCGGAACTGGCTGAACCATTTTTGCGGGGGCGGCGGCTGTTACAGCTACAAGCGGCAAACGAAGCTCAACTTCCAAACCACCTTCGGCACGATTGGAAGCAGCCACTCTGCCTCCGTGAAAACGTACGGCGCGCTCGGTAATAGCAAGACCGAGACCGACCCCTCCGGTCTGCCGGCCGCGCGCGTCATCGAGGCGGTAGAAAGGCTGAAAGAGTTTTTCCAAGGTATCGGGCGGGACGCCAGGACCACAGTCTGTAACCTTTACCACTGCCTCTGCCCCACCAGGAGTTTCGGCCCTTACGAGATGGATCTCCACCGTCGTGCCTTCGCGGGTGTAGCGTATGGCGTTGCGCACGACATTTTCGATGGCGCTGTGCAATAAGGATGCTTCTCCCCGCACGCGCCACTCTCCCGGCGGAATTACGCTACGCACGTGGCAATGACGGGCTTGTGCTTCAAACTCGGCGTCCTCTGCCACATTCAGCACCAACTCGTCGAGCGAGACCGGTATGCGCGGGACAGATTGCTGGCCATCCTCGATGCGGGCCAGAGTAAGGAGTCGTCCGATCAGTTCATTGAGACGGCTGACTTCGAGCTCAATGCGGTCGAGCATATTAGCGCTCTCAGCACCGGACCGTTGGCGCACCAGTCCCAGAGCGACATTCAGACGCGCAAGCGGTGAGCGCAGTTCGTGGGAGATGTCCTTGAGTAGTCGCGATTGCGCGTTGACCAGAGTCTCGAGCCGCTCCGCCATCGCATCAAAATCCCGTAGCAGGCCTGAGATTTCGTCGCGGCGGCGACTGGCAGGGGCGCCAGTGCGGGCGGAGAGATCTCCGGCGGCAAGTTGACGCGTAGCAGCACGGAGTCGAATCACCGGCTTAGTCAAATACCACGCCAGAAAGTAGCAGACCAATCCCGAGGAAATGACCAGGATGAGCAAGCCAGTCACGGGAAACCCACGGGGGCCAAAGAACACACGCGGGCCCGGCGGCAACACCAGTGCAATCGTAAAGCGATGATGACCATCTGAAGAGGCGCGAGACTCGGTCAAAACCCGCGGAGCCGGACTGAGGAGACCCTGGTGCGGCGCATGCGACATCCCCATGGCCAGGTGCTGCACCCATCCCGGAGCGGCGCGACCTGAAATCTCCTTCCCTTGCTCATCAAAAACATGAGCGTGAACGTGCTGCGTGGCGTCCAGGTTGTCCAAGTATTCCCGAACTTTAGATTCTCCTCCGTGTTCGTATGCACTGATAGCGTCAGCCAGGACGGTGCTGCGCAACGACTCCCAGGTGGGATTGCGCTGCGGGCGAAAGACCATGACCGCTAAAATCGCGAGCACCACGAACAACGCGATGGCCAGCCAGAACGAAAGGAAGATTTTCAGGAACAGGCTTTTCATGGTGTGCCCGTTTTGGCCTCACGCGGCCGCGCAAAAATGTAGCCCACGCCTCGCACCGTTTTGATGTGCTCGTCACTGTCAGTGTCGCCCAGTTTTTTGCGTACCTTGCTGACATGCATATCAATGCTGCGGTCAAAGGGGGAAAACTTGCGGCTGAGCACGGCATTCACCAGCCTCTCGCGCGGGACCACGCGTCCAGCCTCGCGTAGAAGCACTTCCAAGAGATTGAATTCCACCGACGTCAGGTCAACGGGTTTGCCATCGCGAAGCACTGTGCGGGTGGCTGGGTCGAGTTCGACCTCGCCGACACGGAGAACCTCGGGCAAGGAAGCCGCCGATTTTCCTTCACCGTGTGTGCGCCGTAGGATGGCACGAATCCGGGCTACCAGTTCGCGCGGGTTGAAAGGTTTCGGAAGGTAGTCGTCGGCGCCAATCTCAAGACCAACGATTCGATCGACCTCTTCACCCCGGGCTGTGAGCAGGAGAACTGGCAGTCGCGAAACTGCCCTTACTCGACGCAGCACTTCGAAGCCGTTAATCCCAGGTAGCATGACATCGAGCACGGCGAGCAGATAGTCGCCCTCCTTGGACTTCTGCAGCCCGCTTTCGCCGTCATGTACGCAATCGACCCCAAAGCCCTCGGCCTGAAGATACTCCGCAATCAGACCGCAGAGCTCGACGTCGTCGTCAATGACCAGAATGCGTTCCATTTAGTTCCTATCCTCATTGTGCAACACTCGGCACAAAGCATGGGTAAACAATTGTCAAGCCTGGCCTGTGGTGGCTGACAAAACTTTACTCGGGGTTGACCGACTCTTTACGCCTTTTTCCGCGGAATCGTGTTCCTATAAATGTACCCAAACACCCGGATCCCCAAGCGGAACCGATGAGGAGTCAAGCAATGAAATCAATACGTATTCGATCATTGGTTGCCGCGATGGCTGTTGTATTTGCCGCTACGGTGGCCAAGTCGCAGTCTGCTGATACCCAGGCTGCGGCCATGCACCATCATGAATTTGGATTCGGCGATCATATGATGGGTTTCTTCGCCGACTACCTCAACTTGAGCGATGCCCAGCAGACTCAGATGAAGGCAGTTATAGCTAAGGAGCACGCCACTCTGAAACCTCTGGTGCAGCAGCTCCACCAGACTCATCAACAGCTCCGGCAGTATGAAGAAGGAGCTTATGATGAAGCCAAGGTGCGCGCGGTCGCGGCGCAGGAAAGTCAGACCGTGACCGAACTGACTGTACAAAAGACCCGCATTCACTCCGAACTGTTTCAAATGCTCACGCCCGACCAGCAGGCCAAGATGAAAGAATTTGAGGCCCGCCATGAGGCCCGCATGCAGAAGCGCATGAGCCAAGCCCCATCGGGTCCGCCAGAGGAGTAGCCGTACGAAAGTCTCATGATTTTCATTGCACCGGCGCGGGCTCAGCTCCTACTCTGCCAGCAGCCCGCGCCGGTCATGTCTTGCCCGTTAACTTCTCCTGAGGTTCAGTATGCAACTCAGTGAAGCAATTCTTTTCGATCTTTCATGGCTGTTTTTCGGCGCATGGGCGATAGTGCTGCTGGCGAGCACCTGGGCCGTCTTCGGAAAAGACTTCTTCACGCCTGCGCAAGCACGACAAGGTTCCACATCCGAGTTGCCTCCTCGCCCGTAAGCCTCTCCACGACTCAAACCCGCGCTTCAGCCAGGAGCACCGCCCTCATCGGACCAACACCCGCAACAACTTGCACCCTCGCCTGCTAAAATCTCATCTACAAAACTGCATGTTGCCTAAGAGCTTGCGTCCGCTGCTGCCCTATCTCAAGCGATACCGCTGGGGCTATGCGGCGGGGACAGTTTGCGTTTTTCTGAACAACGGCGCGTGGGTGGTTTTTCCCCAGGTCATTCGCCGGGCTGTTGACGATCTCTATACCGGAATTACGCTTCACAAGCTCCAGCACTTTGCTCTGCTGCTGTTGTCCATAGCGGCTGTCCGCAACATTTTCTTATTCCTGACGCGCTGGATCGTCATAGGCATTTCCCGCGACATTGAGTTCGACCTGCGCAACGATTTCTTCCGCCATCTTGAAAGCCTTCCGTACTCTTACTACCAGCGCATGCGCACCGGCGACATCATGGCGAGGGCAACCAATGATCTCAATGCCGTGCGCATGCTGCTGGGCCCCGCCATCATGTATTCAGCGAACACCATCGTATTCACGGCCGGCGCGCTGGCGTTCATGCTGGCGATCAGTCCGAAGCTGACCTTCTACGCTTTTCTGCCGCTCCCCGTAGTCAGCGTAGTGATTCAGTATTTCGGACGCCGCATTCACGAGCGCTTCGAAAGAATTCAGGCGATGTTTTCCGACATTTCCGCCCGCGCGCAGGAGAACTTTTCCGGAGCGCGGTTGATCCGGGCCTACGTCCAGGAGCAGGCGGAGATTGCGTCCTTTGAAACAGCCAACCAGGAATATATTGCGCGCAGCCTGAAGCTGGTGAGGCTCATGGGCATGCTTTGGCCCACGCTGGAACTGATGCTCGGCGTAGCGGTCGTTTTGGTTCTGTGGATTGGCGGACGCGAAGTATTACTGGGCCATATGAAAATCGGCGGTTTCGCCGCGTTTAACATTTACATGGTGCAGCTTACCTTCCCGGTGATCGCCCTGGGCTGGGTAGTCAACATTTTCCAGCGGGGCACGGCGTCGATGGTACGCATCAATGAAATCCTGGTGGAACAGTCCGAAATAAGGGATGCCGCTCAAGCCTGCGACTTGCCCATAACGGGCGAAATCGAGTTCCGCGGCCTTGACTTCAGCTACAACGGAAAGCCGGTGCTGCACAATCTCAATCTGCGCATTCCGCCGGGCAGCAGTCTGGCGATTGTTGGTCCCACGGGCTCCGGAAAGACGACGTTGGTTAACCTTATCCCTCGTATTTACGATGCAGAGCCCGGCATGGTCTTGATTGACGGCCGTCCGATCCGCGACTACTCACTGGCGTCGTTGCGAAAGAACATTGGTTTTGTGCCCCAGGAGACATTTCTGTTCAGCGACCGCATGCGCGAAAACATCGCGCTAGGGGTGGACTCTGCCACAGACCAGCAAATTCATGAGGCCGCCACAGCCGCCAACATTGCGGCGGACATCGAGAGTTTCCCCGAACAATATCTCACGATGGTTGGAGAACGTGGCATCACGCTTTCTGGAGGACAGAAGCAGCGGGCCGCCATTGCCCGCGCGCTTATCCGGAATCCGCGGATCCTGATTTTGGATGACGCACTCTCCAGCGTCGATACCCACACCGAAGATAAAATTCTCAATCACCTGCGCGACGTCATGCAGGGACGCACGACCATCTTCATTTCCCACCGAGTCTCGACCGTGCGCAACGCCGATCGCATCGCCGTCCTGCACGGCGGGCGTATCGTCGAACTGGGCACGCACGACGAACTCCTGGCGTTGAACGGGTACTATACAGACCTGTATAACAAACAGTTGCTGGAAGAGGAACTGGCAGAGGTCTGAATCAGCGAAGCCCTCCGAGCGTATAGTAGTGTCGTTGTGATTTAGACTAGTAGAGGGATTCCTGCATATCCAGCGCTTCATGCAGCGGACCAACACTCTCGAACTTCTCGATTCCGACGCTGGCTCTCCTCGCGACATTCAAGCCTCCCTGCAGGACCTTTGCCGGATGAATCGTTGGTTTGGCGGCGTGGCTACTACCTACTCGATGGTGGAGCGGGTAGTGGCGGCGACAGGGACAAAGCACCTATCTTTGTTGGAGGTCGCCGCCGGATTTGGGGAAGCTCCCAGGACCACGGCGAAGCGTCTGGCGCGACGAGGTGTTGTGCTCGACTTTGCGCTGCTTGACCGCGCTCGATCACATTTGCCTACCCGGTCGCGAGCCGTAGTCGCCGATGCGCTCGCCCTCCCTTTCCGCGATGCAGCCTTCGACCTGGTCAGCTGCAATTTGTTTGCGCACCACCTTGACCCACCCCAGTTGGTACACTTCGTACGCGATGCGCTGCGAGTCAGCCGTCGCGCCGTGCTGATCAATGATCTGATTCGGCATCCCTTGCACCTTGCCTTGGTCTATGCCGGTTTTCCTCTAATGCGCACGTACATTTCGCGAGTCGACGGCCTGGCATCGGTGCGCCGGGCGTATGTTCCGGATGAGATTCGGCGAATACTTTCGTGCGCGTTTCCCTCTGAGAAGGCACCCCGACTGGAAATCTCTCGCCACTATCTTTTTCGCATGGCGGTCATTCTGTGGAAGGAACCGAGCCCGGACAGACTTGTCCGGCCTGAACAAACGGCGGGAGACCGCCCCATGCTCTAACGCCCGACCAGCACTTCACGAACATTGTCGCGGGCAAGGAAAAACTTTATGGAGATAAAATCGCGGAAGAGATTTTCGATGTGGCGGTTGTTGAACACACGCTGAAGACGGAAGCCATCGCTAACCGCGGTAGGCACGGCGCCAGTTTGGCCGCGGCGAGTTTCCTTGCGCAGGACAATGCGCTGCATTTCAAGTGTATCGGGACTGATGATATGAAATCGGTAACACGGAGAGTCCGGTCCTGCATCGCGCGTATGAAAGAACGCGAGCAACATGCCGCCAGGCTTGAGCACTGACCACAGCCGCCCCACGACAGGTTTAACTAAACTCTCGTCAAGATAGTCGGGAAGATTCCAGCACAAAACCACGTCGAAGTGTGCGGCCGGATAGACCAAATTATCGGCTAGAAACCGGCGACTGTCTAAAACAGTATTGCCCTGATCGTCCTTCGTAATCAGCGAGGGCTCGGTGGACGCCGTGAGCAAGTCCTCGCTGTAAATCTTGTGTCCGCGTTCGGTAAAGAACCGAATGTTTGCTGCGGAGGTTGATCCAAGATCAAGAATGCATAAGGTCTGCTCGGTGTCCCAGGAGCGCGCAGCCTCCCCCAGTCCGCTAGAACGGCGGGTGAGCTTTTGCGAGGCCTGCGCCGGAGTTGTGCTCTCAGATCCGCCCGATGAGCCGCGAAACAATTTCATGAAGTTCTGTGCTACAGACGCCATCCTTACTTCCGGGTTCCCTGCCCGAATGCCAATGCCCAGGCCTCACTGACCCCTAACGCCGCGACCGACTCCCAATCATTCTTCCAAGAGCTCATTTCGCGGGCGCGGCCTTCGCCTCCGGCTTTCCCTCGAGCTTCTGAATGTCGACCTTGCCTTTCAGGTACGCGCCTTCCTCGATGGAAATACGCTGGGTCGTGACATCTCCAGTGACACTCGCAGCTTTGCGCAATTCAACCCGGTCGCTGGCGTGGATATTACCTTCGAGCTTCCCCTGCACAACGACACCTTTTGCTTCGACGTTGGCTTTAACCTGGCCGTTAGGCCCCACCGTCAGATTATTACCCTTGAGGGTGATGCTGCCTTCGACTTGGCCATCCACATACAGATCCTCGCTGCCCGAGAGCTCGCCTTTGATCACCACCGATTTCCCAAGTTGTGCCAACTCGCCAGACACCGGCATAGCCATAATCCTTTCCTAGCAAAGCGGGATTCATACCAAACAAATGTGTTCGAAATGAGCTTCCGGAGGCAAACCCGAGGGTCGCACCGCTCCCTTGACTATACTGAACGCCGCATGCGCGCGGCAAGCTGCCGTGTTGGTGCAACAGTGTACCGGATGAACTGTAGAGAAAAGGTCGGATGCCAATAGTAAACTCTGATTGCGAAAACTGGCATCCAAAGAATCGGATGAGACATGCGAAAGAGAACCAGATGAGACGGCAAAATCCCAATTTCCCGCTATGCACCGCTGGTACCCTGGTCGCCTCTGTTATCCTGGCCGCGGCGAATCCGTTGTTCGGGATGCCGGCAAATACTCCAGAGAACCTTCCGCCAGCGGAACTAGTGCGTTTGACAGTCGCACAGGAAGTGGCCGCTGCCGAACGCGCGTCGGTCAAGCATCGTTTTCGTTCCCGCAGAGAAACGGGTCACGGTTCGCAAACCAAAATATACGTGGAGACACGCGATGCAATGCTCGGCATGGTGGTCGCGTACAATGACCAGCCCGCCTCCGCTGAGCAAATGCAGGCGGAAAAGAGCCGGCTTCAGCGTCAGATCCAGGATCCCGACCAACTCCACCGTAGACAAAAACAAGAGAAAGAAGACACCGAACATACGCTGCGCATCGTCAGGGCTTTGCCCGATGCTTTTCTCTACGAGTATGATGGGACTCAAGACGGAACCGACGACGTGGGTAGGATCGGCGATAAACTGTTGCGATTGAAGTTTCGTCCCAACCCCACTTACGCTCCGCCTTCACATGTGGAACAAGTGCTGACCGGTATGCACGGGGAATTGCTGATCGACGCTCAATGCCATCGCATAGCCAGGATTGACGGTACTCTATTCAAAGAGGTTGCCTTCGGTTGGGACATTCTGGGGCATCTCGACAAGGGTGGCCACTTCATGGTTCAGCAGGCTGAGGTTACCGATGGGACGTGGGATGTGACCCGTATGGTGCTTAATTTCACCGGGAAGATCCTTCTGCTGAAAAGTCTGAATATCAAGACTGACGAGCGTTTCAGCGATTTTTGGCGAGTCCCGGAGAGCATGACGATGGCTCAGGGGGTGGAATTGCTGGAGAGCCAGGAAGTCAGATCGGCACAGGCACAAAACGACAAGACAGAAACAGCAGAGCGAAGGTAACTCGTAACAGCTTACGCGGTGGCCGAGGCTTAGGCTGGGGCGCGCAGCGTTTCTTTCTTCACCGTCAGTTTCTCAATCAGATCTTCTCTCACCTGGTAGCCCACGCCCGGCTGGTCGAAGATTTTAATCATTCCTTCAGAGGAAACTTCAACCTCTGGATCAATAATGTCTTCCCTCCAATAGCGCTTGGAAGCAGAAACGTCTCCGGGAAGCGAGAAGTTCTCCAGCGTTGAGAGGGCGATATTATGCGCCCGGCCGATCCCCGACTCCAACATCCCACCGCACCACACCGGGATTTTCTGCGACTGGCACATGTCGTGGATCTTCTTGGCTTCGGTGAACCCGCCTACTCGCCCGACTTTGATATTGATAATTCGGCAAGCGCCACTCTCGATGGCAAACGCTGCACTACGCGCATGAACGATCGACTCGTCAAGGCAGATTGCAGTGCGCAGCTCTCTTTGAAGGCGGGCGTGGTAATAAATTTCGTCGTCCCAAAGGGGTTGCTCTATCATCAGCAGATTGAACTGGTCGAACTTACGCAGATGCTCGACCTCATCGAGCGTGTAAGCCGAGTTCGCATCGCAGCTCAATACAATATCTGACCAGCGAGAACGAATCTTCTCAAGCACATTGAGGTCCCACCCCGGTTTCACTTTCACCTTGATCCGCCGATAACCCGCGGCGAGTTCAGTCTGGATTCTGTCTAATAGTTGCTCGACCGAATCCTGAATGCCGATGGAAACTCCGCACGCAATTTCGTGCCTGGAGCCACCGAGCAGCTTCCACAATGGCTGCCGCTTTTGCTTTGCTTCGGCATCCCAGAGGGCATTTTCCAGTCCGGCTTTGGCCATACGATGGCCGCGTACTTTGGCACACAGTCCAACCCACTCGCGTGCGGAATCGAACTCGCGACCCAGCACCGCAGGGGCGAGATAGCGCGTCATGGTAGGCCAGGCACTGTCTATCCACTCGCTACTGTAGAAGGGGTCTTCGCCCGCCACGCACTCGCCCCATCCATTCACACCCTCACAATGGGCGGTGACCAGAACGATACGACGACTGTAAGTACGGCCAAAGCTGGTCTCAAAGAAATTGACGAGCGGCATTTGGATCTCGCGCAGAGTGACAGCTTCAACTTTCATCTGGTTAAAACCTGACGAATCTTTTAGGAATCATGCAGTCTCTTCCGAAGCATAGGACCACTTCTCTTCCCAGCGTCCCAGCTGGAACTTACCGTTACCCTCCGAGTCGCGTTCGTAGCCCAGTACAGCGAGTTCCGCCTCGAACGACCGCAGAAACTGCTCACAATTGCGTTCCTGGACCTGCTGGGCGCGATTTCGGGTTTCGTTAGCGGCCTTCCAGTCGTAAATCTGTGCTGGGACTTCGACAAATGTCTCACTGCTGAACGGTGGGTTCTTGCCGGTAGCCAACAGCGTTTCCACGCGCTTTGACTTCAACCACCACTCCGCGATCAGCCGGTCGCTGGGCAATCCGCCCTGTAGCGGCGAAGAAGTAATGCCATATTGATTGATGGTGTATCGCCGTGCAATCGCACCCAGCTTCTCGATGTTGAGGTAGGAATTCTTGATCTCCAGCGGATCAAACGTCCATTCGATCAGCTCGATTCCCCGTGCTAGTGCGTCTTCGCGCTGGAGCAACTTCAGGCGACGGCCGAGGCCGCTGTTCCGATGATCCTTGCGCACCGCCAGCATGTGTGAGTGCAAATAGATATGGCCGGAGCGTGTACCGGGCACGGAAAGCGCAAAGCCCACCAATCCTGTGCCGTCAAACGCCCCCATGACTTGGCCCCCAACCTTTTCCGCTACCACGAACATGCGAAGCGGGATCAACTCAGCGTCGGTGAAGTTCCATACTTCTTTCTGCAGCGCAACGCACGCGCGCAGTTCGTCTAAGCCGTGGCAGTGGCGAATCGCGACGGGGCCAGGGCTCACACCTGCTTCTCCTGCTGCTTCGCTTGCTGCCAAAGTGATTCAAGCTCTTCCATGGATGTCTTCTCGGGAGTGCGATTGCTTTGGCGGAGTTGCTGTTCCATCCATTGGAACCGTCGTTTGAATTTCCGATTTGTCCTACGCAATGCGGACTCAGGATCGAGCGACAAGTAACGTGCAATATTAACCAACACGAAGAACAGATCGCCGACCTCCTCTTCGAGCCGCCGATGCAAGGCTTCCGAGACGCTCGAACGGCCTGAGCTTGCTATGCCTCGGCTGTGCGGCCGGGGTCCCGGCGCGGGATATTCCACAAGCTGCTGGCGTAATTCCTCCGTCTCTTCATTCAGTTTGTCGAACAGGCCGTCTATGTTTGGCCAGTCGAACCCAGCCTGGGCGGCACGAGAACTGAGCTTATAGGCTTCGAGCAGCGAGGGCATGGCCGAAGAGACGCCTGCCAATACCGAATGACGGTCATCATGGGCCTTCGGCGCCGACTCCGTGACCCGATCGTGCGCGACATTGTCGCCAGTGGCGCCGGATTTCTTCTTTCGTTCTTCCGCCTTCAGGGCTTCCCAGTTTCGCAGCACTTTCGCAGATGTATCAGCTTTCACATCGCCGAATACGTGAGGATGCCGGTCCACGAGCTTTGTTGAGAGCCGATCAAGGACGTCATCGATGGAAAACGATCCCTGCTCCTTGGCCATTTCCGAATAAAACACGACTTGCAACAGCAGGTCCCCGAGTTCGCCGGCCAGTTCGGCCCAATCGCGATTGTCGATGGCTTCGAGAACTTCGTAGGTTTCCTCAAGTGTATAAGGCTTGATGGAATCGAAAGTCTGCTCTCGATCCCAAGGACATCCGCCTGGCGCGCGCAAGCGCTCCATGATGGCGACCGTGCGCTCGAAACGTTCTCCCGTAGTTGACATCCGGCAACCACTTTAAATGACCCTACATAAAACCGGCAATGGACCCCGAAACACTTGGAAACTGCCGCTGAACAGCAAGTCCGAGGCGCGATTCCATCCTGTGGAATGACAACCACATGGTTCCGGGCGGGCATCCAAACGGCTAAACCTCCTTAGGAAAGCGGGTCTAGCATGGGTCGTGAACTGTTAAATGGGAGGAAACACCATGGCTAACACTCCCCAAGGAGAAAAATCAATATTAGTGGCAATGGATTCGAGCAATCAGAATTGCTTGAGCCGAGGCAGGCCCTCGAGGAAGCGGGAGCGCAGACGCAAGTTGTCTCGCCGGTCGATGGCAAGGTGAAGGGCTGGAATCACACAGACTGGGGCGACAACGGGCCCGTCGACGTGCCGGCTTAACTCTGTGGATCCGTCAAGGTATGACGCGCTGCTGTTGCCCGGCGGAGTCATGAATGCTGACCCCCTTCGCATGAACCCCGACGCCGTGCGTTTTGCGAAGCATTTTTTTGAAGCAGGCAAGCCCGTAGCGGCGATCTGCCACGGACCGTGGACCTTAGTCGAGGTCGACGCCGCTAGTGGGCGCACGCTGACCTCATGGCCTTCGCTCAAAACTGACATTTGCAACGCCAGAGGAACCTGGGTGGACAAAGAAGTCGTGACCGCTAACTGGTTGGTAACTAGTCGCAAACCGGATGATATCCCGGCATTCAATCGGGAAATGGTCGTGTTATTTGGCGAAACCGGGGCTGCGAGCAAAGAACGCGAACGGAAAATCGCGTAGGCCCCTCCAAACATCCAACTGGATGCCGGCTCGGCCTGGTTTCTGGCCGAACCGGTGTCTGCCGGGGTTACCAACGCAGGTGATTTGCCCATTTCCGCTGGCGTCCAGGTGAACACACCGCATTCGACATTCGGCCATCCACATTTGCGGTACCATAGTTACCTTCTCCGAACTGCTGCACCGGCGCACACTTGAATAGTAGAGGTGTCGGCAGACGCTGGGGAAGCACTCCACAACCGTAACTTAGGGTGCCGCATCTAACTGAAAATACATGACCTTGGCGACAAAGCCTCGAGGGCCACTAGACGGGCAGCATTTCCATGTGGCGGTAATCGGCGGTGGTATTAACGGCGTTGCCGTGGCCCGAGAGTGCGCGCGAGCAGGCAAACGCACGCTGTTGGTGGAACAGAACGATTTCGCATCGGGCACGACCAGCCGCTCGACCCGAATCATCCATGGTGGCCTGCGCTATCTGGAGCACGGCGAGCTCGGTCTGGTGCGGGAGTCCTTGCGCGAGCGGGAGCGTTTGCTGCGGGAGAGGGCTCACTTGGTGAATCCTCTCCATTTTTTGCTTTTGCTTAACGATCAAAGTCAACGCAGCGCATTAAGAGTGCGTGCGGGATTGTGGCTGTACCGGCGGCTCTCAGGAAAGAAATCCTCATCGGGCACTTCGGAAATGGAGCTCAAACGGCTAGAGCGGGCGCTGGATACCGGACGCCGCTGGTCATTTTTCAGCTACGAGGATGCCCAGTGTGAGTTCCCGGAGCGCCTTGTCGCGGAGTGGCTGGGGGAAGCAATGGAGGCGGGAGCGGTAGTCCGCAACCATAATGAAGTGCTTGCCGTCGACGTGATGCATGGCCGCTCCAGAGGCCTGCTCTTGCGCGACCTGATCACCGGCCGCGATGAGCGCGTAGACGCCGGCTGGGTCATCAACTGCACCGGTCCCTGGGCGGACCGTGTCTGTCAGCGATCTTCATTGCGCATGGCGAAGCCCATGGTGGGCGGCGTGCGCGGATCGCACATAATCCTTCCGCGGTTTGCGGCTGCCCCGAATGCCGCTCTGTATAGCGAGGCTACGGATGGACGGCCCGTTTTTGTCTTGCCCTGGAACGAGCAGATAATGGTGGGAACCACAGAAGTTCCCGACAGCGGTGATCCAAGCAGGACGACGCCCTCTGCGGAAGAAATTGAATATCTGTTGCGCGCAGTGGTGCAATTATTTCCGAAATCAAGAATATCGGCGCAGGACATCAAGTACGCGTTTGCGGGAGTTCGACCACTGCCGTACACGCCAGACAATAGTCCATCCGCGGTCACGCGCCGGCATTTCTTGCACGACCACGCAGACGATGGCGCAGCCCGCATGATCTCGGTTATCGGCGGGAAGTTGACCACAGCAGCCTCACTGGCGCGAGAATGTGCGCGGAAAATTGGAATTTCCGTACCCGAACCTAAGCTCCTGGCTGTGGGACCCGGAACAACTCTCGACCCTCTGCTCGACCAAGCCATTGTGCAGATTGCGCAGACTGGATCGGTCAGCGAAGAATCCGCGCGCAGCATGGTGGAATGGCACGGCAAGGGTGCCATGGATGTGGCTCGGCTGGCCATGGTGAGCGCGGAATTGCGCGCACCCATTTGTCCTCACACACCTCACGTTGTGGCTGAGGTAGTGGAAGCGTACCGTACGGAGTGCGCAGTTACTCTCGGCGACGTGCTTCTGCGTCGCGTGCCAGTGGCGCTCGGCCCGTGCTGGTCGGAATCGTGCAGCCGCGAGGCTGCCCTGCGAATTGGCGCTGTCATGGGCTGGAACGAGCACGAGATGGGCGCCAACTTAGAATCATTCGAGATGGAACGTTCCGGCTTTCTCCGTAAAGTGCTGCGCGGCACACCTGCTTTGCAAGCCGCCGCCGACTAGTCGCCACATCATTGCACCTTTTCCTCCAAGCGTCCCGCAACTCCGGGCCTGAGAGTTCGGACCAGCAACTCCGTGTCATCTGAGAGGACGCCGCCTACACCCCATTCAACGAAACGCCGCATGTCGGCAGGATTGTTGACTGTCCAGACGAAGACCTGCCCGCCCGTCTGTTGGATCTCCCGAATAAGCTGCGGGCGCACGAGCTTGTAATGCGGGAATACGTAATCGGCGGGCAGGGGACGCCAGAAATCAAGTTGAGCGTGAGTTTCGCAAATCAAACCCAGCGGCAACGTCACGCTCTGCAGATGCAGAGCGCATAGCACTTCCGGGAAAAAAGATGAGACCACGAAGCCGCCACGAGGCGGGTGGTCGCGAAGCAACTTTGGTACGATTTTCTCCAATTTCGCCACCTTGATCTCGATGTTGAGGAACGCGCTCTCCTGGTAGCGGATTAGAACCTCTTCTAACGTGGGCATTCCCGCCAACTGTTGCGCCTTAGCACGCGCAACTTCGATGCCGCGTACCTCCGGATCGTGACAAACGATCGCCTGTCCATCAGCTGTAAGCCGAACGTCGAATTCAAACCCATCACAGCCGTGGGTCAGAGCAAGATCGAACGAAGGGATGGTATTTTCTGGAACTGTTTTGATGGCGCGGGCGCCACGGTGACCGAGGAGTAAGGGCCGGAGGCTCATGCAGCAGGATTGTATGCTGTGGCAGTGTACAGTCGCGGCGCCATCATTTCCACAGCCCTCTAGGGACTCACCGCCTAGTTCGTCAGATAACTCGGCGGCCGCGTCAGTCCAGATCGAAATCGCGAATGGGTTTGCCGGTGTCCGGGGATTCTTTAGCCTTCTTAACCGCTTCCTGAAATTTCTTCTCCAGAAGATCGGAGGCGTTCTTCTGGGCTTCGACGGATTGGCGGAAGATCGATTCACGACGGCTATCCTGCTCTTTCATGGCGCGAGCAGCTTCCTCGATGTCCTGAAACATCTTGGGCTTAACCGCTGCGGTATGGGCGATTACCGCCCGCGTGCTGGTGTCAACCTTCAGCACGGCGTTACAGCAGGGACAGGTCACTTCGAAGGCTGGAGCACTCTTTGCCATTGTTGCGCATCATACCGCAAAAGCGGACTTCTGTGCGAAGTCAGGGGGCTCGCCAGGTTCAGCGCCGGAGTTTGATGGGAAAAATATGGAACAGGTTCAGCATCTCCCATCCCAGCAGAAAAACCGAAAGCAGAACTACAACGACGGCCATCACTTCTCCGAAGCTGAGGCCTCGTCGCGTCGGCTCGAAGCGCCTTGCCGTCAAACTTAGAATGTTCAAAGTCGCGAAGCCAAAAACAACAGCCCACAGGATGTTATAAACATCGCTTCGCCGGCTGTGATGTTGCAAAGCCACCATAACTCCGAAAATGACCGTAGCTTGCGTGCGTAGTGCCGGATAGGTCCAAAAAGCGGAGCGCGTCGCACGACTGAAGTTCGAAATCACAGTGATTGCCGAAGAGAAAGCCATAGTATGCGTGCGCCCCCCACCGTGATGCCGATTCTCGCAGAACAGGACGAGACTCGAATATTACCTTTTTTTCCCAGACCGGTCACCACTGAGGGCAGCCAGCGTGGGCTTCGGTAACTTTTATGCGCTGATCCTGATCATCATCAGCGGGTACTTAAGTAGTATGGGTCTATGCCGAAACCACGCGTCGTCTTCTTCGATGTGGGTAATACGCTACTTTTTCCCAATCGGGCGCGAATCTTGGCCCCGTTACCAGAGCAGCATCATCCCACGCTCGATCAATGGCAGAACTTAGAACGGCGAACCAAGAGAGAATTCGACAAGTTGCTCCTAGAAGGTCAGGTCGACCATGGCTTCTGGTGGATCTTTTACGGTTACCTGCTGGAAGAGGCCAGCATGTCGGACGACAACTTGCGAAGCACACTGGTGAAGAATACCCAGAACTCAGGCAACTGGGACCAGATCCGGCATGGTACTCGCGAGTCGCTCGATCGCATCAGTCGGGATTGCTGCATCTCCGTGATTTCCAATTCGGACGGCAGAATTGTCGAGGTACTAGGCGGTTGCAAGATCGCTGATTGTTTTCAGAGCGTTACCGATTCGGGCATTGTCGGCTACGAGAAACCGCACCCCGCAATCTTCGAAGCGGCTCTGCGGACGATGCAAGCTCATCCCGAAGAAAGCGTGTACGTGGGCGACGTGTATTCGGTGGATTACCTCGGGGCACGAAATATCGGGATGCGAGCAGTTCTATTTGATGTGGCCGGAGCCTACCGCGACCAGGGTTTTCCGCGCGTGGAGTCGCTCGAAGCGCTGGAGATATGGTTGAAGGGCTAAGGTTGTGCACACTACAATCTTCCTGCGACGGTCGATGTCACTTGATTCTTGTTATTCTTGACTGCAAATGCTGTACGTGCTTGCCAGCCGGACCCTCTCAAGGGCGCTCGCTCCGCCTTCTCTGCGGCCGTTGTTCGCGAACTCTGCGATGATGCTTTTTGCTTGCGAATCTCGTTGGCCTACACACTGGGACAAATCTTTAAGGCGCAGAGAACGCAGCAGAGAAACCTCTGACTATACCTCTAAGATCTGATGATCGTGGCAGTCGGTGTGGATAATTTCGTAAATTTGCTGTAGCAAGTCCGCCCCATAGCGGGCAATAAAATGAACGCCGGCGATATCCCGCTCTTGCAAGCCCTTCTCGGGATAGAGCGTTTCGCTCAGACTCTCGGCGTGACGCCCGATCAACTCACTTTGGCGCAATTCGGCGCGCCCGGCTTTCGTGTGTAGTGCTTCGAGCTGATGGCGCATTTTGGCGCCGGCATTCTGCGCCGCTTCTGCCAGCGTAGGGTCTAGTTTCTCCAGCGCGTCGCGAATGGCAGCGAGCGATCTATCCAGAGATTGGTTCGCCGCTTCGAATGCAGCTTGCAATTCCGGCGGCAGTGTTCGTGCTGCAAGAGTCTGACGCAGCGTGTCAGGCCCGCGGAACACGTCGAGCAGAGTTACGCCATATCGCTTCAGCAGGCGCTGTAGCTTGGGCTCAACGATGGTTGCAGAAAAACGAGGCACGATGGGAGTGATCCGGCCCATCAGCATTTCGTAGACCGCTCCCGACTGAGCAAAGTACGCGGTCTCGGCAGCCCCGCCGGTGTATGCAAGCGTTGGCAGCAGATAATCCTGCACGACGGGACGCAACAGCACGTTGGGGCTGAACTGGTCTGGGGCTGAGGCAATTCTCTCAAGCAACTCGGCTAGTGGAATTTTCCCTGCCTCATGCCCTATGACAAATTCTGCAGTCGCGCTTTGCCCGCTAGCACTGCGATGTATGGGAGTGCGTGAGCCGGCGCGCAGCGCAAAGAGAAGAACCGACGATGGGGTCACCTTCACTTGTTGGTGATAGCCGGCGGCTTCGAGGACCCGGCCCCGCTCCAGGAGCGCGGCGTCCAGATCAACCGCGCGCTCCATCGCCGCCCGATAGATAGGTGCTGCAACGCTGTGCAACTCTGCATCGGAAGCGTCCAGAAGGATCACGCCCCACTCCGCAAACAGATGCGCGTACAAACGCGCGAAAGCCGTGCCCAGGGTCTCCCCCGGACGGTAAGAATCTCGCAGAAAGTTCGTGACCGTCTGATCACCCAGGAGGACAGCCGTTTCTTCCACTACGGGAAGAATTTCGTCGCTCATCTGTACCGCACTCACGGGCGCATCAGGGACTCCGTGACTCGGCGTACTGAGCCTGCGTCGCACACCTTCCGGCCCTGGAAGGGACACGTGGTTTACTTCCGCCAAGTCATGGTCCGACGTGGCCAGCCAGAAGACAGGAACGGTGTCGATTCCCGCGGTGGTAGCCTCCTGCGCCAGTTTTACTGTAGTCAGCGCCTTGTACATGGCGAACATGGGTCCACCGAACAGCCCCACCTGCTGTCCTGTAACGACCGCGAGTGCTCCCTTCCGCAGCCGTTCGACATTAGCAAGAGTCTGCGGAGAAGGATCCCACGATTTATTCTGCCGTTCTAGAATGGAGCTGACCCGTTCCCGACGGGCGGAGTCATAACGTAGAGCGGATGCTTCATCCTTCATCCATTCGTTGAAGTAAGGGCTGCGCGGATAGAAATGCTGGATACCGGGGGCTCTGCTAAGGAAGTCAAGAAACAGCCGCGTGCTGTAGGGAATCTGCGCGAAGGGAAGACAGTGTGCTTTCACCGGCAGATCTCCTGACATCTTCGTCTCACACAGAGTTGGACGGATGAGATCATCGCGAGTCAACAACTTCATTCTACAGGCCTGCGGTTGTAGTTGAGATGCCGCAGACAGCCGCAAGATGCAAGATAATGGTTCGTCGCCAACAAGGGGAACGCACGTGAGTCTTGCTGCCGCTCCATTGAATATCGTAACGCCACTCACTCTCGAAGGTTCAGTCGTTCGTTTGGTACCGATTCGCCACGACCATGCCGAGCTTTTCTTCGAAGCAGCCAAGGACGATCTCGAAGACATTTTCCGATGGATTCCCTATTCGATGCGAACCGTTGCCGATTTTCAGCTGCTCGTCGAAAAAGCCTTTGAGGAACAGGAACGCGGCGAGTCGGTGGTCTTCGCCACAATCGAACGCAGCTCGGAGAAGGTTATCGGCAGCACCCGCTTCATGAACGTCGACCGTGTCAATCGCCGGGTCGAGATCGGTTCTACCTGGATCGCGCCCGCCTGGCAACGCACGGCTATCAACACCGAAGCGAAATACCTGATGCTTCTTCACGCCTTCGAAGTGTGGCGATGCATTCGCGTTGAGCTCAAGACGGACGCCTTAAACCAGAAGTCGCGCAATGCCATCTTGCGGATTGGTGCGAAAGAAGAAGGAACTCTGCGCAGGCACTTGATCACCTGGACGGGCCGGATACGTGATTCGGTCTACTTCAGCATCCTGGACAGTGAGTGGCCTGAGGCAAAAGCCAGACTGGAAGCGATGCTCGGTGCGGCTCGCACCGGAGCCACACAGGGCGGAGTCCCCTGAGAACCTGAGGTGTTGAAAGCACTTCTTCTGCATCTAAAGAAGTGACGTAGGATGTTTGACTTCCTGTCAATCCCAACTTAGATTGGAAGTAGCTCTTTAAGTTTGGCCATCCCACCAGTGGGGGCGTCACGGCTTCGACGGAGATGCTTGCGGCCAGGAGGCATGCCGGGGTGCACACACCCGTAATCGCGTGCAAAACGATAATTGCCAACCAAACACTGGCATACGCAGCTTAATTAATTAAGTTGCCGTCCTCCGCGGCTTCGCCCGTGGGCTGCGGTCAGGACGTCATACAGCGGGCTGGTCTTCCCTGCTACGTCTGGGCAGGAGGACGAGACTTACAGGCTAGTGGCTTGCGTTTCTTGTCCGTTCTGAGCGTCGGCCGCGAACGTCCCGGGCTGGGCCGCAAGGCCTAATGACTGGGGCATGAACTGGAATAAGCATGTAGTCTCCTGACCAGTAACATTTTCGGACGCGGGTTCGACTCCCGTCGCCTCCACCACCTTTATTTTCAATAACTTAGTAAAGATCATAGGGACAAAAACCATTCAATCTGCTCGCCATAATTGATTTTCGGACGTGGGTTCCTCTGCAACAGCGATCAGAGTTGTTTTTCAGCCGCACGTCTTTTCAGGTCGACATTCTTCCCGCGTATTCTGGGCCTGCTGCTAGCGATTGGAGGGCTGGGTTATCTGGTCAATATTCTCGCGAACGTCATTACACCTGCAATTAGAACTCATCTCTTTCTCTACATAATGCTGCCAGCGGGTATTGCAGAAATATCGCTGACCCTGTGGCTCATTATCGTCGGCGTGAACGTTCAACGATGGAAGGAGCAGGCCAGCGCACCGGGGGCGAGTGATTGACAAACCTGAAGCAATCCCAAGGTAAGGGTTGCCGACGATCCGGGAACATCGTGCGGTCGTTCGAATCGACGGCCAAGGTGAGCGACACTCAATCCAGCGGCCCGATCCGTTGACGTGCCTCTTTCATGCTCCTAACATGGCAGGCCAAGGCTTCACGCCTGCCCATGATTGGCCAAATCATCTCGCACTATCGTGTCATCGAGAAGCTTGGCGGTGGCGGGATGGGCGTGGTCTACAAAGCTGAGGACACGGGACGCGCATTCTTGAATCACGGCTTCAAGCTTTGGAATTGTAATCCGCAACTCGCTTTCTTCATCAACGCCGTCGGCGAGGGTTTCCGCAACGCTCTCCAGAGCCTCCCCGACTTCCCTGATCAGGTGGGAAACCGCAACAAGTTTCCTCTCCAGGGTGATATCCGGCTCAGGGAGTTTGAACGCCACCCGCCCGGCCTGGCTTTCGAGAAAATCAAGGGCCTCATAATTCCTGAGGAGCACGCACATCCTTGGCAATAGGTCCGCGGGCAACTCTCTAGTGGATTTCAGGGTCTGCTGTGCTCACTGCTTTCTCCCGCGGCGGCTCTTCCAGAAAGTCAAAATCGCAACCTTTGTCGGCTTGCAGCACGTGGAGCTGGTTCAATACGCCATAACCGCGCGCAAATCTCGGCTTCGGTGCTGTCCACGCGGCCTTCCTCCGCGCTAATTCCTCTTCCGAAACGAGAAGACTCAGCCTGCGGGCGGCCACGTCGAGCTCGATTAAATCGCCATCGCGCACCAGTGCGAGCGGTCCCCCCACAAAAGATTCCGGCGACACATGCAGCACGCAGGCTCCGTAGCTGGTGCCACTCATGCGCGCATCGGAGATACGGACCATGTCGCGCACTCCGGCTTTCAGGAGCTTCTCTGGAATTGGTAATTGGCCCCATTCCGGCATCCCGGGCGCGCCAACCGGCCCTGCATTTTGCAGCACGATGACTGACTCGGCAGTAACCGGAAGTTTTGGGTCATCGATCCGCGCCGCCATGTCGTTGTAGTCGCAGAATACGATGGCGGGGCCGGTGTGGAATTTAAGGTGCGATTCCATTGCCGGGGGTTTAATGACTGCTCCATCGGGGGCCAGATTTCCGCGCAACACTGCGAGCCCATCGTGTTCGACCAACGGATTTGAACGTCGGCGAATCACTGCATCGTTATAAATCTGCGCGTCGCGGATATTTTCTCCGACGGACATTCCGTTTACTGTTCTTTGCGTAGTGTCAACCAGATCCTCTAGTTCCGCGATCAACGCCGAGAGCCCACCCGCATAATAAAAATCTTCCATTAAGAATTCTCCGGCGGGGCGGATATTTGCCAGTACGGGCGTGCGGCGTGCCAGTTCATCAAAGCGATCAAGCGTCAAGGTCAACCCCGCGCGGCGCGCCAGGGCAATCAGATGGACGATCGAATTGGTCGAGCCACCCAGAGCCAGCACTGTCGTGATCGCGTTGTCGAAAGATTTGTCGGTGAGGAAGTCGGAAGGTCTCAGGTCCTCCCAAACCATTTCCACGATCCTTTTACCGGTCAGCGAGGCATACTGCGCATGGCGGGAGTCCACCGCCGGAATGGACGAAAATCCCGGCAACGTTAGGCCGAGCGCGTCCGCCGCGCTGGTCATCGTCGAGGCCGTACCCATCGTCATGCAATGGCCGGCTGATCGCGCGATGCCCGTCTCGATGCTTTTCCATTCCAGGTTCGTGATCTTCCCCGCCTTCAATTCCGCGGCGTATTTCCAGGTGTCTGTGCCACTGCCGAGGACGCGGCCGTTCCAGTTGCCGCGCAGCATTGGTCCAGCCGGCAAGTAAATCGTCGGCAGGTCCATGCTGAACGCGCCCATGAGCAGCCCCGGCGTTGTTTTGTCGCACCCACCCATCAGCACAGCGCCATCGAAAGGATAGGAACGCAAAACTTCCTCCACCTCCATGGCTAGGAAGTTTCGGTACAACATCGTCGTCGGTTTTTGGAAGGGCTCGGAGAGTGTCATCACAGGCATCTCGACCGGAAACCCGCCAGCCTGCCAGATGCCTCGCTTTACTTCCTCGGCGCGTTCTTTAAAGTGCGAGTGACAAGGATTAATCTCGCTCCAGGTGTTGACGATGGCAATCACCGGCTTGCCCATATAATCGGACGCCGTGTAGCCCATCTGTGCCGTTCGTGAGCGATGGCCAAAAGAACGCAGATCGTCCACGCCATACCAGCGATGGCTTCTCAGCTGTTCAGGCGTCTTGCGCGCTTTGGTCATCGTTTTGATCGGAGACGTAACAAGCCCGATGAGTGTCCGGATTATTGGTCAAAGATAGTCTTCAGGACGGTTCCGTGCTGTCATCAAGCACGCGCTTTTTGGCGTTGGAAATATGCGCTCGCATGGCCTCGCGTGCATGTTCTACGTCGGATTCTCGAATGGCCTCCACCACGCGGCGGTGCTCATCTTGTACCAGTGCGAGCCGCTTTTTGCTGCGCGTAAAGGAGAGAGTTCGGGTAATCTTCATTCCATTCACGACGTGAATTGCGAGGGCCTCCAAGGTTTGAATAAATAGCTGATTGCGGCTCGCCGCGGCAATCGCCGCATGGAAGCGGATGTCTTCTTGAATCCCGACCTGGCCGGTGGCATTGATGCGGTTCAATTCCTCGAAAGCTTCTTCTATGGCCGCCAGCTGCTCTTCTGTTCTTCTTTGCGCCGCCAGTGATGCTGCTTCCCCCTCAAGCCCGATGCGAAACTCAAAGCAGCGCATTAGATCAGCAACGCCACCGATAGGAGCCAATCGCAGGAATTCGCGCCCGGGTTGACGCTGTACGTAGGTCCCAGCGCCGCGACGAGTTACAGTAACGCCGTCCGCATAGAGACGGGCCAGCGCTTCGCGCACTACCGCACGGGAGACGTCGTGTTCCGTACTGAGTTGATTCTCCGATGGCAGCCGGTCGCCGATCTTAAAATCCCCAGCAACGATCTGCCCGAGTATCTCTTCGTATACCCTGTCGGCGT
>WNGP01000485.1_pt1 | contig 30636 bp, 27 predicted proteins | sample 5407671 | NCBI WGS metagenome assembly WNGP01 (sample SAMN13153381, study PRJNA577476) | soil metagenome | isolation source: 40 cm soil or saprolite under Garry oak tree replicate 2 | place: USA:California | collected 2016-06-15 | reverse complement strand
GTGCGCAGCGCAGAGAGCACCTGCAAGGCAGAGACGATGCCGTCGCCGGTCGTGTGCTTGTCCAGGCAGATGATGTGCCCGGAATTCTCCCCTCCGAGCTGCCAATCCTTTTCCTGGAGCATTTCCAGCACGTAGCGGTCCCCGACCTTGGCGCGCGCGAAAGAAACCCCCATTTCCTCCAGCGCGCGCTCCAGCGCGAGATTGGTCATCAAGGTTCCGGCGACGCCTTTCAGCCCGCCGTTTTTCGCGCGCTCGCGCGCGATGACGAACAGCAGCTCGTCGCCGTCGTAGAGCCTGCCATCGCCGTCGGCCATGAGCACGCGGTCGCCGTCCCCGTCGAGCGCGATGCCCAGATCGGCCTTGTGCTCGGCGATGGCCCGCTGCAGGACCTCCGGATGCACGGTCCCGGCCCTGTCGTTTATGTTGAACCCGTCCGGGTCCGCACCTATCGTTTCGACATCGGCGCCCAGCTCGTGGAACACGTGGGGAGCGACGTGATAGGTCGCGCCGTGCGCGCAGTCGATCACGATCTTCATTCCGCGAAGGTCGAGCGAGGACGGAAACGTGCTCTTGCAGAACTCGATGTAGCGGCCCCCGGCGTCCTCGACACGGCGAGCTTTTCCAAGGCTGGCTGAATCCTTGCACTGGATCGGGTGGTCGAGCCGGGCCTCGATATCCATCTCCACGCCGTCGGGAAGCTTGCTGCCCTCCGCGGAAAAAAACTTGATGCCATTGTCCTGATACGGGTTGTGCGAAGCGCTGATCACGACCCCGGCCTGCAAGCGCAGCGCCCGGGTCAAATAGGCGATCGCAGGGGTCGGCAGCGGTCCGGTCAGCATCACATCCACGCCGGCGGCGGCGAATCCGGCTTCCAGAGAGGCTTCAAGCATGTACCCCGAGATGCGCGTGTCCTTGCCGATCAGGACCGCCGGGTGCTCGCCCTTCGGCATGGTCGATCGCCGCACCAGCACTTCGCCTGCGGCGAAACCGAGCCGCATGACGAATTCCGGCGTGATCGGCATCTCACCGACTTTTCCCCGCACGCCGTCTGTTCCAAAATACTTCCTGCTCATCGCTTTCTGCGGCCCCCGTGCATCGCAGCGAGCACGGCAAACGCGTCTCGCGTTGCCGCCACGTCGTGCACGCGAACGATTGTAGCTCCGTGCTGTACCGCCAGCAAAGCCGCGGCGATGCTTGCCGCGAGCCGTTCGCCGATCCCGCGGCCGGTGACGGCGCCCAGGGTCGACTTGCGCGACCACCCGGCCATCACCGGCAGGCCCATTTCGGCGAGCCGGTGGAGATTGCGCAGCAGCTCGAAATTGTGTTCGGGGGTCTTGCCAAAACCGAAGCCCGGATCGATGACGATGCGCTCGCGGGCGATGCCGCGCGCTTCGGCCGCGGCGACGCGCTCTGCGAGAAACGCGCGGACCTCTGCCACCACATCGCCGTAACGCGGCTCGCGCTGCATCGTTCGCGGCTCTCCCTGCATGTGCATGAGGCACACCCCCGCGTCGGAAGCCGCCACGGCTTCGAGCGCGCCGGGTGAACGCAGCGCGCCGATGTCGTTGATCATCGCAGCGCCGGCGCCGATTGCGGCGCGCATCACCCCGGGCTTCGTGGTATCGACGGAAATGGGTACCGGACAAGCGCGAAGTCCGTCGAGAACCGGCATCAGCCGCGACAGTTCCTGCTCGACCGACACGCTACGGGCTCCCGGGCGGCTCGACTCCGCGCCGAGATCGAGCAAATCCGCTCCCTCATCCATCAGCCGTTGCGCATGCGCTATCGCGGCGCCCGGCTCGAGGGTGTGCCCGCCATCGGAAAACGAATCAGGCGTCACATTGACCACGCCCGCGACAAGCGGGCGATCGAGGATCAGTCGGAATCTGCCACAGTGCAGACTTCGAGCGGTCACGGCCGCAGACATGAAAAGGCCCGAAGCAGGCTTCGGTCCTCGTTCCCCGGAATGAGCTAAGCGGCTGGTGCAGGCTCGGCCGCGCCAGGCGCCCCCGCCTGAGGCGGCTGCTGCGCCGCCTGCGCGGGCCTGGGCGGGCGCGGTGGCCGGCCATCCATGATGTCCTGGATCTGCTCGGCGTCTATGGTTTCCAACTCGAGCAGGGCCTTGGCCATCGCTTCGACCTTGTCGCGGTTGTCGAGGATAAGCTTCTTCGCCAAGCTGTACTGCTCGTCGATGATCTTGCGGATCTCGGCGTCGACCTTTTGCATCGTCACTTCGGACACGTTCTTGTGCGTGGTGATCGAGCGGCCGAGGAACACTTCCCCCTCGTTCTCGCCGTACACCATGGGGCCCATCGCGTCCGACATGCCCCACTGAGTCACCATGCTGCGGGCCAGGGCGGTGGCGCGCTCGAAATCGTTCGAAGCCCCGGTCGTCATCTGGCCCATGAACACTTCCTCGGCGATGCGCCCGCCGAACAGGACGGTGATCGTCGAGAGCAAGCGCTCCCGGTCCGTGCTGTAGCGGTCCTGCTCGGGCAGTTGCATCGTGACGCCCAGCGCCCGCCCGCGTGGGATGATCGTGACCTTGTGCACCGGATCGGTTTTGGGGAGGAGCTTCGCCACTACCGCGTGGCCCGACTCGTGATAGGCGGTGTTCCTGCGCTCTTCCTCGGGCATGACCAGGGAGCGACGCTCCGCGCCCATGACGATCTTGTCCTTGGCGCGCTCGAAGTCGTCCATGTCCACCAGGCGCTTGTTCTTGCGCGCGGCAAAGAGCGCCGCCTCGTTGACGAGATTGGCGAGGTCGGCGCCTGAGAAGCCCGGCGTACCGCGCGCTATGATTTCCGCCTTGACGTCCGGGGCCACCGGGACCTTCCTCATGTGCACCAGCAGGATCTGCTCGCGGCCGCGGATATCGGGGAGCGGCACGACCACCTGCCGGTCGAACCTGCCGGGGCGCAACAGCGCCGGGTCGAGCACGTCGGGACGATTGGTTGCGGCGATGACGATGACGCCGGTCGTTCCTTCGAATCCGTCCATTTCGACCAGAAGCTGGTTGAGCGTCTGCTCGCGCTCGTCATTGCCGCCGCCCAGGCCGGCTCCTCGTTGCCGGCCCACCGCGTCGATTTCGTCGATGAACACGATGCAGGGGGCATGTTTCTTCGCCTGATCGAACATGTCGCGCACGCGCGCGGCGCCCACACCGACGAACATTTCCACGAAGTCGGACCCGGAAATCGAAAAGAAAGGCACTTTCGCCTCTCCGGCGATCGCGCGCGCAAGCAGCGTCTTTCCCGTTCCGGGATTGCCGACCATCAGCACGCCCTTGGGGATGCGGCCGCCGAGCTTCTGGAACTTGGCGGGATCGCGCAGGAAATCGACCAGCTCGGCGACTTCCTCCTTGGCTTCCTCGCAACCGGCGACGTCGGCGAAGGTGATGCTGTTGTTGGACTCATCGATCATTCTCGCGCGCGATTTTCCGAACGAGAACGCGCCTCCCCGTCCGCCGCCCTGCATCTGGCGCATGAAGAAGATCCACACGCCGATGAGAAGCAGCATCGGGAACCACGACACGAAGATGTTCATGAGGAGCGAAGGCTCTTCCTCCCGTTTCGCCTTGATCTTGACGTTGTATTTGAGCAGGTCGGAGACGAGCCAGATGTCCCCGGGAGAATAGCTGTTGACGGGCTTCCCGTCGGTGGTCTTGGCCTTGAGGTCGCGCCCTTCGATCACCACCTCGGCAATGCGCCCGGCCTTGACCTCCTCCATGAATTGCGAATAGTCCATCACGGACTGAATCTGCTGCCGCGTGTTGAACTGGTTGAACACCGTCATGAGGACAAGCCCGATGACGAGCCAGATCACAAGGTTCTTGAAGAGGTTATTCAACTTGCTTCCTTTCTTGCCAGCGACACCTTTCGACCATTCTAAGCCCAAGCAGGTTCAGGAACCAGTGCGGGGTTTCAGTCCCTTGCCCAACAGATACATCTCGGTGGAGCCGCCGCGCGAGGCCCCGGGTTTCCGAGAGGAAACAGTAACAAAGACCCCGCGCATCGCCGCCAGAAACTCGGAATAGCCGGTGCCCTGGAACGCTTTGACCAAGAACGCGCCTTTCGGCTTCAGATGAACCCGGGCGAATTCCAGCGCCAGTTCGCACAAATGGATGCTGCGGGCCTGATCGGTCGCGCGCACGCCGCTTAGATTGGGGGCCATGTCGGAAACCACAAGGTCGAGTTTCCTTCCATCCAGAGCGTCCTCGAGGCGCTGGAGCACCGAGTCTTCCCTGAAATCCCCGCGAACGATCGTAACTCCAGGTATCGGCGCAACTTCCAGAAGATCGACTGCGACGACGCGGCCGGCCCGCCCGACGCGCTCGATGAGCGCCTGAGACCAGCTGCCGGGCGCGGCGCCGAGATCGACGACGGAATCGCCGGGGCGCGCGAGGCTGTCTCTCTTGGCGATCTCGACCAGCTTATAGGCCGCGCGCGAGCGGTATCCCTGCGCCCGCGCCCGCTGAACATAGGGATCATTCACGTGACGCTTGAGCCACGCGCTGCTGGATTTGCTTCGGGGCATTCTCTAGACTTTCTCGATGCCCGGATTATCACCCAGTCGGCGGCGCGAATTGAGGACGCGCGCGCACGCGCTTGACCCTGTCGTCCTGGTCGGCGGAGCCGGTTTGTCGCCCGCGGTCCTCGCGGAAATCGATCGCGGTCTGAAAAGCCACGAGCCTATCAAAGTGCGCGTTCCTGCCGCCGACCGCACCAAGCGCGAAGTGATCTTCGCAGAGATCTGCAGCCGAACCGGAGCGCAGCCGGTTGAGCACATCGGAAAGGTTCTCGTCCTGTTCCGTGAGAGCCCCGAACCGTCTCCCGGTTCGCGGGAGGAATCGCTTCACAAGAAGCGCCGCGGGCGTTAGTGTGGACCCTGCAAGGGTTCACGGCCTGTTCGATCAAAGACTTAGCCTACCTAAAACCATCTATCATCCGCTGCGCTTTGTACTGCAATGCTAAAAGCGTGTTTGCCCAAGCCTTTTTGAATGAAGGTTAAACTGCCTGCCGTAATAGATGGTTTTTCGGAAGATGATTGAACGTTATGTGACCTGAACAATGTCGTCTATAGACAGCGAAATCGAGATTATTGCCACTATAGCGGGGGCCCTCTTTTTGTTGATAGGGTATTTCGCCTATCGGTGGCGTCGTTATAGAAGTTTCGACGGGGTTCTGTTTGGCGCGAAGGTAGAGCGAGCCGCAGGTGAAGTTACCTGCGTGCACAAGGGCACCACGGGTAGCGCGACACTTAAGCTTCAGGTTCTCAGCCGAGAGTCCGGAGAAAAACTGATCGGGCTTAAATACGTTGTAACTCACCCTTTAGCCTTCGAGATGACTCCTGTCGTTTTATCTGCGAATCAAGCGCAGAAGCTCTCGCAGCTATTGCGGGAAGCTGTGGGCGTCGAAGGGTCACATAACAAGCCGTCGCACCCGACCCTCGGGAGCGGCGCTTCGCCCCGCTCCTCGGGCGGGTGAACGGCGACGTTATGCGGTCAGGCTCCGATAAGAAGGAGAACGGAATGATGTTCAGGAGGCTTCTCCCTTTCGTTCTCGTTGGTGTTGTTTGTGCTCACACGAGTGAGGCCCAGTATCCCGCTGCGACTGAGGAGACGTTCGTCCTCAAAGACTTCCAGTTCAGGTCAGGCGAGAGCTTACCCGAGCTGCGGTTGCACTACCGAACGCTTGGCCGACCTCAACGCGACGCACAGGGAGTCGTTCGCAACGCCGTGCTCATCATGCACGGGACGGGTGGGAGCGGCGCCCAGTTCCTACGTCCCGAGTTTGCCGGTGAACTGTTCCGCCCCGGTGGATTGCTCGACGCCGCGCGGTATTTCATGGTCCTCCCAGACGGAATCGGGCACGGTCAATCGAGCAAACCGAGTGACGGGCTGCGCGGCCGGTTTCCAAAGTACGGGTACCTTGACATGGTGGAAGCGGAGTATCGGCTCCTGACGGAAGGTCTGGGGATTGACCATCTACGACTCGTGATGGGTACATCCATGGGTGGCATGCATACGTGGCTGTGGGGTGAACGCTATCCCACGTTCATGGACGCCCTCATGCCGCTTGCGAGCCTCCCAACTCAAATCTCCGGCCGCAATCGCGTGTGGCGGCGTGTTGTGATCGACGCCATACGCCACGACCCACAGTGGCGCGGCGGCAATTATTCCACTCAACCGCAGAGCTTGTGGATTGCTCAAGAAATGCTCTACCTGATGTCGAGTAATCCGGTGCTTCGGCAGCGGGATCTCCCGACCTTTGCAAAAAGCGACGCGGGGCTGGACTCCTCGATTGCCGCCTCTCTCAAGACCGCCGATGCCAATGACATGCTGTATCAGATTGAGGCCTCGCACGACTACGATCCCGGGCCTGACCTGGAGAAGATTCGCGCACCGCTTCTCGCGGTCAATTCGGCGGATGACCTTATCAATCCGCCCGAACTCGGCATCTTCGAGCACGAGATCAAGCGCGTCTCGAAGGGTCGTGCCGTTGTCATCCCATTGAGTCCGGAGACCCGCGGCCACGGCACGCATACAATCGCTGCCGTGTGGAAGCGCTATCTCGAGGAGTTGTTGTCACTCACGGGTCGCTAAGCCGACCGCCGCCACGAAGGAGACGAAAGTGCCGCATAACAACCGCTTGGCGCCGGCGCGCCAGTTGTCTCACGCGACCATGCCGCCGTGGCGCGCGGCTCAAGCGGAAGGTCGTGGCGAGACTAAGAGAGGCGTACATGCGGCCTTCACAGCCGCAAGTGATCCTCACGGTCTTTAGTTCCAAACACCTTCAACCGAAGGTGATGTTTCGTGAAGTGGTCATCAAGTGAGTCGTTGATCAGGGCAGAACCTGTCTAACTGCGCGCCGAAGGTGACGCACCTCAGCTTCGCAATAAACTACTCGTAGCGCACTTCGAGCACGTCGTACTTGCGCACTCCGCCGGGCGTCTGCACCTCGACCCGGTCCCCCGCGTATTTGCCGATGAGCGCCCTCGCTATCGGCGAGCTGATCGAGATCTTGCCTTTCTTGATGTCGGCTTCGTCGTCTCCGACGATCTGGTAGGTCACCGACTCGCCGTCCTTCAATTCCTCGAGATCGACGGTGGCGCCGAACACGCACCGCCCCTCGGCGTCGACCCCCTTCGGATCGATGACCTGCGCGTTGGCGAGCTTGGTCTCGATCTCCTTGATCCTGCCCTCGATGAAGCTCTGACGCTCTTTGGCGGCGTCGTATTCGGCGTTCTCCGAAAGATCGCCGTGAGTCCGCGCCTCGGCGATCGCCGTTGTCGCGTTCGGCCGTTCCACCGTTTTCAGACGGTGCAGCTCCTGTCGCAGCAGCTCGGCCCCGGTCGTGGTCAACGGAATCGTGCTCATCGCCGTATCAAGAAAAAGCCGCCGCGGCGCCCAAGAGCGCCAGGCTGCGGCATCGGTTATTCAGAACAGAAGAATTCGCGGAAGGTGATCTAATGTGACCACTTTTCGAGCCATTTTGCAATAGGCCCGCTCCGGCGCAGGCTGGAGTGCAGCTCTTGAAGAGAGTACGGCACCAGGGACTTCATGTGCCGCATGCCCTCGCAGGCCGCCCGGGCGCCCGCCACCGTGGTGTAATAAGTCACCCGCCGCTGCACCGTGCTTGTGCGGATCGAGCGCGAATCCGAGACGGCGGTGCGCGTTTCCTCCACCGTACTCACGACGAGGCTCACTTCGCCGTTCTTGATCATGTCGACGATGTGCGGCCGGCCTTCGACCACCTTGTTGACGACGGTCACGGCAATGCCGTGCGCGGCCAGCACCCCGGCCGTCCCTCGCGTCGCAAGCAGCCGAAACCCGAGCGCGAGGAGTTCCCGCGCGACGTGCACCACCGCCAGCTTGTCGCCGTCGCGTACGCTGATGAACGCTGCGCCGGTCTCGGGGAGCTTCGCACCCGCGGCGAGCTGCGATTTGACGAAAGCCTCCCCGAAACTCTTCCCCACGCCCATCACCTCCCCGGTCGATTTCATCTCGGGACCGAGAATGGTATCGACGCCCGGAAACTTGACGAACGGAAACACGGCTTCCTTCACCGAAAAATAGCCTGGAACCACCTCTGCGCGCGCACCCTGCTGCGCGAGGGTCTTTCCCACCATGCAGCGCACCGCAATTTTTGCAAGCGGAACGCCGGTGGCCTTGCCGACGAAAGGCACCGTGCGTGAAGCGCGGGGGTTGACCTCGAGCACGTATATGACGTCCCGTTGAATCGCGAATTGCACATTCATCAGGCCGACCACCTTCAGCGCGTGAGCGAGCTGAACGGTCTGCCGGCGCAGATCCCGCTCGATGCGGGCGCTCAGAGAATGCGGAGGCAGGGAGCACGCCGAGTCGCCGGAGTGCACTCCCGCCTGTTCGATGTGCTCCATCACCCCGCCGATCAGCACGTGCTCGCCGTCGCTGGCGGCGTCCACGTCCACCTCCTCGGCGTCGCTCAGGAACCGGTCGAGCAGCACCGGCGAGTCGTTCGAGACTTTGACGGCCTCGCGCATGTAGCGCTCGAGGTCCTTCTGCTCGTGCACGATCTCCATCGCGCGTCCGCCCAGCACATAGCTCGGTCGCACCACCAGCGGATAGCCGATTTCCCCTGCGAGGCGCAGCGCGTCGGATTCCGTGCGGGCCGCGCGATTGGGCGGCTGCCTCAAGCCGAGGCGGTCGATGAGCTGCTGGAAGCGCTCGCGGTCTTCCGCCATGTCGATCATGTCCGGTGTCGTGCCGATGATCGGCACGCCGTTTGCCTCCAAGTCCCGGGCAAGCTTCAAAGGGGTCTGCCCGCCGAACTGGACGATCACTCCGTAAGGTTTTTCCTTGTCGACGATCTCGAGCACGTCCTCGAGCGTAAGCGGTTCGAAATAGAGGCGGTCGGAGGTATCGTAATCGGTCGAGACCGTTTCCGGGTTGCAGTTGACCATGATCGTCTCGAATCCGTCTTCGCGCAGTGCGAGCGCCGCGTGAACGCAGCAGTAATCGAATTCGATGCCCTGTCCGATGCGATTCGGCCCGCCCCCCAGCACGATCACCTTTTTCCGCTGAGTGGGCAAGGCCTCGCATTCCTCCTCGTAAGTCGAGTACATGTACGCGGTCCGCGTCGCGAACTCCGCCGCGCAGGTATCGACGCGTTTGTAGACCGGGCGGATTCCGAAGCGATGCCTCGCGGTCCGAACCTCCCCTTCGCTCGCATTGAACAGGTACGCAAGCCTTCTGTCGGAAAACCCCTTGCGCTTGAGCATGCGCAGCGTTTGCGGATCCAGCTCCTCGAGCCGCCTGTCGTCGAGATCCATCTCAAGGTCGACGATCTCCTTGATCTGCGCGAGAAACCAGGGATCGATATGCGTGAGCTGGTGCACCTCCTCCAGCGTGAATCCGTTCTCGAAGGCGTCGCCGACGTACCAGATGCGTTCCGGCCCCGGTTCACCGAGTTCCTTCTCGAGCTTCTCGCGGTCGGTCGTCTTTTGATTGAGCCCGTCGACGCCCACCTCGAGCCCCCGCAGCGCCTTCTGGAATGACTCCTGGAAGGTGCGGCCGATGGCCATGACTTCGCCCACCGATTTCATCTGCGTCGTCAGCCTGTCGTTCGCCTGGGGGAATTTCTCGAACGCGAAGCGCGGGACCTTGGTGACGATGTAGTCGATGCTCGGTTCGAACGAGGCGGGCGTCGCGCCGCCCGTGATCTCGTTCCTCAGCTCGTCGAGGGTGTAGCCGACCGCGAGCTTGGCCGCCACCTTGGCTATCGGGAAGCCGGTCGCCTTGGACGCGAGAGCGGAGGAGCGCGAGACGCGCGGGTTCATCTCGATCACGAGCATGCGCCCGTCTTTCGGATTGACGGCGAATTGCACGTTTGAGCCGCCGGTGTCGACGCCGATCTCCCGCAGCACGGCGATCGCCGCGTCGCGCATGATCTGATATTCCTTGTCCGTCAGGGTCTGCGCGGGCGCCACGGTGATGGAATCGCCCGTATGCACCCCCATCGGGTCGACGTTTTCGATCGAGCAGACGATGATGCAGTTGTCCTTTCGGTCGCGCACGACCTCCATCTCGAATTCCTTCCAGCCGAGCACCGACTCCTCGATCAAGAGCTCGTGCGTGGGCGAAGCTTCCAGTCCACGCTCGCAGATGGCGACGAATTCTTCGCGGTTGTAGGCGATGCCGCCGCCCGACCCGCCGAGGGTGAACGAAGGCCGGATCACGGCCGGAAAACCGATCGCAGCCTGAACCTGCAGTGCCTCTTCCAGCGAGTGCGCGAGCGTCGAGCGCGGGCAAGTAAGCCCTATCCTCGCCATGGCCTGCTTGAATTTCTCGCGGTCCTCGGCTTTGTCGATCGCCTCGCTGCTCGCGCCGATCATCTCGACCCCGTACTTCCGCAGAACGCCGTGCCGAACCAGGTCCAGCGCGCAATTGAGCCCCGTCTGGCCGCCCATGGTCGGCAGCAGCGTATCGGGTCGCTCGCGGGCGATGATGGCCTCGAGCATCTGCCAGTTCACCGGCTCGATGTAGGTGACATCGGCCATCTCCGGGTCGGTCATGATGGTCGCCGGATTGGAATTCACCAGGATCACCTTGTAGCCTTCGGCGCGCAGCGCCTTGCAGGCCTGCGCGCCGGAATAATCGAACTCGCAGGCCTGGCCGATGACGATCGGCCCTGCCCCGATGATGAGCACGCTCCTGATGTCGGTGCGCTTAGGCACGCCGGCGCTCCTCCATCATCCTTGCGAAGCGATCGAAGAGATACCCGATGTCGTGCGGCCCGGGGCTCGCTTCGGGATGCCCCTGGAAGCAGAACGCCGGCCGATCGGTGTGTGCGAAGCCCTGCAAGCTGCCGTCGAAGAGCGAAATATGGGTGGCCTTGAGGTTCGCCGGGAGCGTGTCCGGGTCGACTGCGAAGCCGTGGTTCTGGCTGGTAATGACGACCGTTCCGCTGTCCAGGTCCTTCACCGGGTGGTTGGCCCCGTGATGCCCGAATTTCATCTTCACGGTCTTCGCGCCGGAGGCGAGCCCCATGAGCTGGTGGCCGAGGCAGATCCCGAAGGTCGGAAGCCCGGTGCCGATGATTTCGCGGATCGCGCGGATGGCGTAATCGCAGGGCTCGGGATCGCCCGGACCGTTCGACAAAAACACCCCGTCGGGCTTGAGCGCGAGGGCTTCCGCTGCCGGCGTCTGCGCGGGAAGGACCGTGACCCGACAGCCGCGCTCGACCAGCAAGCGCAGTATGTTGTGCTTTACGCCGTAGTCGTACGCGACAACCTCAAAGCGCGCATCGGCGCCCTTGCCGAACCCGCCGCCCGTCCGCCACCCCCCCAACGACCATTCGTAAGGCTTGGCGGTCGTCACGACCTTGGCCAAATCCATTCCCGCAAGCCCGGGAAAGGCTCGCGCGGCTTCCAGCGCCTGATTCTCGTCGTCGGAACCCGCGAGCAAGGCGCCATTCTGGGCACCTTTTTCGCGCAGGATGCGGGTGAGCCGCCTCGTATCGATACCTGCGATGGCGACCACCTTGTTCGCCGCGAGAAATTCGCGGAGCCCTCCTTCGGCCCGCCAACTCGAGGCCGCGGGGGATAGGTCCCGAACCACCAGCCCCGCCGCAAACACCTTTCCTGACTCCATGTCCTCCCGGTTGGTCCCGGTATTGCCGATGTGCGGATGGGTCAGCGTGATGATTTGGCGGCAATACGACGGATCGGTGAGGATCTCCTGATATCCGGTAATGGCGGTATTGAAAACCACCTCCCCCGAGGCAAGACCGGCCGCCCCGGCCGACGTGCCCCGAAAAACAGTGCCGTCAGCTAATGCAAGCAGGGCGGGCGGGGCGACGGGCACGGCAGCGGGCTCATTTGTGGGCCAGACGTGCAGAGCGGGACCGGCTCGCGCCGGTCCCGCTCTGCAACGAACCGCGAAAGTATACCGTGATTCCTCCTGCCCCATCAAACTTTCGGCTGGTGGGACCACTTCTTGCTCACGAAACGGCGCCGCTGGCTAAACCGTGCCAGAATCAACGATTCGCTCTTCACGACTCGCTAGAAACGAAAACGTGACCACGCCGCGCGCCTCCCTCGGTGCCTTGTCCTCGGCTGAATTCCTGCCGCAGCGAGTGTCGCTCCTTTACCGGCTGTCGGGAAACGACATCCCCGCCATACTTCTCACTTCGGCCATCGCGGCATTTGCCCTTTGGGGCTACATCAGCGACAAGCTGCTCTTCGCCTGGCTGATCTGGCTGGTGCTGGCGAGCCTCGTGCGCATCGTCCTCAAGCGTGCCTACCGCCTGCGCCAGCCCAGGCCGGAAGCCGCGGCGCGCTGGGAGGGTTTTTTCTGCCTCACGAGCGCGGCGGTCGGCACCGCCTGGGGCCTGACGGTGATGCTGCTCTATCCGGAGCACGGCCAGTTTCACGAAATTCTCCTCCCTTTCCTCATCGGCAGCGTCGCGATGGGGTTGCCCCCGGCGCTCGCTCCCAGCCCCAAGTCGTTCGCCTGCCTGATCGTGCCGATTCTCGCGCCCTTGATCGGCTTGTTGTTCGGGCAGGGTGGCGCGTTCAACACTTCCGCCGGGATCCTGATTCTGGTGTTCACGGCGGTGCTTCTGGCGCTGTATATTTCGGCCAACCGGGCGCTCATCGAAACGCTTCGCTTTGGTCAGGAAAACGAACGCTTGCTCGAGCAGGTCAAAGACGCCAAGGAGCGCCTCGACCTCGCGCTGCAGGCGGCCAATATTCTCAGCTGGGACTGGGACGCGCGCAGGACCGACGTTCTCTTGGGCGGCAGCTGGGCGATCATCCTGAGGGTGGGCAAGGAAACCAGCGCCCTGAGCCTGGACGAACTGGCGCAAATGGTGCATCCCGATGATCTTCCGAAGGTAAAGCAGACCCTGAGCAATTGCCTGGACGGCGCGGAGTCCGAGTATGTGGCCGAGCACCGCGTCCGGACTCTTGCCGGAGGCTGGGTGTGGAGCCTGAGCCGTGGAAGGGTGGTCGAGCGCGACGCGGGCGGCCGGGCGCTGCGCATGACCGGCGTCAACGTCGATATCGACGATCGCAAGCGAGCGGAAGGCGAGCTGCTGGCCGCGGTACAGCGCGAAAAGGAACTCTCCGAGATGAAGTCCAAATTCGTCTCGACCGCTTCGCACGAGTTCCGCACGCCGCTCGCAACCATGCTGTCATCGGCCGAGCTGCTCGAGCATTACTCCGAGAGCCTGAGCCCGGCCGAGAAGGTCAACCTCCTGCAGACCATCCAGAGCAGTGCAAAACGCATGAAAGAGATGATCGACGACGTGCTCACCTTGGGCCGCGCCGAGTCGGGCGTGCTCAAGCTGAACCTCGGCCCGACCAATCTGCGCGAGCTCTGCCGCAGGGTCGTGTCGGAGTTTCGCATCGCGCAAGGCAGCCAGCACATCATCACCCTGGACGACCGCTTCGACCGCCTCGAGGCGCACATGGACGAGAGGCTGCTGCGGCATATCCTGAACAACCTCCTCTCGAACGCGGTGAAATATTCTCCTCCGGGCAGCGAAGTAACGTTCTCTCTTGCCCGGCGCGGGGAGCAGGCCGCGATCGAGATCCGGGATCGTGGAATCGGGATACCTCTGGAGGACCAGCCGCGAATGTTCGAGAGCTTTCATCGCGCTTCGAACGTCGAAAACCGTCCCGGTACGGGCCTGGGTCTTGCGATCGTGAAGAAAGCGGTGGAGCTTCACGGTGGCGAAATCAGCCTTTCGAGCGCCGTCGGATCCGGAACCCGGTTTACCGTGATGCTCCCCCTGCGGCCGGCCAAACAGCCGGTCGGGGTGAACTGATGGCCGACGAAGCCAAAAAGAAAGTCCTCGTCATCGAGGACGAGCCCAGCATCCGCAACAACATCATGCTGATGTTGAAGGTCGAACGTTACGCTGCGACCGGAGCGGAAAACGGCCGTGTCGGCCTGGAGCTGGCGCGCAGCGATCCGCCGGATCTCATCCTGTGTGACGTGATGATGCCGGAGATGGATGGATTCGCCGTGCTCGAGGCCTTGCGAGCCGAGCCGCGGTTTGCCGAAATTCCGTTCATCTTCCTCACGGCCCTCGATGACCGCTCCAGCACGCGCCGCGGCATGAACCTCGGCGCCGACGACTATCTCCCGAAACCGTTCACCCGAAACGAGCTGATGGAAGCGGTGAACAGCCGGCTGAAGAAACTTGAAAGCCTGACCCAGGCGCTGGCAGCGAGGCTGGTGCCGCAGCAGGACCGCCTCACGCAAAAGTTCCGGGAAAAAATCTCCGGCGGCGACGGCACCGCGGCGCTGGAGGACACCGATCCCGGCAGCCTCACCGGCAAGATCACCGAGGCTTCGGTGCTGTTCTCGGACATCCGCAACTTCACGACGTATTCGGAGCGGCTCACCAGCGATGAGATCGCCGAGCTGCTCAATGCGTATCTCGGGACTGCCTGCGCGCCGATCATCCGCTGCGGCGGTGTCGTCATGAAATTCATCGGCGACGGCGTCATGGCCCTGTTTGAGGCCCGCCAGAACGAAAAAGGCGGGTCCCACGCACACCGGGCGGTGCGCGCCGGTCTCGCCATGCAACTTGCCGCGCTCGAATTCCGCGAGTGGGTCAGGCAGCACCATCCCTCCAAAGACCTGCCCGAATTTTCCATAGGCGTGGGCATGCACAGCGGCGAAGTGCTGCTGTGTCACGTCGGCACGCCGGGCCGCGGAGAGCTTACGGTGATCGGCGACACCGTGAACATCGCCTCGCGCCTGGAAGGCCATACCAAGGAGCTCGGCTGGGCGGTAGTCGCAAGCGAAGCGACCGTCAACGCCGCCGGCTCGGCGATCGTCGTCGGCTCGCGCCGCAAAGTGCAGCTGCGCGGACGCAGCATGCCTACCGAAGCGTTCGAAATCATCGGCATTGCGGCCGGCGATGCCGACCACGCTTCCGTTCAGATCCCGGAGGACATGCGTCAGGCGCTCGCGGCCAATGCCCGGGTCGCCGCCGATGCGGCAAAGGCCGCCCTGGGCATCACTTTGAGCATCATGACCGGCGAAATCGGCGAACAGCGCCTGACAGTCCGGGGCTACCGCGTCGTGTCAAAGATCGGCCGTGGCGGCTCTTCGATCGTCTACCTCGCCGAGCGGGAAAGCGACAAGCGGCAGGTCGTCCTTAAGATCCTCAACGCCACGGCCGGCCTGGACGAGATCCTGCTGCAGCGTTTTGTGCAGGAGTTCGACATCATCTCGTCGATCGATCACCCGAACGTGGTCAAGATCTATGATCGCGGCTTCGGCGATCGCCACGCATACATCGCGATGGAGTATTTTCCCAACGGCAACCTCGCCGAAGTCATCCCCCAGGGCTTGACCGGGCGGCAGGCCTTGTCGCTGCTTGCACAGGCCGCGAGCGCGCTGCGCGAGATTCACAACCGCGGCATCATCCACCGCGATATCAAGCCCGGCAATCTCATGATGCGCGCCGACGGCAGCATCGTCCTCGCCGATTTCGGCATCGCAAAGCGCCTCGGAGAGGACAAGGGTCGCACCCGGCAAGGCGAGCTCTACGGCACTCCCTATTACATTTCACCCGAGCAGATCGAAGGCAGCCCCGCGACGGGGCAGTCCGATATTTACTCCCTTGGAATCATTTTTCACGAGATGTTGACGCGCCAACGTCCGTTCGAAGCCGAATCGGTGTCGGGATTGATCGCGCTGCACGTCAGCGCACCGCGGCCGAAGCTCCCGGACGCGTTCGCCGAGTATCAGGGACTGCTCGAGCAGATGATTGCCGTGGATCCGCGCGACCGTAGCAAAAGCGCCGATGAGCTGCTCGAGGCGATCGACGACGTATGGACGCAGCAGGCCCTGCGGGCGCTGAAGCAGGGTAGTTGAGGTCCGGCCTACCGCAGCCCCAGTACGTCCTGCATGTCGTACAGCCCACGCTCCTTGTCCTTGAGGAAGCGCGCGGCTCGAAGCGCCCCGAGGGCGTAGGTGGCGCGGCTGCCCGAGCGAACGGTGATTTCAACGCGCTCGCCCTCTCCGGCGAACATCACGGTATGCTCACCGACGATATCACCCCCGCGAACGGAGTGAAACCCGATCGCCTTGGGATCGCGCTCACCGACCTCTCCTTTGCGTCCGTGCACCGCAGTGCGCGCGAGGTCTCTGCCAAGGGCGCGGGCGATCACTTCGCCGAACTTGAGCGCCGTGCCCGAAGGCGCATCGATCTTGTGTCGATGGTGTGCTTCGAGGATCTCCACGTCGTAAGCGTCACCGAGCGTGCGCGCGGCCGTCCCGACAAGGCTGAACGCGACGTTCACGCCTGCCGACATGTTCGGCGCCTTTACGATCGCGATCTTTCCCGCCGCCGCCGCGATACGTTCATCTTGCTCCGCCGAAAAACCGGTCGTTCCGATCACCATGCGCACACCCTTCTTCAGGCACTGTTCCAGGTGCGCGAGCGTAGCTTCAGGCCGGGTAAAATCGATCAGGCAGTCGCCTTTCGCAACTCCGTCGGCGAAGTTGGAGGTGACCTTCACGCCGCAAGGGTGTCCGACCAGTTCTCCGGCATCCTTGCCGATGACGGGGCTTCCGGGAACCTCCACCGCCGCCGCGAGCTTGAGATCCCCCGATGTGAGCGCAATCTCGATCAAAGTACGCCCCATGCGGCCTCCCGCGCCGGCGATGACCAGCTTCACTGCTCGGGCTTTCCGGGAACCGCGGCGGCCACGATATCTCCCTCGACGCGCTTCAACTTTCCGTCCTCGAAAAACACCGCCATGCGGCGATACTCGATCTCACGGCTGTTGGCGCGTTGGCGCAGGAAAACGTAATCCCAGCGTTCTTCGTGAAAGATGTCACTAACCAGGGGCGTGCCCAGAACAAACCGCACCTGATCTCGGGTCAGGCCGGGCCTGAGCTGTGCGACCATTTCCTGGGTGATGTAATTCCCTTGCTGGATTTCCATCCGGTAAGGTGTGAGGCTTGGCGCAAGATCGCACGCCGCAGTGAGAAACGGTAACGCTAAAATCAGCACTCGCACGATCCGGTGTTTCCGCGGCAACAAAACGCTATATCATAGCGGAAACGGGCATCCTCCCCGAGGTGATCCTCCGTGACCAACGTCCACGACTTGAAGACCAGCGGCCTGAAGGCCACGGGCCCGCGGCTGCGAATCTTGAAGCTTTTCGAAAACAGCAAGGTGCGCCACTTGTCGGCCGAGGACGTCTATCGGATTCTCATGAACGAGGGATTGGACATCGGGCTTGCCACGGTCTACCGCGTCCTCACCCAGTTCGAACAGGCCGGCATCCTCCAGCGCCATCATTTCGAGTCCGGCAAGGCGGTGTTCGAGCTGAATGAGGGCAGCCATCACGATCATCTCGTGTGCATGCAGTGCGGGCGCGTCGAGGAGTTTTATGACGCGGAAATCGAGAAGCGCCAGGTCCGGGTCGCCACGGAGCGCGGCTTTGCAATTCGCGAGCATTCGCTGCAGCTGTACGCCGACTGCACCAAGCCGAATTGCCCGCACAAGTCCGGCGTGAAGGGCTAGGGTTCAGAGCGCAGCGCCATCTGTCTATAATGACGGAGTCCTGCTTTCGCGCGTCTCAGTCCGCCGGGAAAAGGGAGAAATCATGGGTTTGAGACTGAAGTTCAGAAGATCTATTTCTGATACTTGAACGACAGCATTACCCGCGTCCGGTAGGCCACGACCTTGCCGTCCTCGACCTTCAGGTCCTGCTTTACGACCTCCGCGATGCGAAGGTCGCGCAAGGTCTTGGATGCCGCTTGGACCGCCCGCTTCGCGGCGTCCTCCCACGAGATCTCGCTCGTTCCGATCACTTCAGTGATTCTGTAGATTCCGTCAGCCTTGGCCATCGTTCGTCTCCTGTGACAGGTGTCGCGCTTCCCAGACGAGAGCGTTTCGGGATAATACTCCACTGTCCGGTCGCGTAAGCTCGATCGGCGGGGACTTCAGAAGGCGCGACTATGGAATTGATTCTCTGGCGACACGCCGAAGCCGAGGACGGCAGCCCCGATTCCGCGCGAAAGCTGACCGAACACGGCCGGGAGCAGGCGCTACGAGTCGCCGCCTGGTTGAAACCACGCTTGCCGGGAAATTGCGAAGTTCTGGTCAGCCCCGCCGCACGCGCGCAGCAGACCGCCCAAGCACTCGGCGTGGCGTTCGTGATGTCGCCCGCGGTGGGCACCGACGCGGTCGCCGACGATGTTATCTCGGCAGTCGGTTGGCCCGCAAGCTCGCAGGCGACGCTGATCGTCGGACACCAACCGACATTGGGTCGCGTCGCGGCGCTCCTGCTCTCGGGGGCGGCAGCCGACTGGGACATCGGCAAGGGGGCGCTGTGGTGGATCCGGCATTCAGGGGGCGAGACCAGGTTGTTCGCCGCGATCGACCCGGAGCTTGCGTGATCTTCGGTGCGCTCAGGGCGCGGGCTGCCTCAAAACCCGTAGTGCAGACGTGCCGAGATGACGGTCGCAGGACCGCGATCGGCGTTGTAGCCGGGATTTGAAATCCGCTGGAAATCGACAGAGAACGAGGTGTCTTTTGCGACATTGAGGCTGTAATAGGCTTCGAGGATGTTTTCCGGTCGATACCTCAGGGCGCCGTCGCCCAGGAAGAACCCGAGCCCTCCCGCAGCGAGGTAATTACGGTGCGCCGCCGAAAGGGCGTTGCGCACAAATGCGACTCCGAAAGTGTCCTGAGGTCGACCGAATGTCCCGCCTTTCACCGACGCGCCTCCCGAGAGCGATCGATCGATTTCCGTGAAAGCGTAAGTCTCGGTCTGGCCGTCGGCCCAGCTCGCTCGCCCGAACAGGCCCACCCTCGATGAAATTTCCTGCTCGAAGTTGAAGCCGAACCCGCGCTTGACACGCTCGACCGTGCGCACGGCGTTGATGTCGGGCGCCCCACCCGTTCGAGCAGCGAGATCCAGAGCGTCCTGATAGCGCCCCATCCTCGCGACATTGCGGAAGGCGAGAAAACGCAGCTTCCCCGGTCGCTCGGCCAAAGCGTATGCGCGCTCGATCTCGATCTGGTCGCCGTAGTGCTTGAAGACCCTGGAATCCAGCGCGAGCTGGTTCGGCTCCTTCGGCTGGATGAAGCGGCCGGCCCGCAGCCTCCAGTCATCGTAAAAATATTCGAGCGCCAATCCCCAGGAGTAACCGCGCGCGTCGGCGGCGTAGTCGTAGGCGCCGTGCGTCATCAGCGACCAGTTGAGGAACTGAGTTCGCGGGTCGTGGCTGAAAGCGTTGTCATCGAAGATATCCAGCACCGAAAGATTTCCGACGGTCAGGACCAGGCGGTGCCGATCGGCACTGCCGGCAAGCTGATTGGCATCGGGCTCCAGTTTTTCGACACCGCCGCCGGAACCCCAGGTCTGGCGCGCAAACAGCCGCGCCCGGTAGAAAGTAGCGCTCGGGCCGGAAGTGCGGGCGATCTCTCCGTTCGTGAATCCGCCGAGTCCGGTCAACCCGGAAAGGGGCACGCCTTGCGCGACCTCGGGGTCGAAATAAAGCTCGCCTCCCCTCCAAGTCCTTGTGCCCAGCGCTGAGGTTGCGGTGAGCGAATAGCTCTTCTCGCGATCGGGGGAAAGGGAGTGGGAGCCGGAATACGGTGCACCGAAAGGGTATTTTCGCTGCCAGACATAGGTCGCCTGGAATTTGGCGCTCGTTTCTTCCGGAACATCCTGTGCGCAGCCGACTTCGGCAAGCGCCAGCATGCCCGCCACGAGAATGCTCGACTGAATCCCGTTCCGCCGCACCGGCGCATGCTAGCAGGTCGCTCCCGAACCGACAAAAAGTGTTTTGACACGTCCGTCGGCCGTCAATACCATCGGCCGAGAGGAGATCGCTCATGAAACTGAAAGGCAGAACCGCAATCGTGACCGGAGCAGGAAGAGGGATCGGCAAGGCGATGGCGGCGCGGCTCGCCGCCGACGGCGCGAGCGTCGTCATCGCCGATATCGCGCAGTACGACGTCGCGGCTGCGGAGCTCGCGAAGTCCGGCACGCGCTCGCTCGGGCTCAGGGTCGACGTGTCCTCGGAATCCGACACCGCTTCCATGGCCTCGGAGACGATAAACGCTTTCGGGCGCATCGATATCCTGGTCAACTGTGCGGCGATGTTCGCCGCGGTGAAGATCGGACCCTTCGAGGAGATTCCCGCGGACGAATGGAGACGCCTTCTCGAGATCAACGTACTGGGTGTCGCGCTGTGCTGCAGAGCCGTCACGCCCCACATGCGCAGACAAAGGAGCGGCCGCATCATCAATCTCGCCTCCGGTGCGCCGCTCAAGGGCGTGCCTTACTTTCTGCATTACATCGCGAGCAAGGGCGCGGTGATCGCCATGACGCGCGGCCTCGCCCGCGAGCTGGGCAAAGACGGCATCACCGTGAACGCCATAGCGCCGGGCCTGACCGTGTCGGACGGGACCGCAGGCCGACCGGAGCACCTGCGCAACCACGCCGAGAGCATCCGCAGCCGCGCCATCCAGCGCGAAGAGCGCCCGGAGGACCTCGTGGGCGCGGTGAGCTTTCTCGCGGGCGACGACTGCGCGTTCATGACCGGACAGACTCTGGTGGTCGACGGCGGCTCGGCGATGGTGTGAGCTAGACCCCCCTCACCACGTCGCCGACGAGCCAGATCAACGCAACCCCCAGCGCGATGAGCGCTACCTGCTGCGCCGTGGCGTGGAGTTCCGGACGCCTGTGCAGCCCGGGGATGAGATCGGCTACCGCCACATAGATCATGCTCGCAGCGGCAAGTGCAAGCACGGTACCGATCCATTCCTGCGCCGCTTGCAGCGTGAAGTACGCGAGGAGCGCCCCGATCAGCATGGCAAGGCTCGACAGCAGATTGAGCGCCAACGCCACGGTCTTGCTGTACCCGGAGTGCAGAAGAATGACGAAGTCGCCGATTTCCTGCGGGATTTCGTGCGCGATGATCGCCGCCGCGGTGACCACACCCAGCTCGGTGCTCTGCAGAAACGCCGCGGCAATCAGGATGCCGTCGACGAAGTTGTGAAAACCGTCGCCGATGATGATCATGAGTCCGCTGCGGCCGCGGTCGCTCGGGTCGGCGTGATGGTCGTGGGCCTCGCAGTCTTCGATATGGCAGTGGCGCCACAGCACGAGCTTCTCCAGAACGAAGAACCCCAGGATCCCGGCGAGCACCGTGGCAAACAGCGCTTGAAGGTTGCCCGCGCTGCCGATCGCATGCGGCAGGATCTCTAGGAATACCGCACCGAGCAAAGTACCGATCGCAAAGCTCACCAGCGCAGGGACCCAGCTTGCGGGCGCGGAGAGAGCAAACAACGCGGCGATTGCAATGCTGATCACGCCACCCGCGATGGTCGCCGCAGAGATCCACGCAATCGTCGCCATGCTCTAGTCTTCCTCCAGCCAGATGAGGCTCGCCATTCTGCCGGTGGTCCGGTCCCGACGGAAGGAAAAAAAACGCCCCTCGCTCGCGGTGCAGAATTCGCCGCCATAGACTGCGGCGACACCTGCCGCTGCAAGCCGCTGCCGCGCAAGCCCGTAGAGATCGACGAGGTACCTTCCGTTTTGCCGTGGAACAAACGACCCCGCAGCAGCAGGGTCTGTGTCGACGAAGGTCCTGCGGACGTTCTCTCCGACTTCGTAGCGACGCGCTCCGATGCCCGGTCCGAGGTAGGCGATGAGGTTTCGCGGGGGCACGCCCATGGCCTGCACGACATTCTCGACGACTCCCCCTGCAAGCCCCCGCCAGCCAGCGTGGGCGATCCCCACGCTCTTGCCCGTGCGATCGCTCAGCAAGACCGGCAAGCAATCGGCGGTCATCACCGCGCAGACCGGGCCTATGTCCTGCGTTACGACTCCATCGGCTTCGGCGTCCGGCGTCGCCCGCGCCGCGTCGATCACGGCCGTCCCGTGCACCTGCTTCACCCATGCGGGCTCCCCGGGCAGGCACGCCCTCAATGCGGCACGGTTGCGCGCCACACACTGCGGATCATCGCCGACCCGCGCGCTCAGATTGAGGCTCGCGAATTTCCCGGAGCTGACTCCGCCGGCGCGCGTGGTGATGAGCGCGCGCACTCGCCTCTCCGCTGGCCAATCGGGGGTGATCCAATCCGGGTGAAGCAGGCTCCTCACTCGAGCGAATCCAGGAGCGACCGGAGGTCTTCGGGCAAAGGTGCCGAGAAACGCCTGAGCGCGCCTGAAACCGGGTGTGAAAACCCAAGCCGGACAGCGTGTAAGGCCTGACGATGAAGCTGTGGGGTTCGTGGATCGTCCAGTCGCTTGCTGCGGTAGACCGGGTCGCCAACCAACGGGTGGCCCAACGAGTGCATGTGCACGCGAATCTGATGGGTTCTGCCGGTAGCAAGGCTGCATTCGAGCAAGGTGCCGCGGGCGAAACGTTCTATCACCTTGAAACGCGTCAAGGCCGGACGCCCGGTAGGCACCACGGCCATGCGCGTGCGATGTCGCGGATCGCGCCCGACGGGCGCGCTCACCTCTCCGTCCAGTTTGACCACCCCGTGCACGACGGCAAGGTAGTCGCGCCTCACCGTTCTGGCCTGGAGCTGCCGAACCAGCTCGGTATGTGCTCGCAAAGTTTTTGCCACGACGAGAAGTCCGCTCGTGTCCTTGTCCAGCCGGTGCACGATACCCGCCCGGGGGATCTCCGCTAGCTGCGGCGAGCGGTGCAAAAGCGCATTGAGCAGCGTCCCTTTCCAGTTGCCGCTTCCGGGATGAACCACCAGGCCAGCCGGCTTGTTGATCACCAGGACGTCGTCGTCCTCGCAGACGATATCGAGCGCGATGGGTTCGGCGCGAAACGCCGTGTCCGCCGGGCCGGGCTGCGACCGGATTTCGACGCGCTCGCCGCCCCAAATCTTCTGCTTGGGTTTGGCGGCGCGTGAATCGAGGCTGACGTGCCCCTCTCTCAGCCACCTCTGCAGGCGGTTGCGCGAATGCTCGGGAAACATCCGGGCGAGGGCCTTGTCCAAACGCAGGCCGGCAAGAGCACCAGGAACGCGTCGCGTGACCCTTGCCACGGTATAATTTGTCGTCTCATCCGCAAGTTCCACCATGAAACATAGTGTAGCTTTATTCGCTCTTTTGATGGCGGCTTGTTCCTTCATCGACAAGCACGACCCCATATCCGGATGGTCGGCCGAGAAGCTTTACCGCGAGGCGAAAGAGGCGCTGAATAGCGGCCAGTACGACCTCGCGATCAAGCGCTACGAAACGCTGGAGGCACGCTTTCCCTACGGGCGCTACTCCCAGCAAGGTCAGCTCGAGATCGCCTACGCCTACTACAAACAGAACGAGCAGGCATCCGCGGTCGCTGCAACAGACCGGTTTGTGAAGCTGCACCCCAACCACCCCAATGTCGACTACGCGCATTATCTAAAGGGTTTGGTTTATTTCAACGAAGACCTGGGATTGCTCGGCAAGGTATCCCGCCAGGATAGAACCGAGCGTGATCCCAAGTCCGCGCGCGAATCATTCGACGCGTTCAAGGAGCTGGTGCAGCGCTTTCCGGAAAGCAAATACTCGCCTGACGCGCTGGCGCGCATGAAATACCTCGTCAACGCGCTTGCCTCCCACGAGGTTCATGTCGCCCGCTACTACATGAAGCGGGGCGCTTACATCGCGGCGGCAAACCGCGCGCAATACGCGCTGAAAAACTACCCTCAGGCGCCGGCCCAGGAAGAGGCGCTCATTATCATGATCCGGGCCTACGACGTGCTCGGCATGCCGGACCTGCGCAACGACGCCGAGCGGATCTTGAGAAAAAATTTTCCAGACAGCGCGCAGCTGAAGGACATGCTCACCCAGCTCGGCCGCTGACTTCGGATCGGCCGTCGTCCCCCGCACCGGCGGGGCGGGGCGACTTGTGACCGGCGGCGATAAACGAAAGGACTTTGTCGAGCTCACGCACCAGCTTCATCGGCGGCAGGCTGGCGAGGATTCGCGGGCCGTAAGGCTTCGAAAAGAGCCTTGGATCGCAGATGACGAGCACGCCTCGGTCGGTTTCGTCGCGGATCAGTCTGCCGGCCCCCTGCTTCAGCGAAATGGCCGCCTGAGGCAATTGGTAGTCAATGAAGGGATTGCCGCCTTCGCGCGCTAGCGATTCGAGCCGCGCTGCGAGCACCGGGTCATCGGGCGGCGCAAACGGCAGCTTGTCGATAACCACCAGCGATAATGCGTCCCCGCGCACGTCCACGCCTTCCCAGAAGCTGGCGCTTCCAAGCAGGACCGCGTTGCCCAGCCGGCGGAAACGCTCGAGCAGCTCACTGCGAGAGCCTTCACCTTGAAGCATCAGGGGAAATCCCAGCGCCTGCCGCCGCAACTCCTCGCGTAACAGCTCGTGAGCAAGCCGCATCGCGCGCAAGGTCGTAAACAAGAGAAAGGCGCGTCCGCCGCTCGCCCGGATCACCGGCAGGGAGGCTGCGACGACCGCGCGCGTATGCTCGTCGCTATTCGGATCCGGGAGCTTCTTCGGAACGTAGAGTAGAGCCTGGGAAGCATAGTCGAAAGGGCTGTCCCAGCACGCGGTGCGGGCGGTGTCCAGGCCCATCTCGCTGCGGTAGTGGCTGAAGTCGCCGGCGACCGCGAGCGTCGCGGAGGCAAAAATCCAGGCGCGCGGGTGACCGTCGAGCTGCCTGCGGAAAATCCCGGCGATGGAAAGCGGCGTGGCATTCAGCCGAAGCGAGTGACTGAACACCTCGACCCACCGGACCAGATCGGCGCGGCCGTCGTCGCACCAGCGTTCGAGCAAGGCCTGCGCAGTTCGCGCGCGCTCGGAGCAGCGCGCAAGACCCTCATTGCGTTCGGAGAGCACGTCGAGGGCTGTGCACACCGAGCTCAGCGCGGAATCGAGCGCGGCGAGCGCATCCGAAAATCCGCGATTTCGCCTGACCGATACTGCAGTGAAGCGCGCGCCTTCGTTGGGCAGCGCGAGGCGCAAATCCCGGGCCGCCTTGTCCAGCGCGGCAGTGAGCCGCGGCGGGTCGGGCATGTCCTTCGCTCCGGAGAGCGCTTCGGCACGAACATCCCGTGCGAGCTCGATGAGTTGCCCCGTGGACAGAGTTTCGCCGAAAAAGAGCGTCGCCGTTTCCGGGAGCTGATGCGCCTCGTCGAAGATCACGGTATTGCAGGCAGGCAACAGCTCCGCCATCCCCTCGTCTTTGAGGATCACATCGGCGAAGAACAGATGATGGTTGACGACCACGAGATCCGCGGCGAGCGCCTCGCGCCGTGCAGCCATCACGAAACAGTCGCGAAATCGCGGGCACGACTGCCCCAGGCAGTTTTCGCGGGTCGAAGTAGCAAAGCTCCAGGCAGTAGCCTCCTCCGGCACATCGGCAAGCTCGCTCTTGTCTCCGGTGCGGGTAACGCGCGCGAAGCTCACGATGCGCTGCAAGTCCCTGACGACGTCGCGGCTGGACAGCCCGACCTCTGCCAGGTTGCGCTCCAGGTGATAGTGGCACACGTAGTTGGCCCGGCCTTTCAGCAGCGCCGTGGTCAGCGGCACATTGAGGGCCGCGCGCACCGTCGGAAGGTCGCGATGGTAGAGCTGATCCTGGAGCGTCTTGGTGCCCGTCGATAGGATGACCTTGCCGGCGGAGAGCAAGGCAGGGACGAGATAGGCAAAGGTCTTGCCCGTGCCGGTGCCCGCCTCGCAGACCAACACGGCATTGTCTCGGATCGCCCCGGCCACCCGATTCGCCATTTCCAGCTGCTGCGAGCGCACGCGGTATTCCGGGATTCTCGCTGCGAGCGGACCGCGCCGGTCAAAGAGCGCATCGAGCTGTTCCGGGATGCCGCTGCCGGGGCTAATTGACTTCTTCAACCTTGTTCCGCGATGTCATGACTCAAAGCACTATAACGTTGAAGCGCTGATCCGGGGTTGGCTTCGGGCAAGCCTCAAGCCCGCCTTTCTTTACAGCGGGCCCCCTATGGTCTAAGGTGCTTTGATCATGCGCCGCAACTACCTGTTTTTCGGCATTTTGATTCTCTCGGCTTGCGCCGCACCCCTCCCTCCGCGCAGCCCGGAGATGGTCTTTCAGGCGCTGGCCAATGCGGGAGTGCCGTATAGACGGGGCGGAGATTCGCGCGAGAATGGCTTTGACTGCAGCGGCCTGGTGGCGCACGTCTACAGGGAAGCCTTCGGGATCGAACTGCCGCACAATGCCTTAGCGCAAAGCCGGATGGGCAAACGCGTAACCTTGTCTCAACTTGAAGCGGGCGACCTGGTGTTCTACAACACCGAGCGACGACCCTACTCCCACGTGGGGATTTTCCTCGGGGACGATCGCTTCATCCACGCACCTCGGCCGGGCTCGGCAGTGCGCATCGAAAGTATGCGTGGAACCTATTGGGTTAGGCGCTTCGACGGAGCACGGCGTATTTCACTTCCGCAGTAGGCCCGCCAAAAGGCGTAGGGTGGGCGCGCAAAGCTCGAGGCTCCGTTTGACATCTATAATGAGAATAAATATCATTCTCGCTCCAATCTGGGAGAGCGGCATATGTCGAAGCCCCTGTGGGGGTTGAGCCTGGTGGGGATTTTGGGACTGGTGCTCTGGGTACCCAGCTATGCCCAGGAGCTCTCCTTTGCGCTCACCATCAAGGACCACCGCTTCGAGCCGTCGGAGCTTCAGGTTCCGGCAGGCAAGCGGTTCAAGTTGGTCGTGAAAAACCTCGACCCGACCGCTGAAGAATTCGAGAGTCACGACCTCAAGCTCGAAAAGGTCATCCCCGGCAGAAGCGAGGCGAATTTAACTGTCAGACCGCTCAGGCCGGGGACCTATGAGTTCGTCGGTGAGTTCCACGAAAAAACGGCCAAAGGCCGTGTCGTTGCGAAATAGCCTGCGTCGCCATGCTCGCAACCGCCGTCATTGTGCTGCGCGAGGTGCTTGAGGCCGCTCTGGTCGTGAGTATTGTTCTGGCGGCCACTCGCGGCGTGGTTGGCAGGGGCGCGTGGGTCACTTACGGAATCGTTGCAGGGACCCTCGGCGCGTTGGCGGTCGCTGCATTTGCCGATGTACTTGCCGCCGCCGCTTCGGGCCTCGGCCAAGAGATTTTCAATGCCACGGTCCTGTTCATCGCGGTGGCCATGCTCGGCTGGCACAACGTGTGGATGACTCGACACGGCCGCGAGATGGCGGCGAATCTCAAATCGGTCGGCACAGCGGTGCGCGTGGGTGACAAGCCCCTTTACGCATTGTCAATCGTCGTCACGATGGCAATACTGCGCGAGGGATCGGAACTCGTGTTATTCCTCTACGGCATCGCTTCGGCTGGGCCCGGCCAGACAACGGAGCTGGCAGGGGGGTTTGCGCTCGGGTTGGCCGCTGGATTGGTGTTTGGAGTCGGCATGTATTTCGGTCTGCTGCGCGTACCTGCCAAGCACTTGTTTGCCGTGACCGGATGGTTGATCCTGCTGCTCGCCGCCGGTATGGCTGCCCAAGGCGCTGCCTACCTCGTGCAAGCCGACATCCTGCCGGCACTGGGCGAAACCATCTGGGATACCTCGTACCTTCTACCCGACGACAGCGTCATCGGGAAACTGATGCATACCCTCGTGGGCTACACGGCACGGCCGTATGGAATTCAGCTCGGCTTCTATGCCGTTACGTTGATCGTAGTTCTCGTTTTGACGAAGATTACACACGGGTCTACCCGTCGTCCCGCTACGTAACGCGGCCCACGTCGTATCAAGTATTACATTTACGCGGATTTTCGATAAAAAGCCTGATACCACTCCGCAAATCGCCTGACGCCGACTTCGATGGGAGTCTGTGGCTGATAGCCGACCGATTTGTGCAGCTCGCCCACATCGGCAAAGGTCGCCGGCACATCTCCAGCCTGCATCGGAAGAAGATCGAGCTGCGCCTTTCTGCCGAGACACTGCTCGAGCACCTCGATATAGCGCATGAGCTTGACCGGCTGGTTGTTGCCGATGTTGAAGATACGCCAGGGAGCATAACTTGTCGCGGGATCCGGGTGATCACCGCTCCAGCCGGCCGCGGAAGCAGCAGGCTTCCCCATGACTCGGATGACCCCCTCGACGATGTCGTCGACGTAGGTAAAATCGCGCACCATTTCGCCGCGGTTGAACACCGGGATCGGACGTCCGGCGAGGATTCCCTCTGTGAACTTGAACAGCGCCATGTCCGGGCGACCCCAGGGACCATAGACGGTGAAGAACCGCAGGCCCGTGCACGGCAGGCCGTAAAGGTGAGCGTAGCTGTGCGCCATCAATTCGTTGGCCTTCTTGGTCGCCGCGTATAACGAGAGCGGGTGGTCGACATTGTCGTGCTCGGAAAACGGCAACCGGGTGTTCGCTCCGTAGACGGAGCTGCTCGACGCGAACACGAGGTGCCCGACCCGCGTGTGGCGGCAGCCTTCGAGCACGTGCATGAAGCCCACCAGGTTGGCATCGATGTAGGCCGAGGGGTTTTCAATCGAGTAACGCACCCCGGCCTGCGCGGCCAGATGCACGACTGCACCGAATTCACCGGCGGCGAAAAGCTCGCCCATCGGCTTGCGCTCGACGATGTCGAGCTTGTGAAAGAGGAACCCGGCACGCGCACGCAAGCGCTCGAGGCGCGCCTGCTTGAGCCGGACGTCGTAGTAGGCGTTCAGATTGTCGATGCCCACAACCTCGTCGCCGCGATCGAGCAGCTGGTGCACCAGCGTCGAACCGATGAATCCGGCAGCTCCCGTGACAAGAACCTTCATTTTCTGTCAGTCTGGTTTGGCGGAGAGGGTGGGATTCGAACCCACGATACGCTTGCGCGTATTCCGGTTTTCGAGACCGGCACGTTCAACCGCTCCGTCACCTCTCCGGTTGGGCTGATTTTACCAGCGCCGAGGATCAGCGCGCCGGATCGATCGCCTTCAAGGGACCCATGTAAGGCAGCAGCGCGGGAGGAATATCTACGCCGCCGTCGGCGCGTTGATAGTTTTCCATTACTGCGATGAGCGTGCGCCCGACGGCAAGTCCCGAACCGTTTAGCGTGTGCACCAGCTCGGGTTTGCCCTTGTCGTTGCGGAAGCGCGCCTGCATGCGCCGCGCCTGGAACGCCTCGAAATTGCTGCACGAGGAGATCTCGCGATACGCATTCTGACCCGGAAGCCAGACCTCGATGTCGTAGGTTTTTGCCGACGAGAAGCCGGTGTCACCGGTGCACAGCGTGACCACGCGGTGCGGCAGCTCGAGTTTTTTCAGGATCGTCTCGGCATGTCCTGTCAGCTGCTCGTGTGCCTCGTACGATTTCGCGGGATGGACGATCTGCACCAGCTCGACCTTGTCGAACTGGTGGTTGCGGATCATGCCGCGGGTGTCCTTGCCGGCGGCGCCGGCCTCCGAGCGAAAACACGGCGAGTGGCAGGCGAACTTCAGCGGCAGCTTTTCGAGCGGCACGATCTCGTCGCGCACGAAATTGGTCACCGAGTACTCTGCGGTCGGGATGAGGTACAGGTCGCGGTCCTCGATCTTGAAGAGATCGCCCTTGAACTTGGCGAGGCTCGTCACGCCGTCGGCGCAGGCGCTGCTCACCATGTACGGCGTGTACACCTCCGTGTAGCCGTGCTCCTTGGTGTGCGTGTCGAGCATGAATTGCGCGATCGCACGGTGCAGGCGCGCGACAGCGCCCTTCACCACCACGAAGCGCGCCCCGGCGAGCTTCGCCGCGGTATCGAAGTCGAGGCCGTCGAGCCCGGCGCCGATGTCGACATGGTCCCTGGGCTGGAAGCCGAACTTGCGCGGCTCGCTCCAGCGCCGCTGCTCGACTGCGTCCTCGGGTCGGCTTCCGACCGGGACGCTCGCGTGCGGCAGGTTCGGGATCAGGGAGACGAACTCGCGCAGCTTCTCCTGCACGGCGGCGTTGTCCGCTTCCATTTCCTTCAGCTTCTCCCCGAACTCGGCGCCCTGGCGCATCAACGCGGCCGCCTGCGCCTCGTCCTTCTTCGACTTCGCCTGGCCGACTTGCTTGGCGAGAGCGTTGCGCTGCGACTGCAGCTGCTCGGTCGCCGTCTGGATCTCCCTGCGCTTCTCCTCGAGCGCCCTGAAGCCGGAAATGTTGAGTGTATAGCCGCGAGTTGCGAGGCGTTTTGCCACCGCGTCGATCTCGGTTCTCAGCAGCTGGACGTCGATCATTTCTTCGTGGCCGCGTCGTCGCGGCGGCGCAGCTCTCTCATCTTTTCTCTTATCTTGTCCTCGAGGCCGCGGTCGGTCGGCTCGTACCACTTTACGTCGGGCATGCCCTCCGGAAAATAATTCTCGCCCACAGCGTAGGCATCCGGTTCGTCATGAGCATAGCGGTAGTCGCGTCCGTGGCCCAGCTCTTTCATGAGCTTCGTCGGTGCATTGCGCAGATGGGCCGGAACCGGCCGCGACGCGTCCTCCGAAACGAAGGACCGTGCGCGATTGTACGCCTCGTACACGGCGTTCGATTTCGCGGCACAAGCAAGATAGATCGCCGCTTCCGCGAGCGCGAGCTCGCCTTCTGGGCTCCCCAGGCGCTCGTAAGTCTCGCAGGCGTCGAGCGCCACCCGCAGCGCACGCGGATCAGCGAGCCCGACGTCCTCGACCGCCATCCTGACCATGCGCCGGCCGAGGTAGAGCGGATCGGAGCCGCC
>WNGP01000483.1_pt1 | contig 30653 bp, 33 predicted proteins | sample 5407671 | NCBI WGS metagenome assembly WNGP01 (sample SAMN13153381, study PRJNA577476) | soil metagenome | isolation source: 40 cm soil or saprolite under Garry oak tree replicate 2 | place: USA:California | collected 2016-06-15 | reverse complement strand
CAGATGACGCGGAAGGGCTTCGACAACGACCTGGCGGGCCAGCTCGCCCTCGGCCAGCAACTGGTCGCGAAGTATCCCCAGAGCCCGCGCGCCTGGCTCGCCCTCGCCGGCGCGCAGGGAGCCCTGAACGAGAACGCAGACGCGAGGGAATCGATGACGAAGGCCCTCGAGCTCTCCCCGAAGCTGTATGTGGCGCATGTTATCATGGGCAACAACTACATCTTCGGTGAGCCACGCGACTTCACCAAGGCGCTCGGGCACATGCAGGCGGCCGAGGCCCTGGCGCCCGACGAGTCCAACGCGCACATGTTCGTCGGCGATGCCTACCGCGCGCAGAAGAATCTTGAAAAGGCGCGCGAGGAATACCTGCGGGGCCATGCGCTCGAGCCCCGCAACGCCGTCCTGCTCGTGAAGGCGGGGCACGCTAACACGTTCCTGGGCGACTATGGGGCGGCGCGCGCCGACTACGACTCCGCCATGGCCCTCGGCCGCGCGAACGAGAAGGCGGCTTATGCCCCGTTCCGCGCTTACGTCAGCGTGTACGCCGGCGATCCCGCCGCCGCCATCGCCGAGCTCAATCGGCTGGTCGCGTCCGTGGACGGTATGGGGGTGCCCGATCCCAAGGCGAACAAGGTCGCGGCGCTCACGAACGTCGTGGTCATCGCGACTCACACCAAGAACCGCGCGGCTGTGGAGCAGGCCTTGAAGCAGCTCGAGCCGCTCCTGATGCAACAGGCCGAGGAAGCAGGCAACCCTGCATTCGCGCGCGGGCAGCAGGCGCAGATCGCCTACCTCGAGGGGTGGTGGGCCGCGCGCCGGGGCGACTACACGGCCGCTCAGACACAGGCGGACCGCATCAGCCAGCTGCTCGAGCCCGACGCGAACCCGCGGAAGCTCGAGCCGATGCACCAGCTGAAGGGATTCATCGCGCTTTATCAGGGCAAGTATCAGGAGGCAGCCGGACACCTCCGGCAGGGCAACCCGTTCGATCCCTACGTCAAGTATCAGCTCGCGGTCGCGACGGAGGGTGCCGGTGACGTGGCGCAGGCCAAGAAGCTGTTCCGCGAGATCGCGGACTACAACTTCAATGCGCTGGGCTTCGCGCTGGTGCGAAAGGAGGCGCAACAGAAGGCCGGCAAGTCGGCGCTCTAGCGGCCACGGTGGCTGTCGGCGTCATGCGTCGTACGCCTCGCCCCAGCCCACGTCGAACACGCCGCCGCACTTCCCGCAGCGCATGTTGAGTGGCCCTTTCGGGAGCGGCGCTCGCCCGTGGCATTGCGGGCACACACCGTAGCGGGGACCCCAGCTCGGCGGCAGCTGCCGCGCGTTGCCGGGTCGCGGAACGATCGCCCACACGCCGGGCGCTCGGCCCGTCATCTGGAGCGCAGCGCGCGGCACGTTGACCACACGCTGGTGCACCTCCAGGACCGCGTCGGACGCCGTCACGCGAAGCACCCGATACCATGCCCCGCGCCTCAGCGGGACGCTGGCATCGCTGCGTAACCGTGCCCACTGGCTGCCGATCACAGGAAGCCTCCTTGTCGTCGAAAACATCGGCTATCGGGGGCGCACTCGTGGGTGACGGCGGTCACCCGTTGCCGGGGCGGGTGCGGATCGGGACGCCCTAACCGCCCGTCGCTTCGCGCGGCAGCGGGGGCCGACCGATCGGATGCCGCCCCTGGACCTGGGCGGCCAGGGCCAGCAGCGCCTCCTCCCCGAACGGCTTGCCGACGATCTGCAGGCCCACCGGCAGACCGTCGGGATCGAGCCCGCACGGCACCGAAGCAACCGGGAGGCCGGTGAGGCTCAACACGAACGTGGGCGCGATCCAGTCCACATACGTTTCCATTGTCTTCCCGGCCACCGTGTCGGGATAGTTCTGGTCCACCGGGAACGGCGGGACCGCCATGCACGGCGTGACCAGGTGGTCGAACTTCCCGAAGAACTCGCGGAACAGGTGCCACATCCTGCCGCGCGCCGCTTCCGCGGCGGCGAGGTCGCGGGTGGCCGTGTCGAGCCCGGCGCGAATGTTACCGGCGACGTTGGCGCCGAACCGGTCGAGCTGGTCCATGCGCGGAAACATCTGCGCGACGAACCACAACCCGCGCAGTGCGAGGAACGCCTTCCGTCCGAACGACAGGTCGAGCTCGATTTCGTCGACTTCGGCACCCAGCTCACCGAGCCCGACCGCGGCGCGGCGGCACACCCGTTCGATGGCGGGATCGATCCCGATGCCGGCGATGTCGGGGCAGTAAGCGACCCGCAGGCCTTCGGGGATTCCGCGGGCCGCCGCGGCCACGAAGTTGCGCCCGGCAGTGGGCTGGGAGAGGGGAGAGAGCGGGCTCGCACCCGCCACGGCCTGCAGCATCAGGGCCACGTCCTCGGCGGTGCGCCCCAGGGGACCTTCGACCTGGAGCGTGTCCCACGCCCAGTCCGCCGGATAGGTGGGGACGAGCCCGACCGAGGGCCTGAGCCCCACCACGCCGCAGAACGAAGCGGGAATACGGAGCGACCCGCCCAGGTCGGTTCCTTCGGCGAGCGCGATCATTCCGGTGACGAGACCGGCCGCGCCACCGCCCGTCGAGCCGCCAGCGCTGCGCGTGGGGTCCCACGGGTTACGCGTGCGACCGAACACATCGTTGAAGGTGTTCCCGCCGGCGGCGAACTCGGGACAGTTCGTCTTGCCGAGGATCACCGCGCCCGCCTCGCGCAGCCGCCGCACGACCAGCGCATCGTCGGTGGGTATGTGGTCCCGATAGAGCGGAGAGCCGTACGTCGTGCGGAGCCCCGCGACCGGCGTCACGTCCTTGATGCCGACCGGCAGGCCCGCGAGCAGACCCACGTCCTCGCCGCGCACCAGGCGCAGCTCGAGCTCGCCGGCGTCGTCGAGCGCCCGGGGGTTGAGGGTCACGACGGCGTTGACGGCGGGGTTGTAGCGCTCCACGCGCGCCAGGCACGCCTCGACGACCTCGACCGGCGAGACTTCGCGGGACCTGACGAGCCGCGCGAGCTGGGTGGCGGAGCGATCCGCTAGATCTTCCATTCTCCCAGGAACGCGACGGTGCGGCAGAACGCGGCCTCGCCTCCCTTGAACTTCCAGGGGAAGCAGCCGACGATGAGGCGCTTGTTCTGGAGCTCGGGCGCCTCGATCTCGCCGCCCAGGTTCTCGATGTGGATGCAGTCCTTCGGGAACAGCGCGTTGTGGGTGAGCTGGTAGGCGGAGTCGGGGAACATCTTATCGACCGCCGCTTTGCCGCCGAATTTCTGCTCGGCCTTGGCGCGCACCTTGTCGCAGTGGCCGTGGGCGCCTTTTCCGAGAAAGCGTCCTATAGGAAGGTTCATCGGATGGTCGGTGGAGACGCAGTCGACCCCCCACACGTGGATCTTCTTTTCCAGCAACCACGGCACGAGATCGGGATGCGCGCCCGGGTGATAGTGATAGTAGCGCTCCTCGTCCGGCGTGGCGCCGAAGTCCGCGTAGCGGTGCCATCCCGTGTGCAGCAGCAGCAGGTCACCCGGCTTCACCTGGACCCGCTGCTCGATCATCTGCGGCGTGTACACCGCCAGCTCGTCCATCTCGTCCCGCAGATCCACGATCGCGCCCGGGCCGCACAACCACTCGAGCGGCAGCTCGTCGATCGTCTTGCCGGCCGTGACGAAGTGGCGCGGCGCGTCGAGGTGGGTGCCCATGTGGTTCGAGGTCATGATGTACTGCGCGTTCACACCGTGCTCGGCCTTGCGCTTGATGTACTTGACCTCGAACGGCGGATAATAGGGCCAGAACGAGGAGCGCTCGTTCAAGGGCTGGGAGAGGTCGTAGATCTTCATCGTGCCTCCGCTGTGAGGTTCTTCCCCGCCCGCTCGAACGCCCGCCCGAGCGCCCGCCGCGTGAGCACTGCCACGAGCTGGCGGCGATAGGCGGCGGAGGCGTGGATATCGGAAGGCGGATCCACGTCGCGCGTGGCCGCCGCGTCGCTCGCGGCTCGGAGCAGCTCCTCCGACGGGGTCTGGCCGGCGAGCATCTTCACCACCTCGGTCGCGAGTACCGGCCCATCGCCCACGCTCAGCAAGGTGAGCCGCGCCGCCTGGCAACGACCTCGTGAATCGAGTGTCACCACGGCCGCGACCCCCACCAGAGCGTAGTCGCCGTGGCGCCGCGCCATTTCGACGAATGCCGTGCCGCTCCGGCCGGGGAGCGGCGGAACCGCGATTTCGACCAGCAGCTCGCCCGGCTCGAGCGCCGTCTCGAGCATGCCCTTGAAGAACTCGCCCGCGGGGATCGAGCGCTCGCCCGTGGCGCTCTTTGCCTGGAATCGAGCCTCGAGGGCGAGCATCACCGCCGGGAGCTCGGCGGACGGGTCGGCGTGCGCGATGCTGCCCCCCACCGTGCCGCGGTTCCGGATCTGTGGGTGCGCGATCGACGGCATCGCTTCGGCGAGGAGCGGTGCCGCGCGCGCGACCACATCGCTCCGCTCGACGGTCCGCTGCCGGGTCATCGCGCCCATGGCGACACCGCCCGATTCCGCGCGCACGTACGCGAGCGCCGGGATCTCATTCAGGTCCACGAGCACGGCCGGCCGGGCGAGGCGGAAGTTCATTGCCGGAATGAGGCTCTGTCCCCCCGCGAGCGACTTCGCTTCGTCACCGTGCTCCGCCAGCAGCGCCAGAGCCTCGTCCACGGTGCCCGGGGAGAAGTAGTCGAACGGCGCCGGCTTCATCGGGACCTCACGCCCCGGGAGCGAGCCGCACTCATCAGTTCGAACAGGCGGTTCGGGCTGAGCGGGATCTCACAAATCTCCACCCCCGAGTCGCCCAGCGCGTCCTCGACGGCCTGCGCGAACAGCGCGCCGGTGGGGATGGCGCCGGCTTCGCCTACGCCCTTCACTCCCATCGGGTTCAAGGGCGACGGCGTCTCGCGGTGGGTGATCGCGACGTTCGGCACGTCGGTCGCCGTGGGGAGCAAGTAGTCCATGAAGGACGCGTTGAGCAACTGCCCCTCCTCGTCGTACGCGAGCTGCTCGAAGAACGCGTTGCCGATGCCGTGCGCCACGCCGCCGTGGATCTGACCTTCCACGATCATCGGATTGATCACGCGTCCACAGTCGTGGACCACGACGTAGCGCTGGATCTCGACCTGCGCCGTCTCCGGGTCCACCTCGACCACCATCGCATGGACTCCGTTCGCTGTGCTGCCGCGGTCAGGCCCGAAGTAGGCCGTGGCCTCGAGGCCGGGCTCGGCACCGGGGCGCACGGCGCCGCGCAACGGATTCGCCTTGAGCGCGAGGCTCCCGAGCGTGATGCCGCCGCCCGGGTTGCCGCGCAGGTGCACGCGCCCGCCGGCGAGCACGAGATCCGCCGGTGCGGCTTCGAGCTCCCGGCTGGCCAGCTCGAGCACCTTGGCGCGTACGGCGACGGCCGCGGCGTGGCACGCGCTCCCCGCCACCACGGCGCCGCGACTCGCGAACGTGCCCGTGCCCCAGTGAAACTCCCGGGTGTCGCCCGTGATCACGTGGACGTCCGTCACGTCCACGCCCAGCACCTCCGCCACGATCTGGGCGAACACGGTGAAATGCCCCTGCCCCTGCGTCCCCACCCCCGTCGCCAGCCGCACGCGCCCGCTCGGCTCGATGGTGACCCGCGCCCCCTCGTACGGCCCGATTCCCGTCCCCTCGACGTAGCACACCACGCCGATCCCCACGTGATGCCCCGCCGCCCTGAGCCGCGGCTGCTCCTCCCGCACGAAGCGCTGGTAGTCGATGGCCTGGAGCGCCGCGTCGAGCGCGGGCTCGTAGTCGCCGCTGTCGTACGTGAGGGGCGCGGAGTCTTGGAATAGGATCTCGTTGTTGAACGGGAACTGGTCGGGCCGGAGCAGGTTACGGCGTCGGATCTCGGTGCGGTCGATCCCGAGCTGCTTGGCCGCGAAATCCAGGAGCCGCTCGATCACGAACACCCCGTGTTGGCGTCCCGCGCCCCGCACCGGCGTCACGATCGTCTTGTTCGTGAAGACTGCGGTGAACTCGCTCTCGTAACTCGGGATGTCGTAGGGGCCAAGCAGGGTGCACTGGCTGTTGATCGGCACCGTGAGTCCGTAGGGATCGTAGGCGCCGGTGTCGTGCAGGAAGACGTCCTTCACGCCGAGGATCTTGCCGTCCTGCGCCACCGCGAGCTCGGCGTCGTGGATTTGGCCGCGCTCCTGCGTCGTGGCGAAGAAGTTTTCCTGACGGTCCTCCGTCCATTTGACGGGTCGGCCCAGCCGCACGGCCGCCCAGGGCACCAGTACTTCCTCCGGGTAGAACATCATGATCTTCGGCCCGAAGCCGCCGCCCACGAACGGCGCGACGACCCGCACCTGCGATTCGAGCAGGCCGAGCAGCTGCGCGAGGCCGTTCCGGATGGGGATCGGAGCCTGCGTCGTGTCCCATACTGTCAGCTCCTCGGCGCGCGGGTCCCAGTGCGCCGCCACGGCGCGATTTTCGATCGCGGCCGACGCGCCGCGATCGTAGCGGAACCGCCGCTCGATGACCGCATGGGCGCGGGCTTTGGCCCGCGCGTAGTCCCCTTTCCGCTGTACCGCGTGCGCCGCGAGGTTCGAGGACAGATGCTCGTGCACGCGGGGCGCCTGCGGGGCGAGCGCCGCCTCGAGGTCCACCACGGCCGGAAGCGAGTCCGCCTCGACCACGATGTCGTCCAGCGCGTCCTCGGCCAGGTAGCGGCTCTCCGCTACGACCATCGCGATTGGCTCGCCCACGTGGCGGAGCTTGTCTTTGGCGAGCGGGACCTGCGTGCAGGCGTGGAACACGAGGCCGGCGATGGGCGGGGGCGGAACGAGCAGGGGACCGGGGCGCCAGTAGTCGCCCAGGTCCGCCGCGGTGTATGCCGCGACCACGCCGGGCCGGGCGCGAGCGGCGGAAGCGTCGACGCTCCTGAGCCGGGCGTGGGCGTGTTGGCTGCGGAGAAATGCGACGTGCAGCAGTCCGTCGAGCCGCACGTCGTCGACGAACAGCGCGCGCCCGGTGAGGAGCCGCGCGTCCTCGTTGCGACGCACGCGCTCGCCGATCCCGCTACGCGCCCGGGGAGGAGGGGGCGGGGGCGGGGGCGCCACAGGCGAGTCTCACGGCCGCGACGATGTTCTGATAGCCGGTGCAACGACACAGGTTCCCGGAGAGCGCCTCGCGGATCGCGCGCTCGTCGGGATCGGGATGCTCACGCAGGAAGGGAACGAGGGTCATGAGGACGCCCGGCGTGCAGAACCCGCACTGCAGCCCGTGGGCCTCGCGGAACGCGGCCTGGAGCGGATGCAGCGCATCGGCCCCCCCCGAGCCGTCCGACAACCCCTCGACGGTCGTGACGTCGTGTCCATCCACCTGGACGGCGAACATCAAGCAGGAGCGTACCGCCTCGCCGTCCATCAGCACGGTACAGGCGCCGCACACGCCGTGCTCGCACCCGACGTGCGTCCCGGTGAGTCCCAGCTCGTGGCGCAGGAAGTCGGAGAGGAGCAACCGCGGCTCCACCGCGCGCTCGTGGCGCACGCCGTTGACCGTGACGACCAGCGTCATTCTCAAGGTCCGCAACGTTACGCCCTGGCCGGGAGCGCAGCAAGGCGACAGAATTCCACCATGAAGCGGCGCGAAGCACTCGCCAAGCTCACGGGCCGCGAGCGGTACGTGGACGACCTGCCGCTCGACGACTTCCTGTGGGGCATGACGGTGCGGAGCCCTGCCCCGCGCGGCCGCGTCTCGGGCGTCCGGTTCGGCAAGGACGTCGACTGGTCTCAATTCGTCGTGGTGGACCAGCGTGACATCCCGGGACCGAACGTCGTGGCCCTGATCGAGCAGGATCAGCCGGTGCTCGCGGCCGGATACGTGCGGCACATGCACGAGCCGGTGCTGCTCTTGGCGCACGCGTCGCGCGAGGCGGTGCGGCGCGCCGTACGCTCGGTGGAAGTCGTGGTCGCGCCCGAGCCGCCCGCCCTCGACTTCCGCGCTCCACCTTCGCCCGGGCAGATCCAGTACGGCCCGGACAACGTGCTCAAGCACTTGCAGATCGTGAAGGGCGATGTCGAGCGCGCGCTCGCGCAGGCTGCGGTCGTCGTCTCGGGCACGTACGAGACCGGCGCGCAGGAGCACGTCTACCTGGAAACCCAGGGGATGATCGCCTATCTCGAGGGGGACGTGCTGGTGGTGAAGGGCTCGATGCAGTGTCCCTACTATGTCCTCAAGGCGCTGCAACACGCGCTCGCGCGCGAGGAGTCCCTGGTCCGCGTGATCCAGACGCCCACCGGCGGCGGGTTCGGCGGCAAGGAGGAATTCCCCTCACACATCGCGCTGCACGCCGCGCTGCTGGCGCTGAAGAGCGGTCGGCCGGTGAAGCTGATCTACGACCGCGGCGAGGACATGGCCGCGACCACCAAGCGGCACCCCGCGCTGGTGCGGCACCGCACCGGGCTGGCGCGCGACGGCCGGCTCCTGGCCCAAGACATCGAAGTCGTGATCGACGGCGGCGCGTACGTGACGCTGTCGCCCGTCGTCCTGTCGCGCGCGATCATCCACGCCGCGGGGCCGTACGCCTGCGAGCACGTGCGCATTACCGGCCGCGCGATGTTCACGAATGCCGTGCCGTTCGGTGCGTTCCGCGGATTCGGCGCGCCCCAATCGCAGTTCGCGGGCGAGCGCCACATGGACGTGATCGCGCTGACCCTCGGGATCGATCCGGTCGAGCTGCGGCGCATCAATCTGCTCAGGGACGGCCAGACGACCGCCACCGGTCAGGTGATCCGGGACGGCACCGATCGCGTGGCCGTGCTGGAGCAGGCGCTCGAGCTCTCCCGCTACCGGGAAAAGCAACGGGAGCACGCCGCGTTCAACGCGAGCCACGCAACGCTCCGCCGGGGCTCGGGGCTCGCCACGTTCTATCACGGCGCCGGGTTCACCGGCGGCGGCGAGGTCGCGCTCCAGTCGCGGCTGCGCGTGGCAGGCCGCCCGGACGGCGGCGTCGAAGTGTTGAGCGCCAACATCGAGATGGGACAGGGGACGCTGACGGTGTTCACCGAGCTCGCGGCGGCACGGCTGGGCCTCGAGCCCGAGGACGTGACCATCGCCGAGGCCGACACCGCGCGCGTCCCGAACTCGGGCCCCACCGTGGCGTCGCGCACCACGATGATCGTGGGCGGCCTGGTCGAGCGGGCGGCGGACGATCTGCGCCGCCGCGTGGGCCTGGACGACACGATCCGCGGTGCCGCGGTGAAGCAGGCGATCCGGAAGTGGCACCGGGAGCACCCCGGGGCGCCGCTGTTCGGCGAAGCGACCTACGAGAAGCCCCCCGGCATCGCATGGGACGACAAGACGTATCGGGGCGACGCCTACGGTGCGTTCGCGTGGGCCACCTACGTCGCCGAGGTCGAGGTCGATCTGCGGACGTGCGCCGCCCGCGTGATCGACTTCGTCGCGGTGCAGGAGGTGGGCAAAGTGCTGAACCCGACGCTCGCCAAGGGACAGGTGCAGGGGGGCGTGGTTCAGGGGATCGGCTGGGCGCTCATGGAGGAATGCAAGTGGCGGGACGGGGCGATGGCGAACAACCAGCTCACCAACTACCTGATCCCCACGTCGGACGACGTCCCCGCGGTGCGCGTCGCGTTCCTCGAGAACCCGTACCCGCACGGCGCCGGCGGCGCGAAGGGGCTGGGCGAGCTGCCGATCGACGGACCCGCGCCGGCGATCGTGAACGCGGTGGCCCGCGCGACCGGGGCGGACCCGCGGGCGATTCCGTTGACGCCGGAAAGGCTGATGGAGCTGATGGACAATGCGGAATGCGGAGTGCGGAATGCGGAATAGCAATGGGAGGTCGAACGGGCGCTCCGACCCTCGCACTTCAACTCCGCATTCCGAATTCCGCATTCCGCATTCGGGGCGGGGATGACTACCCTCACTGTGGATTTCACTCTCAACGGAAGGCCTGTGTCGGTTGGGGTGGACCCCGTCGACCGGCTGCTCGACACGCTCCGCTATCAGCTGGCCCTTACCGGCACGAAAGAGGGCTGCGGTGAGGGCGAGTGCGGCGCCTGCACCGTGTACTTGGACGGCCTGCCGGTGAACTCCTGCCTCATCCCCACGTACCAGGTGCGAGGACGGCAGGTGGCGACCGTGGAGTCCCTCGACCCGGGCGGCCTCGAGCCGTTCGAGCGCTGCGGCGCCACGCAGTGCGGGGCCTGCACTCCCGGCGTCGTGATGGCGGCGTGGTGGATCCGGGAGCACCCCGAGCTGCTCGGCACGCACACCGTCCGAGAGCTGATGGCCGGGAATCTGTGTCGGTGTACGGGATATGACGGAATCGTGGACAGCGTGGCTGAAGCTCTAGGGGAAACGGGAAGCGGGAAACGGGAAACGTGAACGTCACGTTGCCGGGTAGCGTGCCCGAGGCTCTCGACATGCTCGCGAGCGACGGCGCCGCCATTCCCATCGCCGGAGGCACGGACCTGCTGGTGCACTGGCCCGTGCGCGTCGAGGCGCACGAACGATCCTACGTGGATCTGTCCGCACTCGACGCCTTGAAGCCGCTACGCTGGACCGCGGACGAGCTGCTGCTCGGCGGGCTCACCACCTACTGGGACGTGATCCGGGACGCGCGCGCCCGGGACGAGTTTCCGCTGCTGGTGCACGCGGCGCGCCAGGTGGGGGCGATCCAGATCCAGGCACGGGGGACCTGGGCCGGGAACATCGTCAACGCCTCGCCCGCCGCCGACGGTGTGCCGGTCCTGATGGCCTACGACGCGGTGGTGGTGCTCGAGTCGCGGCGCGGCCGGGACGAAGTGCCGCTCGACCGGTTTTACTCAGGCTACAAGGAGATGAAGCGGCGTCCGGACCAGCTGGTCGTGGGGATCCGAATTCCGTGCCGCCGCTACTCCTACCAGGTGTTCGAGAAGGTCGGCGCGCGGCGGGCCCAGGCGATCGCGAAGGTCGGTCTGGCCGTGACCCACTCCGGCGCCGGCTGGCGGGTGGTGGCCGCGAGCGTCGCGCCCACCATCCGCCGCTGCCCTGCCGTCGAGCGACTGCTCGAGACCGGCACCCCCATCGCATCCCCGGAAGGGCTCTTGCCCGCCATCGCACAGGATGTCGCTCCCATCGACGACATCCGCTCGAGCGCCCAGTACCGGACGCGCGTGATGGCGCGGCTGCTGTATCACGACCTGCGTGACGTCTGGGGGAAGCGGGGGTGACTCCGACCCGTCGTGTCGCTACCTGAGCGCCGCCCCCGCGCGGATCCATCTCCCCACGAGCGCCCGCTCCTCCATGGTCATGCCGGTCATGTTGCCGAGCGGCATCGTTGGCGCGTCGACCGCGACGGCGAGGATGCGCGGAGCGTTGGCCCGGATCTGTTCGGGGGTGTCGAGCAGGACGCCTAGCGGCGCGACCGGCATCCCCGCCGTCGTGGGCGCGCTCGAGTGACACGGGGCGCAGCGCCGCGCCACGATCACGCGGACGTCCGCGAATGAGACTTGACCGACTAGGCTCGAGGACGCCGGACCCGATCGTGGCGCGGTTACGAGCGCCAGCGCGACCAGTGCGAGCGCGGCCGCCGGGAGAATCCAGACGTTGTTCCGGCCCTGGTTCCGCATGTTGAACCAATGGCGGGTCGCCACCCCGATCACGGCGACGCCCGAGAGGATGGCCCAGTTGAGGCGGTGCCCGTACGTCGCGGGGTAATGGCTGCTCACCATGATGAACAGCACGGGGAGGGTGAGATAGTTGTTGTGGAGCGAGCGCAGCGCGGCCTGCGTGCCGCGCGCCGCGTCGGGAGGGCGACCCGCGGTGAGCGCGCCGACCATTTCCCGTTGGGCGGGAATGATGACCATCAGCACGTTGGCCGCCATGATCGTGCCGATGGCAGCCCCGACGTGGAGGTACGCGGCTCGCGGGCTCAAGAGCTCGGTCAGGCCCCACGCGAGCGCCGTGGTGAGCACGAACAGGACCGCGCCGAGCGCGAGCGGCCGGGCTCCCAGCGCCGAGCGGCACAGGGCGTCGTACACGAGCCAGCTGACGATCAAGGTCGTCACCCCCACCGCCACGGCCGCGCCCGGTGAGAGCCGGGCAACCTGCGGATCGACGAGAAACGACGCCGCGCCCAAGTAGTACACCAGTACGAGCAGCGCGAAGCCCGTGAGCCAGGTGGCGTACGCTTCCCACTTGAACCAATGCAGCGTGCGGGGCAGCTCTCCAGGAGCGACCGTGTATTTCACGACGCGGTAGAACCCGCCGCCGTGCACCGACCAGAGCTCACCCGCGACGCCGGGCTCCCGCCTCTCGGGCGGGGGCGGAGCGAGCCGACCATTCAGCCAATTGAAGTAGAACGACGTGCCGATCCACGCGATCCCGGTGATCACGTGGGCCCAGCGGAGTACGAGGTTGAGCCACTGTTCCAGGTGGGCACTCACGACGGGGGGCTCAGCTGCCGCGGTAGGTCGTGTACCCGAACGGGCTGACGAGCAACGGCACGTGATACTGCTCGGCATCACCAATCTCGAATACGATCTCGACGAACGGATGGAACGGCGAGATCCCCAGGGCCGCGAAGTACGCCCCCGTATCGAAGCGCAGGCGGTACGTGCCGGCGGACGCCTTCACGTCGCCGGGGAGCATGTTCGCGACCCGACCGTTGGTGTCGCTCCGAGTGGTGGCGAGCTCGGCCCAACCGTCGCCCGAGCGGCGCGCCAGCGAGACCGCCACGCCCGCCGCGGGTCGTCCCCGCGCGATGTCCAGGATGTGGGTCGTGATGCCGCTCATGCGGCCACCAGTTTCTCGAGCCGGAGCCGCGTGATCTTCGCTTGCTCTTCCGCGGCGACCCGGAGCTCCGCCGCCGGATCGTTCGCGAGGCGGGCGCGCAGCGCGGCGAGCATCTCGTCGGCGGTCTTCCCCGTGGCGGAGACCAGGAACACGTGGCCGAACCGCTGCTCGTACGCGCGGTTCTCGCGCGCCAGCGCTGCGCGGGTCGGTTCCGCCGCGCCGTCCACTCCCGCCTGCTCCCGGCGCGTCCAATCTGTGTTGGCTCGCCCGCCGATGCGCGGGTGCGCGGCCAACGCCTCGAGCCAATCGGCGCGCCCGAGCCCCCACCAGATTCGTTCCGCCGCCGCGAGCAGCTCGACGTCGCTCGCGAACGGGCGCGCGGCGAGCACCGCGTCCACCCACTGTCGAGCGCCGCAACAACGCTCGAGCGCCGCTCGTGCCCGATCGTCGGACAGGGCGTTGACATAACCGGCCAGTCGCTCGGTCCTCATCCGCGGCTGAAGCCGCGGCTCGGCCCTGCCGCTGAAGCGGCGTCACGCCCGTTCACGGGCAGATGCCGAGCCGCGAGTTCACTCGCGCACACTCGAGCAGTCACGGTTCGATCCTCCCCCACACCCGCACCCGGGCCACCCCGCCATCCGGAAAGATGTTCAGCCGTACGTGCGTCACGGGGCTACGAACACCGCGCGGGACCGCCAATCGGTGCTGCGTGTTGGCCCGCAGCGTGGTGCGGGGCACGAGCTCGCGCCAGGCAGCATCGTCAGCCGGCGGCGCGCCGCTCCCCGCCACGTCGCACCCCTCGAGACTCGCGCTCTCGGGGAAGTTGCCCTTGAAGTGGGTCGTGTCCAGGTCGACGCGCTCGAGCACGCCGCGCCGGCCGAGACGCAGCACCACCCAATCGTGACCGGGGCCCCTGCGGCGGCGCGTTTCCCAGCCGTCGCTCATGTTCCGAGGCCGTCCCGGCATGATCAGGTTCAGAGGCTCCGAGAAGAATTGATCGCTCGTGGCGAGCGGCACGCCGCCGTGCTCCACCGCCACCAGGTCGATGGCACGCTGCGCCGCCGCGATTCTCCGCCAGTCGGGGCGCGCCTCGCCCCGGATGCGCAGCCGCGCCACGCCGCCGTCGGGGTAGATCTTGAGCCGCACGTGCGTATAGGGTGCGTCGCTCGCGACGGCAAACTCGTTCTCGGCGTGGCCCGTGAGTGGCGAGCGCGGCAACAGCTCCACGAACGCGCGGTCCAGCGCGCGCAGCGCTCGAGCGCTCGCTGCGCGTGCGCCCGACAGCTGCGCCGCGTCGAGCGAGCAGGCGGCGGGATGGTTGCCGCGGAAATGAGTCGTATCCACGGTGACTACACGAATCGCGCCGGGGATTCCGAGCCGGATGATGCACCAGTCATATCCGCCCTCCGGGCCGCGCCGGCGGCGCGTCTCCCACCCATCCATCCACTTGCCACGATCGGTGTACTTGCCCTCGATGAACGCCGCGGGACCCGCCGCGAGCAGATTGTGCCTGGGAGCGAAGAACTCGTCCGACGCGACCAGCGCCAGCCCGCCGACGCGCGCCGCGGCGAGATCGATCAGGCCTTCGTGCGTCACCGCACCCATCTGCCGATCGCTCGTCCTGGAAACTCCCCTTCCTCATACACGCACGTTCCCCGGACGAAAGTCTGCCGGACGACGCCTTGCAGCGACATCCCCGCGTAGGGCGTGACGGGATGTCGCTGGTGCATTCGCTCGGGCTCGACCTTGAAACGAGCCTCCGGATCGAACACGATGATGTCGGCGTCGCAGCCGGGCGCGATCCGCCCTTTGCGCGCCAGACCCGCGAGCTCAGCGGGTCGCTCGGCGCACCAGCGGGCGAGGTCTCCCACGTTCCGGCCGCGGTCGCGCGCTCCGGTCCAAGTGGCGGCGAGCCCCAGCTCGAGCGACGCGACCCCGCCCCACGCCCGCACGAAATCGCCCGTGTCGAGGCACTTGAGCACGGCGGGTGCAGGCGAATGGTCGCTCGCCACCAGGTCGAGTGTCCCCGCCGCGAGGCCCTCCCACAGGCGCTCACGGTTGCTCCGCTCACGGATCGGGGGGGCGCATTTCCAGGCGGTGGCGCCGTCCAGAATTTCCTCCGCGGCGAAGGTGAGATAGTGCGGACACGTCTCGGCCGTGATCCGGAGACCGGCGCGCCGGGCGTGCTGCAGCCGGTCGAGCGTGTCGGCCGCCGAGACATGCACAATGTGAACGCGACAGCCGGTTTCGCGACACAGCCCGAGCATCAGGTCCACCGCCTCGAGCTCCGCGGCTCGAGGGCGCGAGGCCAGATACGAGCCGTAGCGTCGCGGATCGCTGGCGCGCGACGCCGCCGCCCGCGCGATCGGGCCGGGGAGCTCGGCGTGCACCAACAGTGGCAGCCCGAGCCCGGCGAGCTTGATCATCGCGGGCCGCAACTGAATCTCCGACACCGGGGGAAACTCGTCGATCCCCGACGGCACGAGAAAGCATTTGAAGCCCCGCACACCCGCCCGGGCCAAGGGCGCGAGCTGGTCGGTGTTGCCCGGCACCACGCCACCCCAGAAGGCGTAATCGACCGCGGCATGACCCGCCGCCGCTCGCGCTTTCAGCTCCAGGGCGGCCGTGGTCGTGGTGACCGGAACGCTGTTCAGCGGCATGTCGACGATGGTGGTGACCCCACCCGCCGCCGCGGCCCGCGTCGCCGTCTCGAACCCTTCCCATTCGGTCCGGCCGGGCTCGTTCACGTGTACGTGCGTGTCCACGACGCCGGGCAACAGCACCGCGTCTCCCACCTCCAGACGGCGAGCCGCGTCGGGCGCCGCGCCGTGGTCGTGAATGGCGGTGATCACGCCATCTGAGATCACCACCGCGGCGGGCGCGGTACCCTGGGGAGTGACGACGCGCGTGCTGAGAATGACGAGATCGGCGCGGGCGGCTGCCATGGCCGGGGGACGATACGTCGGCGGGCGCGGGTGTCGCCAGGGCGGCGGAGTGTCGGGGGTCGGTTGTGGCAATCCACTTACATGCCGACGCAACACCCGGCCGCTTCCGGAATCTCTACTCTTTTCAGATTCTTCGGTTTTGCACACGGCCTGGGCCAAGGCGATGCCCCAAAAAGCGGCGCGGCGTGTCGTGTCCGCACCACTATTCGACGTCGTTGTTTGGCATCGGTCTTGCGAATTGTCGCACGCGGAGGGCAGTCAGGTCGGCATGAACGCTCGAGGGAGCAGGGAGCAGGGAGCGGGGAGCAGTGAGAGAAAGTCGCAAACGGATCATCCGCATCGTGGTCGCGGCGCTGGGTCTGACGGCGTTGCTGGCCCTGCAGCCCGAGTCCGCACGGCTGGTCGAGTCGGCGTGGGCGCGAGGCGAGACCGCTCGCGGCCCGGCAGTGCGGAAGCTGGTCCTGTCCGACCAGGCGCGCCGCTATCTGGCGCTCCAGTATCGCTCATATTCGACCGAGTTCATGGGCTGCATGATCGGCGAGACCCGTGGCAGCGCCGTCGTGGTGCGGCGGATCGCGCCGGCCGACGTGGAGCCCAGGCACTCGACCGCGACGCGGGTCGTCCCTCACCAGACATGCGAGGACGCCGGGTGGTCGGGGACGATAGGTATGATCCACAGTCATCCGGGCGGCGAGCGCTGCTGGTACTTCTTCCCGGGCACGCAGGTCGCGAGCTCGGATGGCCAGTCCTTCGCCAGCCAGCCCTATCCGGTGGATGCGATCATGTGCGGCGACCACGTTACGTGGATCAACCGCAACATGGCGGAGGCACAACTGCCGCTGGTGGCGGATACCGTACGCCCGCCTGTCCTGCCGCTGATGCGGTGACGTGGGCGGCGCCAGCTCCGGACACCATCCATGGGCGGACCTCGCTGCGACTTCTACGACTGGGCGACCCGCAGGACCTGTGAGGAGGCGGCGCGCTGGGTGACCCACCAGAAGTCTCAAGACACGGGCCGCCTCGAACGCTATTATTGTGACAGGCATCGGCCGCCGCGGGCGCATCCAATCGGCGCGCCGGGGGCCGCGCAGGATCCCAAGGCACGATGATGGATTGATGAATAAGCAACGCTAGGGGTTACCGTGGACCTGACACGAGCGGGGCCTTGACGCCCAAGCGCTATTGGGCTCGGCTGCGAGCGGACATCGACCGGCCGCTACGCCGTGGCGCGTGGTACCACGTGAAAAAGCTGGGGCCGCGCGAGGCCCTCCTCGACGTTCTCGGCGAAGCAGTCGACGTCCCGCGGCCGCTCCTCGATATCATCAGCAGACCGCCGTACCGCTGGTCCGTCGTACCGCGGCCCAAGAATCCGTCCCGGTTCCCGGGCGTGGCCGAGTACGCGGTCTGCCCCAACTGCCGAGAGCGGGTGCCGCTCACCGAACGCCTGGCCTCGATGCGCTGCCGGCACTGCAACGAGGTGTTCGACGTCGCTTGGGAGGAGCAGTACTTCCAAGGCGTTTAGGTCAGCCCCAGCCGGTGCTGCAGGTGCGCCTGCACCGGCGGCGTGATGATCCCGCGCTTCACCGCGTCCGCGAGCGCGGCGGTGGTGGCGGCGCGATCGGCGTCGAGCCCCTTCTCCCGCAGCTCTTGAATGATTCGGGCGAGTCGGCTGTCATACTCCTGCGGCTTGAGCTTTTCGGCGTCCGACACCTGTTTCAGCTTCTCCAGCTCCTGTACGAACCGCGCGATTGTGACCGGTGCCATTGACAACCTCCCTTGGGGTCGTAGGCTGATCAATCTAACCCGTGGGCGCGCGCCGGCTGCGGTTTGACTTCCCCCCCGGGCTTCATTAGCCTGGGGCACCCCTGATCCGGTAGGGCCATGGTCAACGAAGCGGCATGGACGGCGCGCCTTGCGCGCTACAAGGGTCCTGAGCTCAAACGCAGCGTATGGCAGCTCGCCAGCGCGGCCGCGCTGTTCGCCGCCGCGTGGGCGCTCATGTACGCGAGCCTGCGCGTCGGCTACTGGCTCACCCTGGTCCTTGCCGTCCCGGCCGCCTTTTTCCTCATCCGCCTGTTCATCATCCAGCACGACTGCGGCCACGCCGCGTTCTTCCGGTCGACCCGCGCGGCCGACATTGTCGGCTCGATCCTCGGCGTGCTCACGCTGACGCCGTACCACTACTGGAAGAAGACCCATGCGCTGCACCACGCCACCTCGGGCAATCTCGAGCACCGCGGGTTCGGCGACATCGACACCCTGACCGTGGACGAGTACCTCGCCCGGTCGCGCTGGGCGCGGTTCAAATATCGCGTGTACCGTCATCCGGCGGTGCTGTTCGGCGTAGGCGCGGTGTTGCATTTCTTCGTGCGGCATCGCATCCCGGCGATCGTGCCGCGCGACTGGACGCGCGAGCGGCGCAGCATCTTCTGGACCGACGTCGGGCTGACCGTGCTGATCGCGCTGATGGGAACGCTCGTCGGATTTCGGAACTTCGCGCTGGTGCAGCTCCCCGTGACGCTCTTGTCCACGTCGCTCGGCGTGTGGCTGTTCTACGTCCAGCACCAGTTCGAGCCGACCTACTGGGAGCACGACGAGCGCTGGGCGTACGATGCCGCGGCGCTGCAAGGGAGCTCGTACTACCGTCTGCCCAAGCTGCTCCAGTGGGCCACGGGGAACATCGGGCTCCACCACATCCACCACCTGCACCCCCGGATCCCCAACTATCGGTTGCAGCAGGCGCTGGACGAGCACGCCGAGCTGCGCCAGGTCCCGACGTTGACGCTGTGGGAAAGCTTCCGGTGCGTCCGCCTTACGCTGTGGGACGAGCGGGAGCGCAAGCTCGTGCCGTTCGCGGCCGTCAGGACTTGACGATATCGCCGCTCGCGACCTGCCCTGAGCGTCTGAAGTTCTCCGACGGGATAAACACGCTGAAGAAGTCCATGCCGCTATTCGCCGGGCCGTTGTCGCACACGGCGAGGGTGTAGGCTACTACTCCACCCGTATCCTCGCGGCCGGTCGCGTCGATCTCCACGCCGCGGCTCGGATCCGCGCACACGCTCGAGCTCGACCGGAACGCCGTGAACGACGTCGCTGGATCCGATACAGGATCGGTGGTCAGGGTAGCCGGCACGCCACCGGCGTGCAGGTCTTGGTAGTCCGTGCCCGTGAACCGTCCCGTCAGATCCGCCCGCACGTCGAAGTTGAAGGTCACCGCATCGTTCCCTGGCTGCGGAGGTGCAGTGCCGACCTGACCCTGGCCGGTCACGCGGCCGGCCGGCGGGGGCGGCGCCCCCGCGCAGCTCACCGAGAAGGTGGTCGTGGCCGTCCCGCCCGCAGGCACACTGATCGGGCGCGGGTTCGCCCCACTCACCATGCAGTTGCTCGGCACGTCGCTGAGCTGGACCGTGTAGTCGCCGGCGGCGACCCCCGAGGCGGTCACGGTGGCGTTGGCGCCGATCGGTTCGCTCGCCCCCGTTGGGAAGCTCGGCCCCGTGGCGGTGAGCGTGTAGCCCGCGGGCATGTTCTCGCCCGTGGTGGAGGTCGTGACCGTGAGATTGCCGGTCGTAGTCGTGGCCGCGCAGCTCACGGTGAAGCTGCTGGTCGCCGTCCCGCCGGCGGCGACGTTCGCGGTCTGGGGGTTGGCGCTCGTCACCGTGCAGTTGGCCGCGGCGCCCGAGAATGTCACCTGGTAGCTGCCCGGCGGGACGTTGGCAAAGGTGACGGTGCCGTTCGTCGCCATGGTCTGGCTCGCCGTCCCAGCCGAGCCGGATACGGTGACCGTGTAGCCGTCGGGGTCGAGGTTCGAGCCCGTCGTGGAATTGCTGACCGTCAGAGTACCGGTGGTCGTGGTCGCCGCGCAGCTCACGGTGAAGCTGCCGGTCGCCGTCCCGCCCGCAGGCACGTTGACTGTGCGCGAGGTCCCGCCGCTCACGGTGCAGTTCCCTGCGACGCCCGACAGCACGACGGTGTGGCTGCCGGCCGAGAGCCCGCTGAAGGTGACGCTGCCGTTGGTGCCAATCGAGCGCGTCGTATTCCCGTCGAGCGTGAGCGTATAGCCGTCCGGATCAATGTCGGAGCCCGTCGTGCTGGTCGACACTGTCAGGTTACCGGTCGGCGGTGGGATCGCGACGCAGCTCACCGCAAATGATGTGGACGCCGTCCCGCCCGACGGCACGTTGACTGTCCGGGACGTCCCGCCGCTCACGGTGCAGTTCCCCGCGACGCCCGACAGCACGACGGTGTGGCTGCCGGCTGAGAGCCCGCTGAACGTCACGCTCCCGTTCGCCGGGATCGCGCGGTTCGTGTTCCCATCCAGCGTCACCGTATAGCCATCGGGATCGAGGCTCGACCCTGTCGTGCTGGTCGACACCGTCAGGTTACCGCTCGGCGGCGGAGCCGCCACGCAGTTCACCGTGAAGGTCGTGCTCCCCGACCCGACGAGCGGTATGGTGACCGTCACGGTGTTGTTGACCGAGCAGTTGGGCGCGACGCCCGAGAGGGTGACCGTGTGATTCCCGATCGAGAGTCCGGTGAACGTCACGACCCCATTGGTCGCGATGTGCTGGCTCGACCCGTTGTCCACGGTGACCGTGTAGCCGTCGGGATCGAGGGAGGAGCCGCTGGTGACCGTCGAAACGACGATCGCGCCGAGGCCCGGCAGGGGCAGGTCGGGCAGCAAGCTGGCTTGTGGCTTGGGGCCCTGCGCGTCGCGACACGCGGCCGCGACCAGCAGTGTCGCAGCGACCGCCGCCACGAGATTCCGACCAACGACGCGTACCATGGCGCCTCTCCGTCAACGGGTTCAGGAAATTCCGGTTCACGGAATCGCTGGGCAAAACGCGGACCGCCTCCGCCCGAGGCGAATGTGGGGCGCGGCAGCCACTGGAGGACGACGGGTTTTCGCAACACCATGCGGCCGGTGCGCTGTAGCGGGGCATCCGCGCAGCGGCGGAGCAGCAGGGGAGATATGACCCGGGATACGGGTCACACGACGCGTCAGCCGCGCAGGGCGGCGAACACTCCGAGGACGGCGATCACGACGCCCAGCGCGATCTTCGCGGCGGCGGCTGTCGCGCGTCCCACGACGGCGCCCCAGCCCGCCCGCACGGCGGTCTCGGGCGTGCGTGACAGCGAGTACTCGAACAGCGCCGCGCCGGCGAACGATCCGAGGAACGCGCCGATCACGCTCCCGACGACCGGCACAGGCACGCCCATCACGGCGCCGACGATCCCGCCGACGAGCGCGCCCCAAGCCGACCGGCGCGATCCGCCGAATGTCCTGGCGAATCGAAATCCCAGCCACGCTTCGATGACTTCACCCAGGAAAGCGAGGCCCAAGACGATCGCGATGGTCGCGACGCCGACCGAGCGGAAGGCCGTCAACCAGCCGTAGCCGACGACGCCCGCCACCATGATCCACAAGCCGGGCAGGCCCAGGGGAACCAGCACGAGCCCGAGGATGCAGCAGACGGCGAGCAGGAGGGCAGGAAGGGCGTGACTCATGCGCGCCGGAAACGTACACTATCGGCGTGACGATCCTCCGGTTGGCGCTCGCGCTGGTGGCAGCCCTTGGGGCCGGCGCCGTGAACGCCATCGCGGGAGGCGGGACGCTGCTCACGTTTCCGGCGATCGTGGCGCTCGGCGTGACGCCACTCGTGGCCAATGCGACGAGCACCGTGGCGCTCTGGCCGGGTTCGCTCGGCAGCATGTGGGGCTATCGGGGCGAACTCGTCGGCACGCGTCGCTGGGTGATCGGCTTCGCGGCGCCGAGTGTCAGCGGCGGCGCCCTGGGTGCGTGGCTGCTGCTCCATACCGCGCCGGCCGCGTTCGCCCGGATCGTGCCTTTCCTCGTGCTGGGGGCGACGGCCCTGTTCCTGGTCCAGCGACCGCTCATGCGCCGGTTCAACGCGTCCCGCCCGGCGGCGGAAGGGCCGAGCGCGGGGTTTCTCGCGGCGCAATTTCTCGTCGCGGTGTACGGCGGCTACTTCGGGGCCGGCATCGGCATCCTCATGCTCGCCGTGCTGGGTTTCATGGGACTCACCAACATCCACCGCATGAACGGCCTCAAGAACTGGGGCGGGATGTGCATCAACGGCGTGGCGGTCGTCATGTTCGCGGCCGGCGGGATCGTCCACTGGCCGATCGCGCTCACAATGGTGGCCGGCGGGGTGATCGGTGGATACGTGGGCTCGCGTCTCGCCCAGGGCGTCCGCCCAGAGCGGGTGCGGCGCGCCATCGTCGCTATCGGGCTCGCGGCGTTCTTCTGGCTCCTGTATCATCAATGATCATGGCCGACAAGGGTATGGAACAGCTGCGCTCGCTCCTGAAGAGCTACGAGGAGCGTACCGCGAAGTTGCAGGTGGTCGTCAAACCGGCTCAGGACGAGGGCGAGCGACGCCGGCGGGCGTGCGGCGATCGTCTCCGGACAGTCGTGCGAGCGGTGCTGGACCGGTTCATGGACGCGCTCAAGAACGCCGGCCACGAAGCTGCGATCGAAGACGAGACCGCAACCGCGGGTGCATATCCCACAGTGGCGCTCAGCTTCACGCCGCGCATACCCACGGGCACAGCGCTCGCCTCCACGCTTACGTTCAAGTGCGATCCCCGGCGCGGCATCGCGGTGGCGCGGGACATCAAGCCCTCCCCGACCAAGGGCCGCGCGGTCACGAGCAGCACCGACCGCATCGGGACGATGAAGGTGGAAGCCGTTTCGGTGGAATGGGTCGAGACCAAGACGTTGAGCTTCATCGAGGCGGTGCTCAAGGTCAACTGAGTCATTGCACCATCCCGAACCGCTTGTTCTGGGCGGTCATCTTGAGGAAGTGCCCCAGCCGCTGCCGGAAGATTTCCCGCCGCTGCCTGGCGGCATCGATCCAGCCGATCCGGATCCGTTTGTACGACTCGGGGAACGCCTGGAAGTGCTGCCACGTCGTCCGATCCCGTTTGATGGCCGCCAGGATGTCCGGGGGAACGCGCCACGCGAGCTTCCGCTTCCTGTCGCTCTCGTGATCGAAGACGTGCGCGATCCGGTCCAGGCCGGCCTTGGTCATGCGGCGGGCGGCGATCAGCCGGCGCACGCGCTCGCGGTTCATTTCCGAGAGCCGGCTCGAGGGCCGGCGCGGCGAGAACCGTTGCGCCCAGCGATCCTCGTCCACCGGCTTGGTGATGCTGTCGATCCAACCGTGGCACAGCGCCTCTTCCACCGCGTCGTTGTAGGGGATGCGCGGCTTGCCGCTGTGTTTCTTGTAGTAGATCAGCCAGATCTCGGGTGCGGTCTGGTGATGCCGCGCGAGCCAGGCACGCCACTGCCGGCGGTCTTTGACGTACAGGGTCCTGCCGATCTCCATGGGGGATGCAATCTACAGTCTTGACCGGCTGCGGCTCCCACCCTACCGTGGACCGTCTGCAACCCCTGAGGCGACGATGCGCATGCGTTCGGGCGGGCTATCCGCCTTGCTTATCTTGCTGGTGGTGTCGGGCTGCGGCGGCGGCAGGCGCAGCGTCCTCGTGCCCCCGCGCCTCGACCTGCAGCCCTACGGACGGCTCGGCCTCGTCACCTTTACGGTCGAGAACGCCAAAGGGTCGCTGCATGAGTTCGCGACCGAGCGGTTCGCCGAGGACATGCTGGCGGCGCAGCCCGGCACCGAGGTGCTCGAGCTCGGCGCGCAGGATTCCTTATTACGGCGCGTAGGTGAGAAAGAGCTGGGGATCGCCGCGGCCCAGGAACTGGGCAAGCAGCGCGAGGTCGGCGCCGTGTTCGCGGGCCATCTCAAGGTCACGAATCCCCAGGGGACCGGCGGGCTCGCGGGGCTCGTGACCCCGCATCTCGAGGCCACCGTGAAGGTGGAGCTCGCCGTGTGGCTACTCTCGACTCGCTCGGGAGCTACCCTGTGGCGCTCCAGTGCCTGGGCGACCGAGCGGGTCGGTCATGTGGCCCTGGTGGGTGGCCAGCTGGACTTCTCTGCCAAGGATCCCAAGGAGGCCTACGGGCCGCTGGTGAACACCCTCATTCGCCTGGTGACGCAGGACATGCGCTCGACGTGGCAACGGCAGTGAGCTGAGCGACCCGGGGCAGGACACGCGCGCTTTTCCCCCCTTCCTGTAGCTGCTTGAACGTGCCAACTTGGTGCGCGAAGGCTTCGCGTTGACTACCGAGGGAAAGCGTCATGGCTGGCCGATTCACCTGCGAGGCACCGCTGGTTCCGCGCGAAGGGACGCTCGAATCGCCGCGCCGGCGCCACACACAGGTGCGTCCGGCTCTCGCGACCTCTGCGGCGCGCCGCTTGCGGCTTGGCCCACCCATGAAGCGCGCCGGGTTCACCCTCATCGAGCTCCTGACGGTGGTTGCGATCATCGGTCTCCTGGCCGTGATCGCGATTCCGAAGTTGGCTAACCTCAAGGGGCGGGCGCAGGTCGCCGCCATGAAGTCGGATTTACGGAACCTGGTGACGCTCGAAGAGAACTACTTCGCCCAGAACCTGAAATACGCGGCCGACCTGGGGAGCGCCTACACTGTGTCCGCCGGGAACGCCATGCCGATCATCACGGTGACCAGCGACGGCTGGACCGCGACGATGACGAGCCCCAGCTCGGGTCAAATATGCGCCGTGTTCATGGGCTCGACGCCCGTCCGCCCCGCGACCAAAGAAGGCGCGCCGGCCTGTATCACGAGTGGGAGTGTGACCGTAACCCAGTGACGTATGGCTGTGGCGGCGGCGCCACAGGGTGACGCCCAGGCAAGGTTACGTCACCGCGCACCCATCCCCCGCGCCGCGGCGAGCTTCGCCTGCTGCTCGGCCGAGAGCGTGTTCTTGATGTTGATCAGCAGCGAGATGTGGGCGCGCTTCACTTCGCGCTCGACGCCCAGCACTTCGTCCACCTGCGCCAGTGCCGCAGCCTGATCGACGGCCGGCTTTTCGAGCAGCGAGGCGAGTCGCTGCGACTGCTCCTGCATACGCCACTGCAGGTCCACCACCTTGCTCTGGAAATCCTGGATCGCCTTCGTGATCGTGGCGCGCTGCTCGGTGCGGAGCCCGATGTCCTGTTGGTGCTGCATCACGAGCTCGGGAGGAAACAGCACGCGCGCGAGCGGATCCTCAGGCGCTTGAGGCGGCTGCTGGGCACCCGCCGTCGCAACGGCGAGCAGGACGAAAATCGGAACCAGGCAGATACGGAGCGTTTTCACAGAGTCCTCCGGTCGAGGCTCCGGGGCCCGAGCTGCGGCACGCTGCGCAGCAGGTCGTCGCCGGGGAGCGTGAGCAGGAAATCGGTGGGCGCTTGCCACCGTACGGTCGCGAGATCGATCTCCAGACGGACGCCGTCACGGTGGCGCCGGATCGAGACGACCACGACCCCCACCACTACGAGGATGACGGCGGCAGCGAGCCGCAGGGCTCGGCGGCCGCCCGGTGCGGCCGCACGGCGGGTGCGTGCGGCAGCGACGGTAGCCCGGAACGGCGGCGTGCCGGCCGCTGCTTCCCGGCGCAGCGCCTCGAAGGCCTGCTTCAGGTGGGGATCGTCGCGCTCGATCATGCTCCTTCTTTCTCCAACAGCCTCTTGAGCGCGCTCTTCCCGCGCTCGTAGTGGGTGCGGGCAGTGCCCACGGACACGCCCGCGACGATGGCCGCCTCGGCGATCGTCAGGTCCTCGTAGAACACGAGATGCAGGACCTGGCGCTGGCGCGCCGACAGCCGCCCGAGGGCGCGCACCAGCCGCGCCGTTTCGTCGGCCCGGGCGAGCGCCGTCGCCGGATCGGGTCGGCCGTCCACCGCCTCCCGGCCGAGCACCAACGACGCGAGCGGAAGCCAGCGCCGCAGGGCCGACCGGCGTCGGGCTTCCCGGGCCGTCCGCGCGACCACGCCCAGCACGAACGTGCGGAAGCTCGAGCGCCCCTCGAAGCGCGCGCGGCCGTCGAGGAGCTTCAGGTAGCTCGCCTGGAGCACGTCCTCGGCCGCGGTCCGATCCCAGCCGCAGCAGCTCAGCGCCCACCCGAACGCGGCGGCGTGCAGCTGCTCCAGCTGGGCCGTCAGGTCGGCAGACATGGAGGCTCGGATAGATCTATGAGTGTCTTGTGGGGCTCGCCTATATGACGCGGCGTTACACTCGGACCGTTTGCCCTCGCTCCTTCAGCACGCGCCTGAGGATCTTGCCCGAGGGTGACTTGGGAATGGCGTCGATGACCTCGACCGCGCGGATCTTCTTATAAGGCGCGACGCGCTCGGCCACGTAAGCCATCAGGTCCGCCGCCGACACGGCGCCCCGCAGCACCACGAAGGCCTTCGGCACCTCGCCGCATTCCCGGTCCGCGAGCGGGACGACGGCGGCGTCGGCGACCGCGGGGTGGCCCCGTAGCACCGCCTCCAGCTCGGCCGGCGGCACCTGGAAGCCCTTGTACTTGATCAGCTCCTTCAACCGGTCGACGATCGTGAAGTAGCCGTCCCGGTCGACGCGCCCGATATCTCCCGTGTGCAGCCACCCGTCGCTGTCGAGCGTGGCCGCGGTGGCCTCCGGGTTGTTTAGGTATCCGCGCATCACCTGCGGGCCGCGTATCAGGAGCTCCCCGTCTTCGTCCGCCCCCACCTCCGTGCCGGTCCCCGCATCAACGATACGGCACTCGGTATTCGGCAACAGCTCGCCGACCGTTCCGGGCTTGCACTTGCCGGGCTCGTCCGAATTGGCGTGGGTGACCGGGCTCGCCTCCGTGAGCCCATACCCCTGAATGAACCCGCACCCCACACGGCGGGCGCACGCGGTTTCGAGCGCGGCGTCGAGCGGCGCTGCGCCGCACATCATCGCCCGCACGCTCGACAGATCGTAGCCGTCCACCGCTGGGTGCTTGGCCAGCGCGAGCACGAGCGGGGGGACAACGAACGCCCGGGTGATGCGATGCTGTTGCAACGTGGCGAGGAACGGCTCCAGCTCGAATTTGGGCATCGTGACGAGCGTTGCACCACGCCACAGGGCCAGATGCAGCACCACCTGCATCCCGTAGATATGGAAGAACGGCAGCACCGCGATGATGCGATCCTGCTCCGCCACATGGTGCACCGAGGCCGTCTGGAGCAGGTTAGCCACGAGATTGCGATGCGTGAGCATCACGCCCTTGGGGAATCCCGTGGTGCCACTCGAGTACGGCAGCACGGCCAGGTCCCGCGCCGGGTCGACTGGCCTCGGCGGGGGGGCCTCGCAGCTCTCGAGCAGCGCCGCAAAGGGCGTGGCGCCCGGCGCACTGCCCAGAATGAAAATCTCCCGGATCCCCACGCGCGGCGCCGTCGCCGCAGCCCGGTCCATGAATGAGGGCACGGTGACCAGGTACTGGGCACCGGCGTTCCGGAGCTGGTACTCGAGGTCCTGCGCGGTCGCGAGGGAGTTGACGGTGGTCACGACGCCACCGGCCGCCACGGTGCCGAGGAGCGCCAGCGCGTACTCGGGGCAGTTGGGAGCGAACAGGCCCAGGACGTCGCCCTTAGCGAAGCCCCGCGCGGCGAGACTCGCCGCGACGCGGTCGACCCCCGCGCCGAGCTGTGCGTACGTCACCATCCGCCCGCACGGCCCGTCGATCAGCGCCGGCTTGTCGCCGAGCTCGGCCGCCCTCGCAAGCACGAAACGATGCAAGGGGACGTCCGGCACCGGCACGTCGGGATAGGGACTCCGAAAGATCACGCCACCCTCTATCGAGGGGTGAGCGACACTACCGCGCGGCCCCACGCCCGTCAACCTCGCGCCGATGCAGCTCCCGCACGGTCTCGATGGTATCCGACTGGTCCGGGCCCTTGTCCGGGCGGTAGCGCACGACGCGCGCGAAGCGCAGCGCAAGGCCGCCCGCATACGTGGGGCTCGCCTGGATGCCGTTGAACGCGACTTCCACCACGAGCTCGGGCCGCACGTGCACCACGTGCGCCTCGCGTTGGGTCTCGAGCCCGAGCAACTTCGCCGTCTGCCATTCGAGCATCTCGTCCGTCATCCCCTTGAACGTCTTCCCCAGCATCACGAAGCCGCCGGCGTCCGCGTCACGGGCGCCGAGGTGGAGGTTCGAGAGCCGGCCGCGGCGGCGGCCGTGGCCCCATTCGGCGGCGAGCACGACGAGGTCGAGCGTGTGGATGGGCTTGAGCTTGAGCCAGGCGGCGCCACGCGCGCCGGCATCGTAGCGCGCGTCCAGTGCCTTAGCCATCAGCCCTTCCTGCCCGGCCGCGATGGCCTGCTCGAAGAACGCCGTGGCTTCGCCCGCGTCCGACGTCACGATGCGGGGCGCCCGATGCTCGCCCGGTACGGCTGCGGCGAGCGCGGCAAACCGTCGGGCGTAGGGCTCGTCCAGGAGCGGCGCGCCGTCGGCGTAGAGGAGGTCGAAGAAGAACGGCGCGAGCGGGAGCTCGGCACGCAGCCGTGCGACGTCGAGCTTTCGTCCGAAACGGCGCATAGTCACTTGGAACGGCAGCGGCGTGCCGTCCGGGCGCAGGGCGATCGCTTCGCCGTCCAGGATGGCGTCGTCGAGCGACAACCGGCGGACGGCTTCTACCACCTCGGGCACCGCCTGCGTGACGTCATTCAGCTGACGGGAGAACACCCGCACCTGGTCGCCCGCCTTGTGGACCTGGATGCGCGCGCCGTCCAGCTTGTACTCGAACGCGGCCTCTCCCTGCCCCAGTCGCTTCAGCGCATCCGTCACATCGTCCGCGGCCTGCGCGAGCATCGGCTGAACCGGGCGGAACAGCTCCACCCGAAAGCTCGTGAGGCCCGCCGCACCCCGAGTGAGGGCGGCGTGCGCCACGCGACCCAGGTCGGCCGCGAGCATCGTCGCGCGGCGGACGGCCTCGGCCTCGAGCCCCGCCGCCCGCGCGACCGCCTCGGTCACGAGCCCCTCGAGCGCTCCTTGACGCAGCTCCCCCATGATTAGGCGGAGCAAGAATTCCTGCTCCTCGGCCGTCCCGCGGACCAACAGGTCGCCCAACAGTCGTTCCTTCGCCTGGGCCGAGCCCTTGCCGGCGGTGTTCGCGAGCCGTTGCAGCGTGGCGTCGACCGTAGTGAGTTCGAGGGCCGGAGCGCCGGCCGCATGCTCGGGCTTCGCGGCCTGCAGGGCGGCGTAGCCGATCCCGATCCGGCCCTGGCGCGGTGAGCCCGACAGGAAGGCGATCGCAATCTCGATCTCGTCCGGGCCCGCGCGCTTCAGCAGGGCGGCGACGAGCTCGATCTTCGCGAGCCGACCACTCGTTTCCGCGATGCGCTGCGAGGTCCGGACGAGGTCATGGAACAGCACGTGGTCCTTTGGAGCGTGCTACAGCACGACATCGCCGCCGGGGTCGGTGGCGCGGAGCCGCTCGAGGCGGTCGCGCGCCTCTCGCAGGCGTCGCTCGCGCTCGGCGTCATCGATGGTGGCGCTCGACCAGTCGGGCGTGCCGTCGGCGTCGAGCCGCACGCGCAGCACGACGCCCTCCCGCACCGTCACCGGTAGCGTCCGCTTGAGCACATCGAGCCCGACGCCGTCGTCGCCCACCAGGACGGCGACCGCTCGCTCGAGCCGATCGACCGAATAGAACGCTTGCCGCTCGCTCATTCGCTCACGGCTTCGATGATCACCGCGCCGTCCCGGTCGGTGCGGTACAGTCGCGAGGCGACGATCAGATCGAGCGTGTCGTAGTGATGCGCCTGCAGGTAGGGGACGACGGCGGCCAGCTGGCGCAGTATGGACCGGCGCTTCAAGGCGCGAGAAGCTTCCGGACGTTCGAGAGGATGGCCTCGAGCTGGCTGTTTACGCGGCGCTTCTCGAAGAGCCGACCGCGCAGCCAGGCGATGAGAGACCCCGGGGCCCACACGTCACGCACCGTCACGGCAGTCGATGCGGCCGACCGGTCGAGCCGGAAGAACGTCTTCCAGCCGTTCCGCTCACCGCGCTCCACCCAACCGAATGTGGTCGGAGGCGTGAAGTCCACGACCTCGAATTCGGTCGTGCGCTCACCGAACCGCACCTTGAACCGGACGCCTTTCTTGAGCGGCTTGTCGGTCTGGGTCCCGGCGCATCCCGGAAGCCATTCGGCCATGCGACCCGGATCGGTCAGCAGGGCGAAGACCCGCTCGATCGACACGGGGACGGTCTGGATGACGGTTCGGCTGACAGGGCGCATGAAGGGGTCGACGCTCGATGGTAGCGTGGCACCGCGGCGCCGCGGTGTCAACCACCTAGCGCGTGAGCACGGGGAGATAGGCCTTCCACGGCCCCACGGCCGCCGTGTACTGCTTGGCCATGACGCGCGAGATCTGTGCGATGTGGCCCAGGTCGTGAACGACCCACGATGCGAGCAGCTGCGAGAGGGTCACTTGGCCCAGCTCGGGATGTCGGCCGCGCAGCGCCAGCTGCGCCGGGGTCAGGTGCCAACCCCGCAACGTCGCGACGCCTTCGGCGCGCAACTCCCCGAATCGATCCAGCCGGCGATCGAGCGACCAGCCGGCGAATCGCCGGGTCTGCGCGAATCGGTCGAACGGCTCAAACGTACGCGATTCCCCCTTGGTGAGGATGATCGTCGCCCGCGGGATCCAATCGGTTTCCTCGCCGTGGATCAGGTGGCCCACCACGTCCTGAGGACTCCACGTGTCGGGGCCCTCGTTGCCGCTGGTCCACGGAGTGGGGAGCCCGCTCAGCATGGTCCGGAGCGTGGCGGTGGTGCGGGTCAGGACTTCAACTGCCGCGTCGAGTGAGAAATCCATCACAGGTTCATTCTCCTCAGGAACTCCGCGAACCGCGGGTCGTCCTTCACGGGGTCGAAGATCGGGTCTACCCTGAGATAGGTCAGCCAACCGCGCCGGTCCTCGTAGGCCCGCTCGAGCCAGTGGAACACCTGGTCGATGTTGCGGAGCCCGAGGTGCGCGATGCAGAACGCGACCGGCGTTACGTATCGCGCGCGCGCGCGCGCCTCGAGCTCGGCAACGAGCGCCT
>WNGP01001970.1_pt1 | contig 30726 bp, 31 predicted proteins | sample 5407671 | NCBI WGS metagenome assembly WNGP01 (sample SAMN13153381, study PRJNA577476) | soil metagenome | isolation source: 40 cm soil or saprolite under Garry oak tree replicate 2 | place: USA:California | collected 2016-06-15 | reverse complement strand
ATCACTTCCGGACCCGCTGCCGCGGCCGCTTCGGCTTCCGCTGTGACCGGTTCCTCCTCAATCACCGGCGCCATTACTGAGAATGCAGTGAGATCAGGTTGAACTTTTGCGGTTACGCCCGACGGAAGTTTGATGTCACGAACGTGAATCGAATCCCCGATGTTGAGCGCCGATACATCGACCGTAACTTTGTCTGGCAGATCGCGTGGCAAGCACTCGATCGGCAGCGCGCGCAAATTCTGATCGAGTAGACCACCGAAATTCTTCACGCCATTCGGAACGCCCAACGGTTCCAGCGGCACGTCGGCCTGAATTTTCTCGTCCATCGAAATCGCGTGAAAATCGACATGGAGAACATCGCCGACTACCGGCGAGTGCTGGACTTCTTGCAAGAGCGCGGTGCGAGTCCCTTTGTGACCGGCGATTTCCAACTCCACCAGAATGTTTTCGCCCGAGGCATGGCTGAGCATGGCATTGATGTCGCGTGCGGAAACCTGGAGCGGTTGGGACTTTTCTTTTCCGCCGTAAACAACGGCCGGAACAATGCCGCGCGCTTTTAATCGGCGCGCAGCCGAACGTCCAGTCGCAGTCCGCGGTTCTGCCTTGAGTTTAACTTGCTTTGCCATCTTCGTTAGTTGTCGATCTTAAACAGCGACGAAACCGACTCATCGTTATGGATCCGTTTCATCCCCTCACCGAGCAGCTCGGAGACGCAGAGCACGGTGGTTTTAAATCCTTCCACCGGGCGAACCGGCGTGCTGTTGGTCGTTATTAATTCCTCAATTTTGGACTTTTGCAACCGAGGGATGGCGACATCGACCAGGACCGCGTGCGAGACGCCAGCGTAGATTTTCTTCGCCCCGCGCCTTTTCAAAAGCTCTGCCGCCGAGGTCAGCGTTCCGGCCGTCTCGGTCAGATCGTCCACCAGCAGTACATCGTGATCCTTGACTTCACCGATTAGGTAGAGCGCTTCGGTTTCAGTCGCGCTCTTTCGTTCCTTGGCAACGATTGCCAGGTTCGCGCCGAGCGCTTCGGCATAGGCGGAGGCCATTTTCAAACCACCGATGTCGGGCGAAACCACAACGGTCTTTCCGGTAAGCTTCTGGCGAAGGTACTTAATTAGTACCGGCAACGAATAAAGGTGGTCGACCGGGATATCGAAAAAGCCCTGCACCTGCTGGGCGTGAAGGTCCATCGTTAACACCCGATTGACGCCAGCGGCGTGGAGCAGATTGGCGATCAATTTCGCTGTAATCGGGACCCGCGGCTTATCTTTGCGATCCTGTCGAGCATAACCAAAAAATGGAATGACCGCGGTGATCCGATCGGCGCTGGCGCGACGCGCGGCGTCTACCATGATGAGCAGCTCCATCAAATGTTCATTGCTCGGCGGCGAGGTTGGTTGAATCAGAAAAACGTCACGGCCGCGCACGTTCTCCTCGATTTTGACGTAAGTCTCACCGTCCGGGAACGAGCTGATGGTGGCCTGGCCGAGCGGGGCGCCGATGTATTTGCAAATCCGCTCGGCCAACTCGCGATTGGCCGTGCCGCTGAAGACCTTCATTTCTGGCTGGAGCGCGAACATGAGGGGGCTAAATTAGGCGTGCGAACTCAATATTGGCAATGAACAACTTGCCAGAAAGGAACTCTTTCGCGAATGGTACGTGCCTCCATGAACGCTGACACGATTCGTATCGACCGACCCGCAACAAATTCGCGATTGTTTGCGCACACGCGCTGGGATGCAGTTCCAGCGGCCGCGGGTCTTTTTCATCTCGCTTATTTTCTCGGTCTCTTCTTTTTGTACCCGCGCGCGCCGCTCTGGGTAATGCTGATCCTGGGATTCATCTACTCGCTGATGGTGAACGCGAACATCAACGGCGTCGGCCACAACTTCATTCATAATCCATTCTTTCGTTCCAAAATCCTGAACCGCCTGTTCGGAGTCACTCAGTCCGTCGCCTGCTGTTTCTCGCAGACCTACTACAACGCCGTTCACATGCAGCATCACAAAGGCAACGCCGACCGACCGGATGAAAAGGGCGCAACGATCGATTGGATCTCGATCTATAAACACGGTCACGATGGCGAGGCGGAAAACCCGTGGGGCTACGTGTTCCTGAGTTTTTTCCGCGATGACGTCGGCGCAATCAAACGAGAACTGCGCAAACGCGGCAACGGCAATTTATTTTGGGGCAACATTGAGCTGGCCGCGTTCGCGACCACGCTGCTGATCATGTTTCTGTTCAACTGGCGTTACGTGATTTTTTATTTCCTGCCGTTTTTCTACCTCGGACACTGCTTCAGTTATTTGAACGGCTACTATCGCCACTACGGCGCGAATCCGGACAAACCGATCGCCTGGGGGGTGAGTAGCTATGGCAAGATTTATAACTGGCTTTTTTTCTACAACGGCTATCACGCCGAACATCATTTCCGTCCAAAAGTGCATTGGACGAAGATGGAAAGCTTCCGCCAGAGCATCACCGAGCTGCAAAAAGAGGAAGGCGTGCGCACGATCAAGCGCGCGCACATGCTCGGCTTTCTCGATCCAAATTTGCCCAAACGCGGCGAAAGCGCAGCAGATTTGAAAGCCGCTGCGCCGTCGGCGCTTTAGTTGTAGGACGGGCGCCGCGGCGACCCTGTCTCGATGCCGGCAAGCGGAGCGCTTGCCCTACAATGTTATTGCGCGAAACTCGCGCGCAGCTTTTCTTTCTTCGCTTCGCAATCTTCCTGCAAGCGTCGAATTTCGGATGCCAGCTGCTTCTCGAGCGATTCCATTTCTTCGAATTTTCCGGCGCTTTGCGCAGTGCGAATTTGATCCTTGAGAAACAATTCTTTCTCCGCGATCCGCGCTTTGAAGGTTGAATCGACGTCGGCGAGCTGCTTTTTCTGGTCGTCGCTCAGGGTGACAATCGGCTGATTTTTCGCCAGTCGCTCCATCGCCAGCTCGTAAGCCGATTTCATCGAAATTCTTTCTCTTCCTCTCAGTCTTACTCTTGCTCCTGCGCGCAATTGAATCAATCGTAAGATCGACAATGAACATCCGGCTTCTGAGCATCGATTTCGACGGCACCCTCGTCTCACGCGTGAGCGAACCGGCCCTGGACGGGCGCTGCATGCAATTGATCCGCGATTTGCAAAGCGGCGGCGTTCTTTTCTCGATTAATACCGGCCGTTCGGTCGATCTGCTCGAATCCGGTCTGACCGATTTCGAATTTCCGGTACGTCCCGATTTTATTTTAACGACCGAACGCGAAGTTTTCCGCCCGGGGAACAACGGCGAAAAATGGGAACCGTTCGGCGATTGGAACGAGCGCTGCGCCCGTGACCACGCCGAGTTGTTTTCGTCCGCCCAATCAATCATGGCCGAAGTCGTAGATTTCGTGACCCGGAAGACCAAAGCCCAGCTGATTTATCACTCCCAGGGACTGGAAGGCTTGCGAGCGGAGAGTGACCAGGAAATGGACCGCATCGTTGAATTCATCGAAGGGGCGCGCGCGAAAGAGCCGAAGTTCAATTATCAGCGCAACACGATTTATCTTCGATTTTGTCACGCCGATTATCACAAGGGCGCAGCGTTGGCGGAGCTGGCGCGTTTGATCGACATTCCGCGCGAGAACATTTTCGCGGCGGGCGATCATCACAACGACATCTCGATGCTCGACGGTCAGGTCGCGGCCATGCCGGCGTGTCCGGCAAACGCGATTGAAGAAGTAAAAGCGGCGGTGCGCGATGCAGGCGGCTATGTCGCCCAGCGCCAACACGGCGCCGGGGTGCGTGAAGCGTTGCAGTTTTTTGTCAACGGCAAATCGAACTGAGGTCGCTCGTTTTCATCACAGCCAAGGCGATCGGCGCGTCGGCCTCGATTTTGCCGGCAAAGCGATTCGTCATGTAAGTGAGCAGCAAGACCCAGAACGAAAGCGCCAGGCTGAACAGCGGAAATTGCAGCACGAGCGGTAATGAATAGATGATCGCCATCAAGGGTATCCAGACCGCCCAGGTCGCGAGCAACGTCGGAAAAATTTTGTTGCGATAATGCGGACCGGTGAAGAGATCCCGCAACGGCTGCATCGAGATCCCACCGTTCTTCCATTCATAGGTCAGCACACCGAATGGCGCCGCAAAAAATACGTTGTAGCCAAACTGGTCGATACAGATTTTCCCGAGGACGACGGGCAGCGTCACGACGTCGCCTAACCAATGCGCTTCCGCACGGTAGAGTAAATCGACAAGCGATCCGTCGAAACCCCAAACTGGGATCGTAAAAGCGAGGTTGCGAAGATTCGCGCGCTGGGGGCGGCAGCGTTGAAAGAAAAGGATCAGAAAAATTTCCGGAAGTAACGCGCCGGCAAGAATGGAAGCGCCAATGACAAACAATAATCCGTGCGCGCGTTTGAATTCAGCCAGGTTGCGCAGCGCATCGGCGACTGAGGAGTTTGTGTAAAAAGCCACGGCCAGCGCGAGCATGATCGCCTGAATGATGAGCGCCGGTTTAGCGTTCGCCCGCGCCGCTTCCCACCCAATCATGAGCGGCGTTCGCGATTTCTGCATCGCCGCGGAGTTTGTCAATTCAGAACAGGACCCAAATCACCACTTGACGCTGGCGTTCGGACCCGCGCCGGCAGCCGGCTGGAGACGGCTTTCCTCGCTGGTTTTTTCGCCCGGGACTGGATCGCCACTGGCAGTCGAGCTATTCGACGCGCAACCGCTGAACCCGCAAAGGGCGGCGATTAGAATGGCCAACATCAAAAGGTATTTCATTCGCCCCGAACCCTAATCGACGCCGGGTTTTTCTCCACAAAAAAATCGCAACGGCGATGAGATTGCTGGGAGCGACCAACATCGTAAAGTTCGCCGTGACCACGACCGCGAAAATCGACATCAAGTCGCTCCAGTTTCACGAACTCGTGAATAAGGTCCGCGAATTCGGTCAGCCGCTTTATCGGGCCCGCCAAATCGCAGACTGGCTCTACCAAAAGCGCGTGCAGTCGTTCGACGAAATGACCGACTTGCCGCAAGGGCTTCGAAAGCGGCTCGCCGAGCAGTTCGACTTCAGCAAGATCGACATCGTCCGCGTGCTCGGCTCCCGCGACACCACGCGTAAATTTTTGTTTCAATTGAGCGACTTCAGCCTGATCGAGTCCGTTCTGATTCCGGCGTCGCCGGCGCTTTACGGGTCGCGCTCCGACCGCCGGACAATCTGCATTTCGACGCAAGTGGGTTGCGCTTATGGCTGCAAATTTTGCGCGAGTGGATTGGAAGGATTCAGTCGCAATCTGAGGCCGAACGAGATTGTCGATCAAATCATCGCGGTCGAGCGCGAGAACTGCGAAAAGATCGACAACATCGTGTTCATGGGAATGGGCGAGCCGCTGGCAAACTTCGACAATGTGATGCGCGCAATCCGAATCATCAACGCGCCATGGGGACTCGGCATCGGCGCGCGGCACATGACGGTTTCCACCAGTGGACTCGCGCCGCAGATCCGGAAGCTGGCCGATGAGCCTTTGCAAATCCGGCTCGCCATTTCGTTGCACGGCGCAACGGATGAAGCCCGCAGCCAAATCATGCCGATCAACCGCCGCTATAACATTGAGATCCTACTTTCGGCTTGCGATTACTACACGTCGCGGAAGAAGCAGCGACTGACTTTCGAATACATTTTAATCGCTGGCGTAAACGATTCCGATGAGCAAGCGCGCCTTCTTGCCGGCCACGCCAAGCGGCTTTCAGCCAAAGTGAATCTGATTCCGTACAACACCGTGCACGGCCTGCCCTGGTCGCGACCGTCGGAAGATCGACAGGAAAAATTCTTGTCGATCTTACGGGAGCGCGGAATTGCGGCGACGTTACGCCGGGAGAAAGGCCACGATATCGACGCGGCCTGCGGCCAATTGCGTCTCCAAACCAAGCGCGAGTTGCAGACAGCAAGTTCGTAAATCGCGGAAATTTTTTTGCGCACCCGGCCAAGCTGGCGTTTAGTCCAATCATGTCCGACTTCGAGGGCGAACGGGAAGGAATCTGGGACGAATACGATTGGGAGCGCTTCCTCCAGCAACAGGACCAACGGACGGAAAAATACATGGAGCTGCTGGAGAAGTACATCGACGACCCACAGCGCGATGAAATTATCGCGCGGGAAATGGGTTGGACGCAGATTCTGGGAGACGGCGATTGGAGCGCCGAGGTTGACGCCCTTCTGGACGAAGATTGGCGTTTACAAGATCAGGAGACCTCGGACAGCGCTGAACAGCAGCTCAGCGAAAGCTTTGAGGACCATATTCTGTATCGCGCGGCCTTCGCCTTGACCGTTTGGATCGACAAACTCTTCGACCAAAACGCTTCCCTCCAAAACGAACCGGCGGCGATCAAGCTCGCGACCCACGCGGCGCTGGCGAGCGCGAAATTGGCGGCAGCATTGAGTGATGATGACGTGGACGAGCTCGGCATGACGATCGCCTACCTAAAACGCGCCCTGAAAGCGATCACGGTTTCATTGGATTCAGCGTCCAAATTGCTCTCCGAGAAGCTGATCGGGGGCCGGCAGTATTCCGTTCTGCAGCAACGCCTTTTTCAGGTGCGTGATGGCATCATTACGCTGATGGGGGAATATCGCGGCGAATGGCGCCGCCGCTTCGGCTCCGAAGGCTTTCGGGGTTGAATGAAATAGCCGGCAGTTCCGTCAAAATATGCAAACGGAAACGACTCCGGCTCAAGCCGATGTGTCGGAACTGAACTTGGTGAGACAATGTCAAGCCGGCCAAACCGAAGCATTCGACCAGCTGGTAACCCGCTACCGGACAAGGGTATTCGCTATGATTTATAACATGGTCCATAACGAACAGGACGCTTGGGACCTGGCGCAGGAGAGCTTTATCAAAGCCTGGAAATCAATCGGGCGCTTCCGCGGGAAGTCGTCGTTTTACACTTGGATTTATCGCATCGTCATGAACGTGACCATCGATTGGCTGCGCAAACGGCAAATCAAAGCCGGCGGGGCCGAGTTCGATGACGCGATTCAGTTGAAAGAGATTGACCCAGCCTCAAAGACCGTGCCGAAAGCCGACCCGCTCCCCCACCAGCGAATGGAACAACACGAGATTCGGGCCCGGATCAACCACGCCATCTCGCAGCTCTCCCCTGAGCACCGCGCAGTAATTTTGATGAAAGAAATCGAAGAAATGCAGTATCACGAGATCGCCCAAAGCCTTGGCTGTTCCATCGGCACGGTGATGTCGCGCCTGTTTTATGCCCGTAAGAAGTTGCAGAATTCCCTGAGGGACGTTTATGAAAACGTTTGAAGAAAAATGGACTGCCTGGCTCGATGGACAATTGAGCGGCAAAGAATTGGCTGAATTCGAATCGTCGCTAGCGGATTTGGCGGCGGCCCAGGCCGAAAAACGCGATGCGCAAAAGCTCGGCGCCTTTTTGAAGGAACAACTTACTACTCAAGGAATGAGTAATGAGGAATTCTTCAGTCATCAATTACACGAACGGATCGCGCGTGAAAGCGAAGCTCGACCTCGTTCAACATCGACATGGTGGACGATTCCGCGCCTGGTTTGGTCAGGGGCAACCGCGCTTGCACTGTTTGTCATCACTACGGTTGTGCTCATGAGTCAGCATCAGCCGGGTGAACAGTCGGAATACCTCACCCAAATCTTGCAGTCGCGGGTGGACCCAGCGGCCAATCCGAACGCCACCATCTCGATTTTCGAAAGCAAAACCGACAACAAGGTCACCGTCCTGTGGACCGAGGGGTTGCAATCGCTGCCGGCCGACTACGCAGCAAAGTAAATCGACAATGCAGCTGAGGCCTTTGCTTCTCGCCGCCTTCCTGGCGTTGGCGTTAAGCGCGGTTTCGGCTGATGCGGCCCAGGCAGTTTGGAGTGGCCTGGTCATTGCGGAAAACGTTCCGCAACCCGCACCGATTCCCCCGGAGCTGACCGGGCTTGAGCAAACGTTAAAAGATCTTTTTGGTTACAATCAGTTCGAGGTCATTGGCCAGTCGAGCAAGACGCTCAAGACCGGCCAGGAAGATTGGCTCGCGAACAGCAAATATTTCGGGCTGCATGTCGATGCTCGCGGCGAAAATGATTCCGGTTACTCATTGAATCTCAAGCTTTACAAGGAAAGCGGTGTCCTGCTCGAGACGGACGCGAACCTCAGCAAAAGCAGCCCGCTCGTCATCAAGGGGCCGCAGGTCGGCAGCGGACAGTTGTTGCTCGTATTGGTCGTAAAGGACGACGAGCAGGCCCATCGCCGCCGTCATGCGGAGCCAGCCAACCCGATCACGACTGCGTGGCAGCGTCTGCGTCGCGCCATTCACAACGTGCTCCCGTAATCCTTACCGCGTCCGCATGACGGGTGCAGCTGGCGGTTGAACCGCTACTTGATTTCGGTTAAGGGCAGCAATGCGCGTTCTGGTGGCCTCGACCGTTTTGTTTGCGCTCCTGACGACAATGGATGCAGAAAACCCGTACGAATTCGCGAGCACCCCCGGTAAATTGCCAAAGCAAGTTGTTCCGCTCGAATATTCGGTTCGAATCGTTCCGGACCTCGCCAAACTTACTTTCGCCGGCAGCGAAGGAATCAAGGTCAAGGCGACCCCGTCGATTCGCGAGCTCGTGCTCAATTCGGCCGAACTGGAAATTGCGAAAGCTTCGGTCGATGGAATTCACTTATCACCAGACGCGATCAAGCTCGATCCAAACAACGAGCTGCTGACGATCGCTCTGCCTAACGAATTACCGGCCGGCGAGCACACAATTGCGCTCGAGTTCAGTGGAAAGATTACTCCAAAAGGCCGCGGCCTTTATTACATGCCCTACCAGGAGCAAGGCACCGGCGCAAAAAAAGTCGCGCTCGGCACCCAATTCGAACCAAGCGACGCCCGACGCTTTTTTCCGTGCTGGGACGAACCGAGTTTTCGCGCGCGTTTCCAACTGACGGCCGTGGTCCCGGGAGATTGGCTGGCCGTTTCGAACATGCCAATCGAATCCGAGCGTAAGGTCGACATCGGCAAGGAAGTGCGTTTTCAAGCAACCCCGTCGATGTCGAGTTACTTGAACGTGTTCGTCGCGGGCGAACTCGATCTTATCGAAACGAAAGTCGCCGGGACGCAAATCCGGCTGATTGCGACTAAGGGAAAAACGGAATGGGGCCGATATGCGCTCGAGAGCACGGCGCAGATCCTCCAGTATTACAACGATTACTTTGGCGTTTCCTGTCCGCTTCCAAAATTAGATCAGATCGCCATTCCGGGCGGTTTCGGCGGCGCGATGGAAAATTGGGGCGGCATCACTTACTACGAATCGGCGCTTCTATTCGATCCGAAGAAATCGTCCGCGGCGACGCGCCAACGCATTTACGAAGTGATCGCGCACGAAACGGCGCACCAATGGTTCGGCGATCTCGTGACCATGGCCTGGTGGGACAATCTTTGGTTGAACGAGGGATTCGCCTCCTGGATGGGCGGCAAATGTACCGCGCATTTCAATCCCGACTGGGAAGTTTGGCTGGCCAGAAATATTCAGCGCGACCCAACGCGTCGCACCGGAATTGCCAAGGAAGTCGCGATGGAAGGTGACGCAAGATCGACAACGCATGCCATCCAACAGCCGGTCGCGAACGAAGCCGAAGCCAATAGTGCGTTTGATGATATCACGTATCGAAAAGGACAAAGTTTTTTGCGGATGCTGGAAAGTTTTCTTGGTGAGGCCACGTTTCGCGACGGCATTCGGCGCTACATCGCGGCGCACAAATATTCAAACTCGACCACGGCGGACTTGTGGAATGCTTTGAGCGAATCTTCGGGCAAACCGGTCGGCGAAATCGCCGCGGCTTGGACCGAACAGCCGGGGTTTCCTGTTGTAATAATGAAGCGCGAAGGCGAAAAGATTTCCCTGAGCCAGGAGCGGTTCACCATCAATTTCCCGGACGCGCCGGCGCTGGAATGGAAGATTCCCCTCACCTACTTCTTCGTCGGCGACAACAAGATTGAGAGCCGCTTGATGACCGGCAAGATCGAGAATCTGCCAAACGTTGCGATTGATCGCGTGATCAAGTTGAACGCGAACGGCGCGGGAAATTATCGCGTCCAGTATGACGAATCGTCCTGGAAAGCGCTCCTTGGTGCGCTTCCGAAGTTCAGTCTGGAAGATCGCGTCAATTTGCTGAGCGATTCGTGGGCGTTAGTGCAGGCGAACCGGGCTGATGCTTCACTCTATTTAGAGCTAATCGGGAAATTGCCGCGCAGTCATGAGCTGGCCGAGCGCGATCAGATTGTTAACGCCTTCGATTATATTAACCGATTACTGCTCGGCGATCCGGTCCGCGAAAAATTTCAGGCCTACGCGCGCTCGATCTTGCGACCTACGTTCGACGAACTTGGCTGGGATCCAAAGAAAAACGAAATTTCTCGCGATTCACTCCTCCGCGCGAGCTTGATCGTAGCGCTCGGCGATTTGAATGATCAGGAAATCATCGCCGGTTGTAAGAAGCGTTTTGAAAAGTTCGTTGTCGACCCGGCGTCGCTCGCGCCCGACCTCCGCGCGTCGGTTTGCTTTGTAGTTGGACAAAACAGTGACGAAGCGACTTGGAACAAGTTGCACGACCTTGGACTGAAGACGACCAGCATCGAGGAGAAACAAAATTATTACGATGCGTTAGCGGCGGCGCGCGATTTGAAGCTCGCCACAAAAGCACTCCAAATCTCTTTGACCGACGAATTGCCAACCAGCCGCGCGCTTCACCTAGTCGGTAAAGTCGAGCGCTATAATGGGGATCCCGATCTCGCCTGGGATTTCGCCAAAACAAATATGAAGGCTCTCCTCGAGAAAACCGACGCACTCGGCGCCAATACTTTCGCACCGAGCTTGTTCGTTTTCTTTTCCGAAAAATCGCGCGCCGATGAATTGAAAACCTACGCAAAATCGAATTTGCTGGCCACGAGCGCCAAAGAAGTCACCAAAGCGGTCGACGAAGTTGAGTTCCGCGCCGAATTCAAACAGCGCCTCGCGCCGCAATTGACGGCTTGGATTACCAAACAAAAACTCTAGCTTCTGTCCTTCGCCTCTCCCTTTCGAAAAGGGAGAGGATTACTTGTCGCCCCGAAGCGCAGCGGAGGAGGAAGGTGAGGGATTAGTTCGACTCCTCACCCTCGCCCTCTCCTCGAGCGAAGAGGAGAAGGAAACATACGCGCAGCGCTCTTAGGTTATAAATTCGATTGGGACTGATCTTGTTCGGGGGTGATCAAGAGCCGCATCGGGATCATGGATGATTCGTGAAATCCGTGGCGCCGGAAAAACTCCTGGGCCACGTTTTCCGGCCGGTCGGTCAGTTTTCCGGCCGGTCGGTCAACAAAGTGATCCGGAGAAAATTTTTCTGGCGCGCGAACTCGATTGCGTGATTGAGCAACTTCGCACCGTATCCGTGGCCCTGGTATTGTTTATGGACCACCAAATCTTCCAGTAGAATTACAAAACCGCCCTCCGCGGTGCTGATCGTGAAGAGCAGGTTGATCATGCCCACAATGACACCATCACGGCGCAGCACGAACACGCGTCCGCGGCTTGGTTGTTCGAAAATCAATCGCAAACCACGCAGCTGTTTCTCCTTGTCCGGGCGAAAATCGCCCTCCTGGGCGAACAGTCCTCCGAGCATCTCGGACAACTCGTCCAAATCCGCCTCGGTAGCCGGCTCAATGACGACTTTCTCGCTCACCGTTTGCATTGCTTATTCCAGAAATTAAGCGGGCTGGCAACCCGCGAATCGAAGATCGACATCCGGTGCCCGACTAAATTGACAATGCCCTGCCCCATCCTAATGTAACCGCTCCCAATTCGCGCCGAGCTTATTTTTCGGCCCTATGAAACGCACTTTTCAGCCATCTAAGCGAACGCGCAAGCGCCAGCACGGTTTTCGGGCGCGGATGCGGACAAAGGGTGGACGCGCCACACTCAGGCTTGAGCCTGCGCGGCAAATCAATTTCAGGAGCGCCAGTCCGGCTCGGACTTGTTGTGGCAATCGGAAATCGGCAATCTACAATTTACAATTGCAGCGGCACCGTTAGCTCAATTGGCAGAGCAGCTGACTCTTAATCAGCGGGTTATAGGTTCAAGTCCTATACGGTGCACTTTTTTCCGTCCACAAATTTTCAGAGCCCTAATGCCCTCGCAGATTTTTTTTGGACAGAATTAACAGAATTCGGAGGAATGAACGCTCGACGTAAACTTCCTCTTTTGGAAATGATTTTTAGTTCGGGTTTCGCAAAAATCGGGCTAATCCTGTATAGCGTGATTCTCTGATAATCTGCGTAAATCTGTGGAGACCACCGTCTTGAAGTTCGGCTGTTCGCATCCGCAGATTTTCGGAACCCTAATTGACTCGCTCGCTCCCGCTCTCTCGGCCTTCCGGCCCGCCCGTCTATGTCGCTCGCGTCCCTGAGGCTCCATTCCCTCGCAGATTTTGTCGGGACAGGCGGATCGGATCTCCTGAGTCTCTTAAAAATTGGGCTAATCCTGTCTAGCTGATCCTCTGATAATCTGCGTAAATCTGCGTAATCTGTGGACCGATGAAAGTTTCAGTCGTCATTCCTGTTTTTAATGAACGCGGCACGATCGAGCAGGTCGTGAGCGCGGTGCGCGCGGCCCCGGTGGAAAACATTGAAATCATCGTCGTGGACGACGCGTCCACCGACGGCACTCAGGACGTGCTGAAAGACAAAATTTCGACGATGGCCGACCAAATTATTTATCAGCCGCGCAACTGCGGCAAAGGCGCGGCGTTGCGGGCCGGGTTCGCCGCCGCCACCGGCGATGTCATTTTGGTCCAGGACGCCGATCTCGAATATAACCCGAGCGATTATCCCACTTTGCTCGAGCCGATTCTTTCCGGAAAAGCCGACGCCGTGTTCGGCTCACGTTTCATGGGCGGCCGGCCTCATCGCGTTCTTTATTTTTGGCACATGGTCGGAAACAGATTTCTCACGCTGCTCTCGAACATGTTTACAAACCTGAACCTGACCGATTTGGAAACGTGCTACAAAGCGTTCCGCGCGCCGCTGCTGAAAAATCTGAACCTGCGCGAAAATCGATTCGGGTTCGAGCCGGAAGTCACGGCCAAGCTGGCCAAGGCCAGATGTCGCATTTACGAAGTCGGCATTTCCTACAACGGTCGCACCTACAGCGAAGGGAAAAAAGTGAATTGGAAAGACGGCTTCCACGCCATCTACGCGATCGTGCGTTACAATTTGTTTTCCTGATCGCGATTCGTGAACGTGGCCGCGCGGCCACCAAAATTGCCGCCGCCACAGCCGTCGATCATTCCGAGCGACGCACGGTTCTAATCATTTACCGCCGCCGCTTTTCGTCGTCGAGATAACCTGCGCCGAGCGCGAGCCCGACACAGAAGAGCGCAGCCGCGGTCGCGAACGGGACCAGATCGAGCGGCGCCGGTGGAAGATCGACAATTCCGTTCTCGTCTGTCCGCGCCGGCTGTTTGACATAACGGCCGCGTCGCGGAGCACGAAACCGTTTCGCGAAGTCTTCAAGACGTTCCGGCAAATCGGAATCGGAGCTTGGCACGCCGTGACCGCAGCCGACGACATTCGGTCGCAAGGTTGCCAATTCTCGGGCCGACGCGCATGCCGCCTGCCAATCAATTATGAATGGCGCCGGCGGGCGCGAGAGCTGGCGCCGTCCTGTCAGTAATCCGCTCCACGAATCCATATTGACGGTCGCAAAGGCATCGCCAGCCAAAAGAACACGATCCGAATCCCGAAAGAATGAAACGTGACCCGGAGAATGTCCGGGCGTAAAGAACCATACCCAATTTGGGGCGCCCGGGACCTTGGGGGTCCGCAACTCACGCAGTCGCGCACCGAGATTGCGCGAAAGCCGCGGAAAAAAACGCGAGAGAAATGCGAGCGCGCCGCCAACTGTCGGATCGGGTGGCGGATAAGGCGATCTGCCAATCAAAAAAGGAATCTCAAGACGGTGCGCGTAAATTGAGACGTCCCACATTTCGGCCAGCGCCAGGGCCGAGCCGGCGTGATCGATGCGGCCGTGTGTCAACACAATCGCTTCCGGCCGTGAACCGGCGCCGAATCGCGCCTCGGCTGCGGCAAAAATTTCTGCCGCCCTTCCTGGCAATCCCGCATCAATCAGGACCCATTTGCTGCCGGGACGACCGACGAAATAAACATTCGCAAAACTCACCGGAAGCCAGCCCACGTCCGGCGCGATTCGAGTGATTAATCTGCTCGGCATTGTTAAATCAGCCAGTCTCGATCTTGTTTGCGAGCGCTCCAATAGTGGCATCCCCTAACCTTTCTCCTCTTCCCTTGTAAAGGGGAGAAGGCGTTGCTGAGGAGTCGTTCCATTTTCAGTCGTTAGGCGGAATCGTCAGGGTCAGGCCCGCTTTCAAATTTTCCGGGTCATCGATCTTTTTCTCGTTGGCATCGCGGATTTCTCGCCAACGCTTCGATGTTTTGTAAAACTTGCGCGAAATGGAAGTCAGGGTATCGCCTTCTTTCACCGTGTAAGTGTGCGATCCAGTTTTCTTCGACTCCGCTTTTTCCTTCTCACCATGACGCGACGATGATTTGTCCGCGGCGGGACGCGGCTTCGCTGGCCCGGCGTCAATTTCCCTGTGCAAATTTAGATTTTCATTTCGCAATCGAGAGGCTTCCGCCCGCGTTACCACCGAGTCGCCCGACAAACTTGTCCCGAGTGCAACTTCATCGCGTTTCATGAAATCCTTGACCTCGACCGCGTGCGACCCGTTTGGATCGAGCACCAGGTAACGTTTGAAATGATGAAGTGCGTGCAGCGGATCGTTCATCTTGTCGTCGTAAAGGAGCGCGAGTTTGAAATGCACTTCGGCGGACTGCGGCGTGCCGTCGAGCGCCGCTTCGTAGAGATTAATCGCCCAGAGATAATCGCCTTGGGCCGCCTTCCAATCCGCTTCTTTGACCAACCGCGTGTTCCGCGAGGTCACCATCCGGTCACACCCGCTGACCAGCACTAAAATCGAAAGCGAAGCAGTAAAAATGTGAAAGCGAAGGTTGTCAGCGCGCATTTATCGTGATCAACGTCCTTAATCGTGCAACCGAGTCGAGCGCAAATTTTTTTCGCGACCGTGATGCTTTTTGCGCCGCTGACGTCGATCTTCGCCGAGCTGACGGTCGGCGAAAGCTATCGAATCAACCTTCCAGATGTCGATGGAAACACTTTCTCGACCGCCGACGGCCGCATCACGACTGTTGTTTTGATCAGCGAGTCGAACATCGATAAAGCGCGCGCGGTGGGAGATCGAACGCCGGATTTTTGTCTCGCCAATCCAACTTATCGGATGATCACCGTTTTGGCGTTTGAAAAGAAACACAGCAAACCGATCCGCATGATTCTGACTTCATTAATGCGGCGGCGCGTCGATTCTGAAGCGCGCCAGCTTCAAACGCGCTACGATCGACTCAGGATTACGCGAAAAGCCCGTCAGGACGTTTTCGCGGTGCCCGATTTCGATGGCGCTGTCACGACCCAATTTGGCGCTCAGCCAACTGCCGCGCTCTTTCATGTGTTTATTTTCGGTAGAAAAGGAGAACTCCTAAAACAATGGAGCGATGTCCCATCCGTTGAAGAGTTGGTCGCCGCCTTAAAACAAAATTAATACTTCGGGACGTCTGGGTCGATTTCGTCCGACCATTTGGCGATTCCGCCTTCGAGATTAAATACGTTTTCGAAACCCGCTTCACGTAACAAGCGCACCGCCTGCGCGCTACGCATTCCGCTGTGACAATGCACAATCGTCAAGCGATCGCGGTCCAATTCGTTCAACCGATCGGACAATTCCCCGAGCGGAATCAACCGCGCGCTGTCGATGTTTGCGATTTCGTGTTCGAACGGTTCCCTCACATCGACAAGCTGAACTGGCTGACGCGCGTCCAGCTTTTCCTTTAATTCGCGCACCGAAACCGTCGGGACGTTCGTTGCAACGCCGCAGAATTGCTCGTAATCGATCGGTTCGGTTATCGTCGGCGAATCGCCACAGACTGGACATTGTGGATCGCGCCGGAGATTGAATTCGCGAAATTTCATTTTTAGCGCGTCAAAATAGAGAAGCCGCCCAACCAGCGGTTCGCCCACGCCCAAAATCAATTTGATCGCTTCGTTTGCCTGAATCGTTCCAATGATTCCTGGAAGCACGCCGAGCACACCCGCTTGCGCGCAATTCGGAACCGAGCCTGGCGGCGGCGGCTCGGGAAATAAGCAGCGATAACATGGTCCGCCGAGATGCGGCGCAAACACAGTCGTCTGACCGTCGAAGCGAAAAACCGATCCGTAAACGTTTGGCTTCTTCGCGAAAACACAGATGTCGTTCGACAAATAGCGGGTTGGAAAATTATCCGAGCCGTCTACGACCACGTCGTAATCCGAGACAATCTCGAGCGCATTCTTGCTCGTGAACCGGCATTCGTGCGCCTCGATCTTGATGTTCGGGTTCGCGTCGCGCAAACGATCGCGCGCCGAATCCAACTTTTTCCGGCCGACGTCTTTGGTGCCGTGCAAAATCTGCCGCTGCAAATTGCTAAGATCGACATCGTCGAAATCGACGAGGCCAAGTTTTCCGATGCCGGCCGCAGCAAGATAAAGTGCGGCCGGCGATCCGAGCCCTCCCGCGCCGATGCACAAAACGCGGGCGGCGTTCAAACGTCGTTGTCCTTCGGCGCCAACTTCCGGCATGATCATGTGCCGCGAATAGCGCAACTGTTCGTCCCGAGTCATTTGGTTTTGATCAAGTCCCAGTTGATACCAACGATCCGCTTATTCTCGAATCGCTTCAATGACTTCGGGAAGATGAGGTAGGTCGCACCTTTGTGTTCTTTAAATCGAACCATCCCGAATTCGCTACCAGCTTCACTTTTCTGAATCGTCATCACGCGATTGTTTTTGATTTCCGATTGCAGATGTCGATCTTGCGCCGGCTTCTGCCAAAGCGTGTAAACGTCCGGCTTACCCGCTTTCTCGAGGACCTGCGCAAAGCGCGCGGTTTTGACTTTAAGCAGTTTCACAAAAAATCCGCCAGAGAACTACGGCAAGGAGGATCAAACTACCGTTGCTGCATTCCTGCCCTGGCGGGTTTCGTCAGTCCTCAATCCGTAGCCCCTGACGGAACCGAAACTTACCGCAAGGCTTGCCCTGAGCAACAGCTTGCCCTGAGCGAAGCCGAATGGGTCGAATGGATCGACATCGTGCAATGGAGTTTTTATAATCGCACTGTGAAATGGCTGGCGCTTCTAATCCTGGCGGCATCGCAATGCGCGTGCACCACTCTCGCGAACCGGCGCGATCTTTATAGTCCGGAACCGGCGCCCGATTCGCAAGAAGCGATCCGGCAGATAACAGCACGGCGGCAGAGCCAACAAACTCCTGCGCCAAAGCCGCAATTCCGTTGAGCGTGCTGAACCGAGCAGTCCAACGCCAGTCCGGCTCGGACCTCGATGAGAATCTTGGCGGCGAAGCCGCATTATTTTTGGCATCGCCCGCAGAGCGGCCGATCCACCTGTGGGTTCGCCCCTACGGGTTAACCGAACGGCAGATTGGCTTTTACTCGCGCCTCGTCCGTTTTGTCCACCCGCGCCATTTTGCCGAGGTGCCGTCTGCGTTTCGCGTTTTTGGCGGAAAGCAAATGACGCCGGGACGATTGGGCGCGCAAAACTTTGCCGCGAGCGGTGATCTTGAACCGCTTCGCAACTGCTTTGCGAGTTTTGCTGCGGGAAATTGGCTTCGGCATGAGGCGCGAAAGATAGTGGCCGCCGAAGCAATCACAAATTCTTTTTGCTTTCTCTCCCAGGATAGGCGGGCGGCAAAGTTCCAAATCCCGACGACCAAACTCCAAAGAAATTCCACCTCTCAAATTCCAAAAGGAAAAACGGACCACGTTTCTTTGTTTGGATATTGAAGTTTGGAATTTGGAGCTTTCATCCAGTCGTGTTGCTGCAAGATTGTCGCGTGGAAAATGTGTCGACAGAGAAACCGCGTGTCGTGATTATCGGCGCTGGATTCGGCGGACTCGAGGCGGCCAAGAAACTCGCCGGTGAAACGGTCCGCGTCACGGTGGTCGACCGGACGAATTACCATTTGTTTCAACCGTTGCTCTATCAGGTCGCAACCGCGGCGCTTTCCCCGGCCGACATCGCCGCGCCGGTGCGGGCGATTTTAAGCAAATCCAAAAACATGGAGGTGATCCTCGCCGAAGTAGAATCGATCGACGTGAACGCGAAGAAAGTGAGGGTGGTCGTTGAGGAGCTCGATTACGATTATCTCATTGTCGCGACCGGCGCGCGGCATTCCTATTTCGGACATCCAGAGTGGGAAAAACTCGCTCCCGGCCTGAAGAGTTTGGAAGACGCGGTGGAAATTCGGCGCCGCATTTTACTGGCGTTCGAATATGCGGAGAGAATTTCTGACGAAGCCGCGCGTAAAGCCGCGATGACGTTTGTCGTCATTGGTGGAGGACCGACCGGCGTCGAAATGGCGGGCGCCATCGCCGAAATTGCGCGCTACACACTGGCGAAAGATTTCCGTCACATCGATCCGTCGCAAGCGCGCGTGATTCTGGTCGAAGCCGACCCGTGGGTGCTGGCCGCGTTTCCGAACGATTTGCAGATCAGCGCCAGGAAACAACTTGTCGATCTTGGAGTAGAAGTGCGCACCGGCATTCACGCGACCAATCTTTCGGAGGAAGGTTTGCAAGTCGGTGACGAATTCATCCCCTGTCGCGTAAGAATCTGGGCAGCCGGTAATAACGCGTCGTTCGTCGGTCATTCACTCGGCGCACCCATCGATCGCGTCGGTCGCGTGATCGTGAACAAAGATCTGACCATTCCTGATCATCCAGAAGTGCAGGTGATCGGCGACCTGGCGAATTTTTCGCACCAAACTGGTCAGCCATTGCCGGGTGTCTCGCCGGTTGCGATGCAACAAGGACGTCATGCAGCGCACAACATTCTGGCGATGATCGACGGCCGAAAGCCGCAACGGTTCTGGTATTTCGACAAAGGCAGCATGGCGACGATCGGCCGCAACAAAGCCGTTGCTGATCTTAAATTGATCCATCTCAGCGGAATTCCGGCCTGGCTGGCGTGGTTATTTGTCCACATCATTTTTCTGGTCGGTTTCCGCAATCGCCTCGCGGTGCTTTTTCAATGGGCCTGGGCTTATTTCAGCTTCAACAAGGGCGCGCGGCTCATTACACGGAATTTTCAATCGGAGCAGCGCCCTCCGATATGATTACCACAGACAACACAGAGTTCGCAGAGTTCAGACATCTCAAGATATCTTTTCTCCGCAGCCTCGGCGATCTCCGCGGTTAAGTTCCGATGGGATTACGAATTGGGCTCGTCGGTTCGGGAGCGATTGGGACGTACTACGGGGCGAAGCTCGCCCATGCCGGAAGCGATGTCCACTTTCTGATGCGCGGCGATTTGGGCGAAGTCCTGCGCAACGGCATTTTCGTTCGTGGCGAAGGCGAGAATTTTCGAGTCGCGCCGATCAATTGCTACAATTCGACCAAAGAAATTGGTCCGTGCGATTTGCTGATCGTCGCGGTTAAGGCGACTTCCAATTCCGATCTTGTCGATCTTGTTCCACCGCTGCTGCACGAACAAACGATGTTGCTAACTTTGCAGAATGGTTTGGGGAACGAGGAATTTCTAGCCAACCATTTTGGCGCGGAACGAGTACTTGGCGGCCTTTGCTTCATCGCCCTAAATCGGTCCTCGAGAACAGAGATCGAGCGTTACGCGTACGGGCACATCGTTCTGGGTGAATTCGATCGGCCATCACAACCGCGCATGCACAGAGTCGCGGCTGAATTTAGTCGCGCGGCCGTGACTTGTACCGTTGTGGACGATCTCGCGCTCGAGCGTTGGCGTAAATTAATCTGGAACATTCCGCTCAACGGATTGTCGATCTTAGGGGGCGGAATCGACACCGCCGCAATCATTGGCGACAAAGATTTGCGTCAGGCGATGCTCGCATTGATGGACGAAGTGATCGCCGCAGCCCAAAAATGCGGCCACCCGCTTCCGAGTGATGCCTGGCGTGAACACGTGAAGCGCACGGAAACGATGGGCGCCTACAAACCTTCGACGCTGCAGGATTGGGAAGCGGGACGCCCTTTGGAGATCGAGCCGATTTGGGGTGAGCCGTTGCGCCGTGCGGTTGCCGCCGGCGGGCAGATGCCGAGAACGGAAATGATCTACGCGGTGCTCAAGAAACTCGATCACAACCGGGCCGGAGCGAAAACTTGACCGGTTTAACCGGTCAAGTTCAGACAAGCCAATGCGAGAAGCGATAGCGCCGATTCCTGAAATCACGGTGCGCAATCTCCAGCGCAAAGTGCCAGTGGACGTTGTCGATCTTGAGATGTTCGCGCGAAATGCTGCGGAGCTTTGTCTTCGTTTGCCCCGCAGGAAAAAGACCGATCTTGCCCAGCTGCGCGAGATTTCGGTTTTGATTGTCTCAGATCGGAAGATCGCGTCGTTGCATCGACAATTCATGAATGAATCGGGACCAACGGACGTAATCACCTTCCAGCACGGCGAGATTTTCGTCGGCGTGGAAAGCGCTCGACGCAACGCCCGACGATTCGGAAATGCTTTCGAGCGGGAGTTGCGCTTGTACGTAGTCCACGGGTTGCTCCATTTACACGGCTTCGACGATCGCAATGCCGCGAGCGCGCGAACAATGCGGGTCGTTCAACGCAAAATTCTTGCAACTGCAACAGTTTGAACTGCGGGGACAGTGTGATAGCATTTTTCATGAGCGCGGTCAGCGCCGTGCAGCTCGAAAAAGGATCTACGTCCACGGTGGAAGCCCCGGTCAGGGAAAAGGAAACGCAAGGCGAAGAAGAACTCGATGTGCCGTGGCAGGTCGTGGTGCACAACGATCCGGTTAATCTCATGAGTTACGTGACGATGGTGTTTCAGCGCGTGTTCGGTTATCCGCGCGAAAAAGCGGAGCTTCACATGCTGGAGGTGCATCACAAAGGCCGTTCGATTTTATGGAGCGGTGTGCGCGAACCCGCTGAGTTTTATGTGCAGCAGCTTCACGGTTATCTCCTGCTCGCCACCCTGGAGAAAGTCGTTTGATATGGAAATCTGCCGCCAGGACGATGCGTTGCAGATTTCGGATCTCGATCCGTTTCTAGCAGAACTCCTGCGACAAATTCCCCAGAGCACGAGTCCCGACGGCGCGCCGGCTGCCGAAGCACGTTTGTTTAGCCGGCCGTCGGCAGAAAAGGAAATCTGCGCGGAATGGAAAAATTACGTCGAACCGGAATTGCGGCGGCTTTTTCGCACCGCAACCGAAACAGTGGCCGCCGATCTGACCCAGCTGAATGGAAACGAGAAATCATTGCGAAACCGCACGCTACGCATCCCCGTCGAGCACGCCGAAGCCTGGCTGAACACGCTTAATCAGGCGCGATTGGTGATTGCCGCTAAATACAATTTTTCGGAAGAGGAGTTAAACGACCACGATCGCTCGCCAATCGGTTCGCGTCGGGACCTCGGATTGTTTCAGGTGAATTTCTACGGATTTCTCCAGGAATTTATTTTGCGCGAGTTGGGCGGTCAGGTCGGGTCTGAGCCCGATTGATTCTTGTTGCGCTCGCCCACCATCGACATCAACCGGTCCTTGATCGCGGTGGAGGCCTTGGCTGGCTTGAGACTGAGCGCGAAAGCTTCGTGCAAGCTGTGGCACTCATTAATGAAGTCCTCGGCGGCAGAGCCGTATTGTTTGCGCGCAGCCTCGAACTCCTGCAGTTCTTCCGGTTCCAACGCTCCAATCACGTAGAGCCGCGCACAATTCTGGAATTCCTCAAAGCTCATCTTTCAACTCCCTCAAACCGTCATAGATTTTTTTCAAACCCAACTCACGCCGGGTTTTTACTGTCCCCAAGGGTATATTCGTATTAGAAGCGATTTCGCGCTGGCTCATCCCCTGAAAAAATGCAAGTTCGATGACGCGCTGCTGGGCCTCGGGGAGAGAATTGATCACTTTTGCCATCAAGACCCGGGTATCTCTTGCTCGAATCGCGTTCTCAGTGACATTTTGCACCCAGGCAAGCGGTTGCTGCTCAGGCTCCGCTTGGAGGCGTCCCTCGGCCCGGGCGTAGGCCTGCCTTTTCCTGAGGGCGTCGATGGCTCTCCGGCGTGTCAATGTCACCATCCAGCCGAGTGGCTTTCCTTTTTGAGCCGAGAAGTTCTTCGCCTGATTCCAGATTTCCATGAACACTTCCTGGAGGAGGTCGTCCGCTCCGGTCTCGTCGTGAATGATTCGCAAAATCAGCGCCTTCACGACTCCGTTGTAGCGGTCGTAGAGCTCCGAAAGCGCCTCTGCGTCCCCAGACTGAATGCCCAACATAAGATCGACATCGCTAGGCACGCCCGGTTCAGGTTCTACCGCACCTGCAATTGGCTTTGCGGAAGTTTGCACCGCCAGATTCGAAGCAGCAGCGTGGAGGCTTGGATCGACCGCCGACGACATTCTCAAGTTTTAGTTCGAGCCGTAACCCGCGTCCAACGATTTTCCGCCGCGGACTCGGTTCGCGATTAGCCTTGACCGGCACGCGACCAGCCAAATTCGATTCGCGCGCAACCCGGCTCTCGGTAATCCGCGTCAAAGCCAAACAGAAGAAATCCCATGAAAATTATCATCTCGTTTCTCGCAACCACCTTCCTCGCGGCAATCACTTTTGCGCAGGAAGAATCAGCATCGCCGGCAGAATCGACGACGCCAACAACCGAAGAGAAAGCGTCGGCCACAGTCGAGGAAACGCCCGCCTCGAAACCAGCGGAAGCCACCGCTCCCGCCGCAACCACGCCGATTGCTCCGAAGAAGGAAGCCACAACCACGACGGCCACGAAACCAGCTGCACCAACAACGGCCGCTGCTCCAAGCGGAAAGAAAATGAGTGTCAAGGAGATGGAAGAAAAGTGGGAAGCTTCGATTCCCAGCCACGACTTTTCGACAGTCCAGGGGTTCGTTTCCTCCGATTTCGTCGGCATATCTTCACAAGGTAAGTTTGTGGATAAATCCAGCATGCTGGCAGACTTCAAAAAGGACACCGACACCTGGATGAACCGCGGCGGCCAATGGCAATGCATCGCAGATCACCAAAGTTAAGGGCTAGCCAGGATTTAGTTTACTCTCAGAGCGGCCACGGCAACGTGGCCGCTTTTTTTTTGCGCCGGCCCCTCCGTGAGATGTTGATCTTGAGGAACAAGCTAACGGATCATTGCGCGGCGTGCTTTGTGCGGCAAAGGTTACTTGCATGCCGGGGAGCACTAAAGAATCAGTAACCGACCCGCTTTGGTACAAAGACGCCGTCGTCTACGAGCTGCATGTCAAAACTTTTCATGACAGCGATGGTGACGGCATGGGCGATTTTCGCGGCTTGATTCAAAAGCTCGATTATCTCCACGAGCTTGGCATCACGGCCATTTGGTTGTTGCCGTTTTATCCTTCGCCATTGCGCGACGACGGCTACGACATCGCCGATTATTTCGACGTTAATCCGAACTACGGAACGCTCGACGATTTCCGCGCGTTTCTCGACGCAGCTCATAAGCGTGGACTGCGCGTCATCACCGAGTTAGTGATTAATCACACCTCGGATCAAAATTCGTGGTTCCAAAAATCGCGGCGCGCGCTACTCGGTTCGCCCGAGCGCGAATTTTACGTTTGGAGCGATACGCCGGAAAAATATTCCGACGCACGCATCATCTTCAAAGATTTTGAAACGTCGAACTGGTCGTGGGACCCGCTGGCCAAGGCTTATTACTGGCATCGCTTCTACGCGCACCAGCCCGATTTGAACTTCGACAATCCGGCGGTGCACGAAGCGGTCGAAAAGGTTTGCGACTTCTGGCTCGCCATGGGCGTCGACGGAGTGCGGCTCGATGCCGTCCCCTACCTTTACGAGCGCGAAGGTACGAGCTGCGAAAATCTACCCGAAACCCACGTCTACTTGAAAAAGCTGCGCGCGCACGTCGATCAAAAGTTTCCCGGCCGAATGTTGCTCGCCGAAGCGAACCAGTGGCCGGAGGATGCGGTCGCCTATTTCGGCAGCGGCGATGAATCGCACATGAGTTTTCATTTCCCGCTCATGCCGCGCATGTTCATGGCCCTGCAAATGGAGGACCGGTTTCCGATCATCGATATTCTCGATCAAACGCCGCCGATTCCGGATAACTGCCAGTGGGCGATGTTCCTCCGCAACCACGACGAGCTTACGCTCGAAATGGTCACGGACGAGGAGCGCGATTATATGTGGCGCGTTTACGCCAACGATCCTCACGCGCGCATTAATCTTGGAATTCGCCGACGGCTCGCGCCCCTGCTCGCCAATAGCCGGCGCAAAATGGAATTGCTCAATACCATGCTTCTCTCCATGCCCGGCACGCCAATCATTTACTACGGCGATGAAATCGGCATGGGCGACAACATTTACCTTGGCGATCGCAACGGCTGCCGCACGCCGATGCAATGGAGTCCCGATCGCAACGCTGGTTTTTCCCTGGCCAATCCGCAACAGCTCCATTTGCCCGTCATCATCGACCCGGAGTACCACTACGAAGCGATCAACGTCGAGAATCAGCAGAAGAATTTGTCGTCGCTCCTTTGGTGGATGCGCCGCGTGATCGCGACACGAAAGAATTTCAAAGCCTTTTCCCGCGGCACTCTCGAATTTCTTTTTCCGGAGAATGCCAAGGTGCTCGCGTTTCTCCGCCGGCACGAAGACGAAACCGTTCTGGTAGTCGTGAATCTCTCCCGCTTCGCGCAAGTGGTTGAGCTGGATTTGGCGCACTTTTCCGGATGCGTTCCAGTCGAAGTGTTTAGTCGCAACGCGTTTCCGAGGATCAAGAAATCCGCATACGTGCTCACGCTCGGGCCGCATTCGCACTACTGGTTTACCATTCAGCCGCAAACCGAACGACGGCGATTGGAGAAAAAACGCGTGGTGCCGACGCTCAACGCGCGTCCTGAGTTGCAATCTTTGCTCGATGATGGCGAGCGCGCGCGCATCGAAGGCGAAGTCCTACCCGAATACATCGCCGGCTGTCGCTGGTTCGGCGCCAAGGCTCGCACACTCCGGCAGATGCGCGTTCTTGAGCGTTCCAGCATTTCTTCCGAGCCCAATGCCGCCCAATTTTGGTTCGTCGAAGCAAGCTATCTCGATGGTCCGACTGAAAACTATTCGCTGCCGGTAAAGATTGCTTCCGGCGACAACGCGCGCGCCATTTTGCAATCCGCGCCGCACGCGGTAATCGCTCATTTCGGCGACGAGCACGATTCGATTCTGTTCGACGCGGTCTGGGACACCGATTTCCGCGAAAAACTTTGCCGGCTCATGCTGGATCGACAACATGCCAGCGGACGAAACGGAAATTTGGTCGGAGCACTGAGTCCACGGATCGGACCGGTCACAACCGTTCCACCTTCAAATGTGCTCCGCGGCGAGCAGAGCAACTCATCCATGCTCTTTGCCGACAAATTCTTTCTCAAGCTTTACCGAAAACTCGAGGACGGCGTGAACCCGGACGTCGAGGTCACGCGTTTTCTGACCGAGCGCGCACAATTCGAAAATGTGCCCGCGTTTGGTGGCGCAATTGAATATCGCCGAGCTAAAACGCAGCCCACCGTCGTTTGTTTGTTGCAGGACGCGATCACGAGTGAATCCGATGCCTGGACGATGACGCTCGATCACGTCGGCCGGTTTTACGAACGCGTCCTTTGCCGCAAAGCCGATCTGCAAAATGAAACAGCGCCCGCTGGCGCTTTGGTCGAAGAACTGGTCGGGGGCGTTTACGCCGAGAAAGCGAAACTGCTCGCGCAACGCACCGGCGAGTTGCATCTCGCGCTCGCCTCGGTGAAGGACGATCCCGTTTTCGCGCCCGAGCCGTTCAACGCCATGGCCCAGCGTTCCGTTTATCAAAGCATGCGCGCGCTCCTGCGACGCAATTTCGAGTCGTTGAAAAAGAAATTGCCCGACGTCCCCGACAATCTTCGCGACGAAGCCAAGGACGTGCTCGGCACTGAGAAGGAAATTCTCGCCCGCGAAAAGCGTCTGCTCGATCGCAAGACCAACGCCGCAAAGATTCGAATTCACGGCGATTACCATCTCGGACAAATTCTCTCCACCGGAAAAGATTTCGTCATTCTCGATTTCGAAGGCGAACCGGCCCGACCGTTGAGCGAGCGCAAACTGAAGCGCTCAGCATTGCGCGACGTGGCCGGGATGATGCGTTCGTTCCAATACGCCGCTTACAGCGCACTCTGGCAACCGGCCATGCGCGCCGAAGACGTTCCCTTCCTCGAACACTGGGCCGATCTCTGGTATCGCCAGATGAGCAGCACTTTTCTCCAAAGTTATTTGCGGACCACGTCCGGCGCGATGTTCGTCCCGCAAAACACCGACGACCTCCAAATTCTTCTCGAGGCCTATCTCCTCGACAAAGCTGTTTATGAGATCGGTTACGAACTAAACAACCGTCCCGACTGGGTCATCATCCCCATCCGCGGCATCAAACACATTTTGAAATCGGCTTAACATGTCGCCACCGATGAACACAATGAAATGCAGACAAAAATTCTGTTTCTTTCATCTGTGAAAATCTGTGTCAATCTGTGGCCTAAACAATCCCTAAGAATCCTATGAATCAGCATCTCGATAAGGTCGACAGTGACATCGCGGAGAAGCACCTTTTAAAGCATCCGTTTTATCTCGCGTGGACGAGGGGTGAGCTGAGCAAGGAGGCGCTGACGGATTACGCGAAGCAGTACTATCATCATGTGGCCGCGTTTCCGACGTATCTCTCGGCCGTGCACGCAAAGTGCGACGATCAGCCGACCCGGAAACAAATTCTGTCCAACTTAATCGATGAAGAAGTCGGCTCGCCGAATCATCCGGAGCTTTGGAAGCAATTCGCCAAAGGCCTTGGCGTGGGGGATGTCGATCTTGCCAAGACGAGCAAACAACCGGAGACGACGAACCTGATTGGAACGTTTCGATCAGTCTGCGGCGAACAATCGACCGCGGAAGGCTTGGCCGCGCTTTACGCCTACGAGAGCCAGATCCCTGCGATCTGCGAATCGAAGATCGACGGATTGAAGAAGCATTACGACTTCACGGATCCGAAGCATTACGAATACTTCTCTGTTCACATCGAAGCAGATACGAAGCATTCCGCGGACGAGCGCGAGATGCTCGGCAGTTATGTCGACGATCGTAACATCGACAACGTGCGCACGTCGGTGCGCCGAGTGCTCGATGCGCTTTGGCAAATGCTTTCCGGCGTTTGCCGACGACACGCGATCGCGTGTTAGAATTTTGGAGGGACGACCTCCGTGTCGTCCCATTAATATTTGGGACACGACGGCGCGTGTCCCTCCATTCGGAAAACTTACCTCGGCGTGATCCCTTCGGCGAGATCGACGTGGAAACTTTGTTTTACCTTGTTGAGGCCGAACGTTAATTCGGCGTTGTAATCACCGGCTGGTAACAACCGCTTCGGATCGTCGCCGCCGTATTCGATGCTCACGTCTTTCGTCGGGCGGAGGTCCCAGTTCAATCGCGTGAATCCGGGCGTTCCGGGCGCTTTCAGATTGGCAACTGTTTGTCCGGTCGATTTTGTGATTGCGATTTTGATTTCGTCGCCGGTGAATTCTTTTACCCAGACGGTAAAGAGCGCGCCTTCATCTGGATTCTTGCCGCGATAAACGCCTTTGCCATTCGAATCGACAAAGCCCGGCTGCAAATACGCGCCAGTGACCGAGCGGACATTAAACAGATGCGCCGGCTTCGCCGCGATCTCCGGCGTGAATTCGCGGAACGGCGCGCTGTCATCGAGAACGGCGACGCTGCGACCGTGCGTTGCGATCGCAAGATCGGCTGTGCGCGGATGAATTTGAATGTCGTCCACGCGCACCGGCGGAACATCGCCAATGCGGACCCAGTGCGCGCCCTGGTCGAACGACGCAAACAATCCGAAGTGCGTCCCAGCGTAAAGCAATTTCGGATTGACCAAATCTTCGCGCACAACTTCGAGGGAAGCGTTCGCCGGCAAATCGCCGACGACCGGCTGCCAGGTCTTGCCAAGGTCGCTAGTGCGCAAAATCATCGGGCGATCGTCGCCCGTCCGATACGCATTCGTCGCCACATACGCGATGTTTGGATCGGCATTCGACGCTTCGATCCGTACAACCCATTGTCCGCGGGCGGGCTCCGGCAAGTTGTTCGTCAGTTCGGTCCATTTGCCGCCGTCGTTTTCGGCGAGTGAAAACACGACGCCATAATTCTCCGCGCCGCTGCCGGTCGCATTTGTTTTGGCCGGATCGTTGTGCGTCAGATCAGGACTGATCACGGAATATTTTTCCATCCGATCGGTCAGTTTGAAGACGCAGTTGCCGCCGAGATAAATGATGCCGGGTTTGTGTCTGCTCATTAGTATTGGGGAATTCCAATGAAACCGGTAGCGAGGCGCGCCTTCCGTTGGTTCGGGCCGCAAACGTCGCAGCTCGCCGTTGCGCAAATTGATCCGGTGCACTTCGCCTTGCTGGCTCTCGGCATAAAACGTGTCGTGATCGGTCGGATCGAACAGAACATAAAACCCGTCGCCGCCGGCGAGCGCGGTCCAATCTGAATTGCGAATTAACTCTTTGCTCTGGACGCCGCTCGGCCCGACCCAGTTTTCGTTGTCCTGCAACCCTCCGGCGATGCGGAAGTACGGTTTCGAATCATCGAGACTGATCCGGTAAAATTCGCCTGCCGGAATTTTATTTAAATGGTCCCAATTCTTTCCGCCGGCAAAACTTTGATAAAGACCGCCATCGGTCCCGAGCAACAGTCGCTGACAGACCGGCGGCTTCGGCGGTTTATTTTTGTCTTCCGGCTTTGGCGGTTTCGGCGCCGGCACAGTCCCGGGTTGGATCGCCAGCGCGTGACAATCAGGATGAACTTTTTCGGAAAGATCTTCGCGGAAATTTTTGCCGCCGTCATCCGACACGAGGAGCGCGAACTGGAGCAGATAAACGCGCTGATCGTTCGCCGGATCGACCCGGATCTGGCTGAAGTAAAACGGGCGGGGATCCATTGCGCTCATCCGCATCCAAAGTTCGCCGCTATCTTCCGATCGAAAAACACCGCCGCTCTTGCTTCGCAAATCGCTCAGCGTGCCGGAACCGCCTTCAAAGCTTTGCACAACTGCCATCACGATTTTCGGGTTGCTGGCGCTCACGGCGAGACCGATGCGACCAGTTTGCGCGGGTAAACCGCCGCTCAATTTTTTCCAGGTCGCGCCGCCATTGATGCTTTTGAAAATTCCGCCAACATCTTCGCCGCCAGTCGCGTTCGGTCCGGACGTGAAACTCCAAGGCGTGCGCTGCCTCGCGTAGAGCGTTGCGTAAACGGTTTGCGGATTAGTTGGATCGAGCATGACATCGCCACAGCCGGTGCGCGCATTGTGCGGCGCAGCCGCCTGCAGAATTAGCTTCCACGTTTTGCCGCCGTCGGTCGTCTTGTAGAGACCGCGTTCGCCGCCATCGGCCCATAAATGTCCCATCGCCGCGACGTAAGCGACGTCAGGATTTTTTGGATCGACAACGATGCGCGCAATCGTCCGGCTGTCCTTTAGTCCGACGTTTGTCCAATGCTCGCCGCCATCGGTCGTGCGATAAACGCCGTCGCCCCAATCGGAAGAATTCCGATCGTTCGCTTCGCCGCTTCCGACCCAAATGACATCCGAATCCGACGGCGCAATCGCGATTGCGCCGATCGACATCACGGGTTGTTTGTCGAAAATTGGGTCGAACGAAACGCCGCTGTCGCCCGACTTGAACACGCCGCCATGTCCAAGCGCGACGTAAAAGACAAATGGATTGCGCGGATCGATCGCAATATCGGAGACGCGGCCGCCCATTACCGAGGGACCAATGGAACGCGCTTTGAGATTTTTGAAAAGCACATCGGTCAATTGCGGCGCGCCCGAAGATGGCGCCGGGGTAACTGAAGCCGACAATGGTGGCGTCGTGCCGGCCGGCGACGCAGTAGGAGGCGATCCCGCGGCTGGGGGAGCAGAAGCGGGTGGCGATTCTTCTTGCGCGAACGCAACCGAACAAACCAACAAACCGTAAGCCAAAGCGAGTCGAGTACTCATAAGTGAAGAATAAATCATGGCGATGCTGTGTTGTAGGGCAAGTCGCCGGGGCGATCTTGCAGATTTCTGTAGCGGCGTTCTCTGAGCGCCGCAATATTGTCGATCTTGTATGACGCAACCAGTGCTGGATGGAAAGGTTGGAGTTGTTTTCGGTGTCGCGAATAGGCGCAGTATCGCCTGGGCAATTGCCCAAGCCTGGGCGGCCGCCGGCGCTCGGCTGATTTTCAATTACCAGGGCGAGCGGCTGAAAGAAAATGTGGAAGAATTGGCGACAGCTTTTGGAGAAAAAACGCCGTTGTTTCCATGCGACGTTTCCAACGATGCCGAAATAAAGAATTTTTTCGAAAAGGTGCGCGGCGAAACCGATCATGTCGATCTTCTCCTCCACTCGATCGCGTTCGCGCCGAAGGAAGCGTTGGAAGGCGATTTCGTGAGCACGACGCGCGAAGCGTTCCGCGTTGCGCACGACATCAGCGCCTATTCATTGGTTGCGCTGG
>WNGP01000481.1_pt1 | contig 30735 bp, 31 predicted proteins | sample 5407671 | NCBI WGS metagenome assembly WNGP01 (sample SAMN13153381, study PRJNA577476) | soil metagenome | isolation source: 40 cm soil or saprolite under Garry oak tree replicate 2 | place: USA:California | collected 2016-06-15 | reverse complement strand
CCGCCCGGCAGCAGCGCTCCCACAGGGGCGTACGGATAGCTCTTTCCGGCCTGCACGTTGCGGGCGCCGCACACGACCGCGACCGGCCCGCCGGCGCCTCCTGCGTCCACCAGGCAGAGCGTGAGCCGGTCGGCGTTGGGGTGCTGCTTCACCTCCAGCACGCGCGCCACCACGATGTCGCCGAGATCCTGATGCAGGGGCACGACCGCGTCGACCGGCGCGACGTGCATCGTCAGCCGCTCCGCGGTATCGCGCGCATCGAGCGGGCGGTCGAGCAGCGCCTCGAGCCAGCGGCGCGACACGATCATCGCGCGCTCCCTTTTCCCGCGGCGGCGAACTGCGCCAGGAAGCGGACGTCGCTGTCGAACAGCAGCCGGATGTCGGGAATCCGGTGACGGGTCATCGCGATCCGGTCCGGGCCCATGCCCCAGGCGAAGCCGGTATAGCGCTCGCTGTCCACACCGCAGTTCTCGAGGACCGCCGGATGCACCATGCCGGAGCCGAGGATCTCCATCCAGCCGGTTTGCTTGCACGTGGGGCAGCCGGTGCCGCCGCAGATCTGGCATTGCACGTCCATCTCGGCGGAGGGCTCCGTGAAGGGGAAGAACGACGGCCGGAACCGCACCGGCGTGTCCGCGGCGAAGAAGCGGCGGGCGAAGGTCGCGAGCGTGGCCTTGAAGTCGACGAAGCTGATCCCCTCGTCCACGGCGAGCCCCTCGATCTGCTCGAACACCGGCGAGTGCGATGCGTCGAACGGATCGCGGCGGTACGCCAGGCCGGGGATCACGACGCGGACGGGCGGCGGGTAGCGCTCCAGCGTGCGGATCTGCACGGGCGAGGTGTGGGTCCGCAGCAGGAGGTCGCCTCCGAGGAAGAAGGAGTCCTGGGCGTCGAGGGCCGGATGGTCCTTGGGGAAATTCAGGGCGTAGAAGTTGTAGCGCTCGGTCTCGATGTGCGGCCCCACCGCGCGGGTGAAGCCGAGCTCGTGGAAGATCTCGCAGATCTCGTTCACCACCTGTGTGACGAGGTGCAGCCCGCCCGTCCAGCGGGCGCGCCCGGGCATGGTGAGATCGACGCCGGCCGCGGCCCCGGGGGGGACGCGTTTCAGGTCGCGCTCCCGCGCGGCGAGCGCCGCCTCGAAGTCCTGCTTCAGGGCGTTGGCCTCGCGGCCGACCTGTTTCTTGGCGGTGGGCTCGAGGCGCGGCAGCGCCGCGAGGATTTTGGTGAGCGCGCCGGCTTTGCGCCCGAGGATCTCGGTCTTGAGATCCTGGAGCCGGCGCTCGTCCGCTTGCGGGATCTCCTGCAGACGCTCCCGCAGCTCGGTGAGGGCTGCCAGGAGGTCGCGCATGGTCAGAGGGCCTGCTTCGCGACCTCCGCCAACTGCTGGAACGCCGCGGGATCCCGCACCGCGAGGTCGGCGAGCACTTTGCGGTTGATCTCGACTCCGGCGCGGCGCAGTCCGTTCATGAGGCGGCTGTACGAGAGCTGGTGCAGCCGCGCGGCGGCGTTGATGCGGATGATCCAGAGGCGGCGGAAGTCGCCCTTCTTGCGGCGGCGGTCCCGGTAGGCGTACTTCTGCGCCCGCTCGACCGACTCCTTCGCCGCCTTCCAGAGCTTGGAGCGCCCGCCGAAGTACCCCTTGGCGAGCTTCATCACCTTGTTCTTGCGCTTCAGGCGCGCAACGTTGCTTTTGACGCGGGGCATGCTTGGGCTCCTTACGCCATCAGCAGGCGCTTGAGGCGTCGCTCGTCGGCGTGCGACACCAGCGCGGCTTTGCGGAGGTGGCGCTTCCGCTTGGGATGCTTCTTGGTCAGGATGTGGCTCTTGTACGCGTGATAGCGGCGCAAGCGCCCGCTGCCGGTCAGCCGCACGCGTTTCCGGAGCGCACGTTTGGATTTCTGCTTGGGCATCTCGTCCTCCCCGGGCTCGCGCCCGGGGTTAGTTGTCCCCGGGCTCGCGCCCGGGGTTAGTTGTCACTTCGGCGCCAGCACCATCGACATGTTGCGGCCCTCGAGCTTCGGGTCCTGCTCGATCTTGGCCACGTCTTTGAGCTCGGTCGCGACCCGGTCCAGCACGTCACGCCCCAGGTCGATGTGGGCCATCTGCCGGCCGCGGTACATCATCGTCACCTTCACCTTGTTGCCGTCCTGCAGGAACTCGCGCGCGTGGCGCGTCTTGAACGCGAAGTCGTGGTCGTCGATGCCGGGGCGGTACTTTACTTCCTTCAAGTGGATGACGTGTTGCTTTTTCTTCGCCGCCCGCGCCGCCTTCGCCTGCTCGAACTTGAACTTCCCGTAATCCATGATCTTCACGACCGGCGGGCGCGCCAGCGGCGCCACTTCCACCAGGTCGAGGCCCCGCTCCAGCGCCGCCGCGAGCGCTTCGTCGACGGTCATCACGCCGAGCTGCGCACCGTCGGGAGCGATCACCCGGAGCGGACTGATCCGGATCTGCCGGTTCACCCGGATGCGCGGAGCCTTGTTGTTGGTGCTTTCGATCGCCAGGTGCCGTTCTCCTCCTCGATGAGAAAACAAAAAAGCGGATTCCAGCTTTCCCGGAATCCGCGTTGCATCATCCGTGCCCGTCATGCGCACCGGCCTGCCCGGGCCACGCACGACGGACGACGAAAGACGCTCCCTCGAACCCTCGAGCGCTCTCCCCAGCACGGGAGAGGCGGCGGGTGAGGCGCACGCGGCGCCCGCTTACCGAATTGTCGCGCCTAACTTAGCCCGCCCGTATGGCTTCCACAAGACCAAACCCCTTCCCCTCCCGCCCGAGCCGGCCCGCCACCACCGCCGCATCGTGCTCGAAGAACAGCAGCCAGCCCTCCGCCTCGGCCCGGCGGTACAGCTGGCGCTTCGATTCGAGCGTCACGAGCGGTTGCAGGTCGTACCCCATGATCCAGGGCAGCGGCAAGTGCGCGCTCGTGGGCACGAGATCGGCGAGGAAGCACACCCGCTCCCCCGCGCTTTCTACCAGGACCGATTGGTGAAACGGCACGTGCCCCGGCGTCGGCAGGCAGCGAACCCCGGGGACGACCTCCGTCTCGCCGTCGACCGTGTGAAACGGCACCGTGGCGAAGTTGTGCGGGAGATAGCTCGCGGCGGTGCGCTCGTTGGTATGGCGGGCGAACTCCAGGTCCCCCTGCTGTACCACGTAACGTGCCTGCGGGAAGGTCAGCCTGATCGCGCCGGCCGGATCGCGGTACGTATTGCCCCCCGCGTGGTCGAAGTGCAGGTGGGTGTTGATGACCCAGCCCACCTCCTCCGGCCGGCGTCCGACCTCGGCGAGCGCGTCCTCGAGCAGCGTACGGCCGTCCTTCCCGTCGTTGTGCACGCCGTAGATGTCCCGGAACTTGGCGTCCTCCTTGTTGCCGATCCCCGTGTCGATCAGCACCAGGCCGTCGTCGTGCTCGATCAGCAGGCAGCGCAGCGCGAGCGGAATGCGGTTGCGCGCGTCGGCGGGGATGCGCCGCTCCCAGAGGGGCTTCGGTACGACGCCGAACATGGCGCCGCCATCGAGCGCTTGCCGGCCGGCCTCCAACGCGTGACATCGGAGCCGGCCCACCTGGAAAGTGGTGTGGGTCATTCGGCGATTGCGGATTGCGGATTGTGGATTGCGGATTTGAAATGAAAGGTCGCGCGCCGCTGGAAACTCACCTTCGCAATCCGCAATCCGCAATCCGAAATCCGCAATTCATTCACAAGTCGTCTCGCCGCAACGGCAGCGTCATGCATCTCGGCCCCCCGCCCCCGCGCACCAGCTCGCTGCCTTCGATCGTCACCACACCGCGCTCGCCGTCGCCGAGCGTTTCCTGCCCGTCGAGCAGGCTCGCGGCCCTCACGAGCTTGAAGCCGGCGTGGTCGAGCTCGAGGAGCGTCGCCTCGTTGCGCGCGTAGGTGACGACGGCGCCGGGCCGCACCGCGAAGAAATTGCACGCCGAGGACCACTGCTCGCGCTCCTGCACGGAGCGGCCGGTGCCGCCGCAGAACACCGGCTCGAGCGGCTGGTCCACCGCCTGCAGCGCCGCGAAGAAGTTGGGCATCTCCTTCACGCCCTTCGACTTTTTGCGCCGATGCAGCACTGCGAGGCGCTCCGGGCCGACGAAATGCGGCGGGTAGACACAGCACAGCTCCCGGTCGAGCTGCGTGAAGATCATGTCGAGGTGGATCGCGGTCCGCTCGGCGGGCATGACCACCACGATCACGTCCCGCACGCCGCAATGCTCGAACACCAGATCGCAGAGGTGATCGAGCGCGGCCGGACTGGAGCGCTCGCTGAACCCGAGGAGGAGCAGGTCGGCGCGGAGCGGGTGGACGTCGCCGCCCTCGAGCGTGTAGTTGTTGCGCTTCTCTTCCGAGCCGTCGTACAGGATCCCCGCGTTCTCGAGACACGGGTGATAGCGGAACAGCGCCTTGATGAGCAGCTCCTCGGTCCAGCGCACGCCGTAGCGCATCGAGCCGATGATCGAATGCTCTCCGATCACGATGCCGACGTCGCGCGTGAAGAAGAGATTGGGAAGCGGCGGGAGCGCGTAGCCGCTCTCGTTCAGCGCGCGCGCGATGGGGCCCGCCTCCTCCAGGGCGCCCTCGACCATGAGGCCGACGAGCGCCTCCGCCGGGAGCTCGGCCAGCTGCTTGGCCAGGGCGTCCGACGGCACCACCTCGAGCGCGCGCGTGACCAGGAACTCGCGCACATCGGGCCGCGTCACCAGCTCGGTCAGGAGCGCGCGCACTTCGTACACCTGGGCGAAGCGCTCGAGCACGGCGACAAAACGGCGGTGCTCCTGCTGCGCCAGCTCCAGGTCGATGATGTCGTCGTAGAGGTAGGCCTCGCGGTTGCCCGGCGTGACCGCGAGCAGCTCAGGACCAGGGGTATGCACGAGCACCGCGCGCAGCGGACCGATTTCGGAAGTGACGCGGACGCGGGCCATGGGCGGGGAATCTATCGATTGGCCAGCGCGAAGCTCAGCGTCTCGAGCTCCAGCGCCATGTTCACCGACTTCACGACCACGTCGGCTGGTACCGCGAGGCGAATCGGGGCGAAGTTGAGGATCGCCTTCACGCCCGATTGGACGAGCTGGTCGGCTACTTCTTGCGCCGCCTCCGCGGGGGTCACGAGGATGGCGATGTCGGTCGGCTCCTTCTTCAGGTCGCTCGCGATGTGGCGAACGTCGCGCACCACCAACCCGTTCCAGCGGGAGCCGATCTTGCGCGGGTCTTTGTCATAGATCGCCGCGACATGGAAGCCGCGCTGCCGAAACCCGGGATACTGGGCCAGCGCCCCGCCGATGCGCCCGGCGCCGACCAGCACGACTCGATAGGTCCGCTTGAGCCCCAGGATCTCCCGCAGCCGACCCGTGAGCTGGGGCACGGAGTAGCCGAGCCCGCGCTTGCCGAAGGAGCCGAAGAACGAGAGGTCCTTGCGTACCTGCGCCGACGTGGTGGCGCCGCGGCGGGCGAGCTCGGCGGAGGAGACAGTCGTGTGGCCCTGCGCGTCGAACTGCTCGAGGAACCGCAGATACAGGGAGAGCCGTCGCACCGTGCTCTCGGAGATCTTCCGCATATTGTGAAGTTGCGACCCCGTTTCCTGAGCCGTCCTGTCGTGTGCTAAGCCGTTGTGCAGCTGCTTGTGAATCTTTTCACTTTCGTCTGCAATCCTAGCAATTCGTGGCCGCTCATGCAAGATCGTGACTTAGTTTCAGTGCCCAGCCCCCAAGAGCGTGCCGTGATGCTTCTGAGCAAGGAACAAGCAGAACGAAATCTGATGGCAGCAGTGGAGCGAGCGAGCCGGAGCCGAGTGACGCGACGCGTGACTGCTCCGTGGAAAGAGTTGTACCCAAAGCTGCTCCGTGCGGTTGGACTCTCACATCGGGCAGCTTCCAAGACATTCTGGAACGGTCGGTTTGACGTGGTGCTGCCGGAGGGAACGTCCACGCACATCTGGCGATACGGCTTCTTCGAGAGTGATGTCTGCACGTTTATGCTACGGAGCCTCGGGCCGGGAATGGTTTTCGTCGACGTGGGCGCCCATTTCGGTTTCTTCACACTGCTCGGCAGCGACCTCGTTACCGGAGAAGGTCGTGTCGTGGCCCTGGAGCCCATGCCACGGACCTTCCGACAGCTGAACCGGAACGCGTCCTGCAACAGTCCGTTCCGGAACATCACTCCGCTCAACGTCGCCGCGTACAGTGCCAACACGACGCTACTGTTTCGCGACTATGGCCTTGTCGACTCGGCGATGGACTCTGCGTTCGGACAGCGGAACACTGGTGGCGAGCGGGGAAAGGTCGGCACGGTGCAGGTGGCGGCCCGGACGTGCGACGAGGTCGTGGCGACGCTGGGCCTCCGGCGAGTGGACCTGGTGAAGATCGATGCCGAGTCATCGGAACTGCATGTGTTGTTTGGAGCGGAGCGGCTCATCCAGGAGTTTGCGCCGCTGCTCATTCTCGAAGTCGGGGATTTCGACCTGCCGGGGGTGGCACGCTCTCGAGACTTGGTCTCATGGCTCACCCAACGTGGCTACGTCGCCTACGAGTGTCGACAAGGCGACATGGTCCGCCACCAGCCCCGTGAGACGTATGCGTCCGGGAACCTCCTGTTCAAGCGGGCAGAATAGACGAACGGCTCACCAACGCCACAGGCGCACGAACTGCTCGGGCGTGAGCGTCTCGGGTCGCGCCGCTGGATCGAGCCCGAGCTGCGCGAGACCCGCGAGCACTGCCGGCGCCGGCCGTCCCGTCGCGGCGATGACGACGTTGCGGAGCTGCTTGCGGCGGCGCGTAAAGCACGCGGTGACGAAGGCGCGGAATGCCCGCAGCTCGGCGGGTGCGACCAGGGGATCGGACCGGGGCGTGAGCCGTACCAGCGCGCTCGCCACCTTGGGCGCAGGATGGAACGCCCCGGCCCGCACGCCGAATAGCCGCTCGACGCGACACGTCGCCTGCACGCCGACGCTCAGCGCCCCGTACGCCCGCGACCCCGGCCGCGCCGCCAGCCGGTCGGCCACCTCCCGCTGCACCAGGAACACGATCCGCTCCGGCAGCGGCGGAGTGAGGGCTTTGTCGATCAGGGGCGAGGTGATGGCGAAGGGGATGTTGCCGACGACTTTGAATTGCGGATTGCGGATTGCGGATTGCGGATTTGTGGGTTTGGACTCGATGAGGGCGTGCCAGTCCAATTTCAGCGCGTCCCCCTGCACGACCTCGGCATTGCCCAATCCGCAATCCGCAATCCGCAATCGACAATCCTTTGCCAGCCGCCGGTCCTTCTCCATCGCGATGACCCGCAGCCCGCGGGCGAGCAGCTGCTCGGTCAGGCTCCCCTGCCCCGCTCCGATCTCGAGGACGACGTCGCCGGGCGCGGGCTCGAGCGCGTCGACGATCTGCGTGAGGAGCTTCGGGTCGCGGAGGAAGTGCTGCCCGAGCGGGGGCCGCCGGCTCACACCTTGAGGATCACGAGGGTGCGGTCGTCGGCCGCGGGGGCGCCACCCGTGAAGCCGGCGAGGTCGGCGTAGATGGCCTCGAGCATGTCGCGCGCGGGGCGATCGGTGAGCCGGGCCACGTGACCGAGCACCCGCTCCTCCCCGAACCGGCCGCCGCGCTCGCCGTCGGCTTCCGCCTCGGCCACGCCGTCGGTGAAGAGACACACCACGCCCGTGCGCGGCCGCCAGGTGAGCACGCCGTCCCGGCCCGGTGCGGCGGCGATGCCGAGGGGGGGGCGCGTGGCGTCGAGCCGGGTCGGGCGGCTCGCCGCGGTGTCGACGAGAAACGCGTGGGGGTGTCCGGCGTTGGCATAGGTGAGCCGCCCCGCCCGCGGGTCGATCACGCCGTAGAACAGGCTCAAGAACATCTCGGTGCGCCCGAGCTCGTCCGTGAGCGACTGCTCGATCCGCTGCAGCACGTCGGTCGGCCGCTCGCCCGCCTGCGCGTGGATCCCCGAGGCGGCCATCACGAGCGCCATGATCAATGCGGCCCCGAACCCGTGGCTCGTGACGTCGCCGATGATCACGCCGATGCGGTCGTCGGGGAGGTTCAGCAGGTTGTAGAAGTCCCCTCCCACCGATTCCGCCTGGCGGCAGCGGGCGGCGACGTCCACCCGGGCCGCGATGACGAGCGGCGAGGGAAGCAGCTTGAGCTGCAGGTCGTGCGCCAGCTCCAGCTCTCGTTGCACGCGCTGCTGGCTCAAGTCCTTGGCGACCAGCGTGGCGTTCTCGATCGCGGCCCCGATCTGGTTCGCGATCGCCGCGACGAGCTTGCGGTCCCCGGCCGTGAACGCGTCCGTGCCGATGCGATCCGTCAGGTTGATCACGCCGATCGGCTTGGCGCGCTCGCCCGGCGTCGCATACAACACGGGCACGGAGAGGAACGCCTTTCCCTTGTAGGTGCGGCCCTCGGGGCAACCGGGGTTCACCGCCTGGGCATCGGTGGGGTCGTAGCTCACGATGCGCATGTCACGGAACACCCGCGCGGAGACCGAGCAGGGGTCGTCGACCTCGATCGGCTCGACGTCCTGGACGTCCATCCCCTGCGCGGCCACGATGCGCAGCAGGCCGCGCTCGCGATCGTGCACCAGCAGGGTGGCGCGCCGGGCCCGCACGACGCCGGAGACCTCTCGCAGGATGCGGTCCGCGGCCTCGTCGAGCCGGATGGTCTGGCCGAGGATCTCGCTGATGGTATAGATCAGGTCGATTTCTTCGTACCGCTCCGACAGCTCCGCCGCCACTTGCGCGGCGTCGCGTTCGGCGCCGAGCGCGGCCCCGACGATCGCGGCCAGCGTTCCGGGAGCCCGCGGCCCGTCGCCCGGGCCCCGGATTTCCAGCCACACGCCGTCCAGGTCCGGCACGGGCTCGAACCAGGCCGGCCCGCGCGGCGTGTCGATCGCGTGGCCGGCGGACCGGTCCGCGAGCGGCGGCGCCCAGTCGTCCTCATCCAGTGCCCCGGCGCCCGCCGGGACGCGCCGCCCGTCGCCGTGCCACACGGCGAGCCGGGCGCCCGACAGCTGCTCGAGCGCCGCCAGCATCCGCTCCAAGCGGATCAACCCGCTCGCAACGTCAGGCAGATGGAGTTCCCGGCGGCGCTGAACGCGACGTGGTCCACGAGACTCCGCAGCACGAACAGGCCGCGTCCGTCCTCGCGCTCGAGTCGCCCCGGGAGTGTGGGATCGGGCACGGCGGCGGGGTCGAAGCCCGCCCCGGCGTCGGTCACGTGAATGTGCACGGCGTCGCGCCCCGCCTCCACCCGTACGTGCACCAGGCGGCGGGGATCGTGGCGGTTGCCGTAGGCGATGGCGTTGGCGAGCGCTTCCGCGAGCGCGGTGCGCAGGTTGAAGCGGACCCGGCGCGGCGAGAGGACGCCGCTCTTGAACCGGTCGGCGATGAGCTCGACTGCGGGACCGACGTACCCCAGGTCGCTCGGGACGTCGAGCGCCAGCTCGAAGTCGGACGCGCCCCCCGTCGCCGAGGGGCGGACGTCGAGGCGCAGCGGCTGCGTCACGGCTAGAAGGCGGCGAGCGCCTCCGCGGGGGTCTTCGCGATCGCGAACAAGGTGTCCAGCTTGGTGAGCTCGAACAGCGTCTGCAGGTCCTCGTTCAGGCCCGCCAGACGCAGGTCTCCGCCCTGCTCACGGATCTTCTTCGAGAGCGAGACCAGCACGCCCAACCCGGAGGAGTCGATGTATCCCGTCCGGGTGAAGTCGATGACGAACTTGCGCGCGCCGCCGTCGAGGGAATCGAGCACCTTCTGCTTCATGTCCTGGCGGTTCCCCACGATGAGTTGTCCGTCCACGCCGACCACCACGACGCCACGCTTGTCCTTCGTCAGACTGAAGGTCATCTCCGCTCCCCGGCTTGAAGGACGGCGACCACCGCCGTGTCCACAATATCGTCGGCCGTCGCGCCGCGCGACAGGTCGGCGACGGGGCGCGCCAGGCCCTGGAGGATGGGTCCGATCGCCTCCCACCCGCCGAGGCGCTGCACCAGTTTGTACGCGATGTTGCCGCTGTCAAGATCGGGAAATACCAGCACGTTCGCCCGACCCGCGACGGGCGAGTCCGGCGCCTTGCGGGCCGCGACCTCCGCGACCAGCGCCGCGTCGCCCTGCAGCTCGCCGTCGAAGCGGAAATCGGGGTGGCGGCTGCGCAGGATCGCCACCGCCTGGCGCACCCGCTCGACGCGGGTGCCGGCGGCGCTGCCGCGCGTGCTGTAGGAGAGGAGCGCGATCACCGGCTCGTCGCCCACGATGAGCCGGCGGTCGCGCGCCGCGGCGCACGCGGCGTCCGCGAGCTGCTCGGGGGTCGGCTCCGGGACGACCGCGCAGTCGGTGAAGGTCAGCACCGTTTCGCCTCGCACCATGTAGAACGCCCCGCTGACGGTCGCGATCCCGGGTGCGGTGCCCACGCCCCAGAGCGCCGCCCGGATGGTGTCCCCGCTCGGAAACGTGGCCCCGCCGACCATCACGTCGGCGAGCCCCGCGCCGACCAGGCAGGCCCCGTACGTGAGCGGGTGATCGAGCGCGGCGCGCGCGGCGGCGTCATCGGGAAACCGGTCCGGGCGGCGGGCGCGGAGATGCCGGATGAGGCCGGGGATGGGGGAAGGGGGAAGCGGCCGCCCCAATACTTCGACGACTCCGAGGCCTTCCCGCTCCAGCCTGCGGGCCGCTTCCTGCACCCGCGGATCGTCGCCCTCGGGGAGCACGATGCGCTTCCCGGCGCGCCGCGCCCGCTGGTACGCGGCGTCGCGGAAGCTCACCGGCCGAACTTCAGCTCCAGCGCCTGCCGGACCGCGGGGTGGACGAGCGCCGAGACGTCCCCGCCGAACCGCGCCACTTCGCGCACCAGGCTGGACGAGAGGTACGTGAGATCGAACGCAGGCACCAGGAACACGGTCTCGATCCCGGGGGCCAGGTTGCGGTTCATCAGGGCCATCTGGAACTCGTACTCGAAGTCGCTCACCGCGCGCAGCCCGCGCACGATGACGGCTGCTCCCGCCGCCCGGGCGAAGTCGGCGAGCAGCCCTTCGAACGAGCGCACGTCGACCTTGGGATCGGTAACCGCCTGCTTGATGAGCGCCACGCGCTCGGCGAGCGTGAAGAGCGGCTGCTTCGCCGTGTTGACGGCCACGGCGACGACAACGCGGTCCGCGAAGGTGTGCGCGCGACGGATCAGGTCTTCGTGGCCGCGCGTGATCGGGTCGAACGACCCGGGATAGACCGCGATGCGGGGACCGGTCATGGGGCGTAGATGAAGGTGACGGCGGTGTCCCCGTAGCGGCGGGTGTCGTCGCCGGGGATCGGCCGGTCCGCGGCGTGCTCGATCGAGAAGATGCGCGCAAACGCGGTGACGCGGAACATGGCCACGAGACGGGCCGCCTGGTCGCCGGCGTAGGGCGGATCGGCGAACGCCACGTCGTACTGCCCCGGGTGCAGCCGCTCGGCGAAGCGCAGCGCGTCGAGCCGGTGCACCACGGCGCGGTCGTCCACCTGCAGCGTCTTGATGTTCGCTTTGAGGGCGGACAGCGCGAAGCGATTCAACTCGACGAATTCGACGGTCGTCGCGCCGCGCGACAGGGACTCGAGCCCGAGGGCGCCCGATCCCGCGAACAAGTCGAGGACGCGGGCGCCCCGGATGGGGCGTTGCAGGATGCTGAACCACGCCTCGCGCACCCGATCGGCGGTGGGCCGCACGGAATCGCCCGCCGGTGTCTTGAGCCGGCGGCCTTTGAATTCGCCGGCGATGATGCGGATCATGCCCGACCCTGCCCCCCTTCCCGATTGCGGATTGCGGATCGTGGATTGCGGATTCGAAATGGAGGGTCGCTCGTACAATCCGCAATCCGAAATCCGCAATCCGCAATGGTCACGCGCTCGGCGCCAACGACGCGACCCGTGCCTGCAGCGTCGTCCTCCCCTGCCATTCGTCCCGCTCCAGCCGGAACGCGACGTCGAGCGGCTGCGCCAGCCAGGCATCGGGTACCACGTCCGCCCAGTGAAACCCGATCGCCGGCAGCGCACCGGAGCCGTCGTCGAGCGTGAAGCGCAGGTGGTTGGTCCCGACCCGCCGCGCGCCCACCGCGCGGGCCCCGCGCACCCCGAACACCGGCGCCGGATTGCCGGGCCCGCACGGCTCCAGGTACCGCATCAGCTTCTCGAGCTGGGGATTCACCAGCCCCAGCGGCAGCTCCAGATCGACGCGCTGGGCGGGCGCCAGGTCGTCGGGGCCAAGAAGCTCGCCCGCCACGTCGAGAAACGCAACACGGAACGCCTCGTAGCGGTGCCGCCGGATCGTCAGCCCCGCCGCCATGGTGTGGCCGCCGTACTTCTCGAGGTGGTGCCCCACCCGGTGCAGCGCGGCGTGCAGGTCGAAGCCGGCGATGCTGCGGCCCGAGCCACGGCCGCTGTCGCCCCCCTCGTCCCACCCGATCAGGAAAGTGGGCCGTCCGTAGCGCTCCACGAGGCGCGACGCCACGATGCCGATGACCCCCGGGTGCCAGCCGTCCGCCGCGAGCACGAGCGCGCGGTCGTCGGGCGCGAGCGTCGCCTCGGCGAGCTCGAGCGCCTCGTCCAGGATCCGCTGGTCCAGCTCCTGGCGCCGCGCGTTCAACGTCTCGAGCTCGCGGGCGATGGCCGTCGCGCGGGCCGGCTCGTCGGACAGCAGCAACTGCAGGCCGTCGGCCGGCTCGCCGATACGGCCGGCGGCGTTCAACCGGGGGGCGAGGATGAAGCCGACGTGCCCCGCCTTGATCGGGCGCCCGGCGAGCCCCGCCACCTCTACCAGGGCCCGGAGCCCCGTCCAGTGCGAATCGGCGAGCATCTTCAACCCGTGGCGCACCAGGATGCGGTTCTCCCCCACGAGGGGGACCACGTCTGCCACGGTCGCCAGCGCCACATAGTCGAGGAAATGGAGCGGCAGGTTGGCAGATTGGCCGAGCGCCGGCATCAGGGCCTGGGCGAGCTTGAAGGCGACGCCGGCGCCGCACAGGTCCTTGTCCTGCGAGGGGCAATCCCGGCGACGGGGGTCGAGCACGGCGGAGGCGGGAGGCAGCTCGTCGCCCGGGAGGTGATGGTCCGTGACGATCACCGCGATGCCGGCGGCGCGGGCCGCGCGTACCGCGTCGACCGCGGTGATGCCGCAGTCGCACGTGATGATCAGCCCGGCGTTGACGCGCTGGGCCATCGCGAGCCCCGCGGGCCCGAAGTCGTAGCCGTCGCGCAGCCGATGCGGCACGAACGCGTGCGCCGTTCCCCCCACGCTGCGCAGCACGCGGGTGAGCAGCGCCGCCGCGCACTGGCCGTCCACGTCGTAGTCGCCGTGTACCAGGATCGGGGTCCCGGTGCGCACCGCGCGCGCCACCAGCTCCACGGCGACCGGCATGTCGACCCAGTCGAGCGGATCGGACAGGCGCTCGAGCTCGGGTCGCAGGAACGCTTTGGCGAGGTCGGGCGCGGCGAGCCCGCGCTGCACCAGGATGGCGGCGAGCGGCTCGGGGATGTGCAGCTGGCCGGCGAGCGCGCTGGTCAACGCGGGGTCGGGCCGCTCGGTGATCGCCCAGCGGGCCGGAATCATTCCTTCGCGTACAACAGCACGCCGCAGGCCTCGCAGGCCTCGATGGAAACGCCGCGCTGAATGAGGGTGCGACGCTGTGTCGGGACCGCCGTGAAGCAATGGCCGCAGGCATCGACGTGCAGGGGGTAGAGCGCGAGCGGCGCCTTGCCGCGGCGGATGCGCTCGTAGCGGGCCAGCATGGCGGGGGTGACGCGGGCGGCCGCCTGCTCCCGCTCGGCGACCGCGCGCTCCCGCTCGCCCGCGATCTCCTCACGCCGTCCCGCGATGGCCTCACGCTCCGCTGCCTGCTGCGCCCGTACCTGCGCGAGCGCTTGCTCCGCCTCGACGGCCCGCCGCTCCGCTTCCGTCACGGCGTCGCCCGAGCGCATGAACTCCGCCTCCTCCTTCGCCAGCACCGAGCGCGCGAGATCGAGCTCGGCCATGAGCGTGGACGCCTCTTTGGCTCCCCGCACCCACTCGAGCCGTTGCCGCCGCTGCTCCTGCATCGTGCGGTAGCTGGCGATCTTGCCTTCCAGTTCGTCGCGGCGGTCGAGCGCGGCCTGAATCGCCGCCTGCGCCGCGCCGAGCGCCCGCTCCGCCGCCGCCTGCGACTCGTCGAGCGCACGCGTCGCGGGCTCGAGCGCCGCCAGCGCCTCGTCGGTCAGGGTTACCGCCTGGTCTTTCTCCTGCAGCGCCAGCAGCGCCTCAAGTTCCGGGTGCACCTCGCCTCCTCATCGCGATCTTGTAGCGCGGATATCGTTTGCGCAGCTCGTCGAACACGCGTCGCTTTTCCGCGATCAGCGACGCCTGCCCGTCGGGGCTCTCGAACGGCAGGCGTTGGTCGATCTCCTCGAGCTGCCGCTCCAGGCGGCGGGCCTCGATGAAGTTCACCGCCCGCTCGTACAGGGTGTTGGGGTCGCGATCGCCCAGCCCTTCGGCCTTGAGCTCCTCGTAGGCGCGCGCCGAGGTCTCGCTGAGCGAGAGCACCGCGTCGTCGGCGATCGCCTCGAACACCTCCCGATACGGCACGAACTCGAACTCCTCGGCGTCGACGGCCTGCCTCACCTGACTCTTCCATGGCTCGCCTTCGAGCATCAGGAGCAGCAGCGTCTTCTCGGCGCTGGCGGGCAGGGCGGGAACCGGGACAGGGGAAACGGGAGACGTGGGCGCGCGTTCCGCTTCCCGTTTCCCGCTTCCCGTTTCCCGTTCTAAGACGTCCTTCCGCACCCCCGCCGCTTCCGCCGCCCGCGACATGTACAGCTCTCGCGTGATCGGGTCGGCCGCCGCGCGGATCGTGGGGAGCAGTCGATCGAGCGCGCGCCTGCGACCGGGGAGCGTGCCGAAGAACCCTTTGCGGTCGAGGATCTGGAGCTTCCGCTCGAACACGTCCACCGCGTCCTTGAGGATCGCTTCGAGACCGGCGGCGCCACGGCGCTGTACCAGCGTATCGGGGTCCTCGCCTGGCGGCAGCGTGGCGACGCTCACGCGCAACCGCTCGCGCAACAGCTCGTCCGCGGCGCGGAAGGTGGCACGGAGCCCGGCTTCATCGGAGTCGTACAGCAGGATCACGTGGGCCGTATGGCGTTGCACGAGCTGCGCCTGGTCGGAGGTGAGGCCGGTGCCGAGCGGTGCCACCACCTCTTCGATCCCCGCGAGCGAGAGCCGCAGCACATCGAAATAGCCTTCGACCAGAATCGCGCGCTCGGTCTTGCGCATGACGTGCTTCGCCGCATGCAGGTTGTAGAGCAGCCGTCCCTTGTGGAAGATCGCGTTGTCCGAGGAGTTGAGATACTTGGGCTCTCCTGCGCCAAGGACCCGGCCGCCGAATCCCACGATGCGGGCGCGCGGGTCGTGGATCGGGAACATCAGCCGGCCCCGAAACCACGGCGCCAGCGTGCCGTCCTCTCGTTTAACCACAAGGCCCGCCTCGAGCAACACCTCGTCACGCAGCCCCAAGCTTTTCATCGCGTCGAGGAACGCCTTGCCGGTCGGCGCGTACCCCAGGCCTACGGGGAGCACGGCTTCCAGCTCGAGGCCGCGCGACCCGAGATACTGCCGCGCCACGTCCGCCTCCGGGCTCTCGCGCAGCTGCCGTGCGAACCAGTCGGCCGCCGCCGCAACGGCGTTGTAGAGCGCTTCGTGGGGGTCGGGGCCGGAGGGTCCCCGCTCGGGGATCGTGATCCCCACACGGCGGGCCACTTCGCGCACGGCGGTCGGATAATCCATGCCGAGGCGCTTCATGAAGAACGTGAAGACATCGCCCGCCTCGTGGCACACGAAGCAGTAGAACATCCCCTTTTTCGGAATGACCGCGAAGTTGCGGTGCGTGCCGCCGTGGAACGGGCACGGGCCGCGATAGTCGGAGCCGCTGCGCTTGAGCTCGACGTGCTCCCCGATGATACCGACCAGATCGGCGGCCTCGCGGACCTGGTCGATGACGTCGTCGGGGATCAAGCTCATGCGGTGAACTCCACGATGGTCACGCCGTGGCCGCCCTGGTTGGCGGGCGCGAAGCCGAAGCGCTGCACGCGGGAGTCGGCGGAGAGGATCTCGTGCACCAGCTTGCGTACCGCGCCCGTGCCCTTGCCGTGGATGACGCGGAGGTACGGCAGATCGGCCGCGACGGCATCGTCCAGCGCCTTGACGAGCACCGGCTCGGCTTCGTCCAAGCGGAGGCCGCGCAACGAGATCTCGGCGGTGGCAACGGCGGCGGTCAGGCGGTCGGGCGGTCGGGCGATCTGCGGCGGTTTGCCGCGCGTCCGTTTAAGGTCTTCGAGCGACACCCACCCCTTCTCCTTTCCCCCTTCCCCGGCCCTTTCACCGGCCTTTTCACCGGCCGTTTCCCCCGTCGTCTCCTCGATCGCCTGTTCCAAGAGCCGCCTCGCCTCCCGCGCCGTCGCTTCGTCCACCGCGGCCCGAGCGCGCCCGAGCGCCTCTTCGACCTTGCGGCGCGCTTCGAGCAGGTAGGCCCGCGTCTGGTCGCGCGCTGCGCGCTCGAGCGCCTGCGCGCGCGCCTTCACCTCGTGTTCGCGCCGGGTGACCTCGTCCGCCCGCGCCTCGACTCGACCCGCGTCCTCGCGCAGCGCCCCGTCCCGCTCCGCGATCTCGCGCTGCTTCGTCTCGAGCTCCCGGGCGCGCGCTTCGACCGTCGCGAGCAGCGCGTCGAGCGCCCGCTCCGTGTCGGGAACGGCGCGTTCCGCCATGTCGAGCACGTCGGGCGGTATGCCGAGCCGGCGCGCGATGGCGAGTCCGTAGGAGCGTCCGGGGACGCCCTTCAGCAGGCGATAGGTCGGCGTCAGCGTCTCCGCCTCGAACTGCAGGGACGCGTTGACGATGCCGACGGTCTGGGCGGCGAGCTGCTTCAAGGCCCCGAGGTGGGTGGTGGCGAGGGTCACGACGCGGCGCCGCGTCAGGGTGCGCAGCACCGCCGCCGCGAGTGCTCCGCCCTCGGCCGGATCGGTGCCGCTCCCGATCTCGTCGAGCAGCACCAGCGAGCCCGCCGCCGCGTGCTCCAGGATGTCGCGCAGCGCGGCGACGTGGGCCGAGAACGTCGACAGGCTCGCGGCGATCGACTGCCGATCGCCGATGTCGGCGAACACGGCGTCGAACACCGGCAGCGTCGACTGCGGTCCGAGCGGGGGAATGATGCCGCTCTGGGCCATCAAGCACAGGAGCCCCACGGCTTTGATGAGCACTGTCTTGCCGCCGGTGTTCGGACCGGAGACGAGAATCGTGACCTCGTCCGGCGCGAGCACCAGGTCGAACGGAACGACGGGCACCTCGCCGCCCACGAGCAGCGGATGGCGGCCGTTGCGGATCGCCAGCGGGCCTGCCCCGATCGCCGGGGCGAAGCCGTTCGCCTCAACCGCATAGCGGGCCCGCGCGCACAGGTCGTCGAAGGCGATGCACATCTCCCAGGCGGCCGCGAGCGCCCCGCGATGCGGGCGCAGCAGGTCCGTGAGCTCGCGCAGCACGCGCAGCACTTCGCGCTGCTCCTCCGCCTCGGCGGCGCGCAGGGCGTTGCCGAGCTCGATCACCTCGGGCGGCTCCACGAACACCGTGGAGCGCGTGGCGGATTCGTCGTGGACGATGCCGCCGACGCGTGCGCGCGCCGTGCTGCGAATCGGGATGACGTACCGGCCGCCGCGCAGCGTCACGGCGGCGTCGGGCGCGCGGTCGGTCGGATCGAGCGCACCGAGCATCGCGTCGAGCCGGGCGACGAGCCGCTGGCGCGCTTCGCGCACGCCCTGGCGGGCGCGCGCGAGACTGCGCGACGCGGCGTCCAGCACGACGCCCTCGGCATCGAGCGAGCGCGCCAGCCGTGTCTCGATCTCCTTGGGGGGCGGATCGACCCGCAGGGCCGCCGTACGCGGCGCATCGCGCGCCAGGCGCGCCAGCTCCGCCGCCGTGAGGCGGGCTCCGGCCAGCGCCCGGGTGAGCGCGACGAGCTGGACGCCTTCGAGGGCGCTGCCGGCCACCGCGAGCAGCTCGAGCGGCGGCCCGATGTCGGGCACCGGCTCGGCGCGGATCGCATCGTCGTGGAGCAGCAGCGCGGCGAGCTCGGCGACCTGGGCGAGCGCGGCCCGGATCGCTGCCGGATCGCTCGCCGGGGTGCGCCCACGCACCCGCGCGGCGCCGAGCGGTCCGGCGGCGTGCGCCGCCACGCGCTCCAGCGCGGCAGGGAATTCCAGGGTGTCCAGCACCGGGGCCCACCCCGGGCTGGCGCCCGGGGTCACTGGTTGTCCCCGGGCGGAAGCCTGGGGTTCCGCGCCGCTCATACGGTCGCCGCCAGCTCCTCGCGGGCGATCTGGTTCACGAGCTTGCCGTCCGCCCGGCCTTTGAATTGCGGCATCACCTGTCCCATGAGCTTGCCCAAGTCCTTGGCCCCTCGGGCGATGGCCTCGCGCACCGCCCGACGGATCTCCTCGGGGTCGACCGCGGCGGGGAGGAACTCCTCGAGCATCTTCACTTCGGCCAGCTCGCGGTCGGCGAGCTCCTGGCGTTTGCCGGCGACGTACTGCTCCGCCGCCTCGCGCCGCCGCTTGATCCCGCGCCGCAGCACTTCGGCCGCCTCGTCGTCGGAGGGGGGATGGTTCAGCTCGAGTTCGCGGTTCTTGAGGTCTGCGAGGATCGTGGAGAGGAGAAGGGTGCGCGCCTGATCGCGTTGTTTCCGGGCCTGGTTCATCGCGGCGCGCAGCCGCTCGGTCAAGTCGGCCACAGTCAGACCAGCCGCAGGCGCCGGTTGTTGCGTCGCGCGGCATTCATCTAGTGTTTCTTCCTCTCACTGGGCTTCTCGTAGTGACGGTGCTTGCGCAGGTCCGATAGGATCCCCGCCTTCTCACATTTCTTGTTGAAGCGCTTGAGCGCGCGTTCGCAGCTCTCGTCATCATGAATGATGACTTCCGGCATCGGGCGACTCGCTAACTATGATCGACGCAAAAACTTAGCGGCCGTCGTGGCGCGGGGCAAGGTATCAGCCCGGCGGCCACGTCATCGGCCGCCCGCCCAGCAGGTGCAGATGGAGGTGAAACACCGTTTGGCCGCCGTCGGGGTTGGTGTTCACGACGACACGGTAGCCCCGATCGGCCAGCCCGGCGTCTCGCGCCAAGTCGCGCGCGAACGTCAGCAGGCGACCGAGCAGCTGGGGGTCCCTCGCATCGTTGAGCGACGCGAGGTGATCCGTGGGAATCACCAGCAGGTGGGTCGGCGCCTGGGGATTCAAGTCCTTGAACGCCATCATGCCGTCCGCCCGCTTCACGATCGTCGCCGGGACCTCGCCCGCCGTGATCTTGCAGAAGATGCACCCGCCCATGTGCCGCTCCCTCGCGCCTTCAGCGATTCCCGAACGCCTGGCGCAGCTGCTCCCAGAATTTTTTTCCGAGCCGGTCTTCTGCGGGGGGCGCCGTCTCGACCTTCGCCAGCTGCTCGAGCAAGGCCCGCTGCTCCGCCGTGAGCTTCGTGGGCGTCCACACGTGCACGCGCACGTGCAGGTCGCCGCGCCCGCCTTCGCCCAGCCGCGGCAGCCCCTTGCCCTTCACGCGGTACACGGCTCCCGTTTGCGTCCCCGGCTGCACCTTGAGGGTGGCGGTGCCGTGGGGCGTCGGGACCTCGACGTCGGCGCCGAGCGCCGCATGGGTGAATGAGAGCGGAAGGTCGTAGACCAGATCATCACCGTGCCGCTCGAAGCGCGGGTCGTCGGCGATCTCCAGCACGGCGATCAAATCCCCCGGCGGCCCGTTGCGGGCGCCCGGTACGCCCTGGCCGCGCATCGTCAGATAGTGATGCTCTTGGACGCCGGCCGGGACGTCGATCTGGATGGTCTTCTCGGCGCGCACGCGCCCGTCGCCCTGACACTTGGGGCACGGCTGGCGGATCACGGTGCCCTCTCCCGCGCAGCTCGGGCACGGCGACACGGACACGAACTGGCCGAACACCGAACGGGCGGCGCGGCGCACCTCGCCTGTGCCCTCGCAGGTGGCGCACGTCGCCGGGCGGGCCCCATCCTGGGCGCCCGTCCCACCGCATGCGGTGCAGCGGTCCAAGGTGCGCAGGCGCAGGGACTTCGCAGCGCCTTTCGCGACCTCGTCGAGCGTCAGCTCGAGCGTGACTTTGAGATCCTGCCCCCGCTGGCGGTCGCGCCGGGCCCGCTCGCCGCCGCCGAAGAAGGCGTCCAATCCGCCCAGGCCGCCGAAGTCGCGCATGAAGATGTTGAGCGCCTCGGAGAGGTCGAAGTGGGCGAAGCCGAACCCTCCGCCCGCCGCTCCCGCCCCGCGCACGCCGGCGACGCCGTACCGATCGTACGCGGCGCGCTTCTCGGGATCACGCAGCACCTCGTACGCCTCCGTGATCTCCTTGAACTTCTCTTCGGCCGCCGTCTTCTCCGCGGCAGCGACGCGGTCGGGATGGTGCTTCATGGCCAGGCCGCGATACGCCTTCTTGATCTCCGCCTCGCCCGCGTCGCGCGCCACGCCCAGCAGGGCGTAGTAGTCGCCCGGCTGGCTCATTCGAGCAGCTCGCCGACGAGCCGGCTGGTGTGGTCGACCAGCGCGACGATCTTGTCGTACGCCATGCGCGTCGGGCCCAGCACGCCGATCACGCCCGACAGGGCGCCCAGACGATACGAGGCCGTCACCAGCGTGAAGGGCGAGAGGCGGGAGTCGCGGTGCTCGCTGCCGATCGTGATGGTGAGTCCGTGGCCCAGCCGTTTCGCGAGCGCCTGGCGCAGCAGATCGCGCCGCTCCGTGACTTCGAGCAGCCCCTGGAGCCGCTCCTGCGTGGCGAACTCCGGCTGCCCGGCGAGCAGCTGCGCGCTGCCGAGCACCACACCGGCGGTCGCGGCGGCGCCCGCCGGCACGTCGAACAGGTCGTCCGCCTCCTGAATGAAGATGTTGAGGAGCTCGTGCGCGCCGGAATCGCCCGCCGCATCGCGCAGCCGATCGGACAGCGTGCCGCGGATCTCGCGCAGCGTGAGCCCGCCGAGCCGCTCGTTCAGCACGACCGCGACGTGTCGCACCGCTTCGGACGCCATGTGCGACGGCACTTCGACGAAGATGGTGCGCACCACCCCGCTCTTGAGCGACAGCACCAGCAGCAGCCGCTCCGAGGAGACCTGCAACAGCTCGAGTCGCTCGAGCAGCGCGTCGTCCAGCGACGGGCCGACGGCGACGCCCAGCTCTTTGGTGAGGACGCCGAGCACCTGCGCGGCGCGCTCGAGGATCCGGTCCACCGCGGTGCGCTCTCCCGTCAACTCTTCGCGGATTTGATCCGAGTCGGAGGGCGAGACCGGCGGCAGCCGCATCAGCGAGTCGACGTAGACGCGGTAGGCCAGGTCGGTCGGGATGCGGCCCGCGGAGGTGTGCGGGTGGTACAGGTACCCCTTTTCCTCGAGGTCGCTCATCGTGTTGCGGATCGTCGCCGCCGACAGCACCATGCCGGACCGCCGGGAGATAGTCCGACTCCCCGCCGGTTCAGCGGTCTCGACGTAGGTCGAGATGACGGCCTCGAGCACCTGCCGTTCGCGCTCTGTCAGAGACTGCGACATATCACCCAACCTCTTAGCTGCTAACAATTTAGGCCACTACTCCCGCCTCGGTCAAGTCGCGCACCAGGGAATCGAGCCGAAGCCAGCCCTGGGGAGTGCACACCAGGCGCTCGCCCCTCAGCTCCGCCCAACCCTGCTCTAACCAGCGGGCGGTCGAGGGCCCTAAAGGACTCCCTGGCGGTCGCGGTGGAGGGCGGTGGAGGGCCGTGACGGGCAATCCGGCATCGGTGCGCAGCGCTAAGTAAACGCGCTCCAGTTCCCGTTGTTGGGGCGTCAGGACCTCTCGGGACTCGACCGGGGTGCGCCCCGCCGCGACTGCGCGGGCGTACGCCGGCCAGGCGGCGACGTTCCAGCGACGCGCGCGGCCGTCGTAGCTGTGGGCCGCGGGGCCGAGCCCGAGGTAGGGGCGACCGGACCAATAGGCCGAGTTGTGACGCGATCGCCGCTGGTCGCGACAGGCGTTGGAGACCTCGTAGAAACGATAGCCGGAAGCCGCAAGCCGTACGTGCGCAAGCAAGTACTCTTCTGCGTATCGGTCATCGTCCGGAGGAACGACGGCCCCGCGCGAGATCCAACGGGCGAGGGGGGTCCGCTCTTCGACGGTGAGCCCGTACAGCGACAGGTGGTCGGGGTCGAGCGACAGCGCCAGCTCCAAGTCGCGCTCCCAGTTACGCTGGAGCTCCGCGGGCAGGGCGAAGATGAGGTCGAGGGAGACGTTCTCGATCCCCGCTCCCCGCAGCGCGTGCACCGCCGCTCCGATGCGCGCCGCGTCGTGGGAGCGATGCATCCACGTCAAGACATTGTCATCGAATGACTGGGCGCCGAGGCTCACCCGGTTGACGCCGGCGCGGCGCCAGGCGCTTGCAAGTTCGGGCGTCACGTCCTCGGGATTCGCTTCGAGCGTCACTTCAATAGCGTCGCGAAGAGACGTCACGTCAAAGGCGTCACGGAGAGACGTGAGCAGCGTCGAGACGGCATCCGCCGGAAGCAGCGACGGCGTGCCGCCACCCAAGTAGAGGGTGTCGAGACCGTGCTCCTCGGTGTCCCCGGGCTTGCGCCCGGGGTCCAGACCATGCCCCTCGGTGTCCCCGGGCTCGCGCCCGGGGTCCGGACCATGCCCCTCGGTGTCCCCGGGCTCGCGCCCGGGGTCAGTAAGTCCCAGGAGCGCGACCTCCCCCAGCACCGCTTCCACATACTCCCGGGCCGGGATGCGCTTCCGGACCGCGATCGAGAAATCGCAATACGAGCAGCGCCGCACGCAGAAGGGGACGTGGAGGTAGAGGTGGGGCACGGTGAAAACCTAATGCGGAATGTGGAATGCGGAATGCGGAATGGGTGTAAGTGTGAGCGTCGTGCTGCGGCACGACCCTCCACGGAAATTCCGCATTCCCCATTCCGCATTCCGCATTCAGCTCAGTCCAAACCTCATCCCCGGCTGCTGCTTCACCAGGCCGCGCATTTCCAGCTCCGTGAGCGCCGTCAGCACCGCACTCGTCTCGGCTCCGGCCAGCGCGACCAGCGCGTCCACGTGCTGCGGCTCGGCGCCCAGCGCGTCCCACAGCGTGCGCTGCAGCGGGCCCAGGTCGGGGGGGGCCGCTCGGGTTCCGGTTGACGCTCCCTCGGGGGTGACTGCCGGTACTCCCAGCTCCTCGAGAATGTCCGCGGCGCACAGCGCCGGCTTCGCGCCCTGCTGAATCAGCCGGTTGCACCCGAGCGAGGTCGGGCTGGTGATCGGGCCGGGGACGGCGAGCACGCCGCGTCCCTGATCGAGCGCGCAGTCGACGGTGATGAGCGCGCCCGAGCCGGCGGCCGCCTCGACGACGACGGTGACGCCCGCCAGACCGCTGATGAGCCGGTTGCGGCGGGGAAACGTGTGGGCGCGCGGCCGCTCGCCGGGCGGCAGCTCCGTGACGAGGCAGCCGTGCGTGATCATGCGCTCGTACAACGGCCTGTTGGCCGCCGGGTAGACGACGCCAAAACCGTTACCCAGGACACCCAGCGACGCGCCGCCCGCATCGAGGGCCGCCGTGTGCGCGATGGCGTCGATACCTCGCGCCATGCCGCTCACAATCACCACGCCGGCCTGCGCCACGCCTGCCGCCAGGAGCCGCGCCGCCGTCGCCCCATAGGAGGAGTGGTTGCGGCTGCCCACCACGCCGGCCGCGGGCCGCTGGAACAGGGCCACGTTCCCCCACGCGTACAACAGCGCCGGCGGCTCCGGAATGTCGCGCAGCGCCTGCGGAAACCGGGGATCGTCGGGGAGGAGCACGGTCGCTCCCAGGCGATCGAGCTGCGTCAGCTGCTCGCGTCCGGCGTCGAGCGACACGGCGCGCACCGCCGTGGCCGCGGCCCGGCCGAAGCCGGGAAGCGCGGCGATGGCGCCGTGCGGCGCCTGCAACGCCGCCGCCGCGCTCTGGAAGGCGGCCGTCAGCGTGCCGAGTCGCACGGCGCCGATGCCGGGCAGCTGCGCGAGCGCGAGGTAGGCCGCTAACTCGTCGCGACTCGCACCGGAAGCAGTTGCCACAGGGTCTCCAGGAGCTGCGGGATCCCTTCGCGCGTGACGGCGGAGACGGCGACCACCGGCGCGCCGCCCTGCGTACGGATCTCCGGGAGCGGGGAGCGGGGAGCGGGGAGCAGGTCCAACTTGCTCAGCACCACCACGTGCGGCTTCGCGGCCAGATCGGCCGAATACAGCGCCGCCTCCCGCCGCAGCAGCTCGTACGTGGCCTGCGGGTCCGGACTGTCGACGGGGACGAGCACGGCCATCATCCGGGTCCGCTCGACGTGCTGCAGAAATCGGAGGCCGAGTCCCTTGCCTGCGTGCGCTCCCTCGATGATTCCCGGAATGTCCGCGATCACGAGCGAACGGCCGTCGGAGAGCCCCACGACGCCCAGGTGGGGCTCGAGCGTGGTGAAGGGGTAATCGGCGATCTTGGGCCGCGCGGCGGAGATCACCGACAGCAGCGTGCTCTTCCCCGCGTTGGGTTCGCCCAGCAAGCCTACGTCGGCGATCAGCTTGAGCACGAGCTCGAGATGGCGCTCTTCCCCATACTCGCCCGGCTCCCATTCGCGCGGGCTCTGATGGGTCGGCGTGGCGAACCGCGCATTGCCCCGCCCGCCGCGGCCCCCCTGTGCGACCAGCAGCGTGTCCCCGCGGCGCAGCACTTCGCCCAGCAGGGCGCCGGCGTCGGCGTCATGGATCTCGGTCCCCGGGGGCACCGGGAGGTACAGATCCTGCCCGGTCTTGCCGGTCATGTTCTTGCCCTTGCCGTGCTGGCCGCGCTGGGCCTTCCAGTGCGTGCGGTAGCGGTAGTCGAGCAGGGTGGCGAGGTTCGGATCGGCGCGCACGTACACCGACCCTCCGGGGCCGCCGTCGCCGCCGTCCGGGCCGCCTTTGGGGACGAACTTTTCGCGGCGGAAGCTGGATGCTCCGGCGCCACCTGGCCCGCCCACCACATGGACGACCGCCCGGTCTATGAACATTGCGGATCGGTGGATTGCGGATTGCGGATTGCGGATTGCGGATTGGCACGGGGAGTTCGCCGCGCCGTGCGGATAGACGAGACGGCTATGGCTACGATCTCACCTGCCTCGTGCCGCAGGGACCCTGCCCGCGGCGCGTCGAGCATTCCACGTTCGATCATTAACTCCAACCAGAATTGGGACTCGTCGGCTTCTTCCTCGACGATCCCCATCTTCGCCACGAATTCCTTTCGAGACCGAGCACGACAGGCGGCTCGATAATTTGCTCCGACCGAAGTGCCAGCGCGCAACAGTTGTTTGCCAAGCACGTCGGCAGTCCGACCGGGCGGCAGCGCATCGACGACACGAAGAACGGCGATGGCAAACGCCTTGGTTCGAGCCATCAGCTGGGCACGCGTCACGACCTCTCCCTGCCAATCCGCAATCCGCAATCCGCAATCCGCAATTAGAGCCTCCGCTCCTTCACATCGTCCCATTGTTCATGCGCCGAGCGCCGCCGCTCCGCATCCAGATCCCCGTCGATCACCGCCAGCACCTCCTCCACCTCCGCCCGCGTCGCCCCGGTGTTCAGCGACCCGCGCAGATGGGAGTGCAGCTGCTGCGCCGCCCCCAGGACGGCGATCGCCGCGACGGTACACAGCTCGCGCCGCTTCAAGTCGAGCCCCGGGCGGCCGATCACCTTCCCGTACGCGTCCACCAGCACCAGATCCTCGAGCGCCGGGTGCAGCGCCCGCAGGTTGAGGAGCAGCTTGTGGTAGGCGCGCCCGTACACCGCCGCGCACACCGCGCTGCCGCGCGTCGCCCACGACTGCCAATCCTCGTGCGCCAGCTCCTCCCCGCCCCCGCCCCCGCCCCCGCCCCCGTCGCTGGGCCCGGACAAGGGGCCCTGGACCTCACGCCACACGCCGAACGCGACGAGCGCGAGCGGGTAGCCCACAACGAGGAGACTCTGGAGCAACAGCTCCTCGATCCAGCGGTCGGGCACTCGGGCGGTGCGGGCCGCGACGAACCGGTCCCGCAGCACCGCGACCTTCCCTTCAGCGAGGGCTGCCGCCACCCGCACGAGGGCGGTGGTCGCCCGGTCGAGGGCGTCCCGCTCGTCTGACCCCGGGGCGTCGCCCCGGGGTAGGCCGCCCTCGCCCATATTACCAGTCCCACTTCCGCGTTCCCTCATCTTTTCATTTCTCCAGCTCCCCATTTACCCGCAATTCGCCCACCGTCTCGCCGCGCGTGTTCACGTTCGGCCGTGGGCCGAGTGACGCCGGGCGGGGGCGCACGCCCAGCTGCTCCAGCACCGCCGCCAGCGCCAGCGCCGCCGCCAGGCCGTGGCCGTCGGCTACCTTGAGCGCCACCCCCAGCCCTTCGCGCACCAGCAAAGCGCAGTACACCCCCTCGGCCCCGACCTTCGCGAGCACGCGACCGGGATGAGCGCGCATCAGGTCGGTGCAGGGGCGGCCGGTGCCCGCGATCAGATCGGGGTGGCGGAGCATGGATTGCACGATTGCGGATTGCGGATTGCGGATTTGACCTTCCCCCTTCGAATCCGCAATCCGCAATCCGAAATCCGCAATCGCCAATCGCGCGTAGGCGAGAGCCATCTTGCGGAGCGGCAGCCCGTAACACACCACCCCGCAGCCGTCCACCGCGGTCTGGATCTCGTGCTTCGGGAGGTCCGTCCAGCGGCTCACTTCCTCGAGACAGCGCTGCTGCACGGGGTGCTCCACGCGGGTGTAGAACTCCGTCGGCCAGCCGTGATGGCGCGCCAGTGCCAGCATGCCGGCGTGCTTGCCGGAGCAGTTCGAGTAGACGGCCGTGAGCCGCACACCCCGGCTCGCGTAGTCCCGCGCCACGCTCTCGGAGAGCGGGGGGTGGGGGCCGCACAACAGGTCCCGCTCGCTGCACTCGATCTTGCGGAGTAGGTCGCGGACGATCGCCACGTGCTGCGGCTCGCTCGAGTGGGATGCGCAGCACAGCGCGAGCTGTTCGGTCGTGATGGCGAACCGCTCGAGGACTCCGTCGGCCGCGAGCGGGAGCGCCTGGAACGGCTTCGCCGCCGAGCGCCAGTAGGTGACGAGATCCGGATCCCCCACCTTGGCGACGAGCTTGCCGGCCGCGTCGACCACGGCGACGTGGACGTCGTGCCAGGCTTCGACCATCCCTCCCCGGAGCTGCTCGACTCTCACAACCGCGCACCTCCCGACAACCCCGGGCTTGCGCCCGGGGTCAGTCATCCTCCCGGGGTTGATCGGCGGCTGTCCCCGTTCCCAACGCTAGCCCAATGCCAACCAGGACGAGGATTGCGCCCACTAGGGCTGTGAGCGGCGGCACCTCATGGATCGCCGGCGCCAGCCACGCGATCACGCTCGCGCCCACCGGCTCGCCCAACGCGGCGACGTTCACGGTCGTCGCGCGGTAGTGTTTGAGCGCGTAGTTCATCCCGGTGTGGCCGACGAGCATCGGCCCCGCGGCCAGCGCGGCGAACACGGCCCAATCGCGGCGGCCGAACCCGGTGAGCGGCGCGTCACGCAGCGCCGCGACGAACCCGAGGGACACCGCAGCGACCGCGTACACCACGGAAGCGTAGTTCCAGACGCCCACCGTGCGGCGCACGCGCCGCCCGATGACGTAGTAACCCGCGCCCGTCAGGGCGCCCGCCAGCGCCAGTGCGTCGCCGCCCGCAGCGCCGAGCGACAGCCGCGCATCCCCCAGCCCGATCAGCGTGGCTCCCGCCACCGCGAGCGCGATGCCCCGGCGCTCGGTGCGCCCGGGATGCTCCCCGAGCCACAGCGCCGCCACGGCCCACGCGAACACCGGCTTGAGCGAGACGAGCACCACCGAGCTCGCCACCGACGTGAACCGGAGCGACGCGATCCACGTCCAGAAGTGCGCGGCCAGGAGCAGCCCCGAGAGCAGCATCAGGGGGAACGCCTCGCGCACCGCACGGGTGCGCTGCCGCTCACGGGTGGCCAGTCCGAACGTCACCGGGAGCACCAGTACGAGCCGCCAGAACGCGATCGCGACCGCCGGCGCGGCCGCGAACCGGACGATCGGGCCGGCGTACGTGGTAGCCAGGACGGCGACGATGAGGACGACGAGCGGCGACATGGGCGGGGACAACTTAATGGAAAGACGTGCGATTGTGTCCCCTGAGTTGCCATCCTTGCCAGTCGGGCTCAGATTCGGCGCCCATGCGCCCCAGGCTGGCTCGTCGCGTCGCCATGGCATGCGTTGGCCCCGCCCTGACGGTCGGGGCCATGGTCCTGACGGGCGGGGCCGTACTCGCCGCACAGGAGGCCTCTCCCTACGTGCCGCTGCAGCACTGGGCGATGCCGTACGTGGAGCATCTGATCGCGGCGGGCGTGATCGCGGATCCGACCCCACTCACCCGGCCGTTCAGGCGCGGCGACCTGGCGCGGGCGCTCCGGGCGGCCGACACCGCGCGGGTCAATGCCGTCACCCGCCGCACCCTGCAGCAGTTGCTCACGGCGCTGGCCGATCGGCGCCCCGCGCCCTCCTACCGGATCGAGGGCGCGGTGGGCGTCGCGGCCGCCTCGTACGCGTTCCGCGACCCGCTCGAGCTGAACCGCGGCGTACCCCCGCGCCTGGCGGTGCGACGCGGATTCGCGAGCGCCGGGCTCGATCTGCACGTGACGTTCGGCCCGGTCGTGCTCGTGAGCCATCCCGTCGTCGACACGCGACTGCAGTTCGATCCCGATTGGTACGGCAAAGCGGACAACGCGACGGCGTTTCCCGAGGCCTACGTCAGCGCCCAGTGGCGCCAGGGTGAGCTGTTCTTCGGCACGCTGGCGCGGAACTGGGGGCCGGGCGGAGTCCAGGGCGTGCTCCTATCGGACGACCCGTACGGTCTCGATCACCTGTATGTGACGTTCGGCACGCCCCGCGTCCGGCTGCAGGTGATCGCGACGCAGCTCGACACGCGCACCGACTCGAACGGGGCCGCCGTCAACCGCTACCTCTCGGCGAGCCGGGTATGGATCCGGCTGCCGCGGCGGTGGACGTTCGCCGTGTGGCAGGCGGGGGTCTGGTCGGGCGTCGGACGCCAATTCGAGCCGTGGTTTCTCAATCCAGCCACGTGGGCCTACATCCGGGCCTCGAATACCAGCACGAACGTGAACAGCTTTCTCGGCGTCGATCTGGAACGGCGCGGCGGGACCACCGCGTTCGGTCAGTTCATGCTGGACGACATCCAGGTCTCGCGGAAGAGCGCGAGCGATCGGAAGCCTACCAGTTACGCCTTCACCGTCGGCGCCAAAGGTCGAGTGCGGAGCACGGCCGTCGCGTGGCAGTTGTTCTACACACAGGTCGCGAACCTCACCTACCGCAACGAGGACGATTTCCAGGTCCCGCTGTACCATCTGCTGGGCACGGGTCGCAACTTCGCGGACTACGATCAGGCGACCCTCAAGCTCAGCGCCCTGGCGGGCCCCGCGCTGCTGCTCGAGCCGGAGCTGACCGTGCTGCGTCAGGGCGCGGGCGACCCCCGGCTGCCGCATCCCCTCGTCCCCGACTATCCGAGCACGGCCACCCTGTTCGAGGGAGTGGTGGAACGGACGGTGCGGCTCGCCGTGGGGGCCCACTGGCAGTGCGGCGCGCTCGAGCTCTCGGGCAACGGTGGCGTGCACCTGATCCGCAACGCCGGCCACGTGACCGGTGCGAGCGACACACGCTGGCTCGGCTCGATCGGCGTCACGTACCGGGTGTCGTACGAGCACGCGCTTCCCTGAGCCCACCCGGTTGCGGGACGGCGGCGGCCACCCCAATTTGCGCGCTCCTCACATGCGCGCCTTACTGCTGCTCGTGCTGTGTGCCGGCCCGCTCGCAGGCCAGCAGGCCTCCGCGTACGTGCCGCTCGATCATTGGGTGATGCCGTACGTCGAGCACCTGATCGCCAGCGGCATCCTGGCCGACCCCGCTCCGCTCACGCGCCCGCTGCGTGAAGCGGACTTGGTGCGCGCGCTGCGCAGCGTCGACACGCTGACCACCAGCGGCGCAGTTACCGAGACGGTGCGCCGGCTGCTCGCCGCGTTCACGACCGAGCAGGGAGAGCAAGGGCCGCATTACCGCCTGGAAGGGAACCTGGGGCTCGCTGCGGCGACGTACGCCAAACGCGACCCGCTGGCCGCCATCGATTCAGCGGGCCCCCGCGCCGCCGGGCCGAAGCACGGCTTCGTGAACGGCGGCATGGCCCTGCACCTCGATTTCGGGCCGGTTGTCGCAGTGACCCACCCGTACTTCGACACGCGGCTCAAGTATGACCCCGACTGGTTCGGTAAGAAGGACCGCAGGATCGCGGGGCGTGCCGCCGAGTCCTACATCAGCGCGCAGTGGCGGTTCGGCGAGGTGTTCTTCGGGAGATTGGACCGCAACTGGGGGCCGAGCGGCGTTCAGGGCCTGCTGCTGTCGGACAACCCGTACGGGCTCGATCACCTCGCGATCACGCTGGGCACGACGCGGCTGCAGTTGCAGGCGATCGCCACGCAACTCGACGACCGCACCGACCCGACCGGTGCCCTGGTGCACCGCTACATGGTGCAGCACCGCCTGTGGCTCCGGCCATCGGACGACTGGTCGTTCGCGCTGTGGGAAGGATCGGTACTCTCGGGCGCCGGCCGCGAGTTTGAGCCGTGGTATCTGAACGTCATGAACGTTGGGT
>WNGP01000480.1_pt1 | contig 30743 bp, 25 predicted proteins | sample 5407671 | NCBI WGS metagenome assembly WNGP01 (sample SAMN13153381, study PRJNA577476) | soil metagenome | isolation source: 40 cm soil or saprolite under Garry oak tree replicate 2 | place: USA:California | collected 2016-06-15 | reverse complement strand
GGGATCAAGTACTAGTCCTTGATATCGCCGCACCCCAGTGATAGTCTTGACGCCCATGCTGAGCTGCGCCGTGGTGGGATCGAATCGAAACCCGAGCCGAAACCTTCGGAGCCCGGCGGCGTAGCAGCGCGACGATCCAACAACCGCGCCCCCGGCACCGAGCGGTTCCGGGGGCGCTTCGTGTAACGTGGCGTCGTGTGACGTGGAACGGTGCGTTGGGGTGTAGCTCAATGGCAGAGCGCCCGGCTGTTAACCGGGAAGTTGGAGGTTCGAGTCCTCCCGCCCCAGCTCGGATCGCTCAAGGCTCCTGAGCTGCTGCGCCCACGCCACGCTCACTCGGTTGACTCGTTCCGTCCGGCAACGGGACAGGGTGCCATGATGTTGCGTGGACGCGTCGCCGCGTGACCGCTGCACCTGAAGGCCATGGGGCCCCGGAGTTGCGGCGTGCATCCCCGCCCTTGCCCACCTCACAGCGAGTCGTGCCGTCGATACTCGGATGAAGACAGACGAAACTGGCATCGTTCTCGGCAGCTCTGAGATGATGGCTCGCGTGCTGGCGCTCGCGCGGCGGTACGCGGCGCTGCCTCGGCCCCTGGTCCTGGTCGGGCCCACCGGCGCCGGCAAAGGCCTGCTCGCGCGCGTCATCCACGCCGAGAGCGGGCGCCGTGGGGCGTTCGTCGCCCTGGCGGGGGGTGAGCTGGCGGAGTCGCTGTACCCCGATGAGCTGCGCGGACACGAAGCCGGCGCGTTCACGGGTGCTTCCCGCCGCTTCCCCGGGGCCTTCGAGCGAGCCCACAACGGCACCCTGTTCGCAGACGAGCTGCCACTGTGGCCGCTCGGCGCCCAGAAGGCGATCCTCCGCATGGTAGACGAGGGTGCCGTGACCCGACTCGGCGCGGAGCGGGAGATGAGCGTGAGTGCCCGCGTGATCTTTGCCGCGAACCGCCACCCGGACGCGCTGGTCGAGGCGGGAACATTGCTGCCGGATCTCCGCTACCGGATGCGCGAGTTCGTGATTGAGGTACCGCCACTCGCCGGGCGCGGCGCCGACATCGCAGAATTGGCTTACGCCTTCCTCGACCGTGCTAGAACGGAATTCGGTCAGACGGGTCCGGTAATGTTCGACCCGCGTGCGTTGGAGCGGCTGTGCACCCACTCGTGGCCAGGGAACGTGCGCGAGCTGTGCGGCGTGGTGGAATGGGCCGTAGTGTGGGCGGGCGTGTCTGCGAGTGATAGCATCGGTTTGGCGCATCTCCCGTCGCGCCTCGCGACCTCTGGCGAGCGCACCGTCCGGCCCAGCGCTGAGACACGGCGCGCCCTCAGCTGCTGGGCATTTGCGCGAGCCGGACGAAACCGGCGTGAGGCTGCCGCGCTGCTCGGCGTCCACCCCAACACCATCGACAAGCATTGCCGGACTGCCTGCGCGTGAACGATCACACGCCACGCGCAGGCAGCCCGCGTTGTCGTGTGACACGCTGCATCGTGCGGCTGGCGAACGGTTTGCGGAGCGCCTGCGAGTAGTTCACGCACGACATAGGCCGTGCGATCGTGTGACAGGTGCTACGCATCGTGTCTGGAGGTGGTTGCGCGGCTCCTCCTATGCTCCTCGCACGATGCTCGTCCCAAAAGTGTGTGATCCAGTGGCTCAATCTCGATTCTGTCGGTGATAACAAAGTCGCTCTGCTAGTGTGACTTCCGCTCGTCGCTCGACGGCCGTCCCGTCCGGCACGCCTGATGCCCTGAGCGTGGGCAAACCGACACGTCGCGACGATGAGCGAAACCCGCCTGGTCCCCAAGCTTCCCATCACCGAGTCCTTCGAGGCGGAATACCTCGAGTACAATCACATCCTGCCGCTCGAGATCTCCGATGCTTGCTTGCGGGTGGCGGTCGCGGGTGAGCCCGCGCCTGAGGTGCTCGAAGATCTAGAGGTGTCGTTCGGGGCACGGCTCGAGCTGCTGCCCGTCTCGGAGCAGGAGCTGGTGGACGCAATCCGTCGCACCTTCGCCGCGTCGGAGTCGGTGATTGAGCTGGTGAAGGACCTCGATGCCGAGCTTAGCTCGGCGCCGGACAGCGCCGGCGATGGGCCGACCGACGCTCGCGATCTCGCGAACCAACCCCCGGTCGTCCGCTTCGTGAATCTGCTGATCCGCGAAGCGTATGATGCCCGCGCGTCCGACATCCACCTGGAATCGACGCGCGATGGGCTGCGCGCACGGTTCCGGCTGGACGGCGTACTCACCGATGTGCCAAATCCCCCGCGCGGTCTTCAGGCGGCCATCGTTTCCCGCATCAAGCTCCTGGCCGAGCTCGACATCGCCGAGCGGCGCGCGCCGCAAGATGGACGCATCCGCGTCCGCCTCGAGGAGCGCGAGCTTGATCTCCGGGTATCCACGGTGCCGACGCTGTACGGGGAGTCAGTGGTTCTCCGTCTCCTGGACCGCGGTGGCCGGCCCGTGGCGTTGGACGAGCTGGGGATGGACGCGGAGACCCTCGCGCGCTTCCAGCGTCTCGCCGAGAAGCCGCACGGAATCCTCCTCGCCACGGGCCCCACGGGGAGCGGCAAGACGACGACCCTGTACGCCGCCCTGGGCCTGCGCCAGCGCATGGCCGAGAAAATCATCACGGTCGAAGATCCTGTGGAATACCATCTCGAGCACGTGACCCAGGTCCCCGTGAACGTGAAGGCCGGGATGACGTTCGGCTCGGCGCTGCGCAGCATCCTGCGCCAGGACCCGGACGTCTTGATGGTGGGAGAGATGCGGGACGCGGAGACGGCGGGGATCGCCGTGCAGGCCGCGATGACCGGGCATCTCGTCTTCTCAACCTTGCACACCAACGACGCTGCGAGCGCGATCACGCGGCTCGTCGACCTCAAGGTCGAGCCCTACCTGATCGCCGCGACGGTCGAAGGGCTGCTCGCGCAGCGGCTCGTGCGCCGCATCTGTGCCGCGTGCCGAGAGCGCTATCGCCCCGACGCGGGCGCCGTGGCCCTCTTGGCAATGCACCCCGTCGGCACGGTCCAGCTCGAGCGAGGTCGCGGGTGTCCGGCGTGCCGGAACACCGGGTACCGCGGCCGCACCGGGATCTTCGAGCTGCTGGCCGTTACCGAGGAGGTGAAGCAAGCGATCCTCAAGCTCACGCCGGTCACGGGCATGCGGGCGCTCGCCCGGGAGCAGGGGATGGTGACACTCCGTGAGGACGGCTGGCGCAAGGTTCAGGCGGGAATCACGACGGTGGAGGAGGTGCTGCGTGTGGCGGAAGCGTGACGGTTTCACGCTCATCGAGCTGCTCGTCGTGATCACCGTGATCGCGATCCTCGCCGGGCTGGTGGCGCCGATGGTGTTCAGCCACGTGAGCGATGCCAAGGCGTCTGCCGCGCGGGCGCAAATCGAGCTGTTCGCGCTCGCGCTCGATGTCTACCGGCTCGACAACGACTATTACCCGAGCGGCGCCCAAGGCCTGCAAGCCCTGCGTGAGCGGCCGTCGGGCGAGCCCGAAGCGCGCAACTGGCGCGGCCCCTACCTGAGGAAGGAGATCCCCTCTGACCCTTGGGGGAGACCGTACATCTACAGGAGTCCGGGGGATGCGAACCCTACGGCCTATGACTTGGCGTCCTACGGGCGGGACGGGCAGCGTGGTGGCAGCGGAGAAGACGCCGACATCACGTCGTGGGGACACACGCCATGAGCCCGTATCGCTACCGGGCCGCGCGCGCGGATGGAGCGATGGTGACGGGCGTGGTCGAGGCCGCGAGCGCCGGCCATGCGAGCGCCACGCTCGGGGAACGCGGGCTCTTCCCCGTCGCCCTCGAGCTAACACCGGTAGAAGAGGAGCGACGGCGGGCCGCGAGCCGACGGGATCTAGCGATCGTGTTCCAGAGCCTCGCCTCGCTTGTCACGGCCGGCGTGCCGCTCGAGCGCGCCGTGGGCGCGAGCGCAGAGGTCGCGCAGGGCTCCCTCAAGGACGCCCTCACGCAGGCGCGGACAGCACTCCGTGAAGGGCACAGCTTCTCGCAGAGCCTCGCGCGGAGCCGTGGCATCGTGCCGCCCCTCGTGGTGGGCCTGATCCGGGCCGGGGAGCGGGGCTGTCAGCTCGCGGGCGCGCTCGACCAGGTAGCCCGTCACCTGGAGCAAGAGGCGGAGCTCGTAGCGCGCGTGCGTCAGGCGCTCGCGTACCCGTTGTTGCTCGCCGTGGCTGGCACCGCCTCGGTGCTCGTGATCGGCACCGTCATCGTGCCGCGCTTTGCTGAGCTCTTGGGCGACCTCGGGCAGGACGTCCCCGTGGCTACCCGACTGCTGCTCACGGGGTCTCAGCTGCTCTCCCACTTCTGGTTTGTGGCGGTCGCGCTTACGGCGGCCCTCATCTGGGGGGCGCATGAATGGTTGAGCCACCCGGCGGGGCGCCAGGCGTGTGATGAGGCGGGCCTCGCGCTGCCGATCGTGGGCAGGGTGCGGCTCGCGCTCGCGACGGCGCGCGTGGCCCGGGCGCTCGGGGGGATGCTGCGCGCGGGGATGCCGCTCTTGCCGGCGCTCGACGGTGCGCGGGAGGCGGCAGGCGACGCCGCCGTGGCGGCCCGCCTCGCCCGGGCGCGCGAGCGCGTCGCCGCGGGCGCGGCGCTCGCCGCGTCGCTCGAGCGTGAAGTGGCGCTGCTTCCCGCCGCGCTCCAGCTCTTCGCGGTAGGGGAAGCGAGCGGGCGCCTGGGCGAGATGGCTCTGCGTGCTGGGGACGTGGCCGCCCAAGACGCGGAGCGCGGGCTCAAGACGCTCGTTACGCTCGTCGAGCCCGCGCTGATTGTGTTGTTCGGGGGGCTCGTTGCCTTCGTGGCGGCCGCCTTGCTGCAGGCGGTCTACAGCTTGCGCCCGGGGGGATACTGAGATGAGGGCGGGGGTGACGCTCGTCGAGCTGCTCGTGGTGCTCGCGATCCTCGGATTGATCTTCGCGATCACCGGACTCTCGCTCGCCACCCTGAGAGCGCCGCGTGAGTTGGCACACGCGCGCGCGCTGAACGAGGCGCGCGTCCGGGCGATCCACTCCGGCAGGCCGATGCGAGTCGCACTGGACTCGTTGACCGCCGCTGCTTCGACCGCCGCTTCTCCGACTGCCCTTTTTCTTCCGGACGGCCGTGCCATCGGGCCGGGTCTCGACCCGCTCACTGGAGTGCCGCTCCATGCGCAGCCGTAACGCGGGCGTCGCACTGCTCGAGGTGATGGTGGCGCTGGCCATCCTTGCGGCGTCAGGTGTCGCGCTCGCGGCGGTGGCGAGTGCTGGGCTTCGGTCCGAGGCGGTCGCGCGCGTCCGGGAGCGAACCCTTGCCACCGAAGATCGGGTGCTCGCCGCGCTGACGTTGCTGTCGCGTCAGGATCTCGATCGTCGCCTGGGGCGGCATCCCCTGGGGGCCTTCGTCGTGGACGTCGAGCGTCCTGAGCGGACGCTGTACCGCCTCGCGCTCGCGGACACGATCGCGCCCGAGGTTGAGGCGTTGGTGACCGTTGTTTACCGAAGGGACGGTCGAAGTGCTCCGTGATATCCGTGGGCTGAAGCCCCGGCTCGGCGCAGGCGCGTCCTTAAGGACGCACTTAAAGGCCGAGCCCGCCCTTCAGGGCAGGGACAAACGGGGACGACTCACTCGAAGGTGTACTGGCTTCACCCTGATCGAGGTCATCGTCGCCCTCACCATCGGGGCGTTCGTCGTCCTCCTCGCCGAGCGGCTGTTCGCAACGGTGGGCGACGCGGGACGTCAACTCGCTGAGGCGCGCCACGCCCTCGACCGCGAGGCCAACGCCCGGCGATGGTTGACGGTGGCGTTCTTGTCGCTCGAGGCGGGACCGGAGGCCGGGGGGTTCGAGGGACACCCCAACCGCGTGGCGTTCTCAAGCTGGCAGCTCGCGCCGGGGGGCTGGAGCGTCCGCGAGCGCGTGACCCTCGGCGTCGTGGGAAGCCACCTGGTCGCGGCCGTCGGGAGCGGCTCGGTGACGCTTGCGGATTCGGTGCGCGACCTCGGGTTCGACTATCTGCTGGAGCCAGGCGTTGAGGCTCGGTGGGCGCGGGAATGGATCTCAAGCGTCAGCGCACCGCTCGCCGTCCGCGTGCGGATGTCGCGTGGGGCAACGGCCGATACGCTGCTGTTCCTCATCAAGGAGCGCGGGTGACGCCCGGGCGCCAGCGCGGGTTCGCACTCCTCGCGGTGCTGTGGACCGTCACCGCCCTGACCGTGCTCGCGGGGGTTTCTGTGACCGTCGCGCGACTGGGCAGCGAGACGACCCGGAACCGCCTCCTCCTCGCGCGGGCGGGCTGGGCCCGAGAGGCGTGCGCGGAGATCCTCCTCGCCCGCTACGCCCAAGACCTGTCCGTTCGCGTGCTCGATACGACCGATCTCGGACGCGGCACCTGGTGCCGGGCGGGCCTCGAGGATGAAGGGGGCAAGCTCAACGTCAACCTGGCGACCCCGGACGCGCTGCGTGCCGTCCTTCGCGCCCAAGTGCGCGATTCGCTCGCGGCGGATTCGGTCGTGGAGCGCATCGTGCAGCGTCGTCGCCAGGTCCCGCTGGTGGACCTCCGCGAGCTGGCCCTCCTCCCCGGACTCGATTCCTCGCTGGTCGCGGACCTCGTGGCGGTGCTCACGGCGCGGGGACCGGGCACGATCGATGTGAACGCCGCGTCATCGCCGGTGCTCGCGACGCTCCCCGGGATGACGGATGAAGCCGTGGCGGTGATCACCGAGCGACGGTCCAGCGGTCGTCCCGTGACGACGCCCGACGAGCTCGCGCAACTCGTGTCTCCCAACGCCCGGGCGGCGTTGTACGGTGCGTACCCCGACTTCGCACGCGCCGCCACGTTTTCGCCGCGTGCGTTCGTCGGTGTGGTGGAGGGTGGGATCCGCCGCTCGCCGCTCACGGCGCGCCTGACGATGACGCTCGTCCCCACGACGGGACGTCTCGCCGTGATTCGCCGAGAAACCGAATGACGCCGCTCGGCAGGGCCCCGCGTCTGCTGCTCCGTGTGGGGCGGGCAACGCTGCATGCGGAGGTGCGCCAGCGTGGCGCCGTGATGTGGGCCGCAGACGCGGCCTACCGCGAGGCCGGGGAGTTGCCCGACCTGATTGGGCGGCTCGCCGGGGAGTGCGACGTCCGCTGCCGCGGTGTCCGCTTGGCGCTGGAGCATCCCCCCGTGCAGCTCCGCACCCTCACCGCTCTGCCCCCCGTCCGGCCCGGCGAGCTGGGCGCCCTCGTCGCGCATCACGCGGGCCGATTCTTCCGCAAGAACGGCAGGCCCCTCGTCACGGACGCGGTGTGGCTCACGCAGGGCGGCGCGCGTGTGGCGCGGGCGGCGGCGGTCGAGGAGGCCCTGGTCGAGGCCATCGCGACCGGCGCGCGGGCGGCGGGCCTCGCCCTCGACACCGTCGCCGTCGCGGACACCGACGTTTCCCTCACCCTCCTGCCCGGCGGGGAGCGGGCGAGCCGCGCGCGGGCCGAGCGCCGCCGTGCGCACGTGCTGGGCGCGGTGTGCGCGGGTGTGTGGGCCTTCGTCGGGGCCCTGTTCGTGGGCCGCATCGCGTGGGAGCGCCGGGCGGTCGAGCGCGAGCTGGTACGGCTCCAGGCGCCGCTCGCCGCCATCCTCGGTGCGCGACGGGAGCTGCACGACGTCGAGGCGGCGGTTTCGGCGGTCGCGCGCGCCGACCAGGGGCGCGGTCGCGCCCTGTCTCTCCTCACGAGCGTGACGGCGGCGTTGCCCGATTCGGCGGTGCTGACGTCCGTGTCGTGGCAAGGAGAGGGATCCCTCGTGCTCTCGGGCGCCGCGCGCCAGGGGGCGCAGGTGCTCGCCCGCCTCGAACGCGTCGCCGGGGTTGGGACTCCCGCGTTCGAGGGCCCGGTCGTGCGGGAGGTCGTGGCGGGGCGCGAGTGGGAGCGGTTCACCATCGTGTTCAAGAGGGACGAGGAACGGGGGAGGAGGGACGGGGGGTGACGGAGCGCGATCGGCGTGCGTTGCTGCTGGGCGGCGCCAGCGTGCTCGGCGCAGTGCTCCTGCTACGGGTCGTGCCCAGCGCCCTGCGTTGGGTCCTCGCAAGCGAGCGGGCGCTGGCCCAACGGATCCAGATGCTCGAGCACGAGCGTGCGGACCTGGCGCAGGCAGGCGCTCTCGGTGACTCGGCGGCGCAACTCACACGGGCGCTCGCCGGGCTCGCGCCCAAGCTCCTGGTCGGGGATACGCGAGCCGAGGCGGGGGCCGATTTCGCGAGCCGGCTGAGCCTCGTCGCCGCCCGTCACCAGGTGAAGATCGAGCGCGTGGATCAGCTCGCGGATTCCGCCGCCGCCGGACGGCTGCGTCGCACCGGGGTGCGCATCGCCCTCGAGTCCGATGTCCGGGGTATCGCCGGACTGCTGCAGGCGCTCTCGAGCGGCGATGCGGCGCTGTCGGTCGAGGCGCTCCGCCTGGTCGCGCCGGACCCGGGTGGTGCCGCTGCGGGGCCTGAGACGCTGAAAGCGGAGCTGAGCGTGACGGGATGGTATCTCGCAAGGCGGGCCGCGACGCCATGAGTCTGGCGACGCGGAGTGTCGCATTCGCCGGGCTCGCCCTGGCGGGCGCGGCGGTTGGCGTCTGGGTGGCGCTCGTCCCGGCGGCCGATGCCCGTCTGCCAGGGGCCCCGGCCGCCGCGCGTTCAGACCGGCCCACCGTCGCAGCGCCTCGCGCGGATTCGGTCGCGGCGGGACTCGTGGCGCGGGACCCGTTCCGGATCGCCCGCCGGCCTGCGTCGATGGCCTACGATCTGGCGCACGCGGCCCTGCCGCCGGGTCCCGTGCCACCCAAACCGGCGCTCGTCCTCACCGGGATTGTATGGGATCCGCAAGGCAATGCTTCTGCGGTGCTCGACGGCCTACCCGGGGCCGGAGGTCCGCGTGTCGTGCGGCCAGGGGACTCGATCGGGGCCCTCCGGGTGCGCCGCATTGAGCGCGAGCGCGTCGTCGTGGCGGGCCTCGACACCATCTGGACTCTGACGGTCAGAGAGCCATGGCATTAAGGCAGTCAGGAGCTCTGGCGGCCACCTTGGTCTGCGCGGCGACGGTCCTTTCCGCGCAAGACACGAGCGCCGTCCGCCAACGGCATGACAGCCTCACCGTCCGGTTCGTCGCCACGGATATTCGGGCGGTGATCCAGGCTCTCGGCCGCTATCTGTCGAAGCCCGTGCTCGTTGGCAACATCTCCGCCGCGCCCGTGACCCTGGAGACACCCGCGCCCGTGGCGAGGTCGGGCGTGCAGGCGCTCCTCAAAGGCCTGGTCGAGTCTCAGAACCTCCAATTCACCGAGGACTCGGGCTTCTTCCGTATCGCTCCCGCTTCACCGGAGCGCCCGACCGCCCGACCGCCCGACCGCCAGGGGCAGGGAGGTGGGGAGGCGGTCCAACTCTTCGTCATCCGTCTCAAGCACGCCCGCGCCGCGGACGTGGCGGCGACGGTCAACCTGCTGTTCGGTGGCTCGGGGGAATTCGCGGGCAGTCGAGGCCTCTCAGGGGGCACGCTTTCGGAGGAGCTGCGGCGCAACGTCGTCCCAGTCCAACCTCCTGCGGACGCCCCGACGCCTCTTGCGCCCACGGGGGGCGCCGCGCCTCACCCGGCCACGTTGTCGGGACCCGTCACGATCGTCCCGGACCAGCTCACCAACTCGTTGCTCGTACGCGCCTCACCCCAAGACTTCGCCGTCTTGCGGCAGGCGGTGGAGGAAGTGGACATCCGTCCCCTCCAGGTGTTGATCGAGGTGCTAATCGTGGAGGTCCAACACAACCGTAGCTTCTCGCTCGGCACCGACTTCATCGTCCCGCCCCAACCGGTCGGGGCACGCGGGACCGCCGGCGGTCAACTCACGAGCGGGGGTCTCGGGGACCTCGTCGTCCAGCTCATGAACCTCGGGCACGCCCAGGTGGACGCCACGCTCCGCGCGGCGGCAAGCCGCGGGGACGTGCACGTCGTGTCCCGGCCCGTGCTCCTCGCGTCGAACAATACGGAAGCGCAGTTCCTCGTGGGCTCCCAGCAGCCGTTCGTGCAGGTGAGCCGGTCACAGCCGACCCAGTCGCCGTCGTTCGACGAGGTCGTCCAGTACCGCGACGTGGGCACGAAGCTCACGGTGCGGCCCACGATCAATGAGGACGGCTACGTCTCGCTCGTGATCCGTCAAGAGGTGAGTCAGGCGACGGCGGTCACCCAGTTCAACGCGCCGGTGATCTCCACGCGGGAGGCCGACACCCAGGTACTCGTGAAGGACGGGCAGACGATCGTGCTCGGGGGCTTGCGGGATCACCAGAAGACGGCGAACCAGGGAGGCATCCCGATCCTGTCGAGCCTCCCCATTATCGGGGGTTTGTTTGGGAGCGCCAGCCGCTCGAGCACGGAGACCGAGCTGTACTTGTTTCTCACGCCACGCATCCTGAAGACCGATGCGGATGCGGACAGCGTCACCGCGCCGCGGTTGCCCAAGGTGGGCGCGCAATGACCAGCTCCGGTTCACTCCCAGTTGTCGGACGCTCGCGAACCATCGTCCGCGCGGTCGAACTCGTGCAGCGATTCGCACCGACCCCGTTGCCGATGTTGCTGGTGGGCGCGACCGGTACCGGAAAAGAGCTCTTCGCGCAGCATATTCACGAGATGAGCCGATGCACCGGACGCCTTGTGGCCGTCAACTGCGGCGCGCTTCCCCGTGACATGATCGAAAGCCTCCTGTTCGGGCATTGCAGGGGTGCCTTTACCGGAGCGGTAGAGGCGACCAGTGGACTCATCGAGGCGGCCGATCGAGGCACGTTGTTCTTGGACGAGCTGTGTAGTCTGCCCGTTGAGGCTCAGGTCAAGCTACTGCGCGTGATCGAATCGAAAGAGGTGGCTCGGCTCGGGGAGACCCGCACGCGCCCAGTGGCGTTTCGCGTCGTCGCATCTGCCGAGGAAAACCTGCGAGAACGCGTCGATATGAAGAGTTTCCGGCTCGACTTATACGAGCGCGTTGCAGGAGTCGTCCTGACACTCTCACCGCTCAGGGACCGTCCCGAAGACATCGTGCCCCTGGCCGAACACTTCGCGAACTTGCAAGGGCGTTGTCTTGAGCGAGCAGCGATCGCGGTACTGCTCAACTACTCGTGGCCCGGGAATGTGCGCGAGCTCCGTGTGGCGATCGAGCGCGCGGGATTCCTTTCCGAGAACGGTACGCTGGGTGGGCGTGCGGTCGCGGAAGCGATCGCCCTCGGCGGCCCCGGGTGTCGGGACGGCTTGCGTCCTGCAAGAGACGAGCGGACTCCCGGAGGAGAGACGGAGGTCGAGAAAGTGATCGCTGTCTGTCGCAACCAGGGATGGGACGCTCGTCAGGCCGCCGCCGCGCTGGGCGTGAGCTCTGCCACCCTCTACCGCAAGCTGCGGGCGCTCGGCCTATCGCTTCGCGTGTTTCGGTCGGCCGCTAAGACCCGTGAGGATTCTCAACGGATTCTCACCCTCCGGTGAGAATTCTCTCTAGATCGCCGTCGCCTCTTCGCTGCAAGGTTCTATGGCATGTCGCGTTAGCAATTACACCAGCCGAGGCACGTCGCGTGCATTAGTGAGAGCCGACCTCCTCGCTTGGAGCCCCCGTGCTTGCTCGTCGCCTGGTGTCCGCCGCTGCAACCCCATTCGTCGTCAGCGTCATTGCACTCGTCCTCTTCCTTGCGCCGTCAGGGCTCGCGCAGCAAGGGCCCCCGCCCCCGTGCAACCCTTGTTACATAGTCTCTGTCACGCCGGATGGAGCGACTGTTACCAACCCCCCCAACACCAACTCCAATGTCGTCTCTTTCGAGGTTTACAACAGCGGACAGTTTGACGACGACTACACCTTCACCTGCACAAGCACTGGCGGGGTGACCTGTGTGTCCGTCGATCCCAGCTCGGAGACCCTCTTTGGGGGTGACTGGGATTACGTGGAGGTCACATACAACGTCGGGAGCACAAACGGACGTGTTTACCTCACCGCCACGGGGCACGCTACCGACCAAGGCTACTACAGCGTGAGCCTTCCGCCACCCGGGGACCCCGGGAAGCCAGGAGTGGCGTTCGTCCGGAACAGCCCTGACAACCTTGATCGGGGCCACTGCTTGACCGTCGGTGCGGGGGACGGCGCCGGGCTGTCGTGTGGAGATCTGTTCGTCGTGCAGCCGATGCCCACCTACCGTACCGTGGGACGGGACCGGTCCTTGGCGCTCTACTACAACTCAGCGGCAGCGACGGGGTTGTACCTCGCGGCGGCCAACATCAACGAACCGAGTGGAGTGGGCACACCCAACGACGTCAAGGTGGTCCTCACCGTCGGAAACTCGACGGACAGCGCCGACTATTCCCCGCCCACCGGCACCACACCCTTGCAGATCGTCCTCGGGCGGGGGCTCGAGCCGCAGCCTACCGGCGTGTACCCGATGACCCTCCTCGTTCGGAACGTGTATGGCGCGAGCGTCTACGACACGACGATCACCAGCACAGCATTGATCGTCAATCGCAGTACGAGTGAATACGGCCGGGGTTGGTCGCTCCTCGGCGTGGAGCAGATTCTCCTCGATCCATCCGACTCGACGCGGCGCATCTGGCTCGCAGGCGATGGTTCGGTCCGACTTTACCACATGCTTACCCCCGGCAGCGATGTTTTCCAGGCTGCCGCGGGCGACCGACCGGACAGCCTAGTGCGGTTCGACACCCTGGGGGTGAAATGGTATCGCCGGGACCTCGAGCACAGCGCCGCGGTGCTGTTTGATCCCCAGGGCCTGCATCGCGTAACCCGGAACCGCGTGGGGGCATTGACGACGTTGTTGTGGGGTACGGTGGCAGGCCAGCCCCGCTTGCAGTCTATCACCACTCCACCAAACGACCACATCAACAACGTGCTCTACTGGAACAGCACCACCGCTCGGCTCGATTCGATCGTGGACGCAGAGGCACGTAAGTTACGAGCGTGGATGGCTGTGGATACCCTCGTGCAGGTCAGCCAAATTAGCCCGTTCCCGAACGATGATGCTGACACGACAAAGTTCGAGTACGTGAGCGGGCAGATGACCCGCCGCCTCCGGGAATCGTCCGTGGTTTCCGGCGGGTTTGTTGGCACGCGCTATGAGTATGCCCACGGTGCCCGAGTGACGCTTGTGAAGATCCCAAGTGGGCCCACCGGAGCCGATACTGCTCGGATCACCCTTTCGCCCTGGGACGAGAAGGGTTTGGCAACCGCGTACGCTGTTCAGCAGGGCGTGACTACGACTGCGGACACCGGGCTCGCCACCCGTGTCGACGGGCCCCTGAGCGGAACGGACGATGCCACGGACTTCTGGGTCGACCGCTTCGGCGCGCCGATCAAGATTCTTCAACTGGGCCTGAGCGCGAGGACCCTCCTTTGGCACGACAGCACCGCGACGTTGCCGGGGCTTGTGACAAAGGTCCAGTACGCGAACGATCGAATTGCTCGTATGAGCTGGAACGCGCGGGGGAACCTGGTCGAGACTCGCGACAGCACGTACCCCGTGGATGGAAGACCGACGAAGGTCGTCGGGTACACGTACGCCGATCCCAGTACACCCGATTCACCGACCCGCGTATCTGATGCGTTGGGGCGTCACACGGACTACACCTACACCACCTTGGGTCTCACCGATTCGGTCATCGATGCGCGGGGGCTGATCACCAAGTTCTTCTACCGCGGTTCCGGCCCACTTGTCGGCGTTGTGGACAGCATTGCCGATCGTCGGGTGCTCACGTGGTGGCAGTCCGATTTGAGCGAGCACGTCCAGGATGAAGTGAATCGGTTTGGTTACGACGCGTTGGGCAACGTTAGCTCCTGGACGTCTGCCGTTGGTGTGACGAGCGCCTATCAACGGACCTGGGCCGGCCTGGTAACCGACGCGTGGGATCCGCTGGGCTACCACCGGCTTTGGATCTACGACGGCTTCAACCGCGTGATCGGCTTCCGACAGAACGTCACGAAGGAAACCCCCCCGACCGGAGACCCGTTGGCCCGCTGCGACGCTACTCAAGTGGTTTGCGGCGACTCCACGCTCCCGTTCGCGCCTGCGGATTCGTTCCGGACTTGGTTGACAAGTAACTACTCCTACAACGACGACGGGATGAGCCAAGCGGTGGACCCTCGAGGCGTCACGAGGCGGTTCGGCTACGACGCCCGCGGCCACCAATCGAAGGAATGGGATTCCTACGATGCAGGCTCGAGCACGCGCCGGATCCTCTATTACAACGTGAATGATCAATTGGATTCCACGGTCTCCCGCACGGGCATCGTGGTGCGGTACCGGTATGACACGGAGGGCCGCCGCGTGGCGATACTGCTGCCGGCGGTGACGACCCCCTATGCGGGGTCCCCGAGCGGGACGGTCGCGAGCGACAGTGTGAGTTACAGTTACGACATCATGGGCAACCTCCTCACGGGCAGCAACGCGTGGGGCAGCATCAGGCGGACGTACTATGCTGACGGCGCGGTCCAGACCCAAGTGACGAATCTCGGGGCGAAAGACTCTGTGTTCTACCAGTATGACGTCACGGGCGCACGCACGAAGTTGATTCGGACGCACATGACAGGCCGCGGCACGTTCACGGACAGCGTGGCGTACCTTTACAATGCGGGGACGGCGGACCTCGACTCGATGCTCGTGTGGTGGTCGGGCGTCGGGACCCGCAAGCTAAGCTTCGTCTGGGACCAGCTGGGGCGCCGGCGCCAGATCACGTACCCCACGAACAACATGACCGTCGCCTTCCGTTACGACGCGACCGGCCTCGTGCGGCGGGTGACATCGCAAAATCAGAACCCCAACAACGGGAACGACCGGTTCGACGTCGATCTGCGCCACGATCAGGTCGATCCAACAGGGCGCATTCTCCACCAACAGATCCTCTGCACCGATTGGGTCCGTGGGAGCGCGGACTCGTTCGGGGGCGCTTGCGAGAACAGTGCGCAGCTCGACGTCACCAACCGCTATAACCGCTTCGGCATGCTCGTGTATCAGAACAGCGTGCCGCTGGGCTTGATAGGAGAACAGGACTCGATGCAGTACGACCGCTCTGGGAACCTCACGCACAAGTGGGATTCTGGGGGGACCGCCGTCTTCGACTATTACCTCGACACGCGGCCGGGGATCGCATGGAATAACGTGCTCTACCACGTGTACCGAAATGGATACCTCTGGAACACGATCAGCTATGATGGGGAGCTGGCCCGGCAAATAGAGGCGTCGGCGACGTATTGGTATGACGCGCTCCATCGCACGAGTGGTGCCAACAAGGTGGGTGGTCTGCATAACGGGGGCCCGAACAACTGCAAGTACGATCCCGACGGGCAGTTGGCGCTGCCCTGTGGCGCTGGGGGGGGGTGGTTGGCGTTTGACGGTCACTCAGTGGGTGCTGGGGGGGACTGGGTGTTCGCCCAGGGGCCGGGTCTCGACGATCCGCTGATCGGGCTGTACCGGCCGACGAGCGGGGCGGTAACGGAGTATGCGTGGGTGACGGACGGGACCGGACGCCAGTTGGCTGCCGCGACAGCGGACGGCTCGTTCCCCAGCGACCAAGTCAGTGCGTATCAAGGCACCGGGGGAGTCAACGGGGGTGGGACCGACAATTCCTACGGCTTCGGGGCGGATCGCTTCGCGTCGGTCGACGTGCCAGGGGTGTCGTTCTTCCGGAACCGGCTGTACGATCAAGCGACCGGCCGCTGGACGCAGGAGGATCCCGTCGGCGTTGGTGGCGGGCTCAACCTGTACGCGTATGCGGGCAACAATCCCGTTGCTTACACGGATCCATTTGGTCTCCTAGAGAATTGTTGTGAGATCGAGTTGCCCAATCTCGTAAAACAGATCGCTGGGGCAAGCAGCCAACTCCGTGGGGCCTACCTCCGGGATGTCACGTTGCCGGCTGTCATGACCAGTTCTGCGACACAACTCGCCATGGGAATGGAGGGTGGGACTGCTCGGGTCGGGGGCCTCAGGAACGTTGCAGGTGGCAGTGCCACTGTCCGCGAGGCTCTGGATGGCGCCCTGCAGTGGCTTGGGGACGCGTATCGGGAGATTAGGTCAGGAGTATTCCGCTCGGCGGATGAGGCCCGGCAGTTTAGAATGACCACGAGCGATCTCAAGGATCCGCGACAGGGGCCGCATGTACATTTCGAGTCTGTCGGACCCGACGGCAAGGTCGTCGAGAACTCACACGTGAAGATCGTAGACCCGTGAATGACGAGCGTTTCTTCTCCGTAGTTGACGAAGCCCCACCACCCCAGAAGACGGCGCACTTCGTTGGTGCGCCTTCCGAGGTCAGCGGGACCACAGGGGAACGGGAACTGCTACGTCGCGCTCGGATCGTCGTCCTGGAACGACGCCCCGACGGCGTGTTTCTGTACCGATATGCGTCCGATGGTACGTTCGCCGGGGATACTTGGCACATGACGTTCAACGAGGCGAAAGAGCAAGCCGTGTTCGAGTACGGCGACGCCGTCGGGAAGTGGCGGCCCATCCCGCCAGACGCCGGCGATGCCGCTGCCTATGCCCTGTCACAGGTCGACGCACCATAAGAGCTACAGCTCGGCGCGATCAGGTGTCACGTCGACGGCCGTGGCCCCGCCACGCCGCAAATGGGTGTTCGGATCCGCGCCGGTCCAAACCTCTTCCTCCCGCCGACGCGATCGGGTGTAGCCTCGGCGGCCGTGACGGGGCCCGGATGCGATCGGGTGTTTGATCGGCGGCCGTCAGTATGACGCCGCAGCTGGCTGGACGGATCCGCCCCGGCCCCGCGACGCAACCTGCCGCGTGGCCCGGGCCGCGTCCAGCCTTCCCCCAACGTCGGTTGTCAAAGAGCGCCTGCCAGCCGGCGCGCGCCGCGTAGCTCGATCCTTGCCTGTATTGGGAGGCGTGGCGCTCCCAGACAGCGCGACCCTCGACACCCCATTATCGGAGACTGGAGCGGACGCTGGGCCGAGCGAGCCGTGTCGTGTCGGAGGCCAGCCGTCGCGGCTGCCTCAAGTGCGGTGGGCTCCCGGGTCCCGGCCTGCCGGACGTGCGACCTGTTAGCCTATCCTCACCCTCCGCCGGCGCGGCGGCGGCTCGAGCGTGAAGCGCCGTCGATCGCGGGCGATGCTGTACAGGAGCCGCAACCCCGAGCGCATCACCGCCACGACCGCCTTCAGCTTCTGGCCGCCATTACGGGCGCACAGCGCTTCGTACTCCGCCCGGAACAGCCCGCGCTTGTTGATACTCCGCACGGCGAACATATAGGCCGCCGCCCGCAAGAGGGGCCGCCCCCGCTTCGAGATGCGCTTCGAGCCCCGAACGATCCCTCTCGAGCGTTCCACGAGAGAGAGTCCTGCGACTTTCAGGATCTGCTCGTCGGCTTCGTACGCTTGCGGGTCGCCGATCGAGCCGAGGAACACGGCCGCGGTGAGCGGAGCCACTTTGGGCACGGTGAGGAGATAGGGCGCCTCGGGCAGATCCCTTCAGCGCCTCGACCATCTCGTCCTCCAGTACACGCATCTGGCACTCGAACAGCGCCAGGCGGTCCAGGGTGAGAAGGATCTCGTGGCGCAGCCGTACCTGAGCGCCGGGCAGGCCGAGCGTGGACCGAGCCGCTCCGGCGAGCCGGTCGTAGGTGTCGGTGCCGAGCTGGCCGCGACTGGTCGTCTTGAGCAACCGGAGCACCCGCGCTCTTGGCGCGGTCAGTAAGTCCAGCGGCGCCGGGTAGGCCCGCAGCAGCACGAGCGGTGTCTTCTTCGTGAAATAGGGGAAGATCTCCTCGAACTCCGGAAAGACGACCTGGAGCAGGGTGCGTAGCTGCGTCAGAGCACCCCGGCGCAGCCAGGCGAGCCGCTCGCGGGCCGTCACCAGGTAGCGCAGGTCGGCGTAGGCCGGCTCAAGGAACGGAAACGTGGCGAAGTGGCCCTGCGCCAGGAGGTCGGTGATCGTCCCGGCGTCCTTCGCGTCGGTCTTCAAGGGCTGATTGTGCGCGACGTCTTTCCAGCGCTTGGTGTGGGCGGGAAGAATGCTGACGATCGGGAAGCCGAGGGCCGCCAGGTAATGGGCGAAGGTGAACCCGTAATTGCCGGCGAACTCGATGCCGACGAGGACGTCGGCTGGGGCCGGGTCGCCGGCTTGGCCGGAGACGAACCGCGCGGCGTCGTCAAAGCCCGCGCGCGTGGTCTTGAACGAGAACGGCTTAGAGTCGGCTTGCCCTTTCGGGCGGACGACGAGTGTGTGGGAGAATTTACCGGCATCGACGCCGACGCAGGCCGCGGCGCGCTGGGCGCGCTCGCGCTTCGGGAAGGAGATCATGGCTGCCCCCTCGGGCTGAAGGAACCCCGAGGCTGTGCCACGGGCGGGCGGTGAGCCAATGGCGCGTTACATTCGACCCTGACGTGGGAATAGGGGTGTAGCCTACACCGATCCGTTCGGGTTGTGTCCGTTGCTAGTGTTTTGTGGCGTTGAGTACAGGAACGGTGTAACGCCACCTTCCTCCTTCCGCGTGAATACGTTCCTTCACGTGCTGGCGTTAGTGGGAGCAACGTAACGTAATCGTTGAAAGTGGCACGCGGTCCGAGGGACACAACGAGCAAGTCGGGGGAACACCGGGTAGTTGCCACCTCAGCGGTTGTGCCGCCGACATCCACCTGGAAGGTGAGAGCAACTCCGAGACGGCTCAGGCTGTGTATGGACACCCCACGATCCGCTCAGTCCTGGGGATTCGCGAGATTTACGAGGCGGACCCTGCCAACCAGCACACGGGCACACACGTGGACACGCGCACCAGTATTGGCGATCGCTACGAGCCCCCGCAGCAGAAGCAAGACGACCCGAAGAAGATCCACTACGTACCCTTGAAGCCTGAGGATATGGAATGAGCACACCTGCGGGCAGATCATGGCTGACGCTTGTCCTCGCCGGGCTGCTCATGGCCGCGTGTCGCGCGGACCGGCGAGGGCCCTCAGCGACTGCAGCAATGGGCTCGTCAGCATCCCGCCAAGACAGCCAGCAGCACTTGCCGCCTTGCAAGATCGACCTGACCGCGGTCGCGGATGGCCGTGTGGGCGCTCTTCGTGTCGGCATGACGTCAGACGAGCTGCGAGCGACTTGCGCTGGGGCAACGCCCCAAGCCGGCACAGATGACGAAGGTGCTCCGGTCACGCTGTACGCCGTCCCCGTCAGCGACCGGGATACGGTGTTCGTAGACTTCGAAACGGCGCACGATCACGCTGTCGTGCGATCGTTTTCGATTGGCTTCACCGGCCCCCGTACTGTCGATGGGATTGCTGTCGGATCGACATGCGGGGACATCAAACGCAAGTACCGGCGCCTCGGTGCGGATGACAACGAGGGGAGGGTCTATGTGTGGCCCGAGCCGGACCGCGGGATCAGTTTTGCGCTCAGCATCGGGCGCGACGCACTGAAGCCGGGGTGGCGCGAGGCGCCGAGCGTGATCCCGGATAGTGCGCACGTCATCCGGCTGTTGATTCGCGCGCCTTGGGGGAAGCCGTGACACGGGGCGGGCCCGGCCGAATCTAAACGGGGGGATGGGCATCAGTCGCGCCACGTTGTAGGGGAGGCGGCTCGACGTCGGGGTGCCCCTCCGCGTGGTGCGAATGGGATCTCCGGACTCGTGAGAATTCTCAGAGGATTCTCACCCCCCGGTGAGAATCCTCTCTGTATCGCCGTCGCCGCTTCGCTGCAAAGTTCTAGGGCATGTCGCGTTAGCAATTACGCCAGCCGAGGCACGTCGAGTGCATTAGAGCGACCCGACCCCCTCGGTTGGAGCTCCCGTGCTCGCTCGTCGCCTCGTGTCTGCCGCTGCAACCCCATTCCTCGTCAGTGTCTTGACCCTCGTCCTCTTTCTTGCGCCCTCCATGTTCGCACAGCAAGGGCCCCCGCCCCCGTGCAACCCTTGTTATCGCGTCTCCGTCACGCCGAAGGGAACGACGGTTACCAATTCCCCCAATACGAACTCCAATGTCGTCAATTTTGATGTCTACAACAGCGGACAGTTGGATGACTACTTCACCTTCACATGCACAAGCAGTGGCGGGGTGACCTGCGTGTCCGCTGTTCCCACCTCGGACTCCATCTATGGAGGGTACGACGAGCAGGTGCAGGTCACGTACAACGTCGGGAGCACAACTGGAACCGTGGGACTCACGGCCACGGGGCACGCGACCGATCAGGGGTCGTACAATGTGGGCCTTCCCCCTACCGTCACCCTGGTAGCACCGGTGGCCTCAGGGACCCGAGCCGTCGTGCGGAATCGTCAGCCCATTATTCGCGCGACGTTCCTCTCGAACGGGTCGCCCCTCGATACCACCCTGACCACCTTGACATGGCGCGGGGAGAACATCACAACGCTCGCCCGCGCGAACCGCGGCCTCATCGAATGGGACGTGGATTCGACGCGCTGGCTCAACGTGGGGGACTCGGCTCAGGCTCAAGCCACGGTGTGCTCGCAGACGGGGTTCTGTGCTACAGCCAGCGCGTGGGTCGTGCTCCCGAACGATCACCAGCCGGTTCTCGGGTTCAGCGGGGTGCCTCTCGAAGCGCTCGGGCGGCAGTTCCAGGCGCCTTTTGGTCCTGGGCTCTCAGTGAGCGGCTCTGAAGTCGAGACGGGATTCGGCACCGCGCCATACTTCTCCATGGGGGCGGCGCGAAGCGCCGGGTTGGTTTACTCCACCCGGCAGTCCTATCCGCGAGCGCTCGTGCCGGTGGACGTAGAGCTGCCCTGGCCTGCAGGCACGCCCTCCAAGCTCCACGTCACGCTGTTCGACGGGGCCGTGCGGCTCGATTCCTTGGTCGTCACGTCTCCCGCCTGCGCCACGGGGGCACTGCACCGCTGCCGTGCGGTCTTGCAGGGGGACTTTGCGAGCTCCTCGTTCAGCACGCCGACTCGGAAGTGGCTGACCGTGCAGGTGCAGGTAGACTCGGCCACCACGACCCAAATGAGTGCGGACTCGGCCGAGGTCGTGCTGGTCGATCGGCGCGCGACGATGTATGGCGCGGGGTGGTGGCCCGCGGGCGTGGTGCAACTGGTGCAGGCGGGCGCTGACCGCGTGCTGGTGGGTTCCGACGGCACAGCAGAAATTTACCGCGGGAATGGCGACAGCCTGTACGTCGCGCCACCCGGGGACTTCACCGTCCTCACGAAGACGGGCTCGGGGTGGGCCCTGAACCCCCGGGGCAGCGCGGCGCAACTCGTCTTCGACACCTACGGCCGGGCGATCAAGGGAACCGGCCAGAATGGCGAGCGGGACTCCGTTGCGTATTACGGGATTAGCGATCAGGTGACAGCGTTCGTCGACCCCGTCGGGAAGCAAATCACGCTGGGATATGATGGCAACGGGAAGTTCTCCAGCATGACCGATCCGGGTGCGCGACAGACAAAAGCCTCGATCGACGCGAGTACGAATCAGCTCCTGTACGACTCGACTAGCTCTCCCACCGCACGACCGTACACGACGCGCTACGTCTACCAAGCCTATCCCGGCACGAACACCGTCGCCTTGACCCGGCGGATCGGCGTGATCGGCGATACCACCACGATCTCGTATGACTCCACGTTCGTGCGGCGGCCGAGCCAGGTCACGCTCCCCCAAGTGCAGGACGAGAACGGGAACGCGGTGAAGCCGGTCATCACGTACCGGGCGTTCGAACGGCAGGGGTATGGTGCCCTGGTGGCGCTCGACAGCGCATACGTCGGAATCACCGATCCGCGAGGGAACTGGACCCGCTCGCTCCTCAACCGCTGGGCCGAGGCGCGGAAGACGTGGGATGCCCTCGGCGTCTTGAGTCAGGCGGCCTACACGGGCGAGGGCTTCGTGCGGTGGGCCGAAGGCAAGGTGCCGGACTCGAGTCGCGTGTACATGACCTACGATGCGCTGGGCCGGCGGTCGCGCAGCTACATCGTGCGCGCGGCCGGTGACACGATGCTCGTGGACAGCCTGGTGTACGATACGAAGAATCGCGTGACCCAACGGTTCGACTCGCGGCGCAGGATGACGGTGATCTCGTACGACGGGAACGGCAACGTGACCAACACCACGACTCCGAACGGCGATGTGACGCGGTACCACTATCGCTCGGACGGACTGCTTGACTCCCTGTATCTGCCCGGGGACGGAGCGGCATCGTCGTTCGCATACGACGCGAGCTACAAGCAGCGCGTGAAGGGCCTCGATCCGAGTGGCGCGCTGGTCGATACCGTGATGCTCGACAATCTTGGGCGCGCAACGAGCCACGCCGGCAAGGTGCGCGTCCAAGCCGTCGGCGCGACCTACGCGTGGCAGTGGCAGCGCACGGACCTGTTCTACAACGACGCCAACCAGGTCGATTCGGCGACCACCTACCGCTCCGACAACTGCAGCGACCCATGTTCCAGCATGCCCAGCTTCCCCACCGATTCGTTGCACGCCCAACACGTGCGTCACCGGTTCGACCGGGCCGGGCGCGACTCGCTCCGCGTGGACGACCGCGGCGTCGCTGCGCTGATGCTGTACGATCGGCTGGGGAGGATTGTCAGTCGGCGACCGTGGACGGATTCGATGGCCGTCGTGGACACCGTTGCGTACGACGTCGCAGGGAACCTCAAGCGGCACGTCACTCGGCGGGGGGACATCCTGACGACCAACTACGATTCCCGCAACCGCGACACCCTCACGGTCATCCCCGGCGTGGGCACGCTGCGCAAGGCCTACACCGGCCCGCTCGATCAGCTGACGCGCCTGTGGTACGACAACCCGGTGGACTCCATCGGCGGGGTCAATGGTGAGCTTCGGTGGGGGTACGACCAGCACGGCCGGCTGAAGGCGGACACGAGCTTCGCGGGCACGGTGATCGAAGCGACGAGCTACAGCTACGACGCGAACGAGCGCCCGGTGACGATGACCGACCCGCTCGGGGCGTGGACCACGCGCTACGAGACCAATCGCGGCTACGCCGACACTCTGTTCACCCCGATGGGCGATACACTCACGTACGCCTTTGACGCGCAGTCACGCGCCGCCGGGCCCACGATTCACGGCAGCGGCCCGGTCCAATCGCAGACGCCAACCTGGAGCTTGGCCGGCGCCGCGCAGACCGTGACGGCCAGCGTCGCGACCGCGCCGAGTTTCGTCCCGCTCGGCTACGCGCGGTATCCGGCAACCTCCGACGCGCAGGCAGCCGTGGTGCCCGCATGGAGCACCCAGCATGGCGCCGGGGCCACCGTTGACAGCCTGCGAGACTCGGTGGTCTACGACGGCTGGAGCCGTCTCACGCGGTGGGTGGCGCTCAAGAACGGAGCGCTGGCGGACAGCGAGTCGTTCTCGTTCGATCGCGCGGGCAACATTTCGTGGCCCGGTGGCAGCCAGGTGAATGATCCGGTCACGAATCGCCTGCTCTCCCAAGCCGGCGGCGGGTGCGGTACGCTGTACTACACGTTTGATCGGGCCGGAAACCTGACGAATCAGGATTGCGGCTCCACACACTTTACTTACGGCTACGACGCCCTGAATCGGCTCTGCACCGTCGTGTACAATGGGACGGTCGTCGCCCGCTACCGCTACGACGTGCTGGGACGCCGGATCGTGAAGCGCGTGTACGCGCTGTTCGGCGTTGTGGCGTACACGCGGTTCGTCTACCACGGGGACGCTGTCGCCTTCGAGACCGACTCGAGCGGGACCTCCATCGGACTCCGCTACACCTGGGGGCAAGGGACGGACGTACTCGTGGCGGTCGAGGACGCAGCTCAGCACCACTACTACGCGGTTCGCGATCTCGTGGGCAGCGTGCGCGGCTTGGTGCGGCGTGACGGGACCTGGATGATGAGCCAGCGCTTCGGTCCGTACGGCAACGTGGTTGCGCGCGACACCAACACGGCGGTCGCGCTCGGGTTTACGCTTCGCTACGGCTGGACGGGGAGGGAGAACGATCCCGAGACCGGCTGGTACTACTTCCGCGCGCGCTACTACGCTCCGGGCCAGCGGCGGTTCGCGCAGGAGGACCCGCTCGGCGATGCGGGCGGCGGGAACGTGTACGCCTACGCGGGCGGCGGGCCGCTCGAGGCAAGGGATCCGAGCGGGACCCGGAACATCTACGGGTCCCCGCAGCCGTACGTCGAGGGGAGCGGCAGCCTCATGGCTGAGAATCTAGACTGGCCGTACCCGATGGGAGAGGATCCGTTTGGGGGTTTTATTGAAGATTTTGGACCGCAAGGCACCTCGCACCCCATTGAATGGAGCGATGCGGAAGGCTACGTCCACTTGGTGACGATGTGGGTGAAGAGCAACGACGAGACTCCCAACGTTAACCAGCAAATGGTTAACGCCGCTGCACGAGCCGCCGATGCCTCGGGTTACTCGAGTTTCACCGTCAGCGCGTTTACCTCGGGCGATCATGAGTGTTGCGCGCACTACAACGGCACGGCCATGGACATCTCCGCTTTGGGAGGGACGTCGATCGCCGAACTAGCCGGGACCGACTGGGAGCGAATATCTGCCTTCGCCGATAACTTGGAAGCGAACCCCTCCGTGCCCATCGGTTCTCAGATCCTGATGCCGGGGCTCGGGGTAGACCGGTCCAGGTCTCGGTGGACCAACGATGCCTGGTATCGCCCAGGCGATGTGACCTACAACTGGCATACTTTCATGGCACCGCACATTCACTTTCAGTGGGGGCCCGATCCACATTGGCCAACATCTATCCTCGCCATTTACTACTTCCTGTTGGGACGTGGTTCGCGCTAGCCGTCGCTAGGCTCGGCGTGCTTGGGCCGCCGCCCCCTACCGCAAGCGGGGTGACACCACACTTGGAGCGACTAGGTGCCTCTAAGCGATCCGCCTGTTATGTGCCGGAAGAAGGCGTCCTCTTAGTGGAGCATGCCGACAAGGCCGTAGGTGCAAGGCAATCGACAGCGCACTTCTTCCTCGTGCTAAGAGGTCGATCGTTGACTACCTCGACAATCGACGTCTGCATCGCCGTTGACTCTGAGGTGGCATATCGCCAGGGATGGAGCAGCGACTCTTGGGCGCGCGACGCGGCAGAAATCGCCGAGACCGTTGGGAGAAGGGTGAACGTCGACAGCACCATCGGCGAATTCGCACGAAACTTCTTTGATCAAACGGCGTTCCAACCTGGCAGATTCGATGAGCCTTATCTCGCGCAACCCTGGGATGCTGGGTTCCAGAATCCGTACGCACCTATCGCTTATTCCTTGAAGCAGTACGCGTACCGGACAGCGCATCGCCTTCCGGTAGCGTTGACCCTGCCCCAGTCTAACGACCAGGTCCCTCCGGCGCTCGCGCTGTCGCGCCGCGTCCGCGACTCCTTGTTTGCCGCGCCGGTGGATTCAGCAGCGATTCGTGAGGTTGCCGTCAGGTTGACTTCGGAGAAGGCGCTGACCTTTACGTATCATGTCGGTGGTGAACTGTTTGTCGAAATCGTATGGGATCGTGTTTCCCGGAGGTTCCTGCTAGTTCTGGGTTGAGACGATTGCGGGACGGATTTGCCTTGCTGAGAGAGGTCGTTCGCGCTGCGGGCCGCGTATGTTCCCGCACGTCATGACGCACCCGCACATTGCTGGGGCGACGGCAGCGCTGACAGTCTGCTTCACAGCTGTTTGCCAGGTTTGTGGGCGAAGGGGATCCTGTGTCAGGGGGGTCGAGAACGTCGAGACGCAACACCCCCGGTGCTATTGCGGAGGCGGGAACCGCCAGCGCGGTGGGTGCTCGCGCTCCTGCTTTCCTGCGGTGCTTTGTGCATCGGAGTCGGGGTAGCAGCCCAGGACGCCATGGCGATCGCACCTGGAGACGCCCGTGTGGACGGTCTGAGAATCCGGGCGTTCACCCACCGTTACTACATGTACCAAGTTTTCGACACGGGGACAGCTCCGGAGCGAGTGGGGCAGCTCACCGAGCGAGTCCAACTTGCCGTGGTCGGGAGGGACACGGTCATCATCCAGACGCGTGGGACGGTCATGCACGCCGCCGATACGAGTGTAGACAGTTTGACCCTCAACCGTCGCACCCTTGCTCCGCTCGCGCAGCGAGAAACATGGAACAGCCAATCCCCGCATAGGGGTTGGTTGCGCCGAGGCACGGACTTTCACGGCGACACTGCGTCCCATTTTGGGACCATCCCTGAGGAGTCCTTTGACCGCAAGTTCACTAGGAAGGCGTTTTTCGAGGGAACGGAGATTCTGTTGCTATTGGCCCTGCAACCCCAATCTGTAAGAGCGGGAGCTTCCTTCACGGTGGCCACTTGGTCCTACGGAAGGACACTTCGACCGCTGCTCGAGCAGAGCAAGGCCTTGGTGCACGTGCGTGGGTCTGCACGGTTTCCGGTCCAGGCGCACGGGCGAGACGTATGGGTCTTGCGATTCGGTGAGTCGACCTACTGGGTTGCAAAGGATTCTTTCGAAGTCGTGCAGTGGGAGGAGTACCCTGAGGAGGCAGGGTTCTCCTACCGATTCGTGCGGGAGAGTCCGTGACACCGGCTCCTCCAGGGGGCTAGGGAGGTGCACAAGAACACCCCAATTCCCGCACGCGGCGATTCGCTGCAATCCGAAGTCGGCGATGGCAGTAATACCTGCGATGCGAGGTGAGCCCCATTTCGTTTTCGTCCTGGTGGTTCTCGTCGCCGCGGGCGCGTCGTTGCCACGGCGGAATCCGCTCCAGTGCGCGGGAGCAGGCCTAGCGTGGCGCGTGCCCATGCGCATGCCTGGACCGATTGTCCCAGCGATCACCCCGCGGGCCCGCGAGCGCGCGTTGCGCATCTTGTGGTGGTCGCCTGATTTGTTTCCTCCTGGCGAGAAAATGGACCAGACAGCGGCTATGCGGGCCAGGTTCGATTCGGCATTTGGCAAGGGCGCCGATCGCGCCCTCCTCGCCCTAGCACTGGACACAACCGTCTCGGGGTTGAGCTACCCAGACCGTGCTGCACGATTCCTCGCCGTTACGGAGCAGGGATTGCGATTGATAGATTCCACCCTGTTCCGCCTTGCCAGCGATCTTCGACATGACGGCGTTCTGCGGCCCGCCCGCAGCTCGGAGCTGTTTACGTTGACCGGGAGGCTCGTCTACCCGCCCGCCCAGCATCCCCGCTTTAGAGCTGTCGGGGCGATTGCCGCGGTGTGCGCGCTCCGAGCAGTACGGGCCGTTCCCGGACATGCGCCGGAAGCTGCCGCGCGTCTGAGACTTGCCTACGTCGCCTACCTGCTCGCGTTCTTGGAACGGCAAGGTGAGGGCTGGTCCGTCGCAGCCAGCGAGGATGTGCTGATGGCGTGGCCGTCGAAAGCAGAAGCTTCGTACATTCGGCACGAGTTGCTCCAGTTGGATTAGAGGCTTCAGGCTCCTCGGTGAGCCCCGAAATGGCCACCCGCGTCGATTACCGGTCCGTATTGGTCAACGCCGAGAATCAGGAAGGCCGTCGGATACGGATCTTCCGCCCCGAACGCATGCCGCAGAACCTGCGCCCTGCATTCGTCCCCCGGTCGGCACTGAACATGAGCAGCTTGCCGCTCGGGCTCACCCTGACGTCGCTCACCGCGCCGATCGCCGGCGTGATTCAGGATTGCGGCTCCACACACTTTACTTACGGCTACGACGCCCTGAATCGGCTCTGCACCGTCGTGTACAATGGGACGGTCGTCGCCCGCTACCGCTACGACGTGCTGGGACGCCGGCTGCGCGGCGGCGACGAGGTCGCCATCGCTGAGCAGACAGGCGGCGCTGTCGTGGTAGAACGCCGAAATCCCGAGGATGTGCTGTGTCGGCATGGGAGTCGCAGCAGAATCGCGTTGCGGGGTGACGATGCGCCATGCGCTACGGCCGCGCAAGAGCGAACCCCGGTTTGCCCCGGCATCCTCCCGCCCCAGTTCCCACAGTTCACGTGCCGAACTGCTTGCCTTTTCCCGCCCTCCGGTGAGGATTTCGGGCGCTTCTAGGGGGAACGTGTGTCGCCCGGGCAAAGGAATGGCGTGGAAAGATCACTGGCCGTGAAAGCATGTACCGCGAGCTTGGTGTTCGCCCTCTCAGGCGGGCTCGGGGCGTGCACCCCCAAGCCCGCCAAGCCACTGCCGCGCCGCGCCCCCGCGGATACCGTGAGGATCAAGGACCCCGACACCGAGCAGCGCGCCGCGCGGCTGCAGCTGCGCCTGCTCGAGGAAGAAGCCCAGGTCGAGGAGATCCGGACCAAGCTGGACGACGCGCGGGAGCAGGTCGTCCGGGCGATGGCGAAGCTCCAGACGCTCGCCACTCGCGCCGAGGCGGCCTCGGGTATGGCGGAAGCGAAGATCGCCCTGGACTCGCTCCGCACCGCCGCCGGGGACCAGCCGCCTCCCGAGATCGCCCAGGCCGCCCAGCTGCTCGACCAGAGCAGCGCCGTATTTGAGAAGCAGAACTACGGCGGCGCGCTCTACCTCGCGAACCAGGCAAAGAGCGCGGCCGCGGAAGGACGGGGGCTGCTCGCGAGCCGCGGCCAGGGCGCACCCCGCCAGGGCGAGGTGAGCTTCGCGCTGCCGCTCACCCTGCGGACCGTGGGGAGCGCCAAGCTGCGGGAGGGCCCGGGCACCGGGTTCAACGTGGTGGCCACGCTCGATGCGGGCGCCGCGCTCGTCGCCTACTCCTACACGGACCTGTGGGTGCACGCGAGCGACGAGAACGGGCACACCGGCTGGATCTACTACACGTTGGTGGGGCGTAAACAGGACGCACCGTAATCAGGCGGGCTTCTTCGTCTCCCTGGCAGGCTGTTTCGTCGCGGCGATCACGCGATCGCGCCCCTGATCCTTGGCGGCGTACATCGCGGCGTCCGCGCTCGCGATCAGCGCCTCCGCCGTGTCGCCGTGCAGCGGAAACTCGGCCACCCCCACGCTCAGCGTGATCTTGTCTCCCTCGAACAGCTCCGCCGCGAGACGCTCCTGCACGCGCTCGCTCACGCCCACCGCGCTCTTGAGCGGCGTCTCCGCCATTACCACGACGAACTCCTCGCCGCCGTAGCGCGCTGCGCAATCCACGTCGCGCGTCGTCTCCCGCAGGATGGCGGCGACGCGGGTGAGCACCTCGTCGCCGGCGAGGTGGCCGTACGCATCGTTGTACCGCTTGAAGTGGTCCACGTCCGCCATGAGGACCGAGAAGGCGCGCTTGTGACGCCGGCAGCGCAGGATCTCTTCCTCGAGGCGCTGCATCAGCAGCCGCCGGTTGTACAGCTTGGTGAGGCCGTCGGTCACCGAGAGCCGCTCCAGCTCCTCGTTCTTCTTGCGCAGCGTCTCGTTGATCGTGTCCAGCGCCTGCCGCCCCTCGCGCAGTCGCACCACCATGTTGTTGAACACCTCGGTCAGGTATCCCACCTCGCCGCCGGTCGTGACGGCGAGATCCACGTCGAGGTCGCCGCCGGCCACGGCGCTCGCGGCCTGGATCAGGCGGTTCAACGGGCGCACGATGAGCATGCCCAGGATGTAGCCGATCAGGCCCACGCCGGCGAGCAGCGCGGTGACGATCAACGCCGTCTCGTTGCGCAGCCGGATCACCTGGCGGTAGGCCTCGCGCACCGGCACCTCGGCCACGACCGACCAGTTGAGACGCGGAATGCGCCGCAGCGACCCGGCGACGGGGATGTCCTGTAGCCCCCGGTATTCCATCGTTTCGGCCTCGCGGTTCACGAGCGCCTGGTTCGTGGCCTGCGCCAGCTTCCAGCGCATCGGCTCCGTCGAGCCGAAGCGGGAGCTCGTGATCACCGCGCCCTCTTCGGTCGTCAGGTACGTCTGGCCCGACGGGTTGGGAGTGAACCGCTTCAGGATGTCGTCCACCGGCCGCAGGTTGAGCTTGGCAGTGAGCGCGCCGACGAAGCGGCCGCCGCTCGCGACGCGGATCGGGACGGCGGCCATGAGCACCACACGCCCGAGCGCCTCGTCCCAGTAGGGGTCGCCGAGCGCCGAGTTGTCGGTGCGCACCTCGGTGAGCCAGGTCGCCGGCAGCACGACGGGCCGCGATTCGGGCGAGCTGCTCGCGACCACGTGTCCGTTTTGGTCGAGGACCAGCAGCTCCTCATAGACACTGAAGCGCTTCTGCACCGCGTTCAGGTAGTCGTTGATGCGCCGCCGCGCCGCCCCCTGGCCGCGCGACAGGCGATCGACGTTCTCCGACACCTCGTACGAGCTCGCGAACACCCGCAGGTCGTAGAGCCGCTCCTTGAGCCACAGGTCCATTTCACGCGCGGTCTCCGCGCTCACACTCTGCAGCTCGCCGGTGATCTTTTCGTTCAGGGACCGCTTGTTCTGCGTGTAGGAGACCCAGGCGGTGGAGAGGGAGGGGATCAGCGTCGCCAGCACCGCGAACGCGAGGATCTTGTTGCGGATGCTGTCGAGCCGCAGGACGCGGAGCGGCTCCGAGATCGCCTGATCGAGCACTATGGCTTGAGCGCCGGCGCGTCGGCGAGAAACCGGTCGGCGTTCGCGTCCCCGATGGCCGGGCGCAGGTGACCGAGCACGATGCGCCCCAGCTCGGGCAGGTCGACCTTGTCGTAGCCCGCGGACGCGAGCGCCGCCATCAGGCCCGCCGGACCAATCACCATCATCTCGCCGGTGCGCGCTCCACTCATCAACGCCCGTCCCATGAGATGCTCGCTGTTCGGGAGCGCGTCCTTCACCCGCGCGAAGGCGTCACGGTCGAGGCTGGTCCGCAGGGCCATCAGGATCGCACCGATGCCCTTCTCCGCCTTGGCTTCGTCGATTTTGAGATGCGTGATGACTTGGCGGACGAGGTCCAT
>WNGP01000479.1_pt1 | contig 30750 bp, 19 predicted proteins | sample 5407671 | NCBI WGS metagenome assembly WNGP01 (sample SAMN13153381, study PRJNA577476) | soil metagenome | isolation source: 40 cm soil or saprolite under Garry oak tree replicate 2 | place: USA:California | collected 2016-06-15 | reverse complement strand
GGCGTGGACACTACGAGCTGGCCGCTGAGGAGCCGGCGACCCGGCGGGTGGCCGTCGCGTTCGACGAGCTGGCCACGGCGATGTGATCCGGCCGGAGGTTGAAGCTTCAGCATGCCCCTGCGTCCACGCAATGCAACAGTGCCAGTGTGGCCGGCCTGCGTCTCGGGAACGTTACGGACGACGGACCTGGCCAAAGCGTCAGGCGTTTGTGAAAGAGGCTGGTACCAGGCGAGGCTGCACAGGCGGATCAGGGCCTTGACCTTGGAGCACTCTCCAAGGTCGAGGCTTGGGTGCTCATGACAGGAAGTTGAAGTCCTCGTAGTGGATCCGGGCCCGAGGAACGCCGCGGGCCCGAAGCTGCCCGGTGAGATTGCGGATCATGGCGGGCGGACCACAGATCAGGATGTCCTTCTCGGGGAGATCCCTGCTCGCTGCCTCGATGTCGTCGGCGCTCAGGCGGCCTAGATCGACCTTCCTGATGGGAATGACCCGGACTCGGGGGTTCCGGTCGGCCACCTGGAACAGTTCCTTCAGGAAGTAGGCCTGATCGGATGCCTCCGTGCAGTAGTACAGGTCGATCTCCTGGCCGGTACCGTCGAGGCTTCTGGCCATGCTGAGGAACGGCGTGATGCCGATGCCGCCGGCGATCCACACCTGCCGCGAGTTGGCCAGGGCGATATGGGAGAAGGTTCCGTACGGCCCCTCCAGCTCGGCCGACCCTCCCGGCGGGAGGTCCATGAGCACCCTGGTATGGTTCCCGAGGGCCTTCACCACGAGACGCAACGCCGCCTCGTCCGGCGCCGAGGTGATCGAGAACGGGTGGGCCTCGCCTCCGAGCTCCGCAAACCGCACGAATACGAACTGACCCGGCTGGAAACGGAGGCTGTCGCCTTTCCCGGCCAAGACAATCTCGACCGCGTCCTGCGCCAGTCGGTTCACACCCTCAACGCGGTACAGGTGCCGGCGGATCAAAAGCCTCCCGAACAGCGAGCGGCGAGCGAACGCCACGAGGGCCAGGACGGTGAGCAGGGCGAGGTAGACGGTAAGGGGCCGAGAACTCGCCTTGGTGCCCGAGACGACGAACACGTGCACGCTGGCGATGAGGAACACGATTCCCAAGGACTTCTGGACGCGGACGAAGGTCTCGTGCCGCATGCGGGCGAACAGGGTCAGGGCGAGCCCGGCGAGCAACCCAGCCAGAGCAACCACCCCGACGAAGATCTTCCAACCAGCCCCCGGCGTGAACAGCGTCCACGCGGAGACTCCGGAGAGCAGAGCCCGGCTGAGGACGAGGAGCAGGGCGTGCAGCGCAGCCAGGCTCACTGCGACCAATCCCAGGAAGCGGTGAGCCCGATACATCCGATCCAGGCCCACGAACAGCCGCTCGACCACGCGGAGACGACTCCCGAGCACGAGCGCCACGGCGAACGCCACTGTTCCCACCAGGGCGGCGATGTTCGCCAGACTCTTCAGCGCGCTGGCGGGAGTGGCGAACCTCTCTGCCAGCGGATGCGCCAGCGCCCAGAGCAGGACAGGAACAAGGCAGAGGACCGCAAGCGTCATCCAGCCCCGAGACCGCGTGAGACTCCTTCTTCGGTGGGTCCTCATGAGGTTCCCCTCAGCCACGGTACGTGTGCCTAGACTGCATGCTGTCTTGCACCACACCAGCTCGGCCTTCCGAGCGTCGAGTCCACCTCGCCGCGGGGCCGAGTAGCAACTGCTTCCAGCGTTCCGGCCGCGTCGTACTTCCTCCGGTAGAAGCGGCGCTCGATGAGGTCCCTTGGCAGTGTTGCATCTGGTCAGTACGCGGCATGCTGAAGCGGCGAAACTGGTCAAGTATCAGATCGTCAACGCCAGCTCGTCGAACGCGACGGCCAGCCGCAGGGCCACCAGCTCCTGGACCGCCAGTTCGTAGTGCGCTTGACGGAGGTTCTGCACGAAGGCGTGCCCTGCGATGACGATCTGGCATTGGTGGCGCTGCGGGATGCCTTCCCTGTGATCTTCAGCGGTGGCCGTCCCACTCGACGTAGCTGATCGGGTTGCCGCCGGCCAGGGCGTAGCGGTTTTGGGTCAGCGGGTCCAACGCCAGGCCCAGGTCGGCCAAGGCGTCGTTGTACAGGTCCTGCTGGAGGAACGAGCCGATGTCGGGGCCAAACCGGCGGGCGCCCATGTCGTAGCCGCCAGAGCCCGCGAGCACGGTTGAGGCGCCCGAGGGGACGGTGCCGGAGTCCATGCGGCGGCTGGCGTACCGGTAGGGGTTGAGCGGGGCCTGGGGGTCGGGGTCGCCGCGGGTCAGCGATTCGGTGTCGGAGGACGACGCGTCGCTGCCGCCGTAGGCGCTGTAGCCATAGCTGGCCTTGACGTTGCCGGCGTCGTCCAGCAACGCGGCTCGCGGCTTGCGCCAACGTCTCAGATCATGCGCATCGTCGTGCCCGTGCCAGGACGCTGACTCACATCGACCACGTCGATGCCAGTGGCACCGTGCGGCAAGGTTCCTGGGTTACCTGCGTATTTTTCCCCCTTCGATATCGATCGATACACGTCCGCAATCGCGTCTCCTCCAACATTCGGTACTCCCACGAGATCCATGAACTCCTCGATCGCGTCCGTGGCGTAGACCCAATCCTTGTCCGTCAGTGCCAGTACAGCCTCGACATCGACCGGCCTTGGGATTTCCGCCGCCCAGCTGACGACCCTCGCCAGCGGCCTCGGCAGGCCGGACGAGACCGAGGCGCTACGCCGCCACGTCGCCGACCTGGAGCAGACTGCGATGAATCTGCGCCTGCAGCTCCAGGAGCGCACCGAGGAGCTGGACGCTGCCAGGACGACCAACCGGAAGCTGATGGCCGAGCTCAACCGTGCACCAGCCCGGCGCGACAGCCTGCCTCGGTGAGGAGTTACTGACCTCCTATCAAGCGATCAATGTCCACTCCACGTGGAGGCTGCTTCCTCCAGGAGAGCACGCAACTCCACACCCCTACTTTCAGAGCGCCGCCGAAGATGGGCTACGGTCTCCTCGTCCACTCTCACGCTGCGCTCTAGATAGCGCAGGTCATCTTCCTGGTGTCGCAGCTCCGCCTGCACGATGGGATGCTTGACAATCTTCCACTCCTCATTGAAACGACCAGGTAGGTATGAGAAGGGACCATACTTCTCGACGACGAATCCATCAATTGAGCTGTAGACGTGATCTGCCGCGCATACCGCCGTCTGCGGATTGCCCTCAAGCAGACACTCGATCGAACAGGTAACCGCCGCCGCAGCATCCAGGGCAAACCCCACCAGATGGCTCTCCGGAAACTCCCAGCTATCAGGTGCCAGGTCGAAGCACTGCCTCGCGAGATCCGCCAGCATCTCTCTGTCACGAGTTCCTATCTCCGGCGATGGGAGCAGCTCCCAGACCCGACTCAACGCCCTCACCAGGACGACTGGATCACCGAACCCCTCATAGGAATGGAATACGTAATAATTGCCAACGATCCGTTGCGCACAGGCAGCCGCGAAAGCGGCTCTGTGACTCGGAGGAAGAGCCTCCAAACGAGCCAGCGTCCTGTCCTGGCTGTAGGTCAGCATCATCCGGGATAGTTGGCGGGCCACCACGCCGTCCGTGGACCCACAATCGCACCCGAGTCTTCCAGCGGAAGACCGCACCTTACCTGGCAGATTGGTACTGGAATATTCGTCCCCCGGATTGGCGGGCTCTCGATCGCCAAGGCGAGCGGTTTGGCGTTTCCAAGGTATCGAAGCTCACCTTCCGCCGTCACATAGCCCAATCTGTTTCCCCTCTCCTGAAGCGCCTTAAGAGCAGATTCCTCGGCATGTCCTGGAATCTGCACTGCAGCCTCGTAGCGACCCAGTGCCCTCTGCTTAGGATCCAACCGGGGTTCACTTGTACCGATGAGGTCAACAATGTCACCCCGCTCGCTGCGAACCCTTAGAACAGTGGTTACCCGGTGCAGTTGAGCGGCCAGGCTCTGCAATCCATGGTACCGTGCCGCCTTCTGGGCGACTTCCTCGAGATCCTTTGCAGCCTCCTCCGGAATCCCCCCGCCAGTGCCGCCGCCACCGCTGGAGAGGTTGAGCAATCCTGGCGTGGTGACGTTCAGGCCGGGAGCCGGGGAGGCCATCATCTGGATCAGGCAGGTGGAGCCGAAGTCGAGGGTGAGTGGGCTGCTGTGGAAGCCCTCTGCCCAGTCCCGGGCGCCGCAGGGGGCATGCGCGGGCTGTTGCACGAAGCTGTTCTGGTTCCCGGCTGTCGGATGCGGCGATAGCCTGCAAACGCCGAGCCTTGCGCAGATGTCTCCCGGCCCCGTGCCGACGGTGCCGCTCGAGCCGGCGCCGGCTTCCCGGGAGGCGGCATAGGCGCCCACGCTCGGGCTGGGTGCGGCGTTGAGTTGGACGTTGAGGGTGGGGTTGGCGCTGACGGGGTTGTCAGGGGTGGGGATGTGGCCGTCCCCTTCGACGTAGCTGATCGGGTTGCCGCCGGCCAGGCCGTAGCGGTTTTGGGTCAGCGGGTCCAATGCGAGACCAAGGTCTGACAGGGCGCCGTAGAACTGGTCCTGCTGCAGGAAGGCGCCAATGTCGGGCCCGAAGCGGCGGGCGCCCATGTCGTAGCCGCCCGCACCCGACGCAACGGCTGGGCTGGTGGAGGGAACCGTGCCGGAGTCCATGCGGCGGCTGGCGTACCGGTAGGGGTTGAGCGGGGCCTGGGGGTCGGGGTCGCCGCGGGTCAGCGATTCGGTGTCGGAGGACGACGCGTCGCTGCCGCCGTAGGCGCTATAGCCATAGCTGGCGGTGACGTTGCCGGCATCGTCCAGCAGCTGCGACACCGAGCCGTGCACGTCGCTGGCATACGAGTAGGTGCTGCTGGTCCCGCCGCTGGTGGTGTCGGTCAGCGACAGGCGATGGCCGAAGGCGTCGTAGGCGTAGGTCTTGGTCTTGGGGTTGCTGCCGCCAGCCTGCTGCTCCTGGGTGACCAGGTTGGTCAGGCCCTGGAAGGCGAAGCTGGTGGTGCGGTCCTTGGCGGTGCCGGCGTGGTCTTCGATCTCTTTGGTGGTGCGGTCCAGCGCGTCGTAGGTGTAGCTGGCCGTGTCGGTGCGGGTGCCGGCGGCGTAGGAGCGGATGCTGGCGAGGCGGTTCAAATAGTCGTAGGCGTTGTCGGCGACCAGGTTCGCCGAAGGGGCGATACCGTCGGCGGGTGAGCAGTCGGCCTGGGTGCCGGCCGAGGTAGTCACACAGTCGAGATTGCCGAGCGGGTCGTACCAGTACTTGCCGGTCGCCCCACCGCTGGTCGCTGTGGTGAGCTGCTGGGCGGTGTAGGTGCGGGTGGAGGTGACGCCGTTCTCGACTTGGGTGGTGAGGTTGCCCGCGCGGATGGTCTGGTCGCCGATGAGCTGGGCGGGCTGGTCGTAGGTGTAGGTGTTGGTCTTGCCGGCGCGCAGCTGATGAGAGACCAGCCGGTCGCGGGCGTCATAGGTCCACTTGGCGTCGCATGGCGCCGTCGTCGACAGGCAGGTGGTGGCGGTGCTGGGCTGGCCGCGCTTGAGGACGTAGCGGTCGGTGGTGCGGTTGCCGTTGACGAAGATCCCGGTGTCGTCGGTGTAGCCGACCGTGTGGGACTCGGTGGTCACCCCCGAGCCGTTGACGGTGTCCAGGGTGCGCGGCAGGCCGTTGTCGAACTGGCTCCAGGTGGTCGTCTGCTTCTTCGGCCAGGTGGTCGGGTCGCTGCCGCACCCTGAGGCGGCGCGATACAGGTCGCGCTGGTGGTTCCAGCCGGTCGACCAGAAGCTGGTGACGATCCGCTGGTCGTCCTTGCAGGTGCCGTCGGTGCCAAGGTCGAGCTGCTGGCTGACCCAGTCGGCCTGGTCGTAGGTGTACTGGGAGCTGCGTGGCGGCTTGGTCTGGGTGCCGGCGTCGGTCTCCTCGCCGTTCTCTCCACGGTCCTTCACGTTGCCGTTGGGGTCGTAGCTGGCGGTACTGAAAGTCCAGTTGGCGGCACCTTGCTTGCGGAGGCGGGTCTTGGCGGGCTCGTCGAAGCCGGTGTAGGAGACCTGGGTGTCGACCGGCCGCTCACCTGGGTCGGTCAGCCCCGAGGCGTTGGTGGCGCTGGTGAGGTTGTTGTTGGCGTCGTAGGCGTAGGTGGCGGCCTGGCCGCCCTGGTCGGTGCGCTGCTTGAGCAGCGTGTCGGCGAAGTAGGCCCAGGTCATCTGCTTGCCGGTGTCGGGGATGCCGGGCTGGTCGGTGCGCTCTGGGTGCGCTCGGCCTGCAGGCCCTGGGCGGTGTAGTCGAACCGCACCTTGGGGTTGGTCGGGTCCTTGCTGCTGCGGACCCAGCCCGGGTCGAAATAGGTCTCCACCGTGCGGGCGCTGTCCTGCACGCTGGTCGCGCTGGCGGAGGTGACCGGCAGGCTGGCCCACAGCAGGTTGCCGCCTGCGTCGTAGGCGCGGTGCAGGTACTGGCGCTCGGTCCCATCGCGGGCGTCGAACGGCAGCGTGATCCGGGTCAGCTGGTTGGCGGCGTCGTAGGTGAACGCGGTGACGTAGTTGGTGAACGGGCCCGACCCACCCGCGGCGTCGTTGGCACGCGGCGAGATCATGCGGGTCCGGTTGCCGTTGGGGTCGTACTCGATGCGGCTGGTCACGTTGCGGTTGGTGGCGGCGTCCAGCCGCTGGGTGATGGTGACCGGCGCGTCCCGCTGGTCATAGTCCACCGTGCTGCGCGCCACCCGGCCGGTGGTGATGTCCTGCTCGGTGCTGGCGACGTTGCCGTTGGCGTCATAGCCGGTGCGGGTCTCGTGCCCCAGCGGGTCGCGGCTGGCGGTCCGGCGGTGGGCCTCGTCGTAGTCGAAGCTGGAGGTGAACCCCACCCCCGTCAGCGGGCCGGTGCCCGGGCAGGTCACGGTGGCGAGCCCTGCCCTGGGGGCGGTGACCGAGCGCAGGTCCCCGGCCAGGTCGTAGCAAAGATGCGTGATGCGCTTGTCAGCGGTGCTGGTGCCGTACTGGGTCTGGCGGATCACCCGGTCCAGCGGGTCGTAGTCGACCAGCGTGGTGTAGTCGTCATCGGTGGCGCTGGCCACGCCCTTGGGCCCGGTGACCTTGAACGGCCGCCCCGCGTCGTCGTACTCGGTCCTGGTGCGCTCGCCGGCCGGGTCGGCGCTGGTGTCGGGGCCGGTGGTCAGCAGCGGCCGGTCCATCTTGTCGTAGCTGGTGGTGGTGACCGCGCCGGTCTCCGGGTCGCCGGTGACCTGCCCGTAGTGCGGCGCCGTGGAGCGTAGCGCGTTGTCGTTGGCGTCCAGGTCCACGCCCGACCACAGCAGCGTGCCGCGTTCGGCGCTGGTGGACTTGGGCGCGCTCTGGCGGCCCAGCCGGCCGAAGGAGTCGTAGTCGAAGAACGTGCGGTAGGCGCGTTCGTCGGTGCCGGTGTCGTTCTCGTGGTTGGGGTCCTGGATCCAGCGCGCCTGCCCGTCGGCGTTGTAGTCCAGGCGGGTGCGGTGACCCAGCGGATCGCGGATGACAGTGGGTTGCCCGGAGGCGTGGTAGGCCTCGAACACCGTCGGCGGGTTGCCGTTGGCGTCGAGGACCTGTGCCACCGTGCCCGGGTTCGCCGAGCCGGCCAGGTTGTAGTCGTAGTTGGTGACCGCGCCGGTCGGGTCGGTGACCAGGTCGGGGTTGCCGGCACTGTCGTAGCTGTAGCGCCACTGGAAGTCCCCGGCGGTGGTGGTGGCCACCCCCTTGGGCTGGGTGACCGTGGCCAGCAGGCTCAGGTGATTGCCGGTGTCGTTGGCGTCCACCGGCGAGTCGGTGTAGGTCAGCTCGGTGCGTTCGACGCGCGTGGTGATCTGGTTGCGCTGGGAGGTCAGGTAGCCGTTGGCGTTGTAGGTGTAGGACGTGGTGAAGTCGTCGGGCAGGGTCGGGGTGGCGACCCCCTTGGGTTCGGTGATCTTGCTGACCTTGAAGTCGCTGGTCCACTCCACCAGGGTGGGCTGGTCCAGCGGGTCGGTGATCTGGGTGACCTTGCCGGTGGTGTCGTAGGTGTAGGCGGTGGTCCGCGCAAGCGGCGCGGTGACCCGCGTGACCCGGTTGACCAGGTCATAGGTGAACGACGTCTTGTGGGTCAGCCGGTCGGTGCGCTCCTTGAGCTTCCACCGCAGCTGGGCGCCGTCGCTGGCCAGGTAGTAGGCGTAGGTGGTCTCCGCGCCCATCGGGTCGCGCACGCTGAAGATGCGGGTGGACTGGTTGGGTGTCCTGGGTTCGGGGTTGACCCGGGCCGACACGGTGGGGATGGCCGGCCCGGCGCCGTTGGAGGTGGTGTAGGTGAACACCAACGACCGGTCGGCCAGGAAGTCGCCGTTGGCCTTGGTACCGCCGCGCTGGGTCAGGCGCAGCAGGTTGCCGTCGTCGTAGTAGTCGAAGTCGAGCTTGCTGCCGCTGTGGTCGATGATCGTCTGGATCTTGCCTCGGACGTGGGCCTTCTTGGCTTCGGCCTTGGACCAGTAGTCGATCAGGAATGAGCGGCCAGCGGCGTCGGTGACGCTGGTCACGCGCTTCTTCGGGCCGCCCGGGTCCTCACCGGCCGGGGTGTCCTCTAGGACGTAGGTGATCCGGTTGCCGTTGCGGTCCTCCACCATGGTGGGGAACCCGTCCACGTCGAAGAAGAAGGTCACCTTGTCCGGGCGGGTCAGCGCCCAGCGGCCTCTGCTGTCGCTGGTGGGCAGGCTGCGCAGGTACAGGTTCACCCCCGCCGGCTCGGCCCAGCGGGTGGAGCCATCGCCCAGGGTGGTGCCGGTGAACCGGTGGGTGGTGCCGTCCCCGTCGGTGAGCTCCACCCACTTGTTGCTCTGACCGGAGATCTCGTCGGCCTTGTTGGGGTGGATGTCCAGCGGCTCGCCCAGACGGATCAGCCCGCTGATCGACAGCGAGAAGTTGTTGCCCGCCGGGCTCTTGGAGTGGTCCTCAAGCGAGTTGTAGGTCAGGTCGGTCATCGTGGCCAGCCCGCGACCGGGGGAAAAGAACGGCGTCCAGCGCAGCAGCATGTTGCCGTTGGCCACGTTGGTCAGCGTGCTCATGCCGGCGCCGACCGCGTCGCCGTCGTACTGGTAGTAGCGCTCCAGGCCCAGCTTGGTCGCCAGACTCTTCGCGACGATCACGGGGTTGTCCAGCGGCGGGTTGCCCTTGGCGGCAAACAGGGTGTTGGTCGCCGGGTCGAACACCTCCACGCGCAGCCGGTAGGTGCCCTGCTCCACCCCCGGCGGCAGCGCCGGCGGACGGATGATCATCGGGAACGCCTGGCTGGCGCCTGCCGCGAACGCGGTCGGGAAGGCGAACGCCGACCGACCCTCGAACAGGACCGCCCCGTTGGGGGCATACCAGCGATACCACACCTGCGCGGCGCTGTTGGACCAGGTCACCCCGCTGGTGTTGGTCACGTTGACGGTCGGGCAGTACGCCTCGGCCGGGCAGGCCGGCGGGGGTGCGGACCCGGCGGCGACCGCCGGCGCGTTGTACAGCTCCAGCTCGTTGATCCGCGCTGTGGTGTTCTTCTTGTCCTGTGTGGCCTGCACCACCACCAGCTTGACGTAGCGGATCCGCACCGGTGCGGGCAGCCGGTGGTTGGTGACCGATGCGGTGTTGCCGCGCACCTGCAGCTGGGTGGTCCAGGCCACCCCGTCGACCGAGGTCTGGAGATCGTAGTCGCGGGTGTTCCAGGTCACCGGGTCCCCAGCGGCGCCGGCGTGGCGGATCACCACGTTGCTGACCGTCTGATCGGCGGGCAGCTGCGCCTGCAGCCAGCTGCCGGTCGCCGCCGAGCACCACCTGGTGGCCAGGCTCCCGTCGATGGCCTTGTCCGGCGTCTCGGCGCTGGAGCATTCGGCGCTGCCCGTGGCCGCGCTCGGCCCGACCTGGTCGGCCAGGTACACCTCCAGCTCGTAGATGCGCGCGGTGCCGCTGCCGTCCTGCGCTGGGGTGAGCACGGCCACCTTGACGTAGCGGGCCCGCACCGGGGTGAGCTGGTGGGTCGTGGTGGCCGCGGTGTTGCCCCGCACCTGCAGGGCGGTGCTCCAGCTGACTCCGTCGACCGAGGTCTGGAGGTCGTAGTCGCGGGTGTTCAACGTCGCCGGCTCCCCACCGGCCTGCGCGTGGCGCAACACCACCGCCGACACCGTCTGCTCGGACGCCAGCTGCACCTGCACCCACTTGCTGGTGGCCGACGAGCACCACTTGGAGTCGTTGGTCACGCTGCGGTCGATGACCTTGTCCGGCGTCTGGGTCGCCGTGCACGACGCGCTGCCGGTTGGCTGTGTCAGCGGCACCGGCGCCGTCCCGCCGTCGTTGCTCGGCGCCCCGCTCACCGCGCGGCCTAGGCTGCCGCCGGCGGTCCCATCCGGGTTGGTCGCGCCCGCGTAGGGGTCCTGCACCGGCACCCCGGCGCCGGTGTTCTCGGCCACCGCCGAGGGGAACACGTCGTCTGCGGTGGTCGCCGGATCGTTGAGGCCAAAGCCGGCGGCGGCGCTGCTGGTCCCCCGGTTGTTCAGCGTGAAGGTCCGCGGCGCGGTGGTGACCTGCTGCCCGGAGGTGTCGGTGACCACCGCGGTCAGCTCGTGCTGGCCGTTGAACACCCTTCCCAGCGGATCCAGGCTGTTCCACACCAGCGTGTACGGCGAGGCCGTCACCGGCGCGCCCACCTGCACCCCGTCGATCATGAAGGCGACGCTGGTCACGCCGCGGTCGTCGCTGGCGCTGGCCGACAGCGTCACGTCGCCGCTGACGGTGGCGCCGGCCGCCGGGGCGCTCAGCGAGCCCGTCGGCAGGGCGCTGTTGTCCACGGTCACGCGCACCGCGGTCGATGTGGTGGTCTGGTTGCCGGCGTCGTCGGTGGCCCGCACCGTGATGTCATGGGTGCCGTTGGCCACCGACACCGAGTTCCAGTTCATCTCGAACGGTGTGGCGGTGTCGCTACCGGCCACCGCGCCGTCGACCAGGAAGTCGACCCGCTCCACCCGCCGGTCGTCCTCGGCGGAGGCGGCCAGGCGGACCGAGCCGCCAGTCACCGTGCTGCCGTCCCCCGGCGTGGCCAGCGATACCCGCGGCCCCTGCGCTGTGCTGCCGTCGGCGTAGGTGACGGTCAGCTTGGGGGCGGTGTCGGGCGGGCCGTTGTCGCTGTGGAAGCCGGCCGAGTGCCCGGTGATCAGCGACTCATTGCTGGCCTTGAGGATGAGTCCGTGGTTGGGCGCGCTGCCGTTGACCCAGCTCTGCACCAAGCCGGTGATCGGCCAGTCGCTCCAGGACTGCAAGCCGTCGTCGACCGGGATGGTCAGCTGTGCCGCCACGGTGGGGTCGAGGTCGCCGCCCTGTGTGGTCCAAGGCTGCCCGGCCTCGGTCTCGTACCAGGTGGCGCCGTCGCCGGTGCACTCGCCAAAGCCGGTGCCCTCCTTCCAGGGACGGGTGATCCGGTGCGCCTCCAGGACCGTCGACGCAACGGGTCCCCATTCGTCCCACAGCGAGGCGGTGGCGCTGGAGACGGTCGCGGTAGTCGGAATGCCGCTGAGGTCGAAGCGCAGCGCGGCGCGCATCACCCCCCACCCTTCGCTGCCGGCGCCCACGTTGACGTCGATGCCGAAGTTCGCACACTCGACAGAGCTCGCGTCGTAGACGAGGTAGGTGTCCTGCCCGCTCTCCGGTTCTGGCTGCAGCAGCTTGCGCGCCTGCGTGGACGGCGGCAGGGTCACCGTCTGCGGGTACGACGGCGAACCGTTGGTCACCACGACGTAGGTGAACGGCTTGTCCGGCGCCGCCGTGGTATCGCGGTAGCTGGTCACCGACTGGTCCCGGATGGTGGTCAGCAACGTCGTCGGGTTCGGCGTGAAGTTGGGCGTCGCTGAGCGGTGCACCTCATAGCTTGCAAACGGCGCCCCGCTGGTCGTGCCCGTGTACGGCAGCCACTCCAGCTCCGCGCCGTTGGCGTGCACCGTCTCCGGCCGCAGCAGCACCCCACCGTCCTGCTGGTAGGTCACCTCCATCATGGGCGTCAGCGTCGAGCCGCTGAAGCGGTTGGACTGCGGTGCCGGCCCGCTGGAGTTCACCGCCTCCGTGCGCCGCTTGATCAGCCATCCGAGGTTCTGCGTCGCCCCCGCCAGCCAACTTTGCACCGTGGCCGTCACCGGCCACTTCATCCAGCCCACCGGGGCATTGGCCGCCAGCGTGTAGGACCCCGATGCCACCGGGTCGAACCGCAGCAGGTTGCTGGTGCTGTTGCTGTTCCACGAGCCCCAGTACGTGGTCATCCGGTGCACGTCCATCACGTGCTGCACCGAGCCGCACGCGATGCTGGCCACCACACACGTGCGGTCGTAGTACAGGTCCAGCTTCGCGTCCGTCACCTTCGCGTCGCGCGGCACCGCATACAGCTCGAACCAAAGCGCCGCCCGCCACACCGCGCTCGTGTCGCCGCCGATACGCAACCGAGGTTCCCTCAACGCCGGCTCGGTGCCGGAAGCCTTGTAGCTGCCGTCGTCGAACGTGTAGTCGATGAGCATCGTCGGGTCCAGTTGGACGGGGAACCGCCGACCCGGCGCGCGCAGCCAACCCTGGTCCAGGGTCAGCGTCAGCACCAGCTCGCGCCCGCGCTGCTCCACCCGAAGGCTCGGCCTGGCCTCCCGTGCCGGTTCCGTCGCCTGCCCTACGCCCGCCGACTCCTGCACCGTCGGCGCTGGCAGCACGAACGCGGGCCTGGGCTGTCCGGCCACCATCACCCAGTACGAGCCGTCCGCGCGCCGGCGCACCGATGGTGCTGGGCCGTTGTCGGCAGCCGACAGCCGGAAGGTGTAGCTGGCCGGCGAGTCCGGCCCGGCCAGGTCGAGGACCTCTTTGATCCCGACCGTCCCTACCGTGTACGTCAGGTCCGTGCCCGCAAACGCCTCGGGGTACGACACCGTGGCACCGTCCACTCGTGCCCGGCTCGCCGCCGCGCCCTCAGCCGTCATCCGGAAGACCCGGCCGGCCACCCGGAACTCACTGAACCCGGACTCCACCGCGTCCTTGAACCGCGCCTGGAAGGCGTTGGCACCGCTGCGCCACGCATACCCGTCCTGATCGGCGCGGTGCAGCTTGGTGTCGATCGGCTGCATGCTGCCGTTGGCCGCACGGTAATTCACCGGTCCGCTGTGGATGGTCGTGGTAAGCGAGCCGTCGGCATTGCGGCGGGTGGTCGAGCTGCGCGTGCGCCGCTCCGGCAGCTCACCCAGCCGCGGCGGCGTGGCCGGCTTGGCCGGGCCGGCCACCGGGGCCTGTCCGCTGCCGGTCGTCGGTCTGCGGACCTGTGCCGCAGCAGGGCTGGTGGTGGCCGTCAGCCCGACGAGCAGGGCCACAACGACGAGGAAGCTGAGCGGACGCCTGCGGGTGCGCTGTCGCATTGAGTCCTCCTGGGCCAACCGGCGCAGACCGCCAGGTGCCGATGATTGCCGGGAGCGTGACCCACCGGGCTGAAAGCCACGTCGGGTCGGCGTGCACGGTGATCTGGACCAGCGAGCCGTGGTGGCGCACCGTCTGGGTCACCCCCGGTCGCTGAACACCTTGCCGTAGGGCGAGAAGGCGTCATCGGTGGCGTCGGTCCACACCCAGGTCAGGGCGCGAGACGACCGCCAGCAGGCGACGGCACGAACAACGCTGAGCGGCTACGAGGTGGGGTGGTGGTGGCCGTTAGCCGGACGGCCGGCCGAGTAGGTCCGCGCGAGGGATCACAGGTGCGGCGCGTGACCCGGACAGACTGCGCATGCTGATAGTGGACATACCAGCCGCCTATCTTCCCGGAGCGGCCAATGTGGCAGCTCAGCAGATTCGCCAGGTATCCGCTTGAACCAGCAAATGCCCCACAGCACTAGTAGCAGCACAGACATCGCAAAGCAAGCATTAGCATAGATCTACGCCGATTGTCGTAGGCAGTCCTCATCAGCCCGAGCAAGGACAATCTGGTACAGGCGGCAGCGCGCCAACAGGCCGCCAACACCCCCCCAGCGAGTCGCACCCGGCGGTCAACAATCAACCCAAGCAAATCGCCAACCGTCCCTGTTGGTTCAGGTCAGAGAGCTGTTGGCGAGCTGTATGTACGCCATAGCGCATGCTGACCGTTTGAGCTTCCGCCGGACCGCGTCAGGAGGTCGGGCCGCGACGCATCAAGTCACACTCAGTGAGCAGCAACGTCAGCTCATCGTCGGGCGCCACGGCTGGAACCGCTCAACCACCAGGTTAGTCAGCACCCATGAGGTCGGGCTTGGTCAAGCCCCTACTGCGTGTGAGCGATCCGGAAATCAGCAGGTTGAGGGCCTCGGCGATCAGCTAATTCGGCTCTGGCGCACATCTCGTGATGGAACCGTCGCCGGATCGGTGGTGCGGCCCGTGATCTTGGCCGCTATGTGATGAACAGGGTCTTGATGGCCTTCTACTGCACCTGGCCGTCGTTGTGGTCGAGCGGGTCCAGCAGGTCGAACACGGTGTGCACATTTGGGCGCACGGCCGAGCCAGCGCGGCCGCCTGCCCCCACTGCCGGTACGCCGCGGCCAGGGTGCACAGCCGCTACCAGCGCCGGCTCGCCGACGCGGCACTCGCCGGCCGGCGGCAGGAACGGGCGCGGCCATGACGTTGACGGCTGGCGGGCGCCGTCGCGGGGAGCAGCTCGGCTGGCGCCACGCCACCCCACTCCCTCACGGTGATGGATCTACTGCCCGGGCCAGCAGGCCCCACCGTCGGTGGCGACGGGCGGTCCCCGACCCGCTCCGGCAGGTGAGCTGGGTGCAGTCCGATCCTGACCGGCGGCCAGCGAGCTCGCCCGGTATCGCCCTGCGCGGCGGGAACCTCTTAGATGCCGGGGAGCTGGGAGGTGATGCCTTTGGCCTGCTCCAGAATCGGGCTGACGTCCTCTGCCTCGATGAGCTCGTGGGTCTCCAGATGCTCGAAGGCCCCGGTGCTGCTCACCGCCAGGCTGGACGCGGCAGCCGCCCGGGAATCGGGGAGGTCCACGATGACAAAGCCGTCGTACTGGCCAAACATCAAGTAGTAGGCCTCAAGCTTGCCCCCCGCGGACTCCACCGCCTTGGACACGACCGCGACCCGGTCGCTTGGTTGCTGCATGGCCCGGGCGATGGCCTCGCCCTTGAGGGTGAAGAACACCGCGTACTTCGACATCGCCGCCTCCCCCTTCCACCAGCGCATCCCTGGGATCGCTGAATCGGCCGCTGGCTGGAGGCTATTCGCCCAGGACGCGACGGACAAGCCAGCAAGGTCAAGCGGCCGCGATGCCCGCGAGGGGAACGGCCCCAGCGCGTACGTGCTCATCCAGGCCGAGGTCGGCAAGAAAGCCCAAGTCGCCCAGGCACTCAGGGCCATCGAGGGGGTGCAGTGGGTCGACGCCATCGCCGGCCCCGACGACACCCCGCCCGGGCTCAGGCGCCAGGGATGGAGTAGCTGGGCATGCTGGTCGTCTCCCGCATCCAAGCCGTGGCCCTCGTCACCCGCACCCTGACCTGCACGGTGCTCCGCCGATAGCGCCGCGACAGCAAGCCGCCACCCGATCCCATCCGGGTGCTCATCGCCCTCGGCCGTCACGGCGACGAGAACCCGAACCCGGGGCGCGCCCCGGACTACCGCTGCTGTGCGCTTGAGATACGGCCAGCGGTGGCCTTGGCGGGCCAACGACTGGTACAGGCCGTTGGCCGACCCGGCGCAGCCTAGCGCGCGTCCATGGCCGCACATTGACCGCACGCATGCCCTTGCCGCGGGGATCTTCCTCCACGTCGAACTCGACCACCTGGCCCTCGTGGAGTGACTGCACACCGGTCGGTTGCAGGGCGCTGACGTGCACAAACACGTCCTCGCCCTGCTCGGGGGCGATAAAGCCATACCCCCGCTCGAGGTTGAACCATTTCACGGTCCCGACCATCGCTGTCCTCTCTCGCTCGCGGCGGCCCGGCATCCAGATCGGGCTGGAGTCGAACTCGCTGCTCCTCGACAGGTCGTGGACCGGCTCGGCCTGACCAACATCACCCTGGTCGCCCACGACCTCGGCGGCCTGATCGGGCTCGGGTTGGCTGCCCGCCACCCGGAGTTGATCGCTGGCCTGGTGCTGACCAACACCTTCGGCTGGCCGCCACAGCGGGCGCTCCGAGCGGTGCTGAAGCTCATGGGCAGCCCCGCCATACGCAGCCTCAACACCACCGATCAACCTCCTACCACGCTTCACCTCCGGGCGCTCAGCGTCGGACGGCACCCGAGCCGGCGGGCACGCACCGCATTCCTGGGGCCAACACGCGACCGGGCCCGGCGCCGCACCTTCCACCGGCTCATGCACGACACGAGCCGCTCGACGCAGTTCCTCGGCCAGATCGAGGCGGCGCTGCACAGCTCGTTGCGAGAGCAGCCGGCCATGACGATCTTCGGCCAGCACAACGAGCCGTTGCACGTCCCCAGGACCAGTGGGGCGAGCTCTTCCCGCACGCACGCCATGTCGTCGTCCTCACGGCAACCACTTCCCCATGAACGACGACCCACACGGCGTCACGGCCGCGATCCAGTCCTGGTGCCATGAGGTCACCGACGACGGCTCCGACCCGCCGGTCTGATCCACCCACTCAACCAGTCACTGGAGGACCCCTCGGCCATAGCCCTTCTGGATTGTTGACAACGAGTGCCGTGGAATGTCTCCCCCGGCGTACTGGCGAGGGGTTGTCCCGAAGCTCGTGGTGCAGGTGTGGCGGTGATGCCGCGAGGTCAAGCGCGATGGGACGGTCGGGCTCGTTGGCTGTTGGATCAAGCCGCCGCCGAAGACGACACCATCGAGTTCGGCCGCATGCCTCGATCGCGCTTGACCGTGGCCACGGCACCACGGCGGCCACAGGCAATCGAACGGCGACCTGAACGCTATCGACTCTGTGGCAGAGAGCAGCTCTAGAGGTGCACCACCGGGCAGGTGAGCGTCCTCGTGATGCCGTCGATCGCCTGCACGCGCGCGACCACCAGCTTGCCCAGCTCGTCGATGTTGCGCGCCTCGGCGCGAACGATCACGTCGTAGGGACCGGTGACGTCCTCGGCCTGCTGCACGCCCTTGATCTCGACGATCTCCCTGGCGACCTGGCCCGCCTTGCCGACCTCGGTCTGGATGAGGATATATGCCGACACCACAAGTACCGACCTCCTTGAGTCGTGCTGCCCGCGGCGCCCCGTAGAGACTAGTCGGCAGCGTCGCCGGCCGCTGCCTCGTCGTGAGGAACACGCATTCGACGCGTGCTGCTTCGCTGGCAAGCTCCGCAGCCCTGCCCCGCCCACCGGCGAGTCCCCTCACCCGGCCGGTGGTGGCCGCCGCCCGCGCCCAGGTAAGCAGGGCGAACGCTCCGCCACCACCGCCGCGCAGTGGCGGCGGCAGCTCATCGACCTGTTCGCCGACGACCACGGCCTGGCGGTCAAGCTGATCACCGCCGGGCAGCTAGAACTCGCCTCCGACAACGCCTATGACCTGCCGGCGGCTGTGGGCCACTTCTCATCAGAGAAGACCTGACACGAGCGGCGGCTTTCTGGCTCGACAGGTTGCGCCTGATGTGGACCGCTACTCCCGCAGGGCCGGGCCGGCGGCATCGGTGAGGGCGGCGGCGAGGAACCGGTAGGTCCACTCCTCAGCGAACCGGCGCGAGTCGGCGAAGACCACCTGAACCTCGGGGTAGCGGACCTGCAGGCGGGCCAGGACGTCGGCCAGCCAGATGCCGCTCACGTGCTCCAGCTTGAACAGCGCCGAATATCTGGCCTCGACGGCCACGGCCGCCACGGGGAGCTCGGCCAGGCGTTGCATCTGGAAGGCGAGGGTCCCGTTGGAGAGGCTGGCGGCAAGGTTGTCCAGGCTCTTTCGCTCCACCGCTGCCACGACCGCGCCCTGTTGGGTCCTGACCGCGTAGTCTCCAGCCGGAAGCGCCGCTCGCTCGGTCGTGACATCCCGGTCCGAGAAGCGGAACGGGTAGCGCTCCCTGGTGTCGACCAGGATCGTGAAGTCCTCGGTGAGCGAGCGTCGGCGCGGGACCCTGCCTCCAGGGTTGGCTGCCCTGGCGGTCTTCTGGGTCTGCCAGAAGATCGCCGGTCTGCCCCGCACCTCGGTGAACACAAACTGCGAGCGGGCCAGGCGGGGACGATCCAGCACCAGGTCGATCGCCGCGCCCCGCCGCCGGCAGGAGATCACAGGGACCCGCTCGAGGATCTCGGGCTGCGTGGGCCAGTCCTCCTCAAACCGATGGCAGTAGATCCGGGAGACCCTGGGCCAGGTGTCTCGGGCCTTCAGCACCAGGCCACCTTCCAGGGGGAGCTTCAGCAGGTAGGGGAGCTTGGTGTCAGGCTGCGGATTGCGGGCGATGAGGAAGACCGGGCGCGGCTGCCCGCTCTGGCTCATCGCGGTCGCCTCGCGCCGGCTCTCGCAGTCATGCCGCGATCCCCCCGATATTCGTCGATGAACCCGGCGAGCAGGTCACGGCGCCAGACCTCGTCGGGGTGGACCGGGACCGGTTCTCGCGGCGGCGGCTCCGGCAACCCCAGGCCGAGGCCGCGATGCGGCCTCGCCTTGTTGTAGTGGTCGACGTAGGTTCGAAGGAGCCACTCGAGGTGCCTACGGCCGAGCACGAGCGTCCAGTCCAGGCACTCGGCCCGCACGGCCGCCACCCACCGCTCGGCGAACGCGTTGCCTTGGGAGCCTGGACCAGTGTCCGGATCACCCGGATCCCCCCGGCGCGGAGCACCTCGTCGAACCGACCGGAGAACTTCAAGTCCCGATCGCAGACCAGGAACTTCGGTACGGCCTGTTGATCATCGAGGTCCATGGCCAGATCCCGGCCCTGTTGGGTCACCCAGGCGGAATCGGGACCGTTCGTGACGCCAGCGAGGTGGACCCTGCTGGTGCCGACCTCGATGCAGAACAGGACGTACAGCGTCTTCAGCTGGACCGTCTCCAGGGTGAAGAAGTCACAGGCCATGATCCCCCAGGCCTGGGCCCAGAGGAACTGGCTCCACGTCGAGCCGCTGCGCCTGGTGGGGGACCAAGGCCGCAGGCCCCAAGCAGCGTCCGGATGGTGGTGGCTCCCATGCGGATGCCCAGCTTGCGGAGCTCCCCTTGAATCCTCAGGCAGCCCCACCGAGGGATCTCCCGGCCATGCGCATGATGAGCGGACGGAGTTGCTGCCTCAGCACCAGGATCTCCAGGTCCTTGGTGCCGTCAGCAGCGCCTGGGAGGACCAGCACGCGGGCGACCGCGCGGACGATCAGCGGGGGCAGGAACAGCATCGGCCGATGGTACGAAGTCCTCTGCTCACGGTGCGAATCCGGTTTGCGCGCCCCACAGGCCTCGATGACTTCCTGGAGGGTGCCGCCAGCAAGGTAGGCCAACTCGCTACCCTTGTACCACTGCTTGGCGAAGTCCTTTGAGCCACGACCACGCTTCGGTTTCGCCGACGTGCGTCCGTGGTGTATCCGTACGTCCCGGTACTCGCCGTCCCGAGCCGTCACAGGCCGGCACGAACAGCGGGCCACAACCGTACAAAGAGGTCCCAAACAGCACCACAGACCACCAACAAACACATAATGGAGCTGGCTCGTAATCGGCAGGTCGGGGGTTCGAATCCCCCCTCGGGCTCCAGGTCAGAGCACCTGGTAGAAAGGCCCGAACAGGATTCCATCCTCCGCATATGACGGAACGGCAAGCTGCTCGAGGACGCTGTCGAAGACGCCTGGCGCGCGATCAGCCGGCAAGTCGGTGAAGACAACGACGATCACCTTGTATTTGGCGTCGTCACCGTCAGTGGGTCGAGTGTCCAGGAACAGTCTCCGGTAGCCGTCCATGAGCTCGACGACAGCTGGCCCGTCCCGGTCGGCGATCTGCTCGAGAGCAAGCCAAAATGTCCTACGTTCCAAGGCCCCAGGCACGAAGGGACAGACGGGCCCTGCGCGGCCCAGCTCCTTGTGGGGCTTGACCACGTAGCTCTTGATCCAGTCTGCGACCGCATGAAGCGCATCGATCGCTTTCCGCAAGCTCGCTCGTCTTTCCAGCATCCTCGAGATCCTCGAGGAGGAAGAGATTGGTCGTCTGTGTTGGCATCGAACCTCCTCCTGAAGAGGACCGAAGACAATGGCGTCACTCGCGCAGTGAGCTGAATGTGGCCCGCACCTCGGTCGAGAAGAGCTCCGGCTCCTCCCAGGCGGCGAAGTGGCCGCCCTTGTCGACCTCGTTGAAGTAGGCGAGGCCGGGGAAAACCACCTCGACCCAGCTGCGCGGGGAAGGGAAGACCTCGCCGGGGAACGTCGTGAAGCCGACCGGAACCGCGACCGGCGGCGGAGCCTGGCCGGCCGCACCGGCTGCGGCCTGGGCCCGTCCGAACTCCCAGTACCACCGGGCGGCCGAGGCGCCGGTGCCCGTCAGCCAGTACAGCGTGATGTCGTCGACGATGTTGTCCCGGGTGAGGTTGCCCGCAGGCTCGCTGTCGACGAACGCGCGGGAGATCTTGTAGTAGCTGTCGGTGTCGTGGTCGAGCATCCAGGCCGCCAGCCCGACGGGTGAATCCAGCAGGGAGTAGCCGATCGTCTGCGGCCGGGTGGACTGCTCCAGGACGATGGCGAAGCCATCCGTCAAGAACGTGGTGAGCGCGTCGTGCGCCGCGCGTTCCTGCTCGGACTCCGCCGGCAGTTGGTCCTTGAGACCGACCGCCGCGGTGAGCACGTTGAGGTGGATGCCGAGCAGCCCCTCGGGCGCTTGGCGGCCCATCGCGTCGGTGACGTAGGCGCCCACGTCACCCCCCTGGGCGACGTAGCGCGTGTAGCCGAGGCGGTCCATGAGCTCCACCCACGCGCGTGCGATGCGGTCGGCGTCCCAGCCGAGCTCGGTCGGCTCGCCCGAGAAGCCGTAGCCAGGCAAGGACGGCAGCACCAGGTGGAATGCGTCCCCGGGGGTGCCGCCGTGCGCGGTCGGGTCGGTGAGCGGGCCGATGGTCTCGAGCAGCTCGATCACCGAGCCGGGCCAGCCGTGCGTCATGATCAGCGGCAACGCGTCTTCGTGCGGCGACTTCACGTGGATGAAGTGGATGTCCACCCCGTCGATCTCGGTCGTAAACTGCGGCAGCGCGTTTAGTCGTGCCTCGCACTTGCGCCAGTCGTAATCCGTCGTCCAAAAGCGGGCGAGCTCCTTCATCGTCGCGAGCTGGACGCCCTGCGACCGGTCGTCGACCAGCTCCTTGGACGGCCAGCGCGTCGCCGCAATGCGGCGGCGGAGCTCGACCAGGTCCTCCTCCGGGACCTCGATCCGGAACGGGCGAATCGCTGTGGCGCCCGCCAAGTTTTCGGTCGTGCCAGACATGCGGGTCTCCCTGGTTGGTGTGGTTTGGTGGTCGTGGAGAGCTGGCCGTGCTAGACGGAGCTGGGATCTTCCGGGGTGGGCAGGCGGCTGGAAGCCGAGCTCATGAGGATCCCCGTGCACACGACCTGACGGCCATCCGCGGAAGGAGCCGGACTTAGTCGCCGCTGACCGGTCCGGCAGTGTCATCGGCGGCGGCCAGGAGCCTACGGGCCAAGGCTTCATCGGAGGGCGCAACCAGCACGTGCACACCCTCTGCCTGCCACTGCGGGTACTGTCCTCCGGCATCATCTGCCGACACCGTTGCGCTCACGCCGTGACTGCGCAGCAAGCCGACGATCAGCTCCGCCTCTGTGCGGCTGGCAACCACCGCCACCGACACACTCGCGCCGTCCACGATCTCACCCCCCTGCGCCTGGTACTGCCCATAGGCTGCCACTGGCATCAGGGTCCCCCGGGCGGCTCGTCGCAACCGTGAAAACCTGGTCGAGAGGCTCGTCGCACCGGCGGAACCCTGGCCCGGAGCAGTCGGCGGTTCCGGCGGCGGACCTACCGCGGACCTGCCGCGGCGCCGCCGGGTCCTGCTCGCGGCCTCGGCGTAGTCGCTGCCTCCTCACCGGCGGCCGGACTGGCCACCTCGCGGCCATCCTGATCGCCGCCCGCGCCATGCAGGCCCTGGCGCAGCCTCCATCGCCCCTGTTGCCTTGGCCCTGATGATGACCCTTGTTCCATTCGGCCGTTCAGGATTGATCGTGAGGCCGAGAGAGTCCCACAGTGCTCGCTCTGCTGGGCAACGACGCGGTCAACGGTTCATCCTTGACCCACTTGCCGTTACCTTGACATCGAATATCTCTGACCTGCGCTTCTATGCGGGACCAATCTCCGATTCGAGGCATCCTGCGTCCTCGTAATCGGCAGGTCGGGGGTTCGAATCCCCCCTCGGGCTCCAGGTCAGAGCCACTTTTCGGCCCTCATCGAAGGCTGTCTGGCTAACGATCCTGCCGATTCACCGTAGGCCGGAGGTTCCGACGAGTTAGTGCCTAGGGCTTCGGCGGAGGGGATTTGAACCCCTGACTTCCTCCGTGCGAGTAAGTGGCAGCCCACCGCTGTGCGGAGCTGCGTTTGCGCAGGTCGCTGCCGACCGTCAGGGCGAAGTTAGGCGTTCTCAGGGAACGTGGGTCGTGTGGAGCGCCTGCGTGCCGGACCCTCTGGCTTGTTCGTGGCAAACCTCACCGATACGGGGGATGACCGATCTCGGAGCATCCGCCAGGCTGCCCGCGGCCCCGCCGTTTGCCTTCGACCCAAGTCCGAGTGGGGCCCCGAGAACCGCGAGCAGTAAGGGGGAAGACGGTCCACCCATGCCCGAGAACCCTGCCGTCACCGAGGAGAGCGTGCAGAGTTGCAGCGGTTGCGCGCCGAGAATGCGGTGAACGTTGGTGACGTTCTCAAGCATAGTTGAAGCGTGGGGCCATGACGGGCGTCCTGCATTATCTGCCCATGAGTCGGGTCGTATGATGCTGTCCGCGAAGTCGGACCTTGCGCATGGATCCCAGGGGCCAGATTCTGGCTGGCCTGGTGGACACGGCACAGGCTAGAGGAGGCGGCGGCCAGTTCGACCCCGCCGTCGTCGACGCCTGCTCGCAGCTGGGCGTCGACCGGCCCTGGCCGCCCGAGCCCAGCCGCAGCAGCCAACCTCGGGCCCGGCAGCCGTCCGGAATTGAGCGGCGCAGGCAAGGTCGTCATGGGCTTACGCCGCTCAACCGCTGCACTGGCGGCTGCGGGACGCCGAGTACACGGCGACGCCCCACGACCCCTGAAGCTGCTATCACTCTGGACATGCCGGGGTGCAGGACCGACGATGTTCCTGCACGGCTTCCATCGCTGGACCTCTACCACCGCAGAGGGCTTCCATGGCGCAGCGTACGGAGCTGTTCTCGCTCAGCGCCTCGACCCCAGAGGGCGCCTTCGCCCATGGCAAGGCACTGGCCTCGGGAAGCGCCGAGGCTAGGGCGTCGTTGCGCCGCGGTGTCGACCTGTCGGCCAGCGTGCAGGTCGAGGGCCACGTTAGTGGCGAGGCCGGCAGCCAGCTCGCCGCCGGGCTGACCGGTGACGTGCAGGCGGGCGGCGGGCTCACGCTCCAGGCGGCGATCCCCATCGACCTGTTCGACCCGCAGGCCCGAGCCGGGCTCGTCGCTCGCCTCCAGGCGCAGGCGGCGGCGTCGGCCAGCATCGCCGCCACGGTCAGCCTGGAGGTCGAGTCCTTCCGGCAGCTGCTGGGGACGCGCTTCGCGCCGCCGTTCGAGCAGCTCCTCGACGTCTTCCTCGACGAGCTCGTGATCGAGGCGGGGATCTGGGGCCGGGCCTCGTTCGCCGCCGAGCTCTACGGCGAGGCGCTGCTGGCCGGGTCGCTAATGCGGGCGGCGAGCGAGGGGCCGGGCTTTACCTTCTCGACCCGCTGGGGCGCCGGGCTGGGTGTCGGCTCTGGGGTCCACTTCCTGGCGAATCTCGGCGTCGAGGATCCGGCCCGGCTGCTGGACCGCATGGCGGCGACGATCGCCGAGCTGATCCTGGACGAGGCCCGGGACTATGTCGACTCGCTCCCGCCCACTGAGGCGGCGGCGCTGGCCCCGGTCACGGCCGTCGCCGGCGTGCTCGTCTCGCTCGCCACGCGCCTGCTGTTCAGGCTGGGCGGCCAGCTCGCCGGGACCGAGCACGCCGCCGCCGACACCGCGGGATCGGTGGTCGGGAGCTTCGTACGGCAAGGGCAGCACGCGCTGCTCGCCGGCCTGGGGGACTGGTCGTTCCGTACCTTGGGCGAGCTGCTGGCCGGGACCGGCGCGCAGCGGGCCGTCTTCGATCTCGACGAGGACCGCCGCGCCCAGCTCAAGCTGGTGGTCGAGGATCTGTCCGCGCGGGCGGCCACCCTCGAGGCCCGCAGCCCGGTGGCTGGCATCGACGCCTGGCTGCTGGACCTCCTCGACTGCCTGGGACCCCTCGACGCACTGGTCGGCACCGGCGTCCTGCCCCACGACGTCGAGGACGTCTGCCATCGCGCCGTCGGGATCGCCTGGGCCGCCGGCGTGCTGACCCACCGGGTGCTGCAGCTCGCACAGGGCACCGCGCCGCCCGGGGCGTCCTTTGGCGCCACCCCCGCACATGCGCCGGCCGGTGGTTCGATCCCGGCCCGGGTGGCGAAGCGGGTCGGCAGGCCGGCCGGCCAGGCGCTCACGCTCGCTGACCTGGTCACCTACGTGGTCGGTGAGGACCCGATCCAGGAGGCGCGGACGGCGCTGCCGGAGCTGGGACATGTGCTCGACTGGCTGGCCGGGGCCCTGGGCGTGCCCCCGGACCAGGTCCTTGAGACGTTCCTCGTCACGCTCGTCCAGCCGGGCGGCGTCCAGGCCCAGCAGCTGCTGACCTCGATCGGCGAGGCGTTGCGCCACGCGGTGCAGGACCAGGTCGTGCCGCTGCTGCTCGTCCCCATGAAGCAGCACGACCCGGGTAACAAGGGACTCCAGCTGCTGGTCGACCAGATCGTGGTGCCGTTGCTCGTCTCGGTGCCGGCGGTCGTCGTGCCGGGGCTGGGCGCCGCGGCGACAGAGGAGGGCGCACGCCGGCTGCGTGAGGCCATCTCCGGCGTGCTGCTGCAGGTCATCGGCCAGTTCGTGGTCGAAGCGGTGGAGGTGCTGCTGGAGTTCGGGACGGAGCGGTCCGAGCAGGCAGTGCGCGACGCGGCCGCGGCGGTGGCGGCGTTCGGCCACGACTCGCCGATCCTGGCGCTGATGGCATCCGCCGCAGCCACCGCCGTCCTGCCGATCACGCCCACACCGGCCGACGTCGAGGCCGTGCTTGAGCTGGCCGCCGACGTCGTCGCCATCGTCCACGACACCCAGGGGCCGGTGCTGGATGCCGCCGGGACGGTCCTGGCCCTCGGCCTGGGGGCCGAGGCCACCCGCCAGGCGACCTTCCAGGCGCTCACCACGACCGATGACCCGCCCCGCGCCCAGGACCTGGACGCCCTGCTGGCGGAGCTCGAGAACGGGACCTGGCGAGTGGTCTCCACCGTCGCGCCCGCGGCGCTGCGCATTCTGGCACTGCACCTGGTCAACGAGGTGGTGCTGCTCGCCGAGGCCATCGGGCAGGGCGCCAAGGTGATCGTCGAGGCGACGGTGGAGGCGGCCGAGTGGGTCCTCCAGGCGATCCACGACCTGCCAGGCCAGCTCCTCCAGCTCGGCCAGAAGGTGAAGGAGCTCCTGGGGTCGATCGCCACTTGGGCTGAGCAGCTGGCCGCCCACCTCAAGGGCCTGGTCGGCCAGGCGGTCGAGGGGGTCCGCGCCTACGGGCTGGCGCTCATCGACCCGCTGATCAAGGACTTCCCCGGCTGGGTCAAAGACGGCCTGCACACGCTCTACAACGCGCTCTTCGACGAGCTGAAATGGCTGCTTGAGCTGCCACTGTCGGTGCTACAATCGGTCGCCGGCTGGGTCAAGGACCTCCTGCAGGCGCGGCAGGACGTGGCCTCCTACGACGAGCAGGCGGTGCGCGACGAGGTCAGCCGTCGCATCCACGGCGCCAACGCCTCGGACGTGCATTTCGATCTGGCGCTGACGGTGGCCGGGAACAAGATCTTCGACATCGGCCGCATCACCGTCCCGACCGGGGCGATCACCGGCGCGATCGCGAGCGTCGTGCTGGGTGACGGAGTCTTCGACAGCACCGTCCGCAACTCGGCCACCGCGGCGGCACAAGCCCAGGCGGCGCAAAGCCAAGAGAAGACGCTGAGCGATCGGCTGGCTGGGGCGCTCAGCGACCAAGCGGCGGCGGAGGCGGCCAAGCGGCTCGCGCCCGGTGCGCCGCTCGCAGTCCAGTTCCTGGAGCCCCCGTCTGGGATGACCGTGGGTAGCCCCGCCCGGGTCCGTATCCGGATTGACGGCGCCAACCGGACCTTCGTCGAGCCGACGCTCGGGGTCCCGCGCCGGGTGAGCGTGGTCGTGAACCGCCAGGAGTACGCCTTCCAGCCGGCGCACTGGCAGGACGCGGCGGGCGGGCTGGAGCTGACGTTCGATCTGGTCCTGCCGGTCCCGGGCCCGCCCCAGGTGTCAGCACCGGGGCGGACGGCGCCGCCGGTGCTGGTCGACCAGCCCACGCTCGTCAAGGCGCACGTCCGCGGTGGCGACGAGGTGGTCTTCACGCCGGTCTCCGAGGATGCGGCCCGCCAGCTGGGCGTGTGGCCCCGGCTCCTGCCCGACGGCCACGCGCCGGCCGTGGACCTGCGCACGCTGCCGGTCACGGTGATCGCGGCCGGGGACCCGGGAGCGGCCGGCTCGGGGCTCGCGGCCGTCGTGGTGGCCGACCGGACGGCCGCCGGCACGACCCGGACGCCGGCCGCCGTGCGGGCGGTCGGGACGGCGATGACCGCGCCACGCGAGGGCGCCGGGATCGCCGTGCTGGACACGAACGCCACGGTCACCGGCCCGGTCGCGGCCCCCCTGGACGCCCAGGGCCGGCCGTACGTCCCGGCCCGCGCGGGCACCAACGCCCTCCAGGTGGCGGTGGCCGACGGCCGTGGCAAGCAGGCAGGCGTCTCACGGGTCATCTCTGTGCTGCCGAGCCTGCTGGTACAGGTGGAGCCGTCGCCGACGCCACTGGGGGTCGACACCGAGTTCGTCGTCCGGGCGCTCGACACCAGGACCGGCGCGGCGGCCGCGGGTGAGGGCCGGGTGATCGTCGACGGCGTCGAGCTCGGGCGGGTCGGGCAGGCGATCCGTCACCGCTTCCGCCCGCACCCGGACTGGCACGGCCCGCCGAGGGACGGCGAGCCGGTCGATGGGCTGCCGCGCGGGGTGGTCCGCGTCACCGGCTACGCCCAGGCCGAGATCCCCTTCGACTTCGCCCCGCCGCGTGAGGCCAGCTTCGTCGCGCAATCGCTGCCGAGCTCGATGGAGCCCGGCCGGAGCTATCCGGTGCTGGTGACGCTACGCAACGCGGGCGGGCTGACGTGGCGCGGCGGCGAGGGCTACCGGCTCGGCTCACAGGCGCCGCCCGACAACCGGACTTGGGGTCTCGACCGCGTCGAGCCGCCCGGCGACGTCGCGCCCGGCGCCGAGGCCACCTTCGCGTTCACCGTGACCGCGCCGGCCGAGCTGGGGACCTACAGCTTCCAGTGGCGCATGCTCCAGGAGGGGACCGGGTGGTTCGGCGAGCCGAGCGCCGCCGTCGCGGTAGAGGTCGAGACGGTCGAATGCACCGCGCTGCGCCAGGCGATCCGGTGGGACCGGTTGGAGGTCGCGCGGCTGGAGACAGAGCTGGTGGCGGTGCGGAACGACCTGCTCCGGTTGGGAGAGGTCCCGGAGCTGGAGCAGCGACTGGCCGAGGCGCGCGGCACCCTCGAGCTGGCGGTCGCCGAGGCGCACCGTCGAGGATGCAGGGATTGACGTGGTCCCGGACTACCTCTCCAAGGCCCTCAAGCGCCTCACCGAGCTGCTCGAGTCGGGTCCGCCCGACACCCTGTCGTACAACTGGCTGAGCCCCGCGGTCGACGTCAAGCAGCTCGAGAGCGAGATCGCGGTGGGCAACGGGGCCGAGGTCTGCCAGCAGCTCGCTGGGGTGCGCACCACCGAGCTGCTGAGCGTTCTGGCCAAGCTGGCCAGCCGGCAGCCCGAGCAGCCCGGTCCGAGCTTCTTGGAGTTCCTTGAGATCCAGGCGGTCAACACACCTCAGGTGGACACCCGGGTGCTCACGGCGATCGCCGCCAGCCGGCTGAAGCACGCCACGCAACCAGTCGTCGACTTCGGCTCCAGCAGCCAGCGGGACCGGCTCGACAGGTTGGGACGCGGCCTGCCGACGCTGGCGGGTGTCGACCAGTTCAAGATCCTGCGGTCGATGGGGCTGAAGAACACCTTCGACGGCCGCTGGGCGGTCGAGGGCGTGATGATGGGCATGCTGGCCGAGGCCGTTCAGGACGGGCTGGTGCCGGTCCCCGCCAAGTGGGCCGCCGCCAGCACTGGCCTGGACTTCGGAGCTTGGACGAAGCCGCCCACCCAGCCCTGGCCGCTGTACATGGGCAACTCGGCGCACCAAGCGATTGCCGCCTACTACAGACAGCAACATCCCGAGCCGCCCCACCATGTCTGGACGAACAATACGGGCGTGGAGGTCATCATGAGGGATTTGGAGAAGGACCTCCTCTTCTCCTTCAAGGCGGAGAACGTTATCGAAGAGGCCCTGAAGAAGGCCATGCCGGATATCTTCGATTTCTATGAGGCCCATCCGAGTCAGCCACCGGGTTGGTTGTACGAGATCAAGCCATGGTCGCTGACCGACGCGGCGGCGCTGGAAGCCGACACCTATGTGGCCCTGCTGGCCGAGGCACGTGCCGGCCTGGGCCCGGAAGGGGCGCCTGGCACCTCCGGGACAATCGCCGCGCCGAACGGCTGGTTCGAGTTCGACACACCGGTGCCGGGGGCGATCTGCTACTCGTACCAACCGGCGCCACGCGAGGCCGTGAAGGCGCGCGATGCGGCGCTCGGCCGCGAGACCAAGCCACTGCGCCTGCGAGACGCGGTCATCGCGGCGGGAGCCGCCGCCGCCGTCACCGGGGTGCTCGCGGTCCTGCTGGAGGCGTTGGAAGCGGCGGCAGGGTGGATAGTGTCCTTCGCCTAGACTAGCGGACACCTCGATTACCGATCCTTCGGCTGTCCTGATGGGTGAGTAAGCATCCAAGCGCTCACCGCCGCGAGCACCAGCGACCAACTCATTCAGCCGAGCGGCTGCTGAACAACCAAAGCAAGCTGTGCCACAGCGGCTGAACATGTCATGACGTGCTGTCCGCCTCGCAAACCTTGACGACGCGCCGCCCTTCACCGTCACCCGCTGCCAGTTGCAACAGCTACTGCACGCCTCGCATAACGGATGACGCTTCGCCGTTCGCTCTACGCTCGACCCGAAATTCGTCCGAGGACAGCAATGCACCTCCTGGCGCTGGTGCCTCAAGCACAGGCGCGATCTCGGATCGGGCCGTCAAATTGATGGAGTGTTCGGATGGGCTTGCTCTGCTTGGCTAACGTCTCGGCTAACGTTCCACCCCAGCCATCGGCCCACGGCAACCTGGACTGGCCGGGCGTCACCCGCTTGAAGGCCAGCGTCGGCCATGCCATCACCGTGGTTCGTGCCGCTCACCGAAAGTTCTCCGAGGCCAAGCAAGACCTGACCGGCATTGGGTCTGGCGGGCAACGTCTCACTCCGCGGCCAGGTCGTCGGGCGGGTCATCCACCAGGCCGCCGCGGTGGGCGAGCGCTGCGGCCTCGCCGCGGCTTGCCACCCCGAGTTTGGCCAGGATGTTGGAGACGTGGATGCCGACGGTCTTCACGCTGATGAACAGCGTGTTGGCGATCTGGCGGTTGGTCCGGCCCGCGACAAGGAGCCCGAGCACCTCCCGCTCCCGGCGAGTAGGGCCGAGCCGCTCGGCCGGGGACGGCTCGGCCGGCGGGCCGGCCCGGATCCGCGCTGGCACGGGCGTCAGGTCGATGCGGGCGCGCCGGGCCAGACGCTCGATCTCTCGCTGGAGCGGTGCGGCCCCCAGTCCAGCGGCGCTTTGGTGCGCCTGGCGTAGGACCGCGGCGACCCGCGGGCGTGGCGCCCGGCTGGCCAGGAGCGCCTCGGCCTCGCGCCAGCGCGCGTAGGCGGTCGGGTAGGGCTGGCCGAGCGTCTCCCACTGTGCGGCCGCTGCTGCCCAGCGTGCTGGGCTTGGCTCGTCTTCCAGGCGGGTGAGCTCGGCCTCGCCGAGCATGGCGTGGGCCAGGGTCTCGGGCTGCGCCTGGGCGAACCGGCCGGCCAGCTCCTGAAGCCGGCCGAACAGGACGTGCCCGGCCTGGCGGGCGGTGTCCAACTCGGCCGCCCGACGGTGGACAAGAGCGCGCAGGCTCGGTTGCTGAAGCCGGCGACGGCATCGATCACCATGCACGGGGCCCTGGCCAGGGCCATGAGGCGAACGCCTCTCAAGCGTAGTACTCCGGTTTCTTTGGCCCTCCCTTGCGTAGGGCTGTGCGGCCCGCTCGAACAGCGCGGTCTGGATGGCCCAGCCCTGGCCCGCACGTCGTTGCCAACGGCCACTGGTCATTCCCGGTGTCATTCCACCAGACCGCACAGCCCCCGAGAGACGCCGATTCCTCCGAAGCGCGATCCCATCCGAGCAGGAGGCGCCGCGTCCGGCGGGACCCGGAAAAGGCACGGCGGTGCCGTCAGCGTGCACCCGGGCGGCTGGCCTTGAGAGCTGGTCACATGGATGACGGTCGGTCCGGGTGGAACGACGCGTCGTCGGCATCTCCCAGGTATCCCTGATCTGTTCCTCGCGGGTTCCTCCTGGTCAGACGTTGATGGCATGTCCTACAT
>WNGP01001362.1_pt1 | contig 30757 bp, 21 predicted proteins | sample 5407671 | NCBI WGS metagenome assembly WNGP01 (sample SAMN13153381, study PRJNA577476) | soil metagenome | isolation source: 40 cm soil or saprolite under Garry oak tree replicate 2 | place: USA:California | collected 2016-06-15 | reverse complement strand
AGGGGGGCCAGGCATGCAGGCTGACATGGCTGGTAGCAATGATGACAAAACCGGAATAGCCATCGTCCAGCGGATTGCTCGTCTTGATGTCGCGCAGCTCGACTGGACTCACCTTCTCCATACCAATACGCGCGGGATATTCGTCGAGTACCCGCCGCAGATGCGCCTCATCGGCCAACAAATCGGGGTTACAACTGTAGAGGTCAAGCATAACGTGTCGCATGGACGGCTCTCCTCGTTGTCTTTGCCTATTGCGTACAATAGGCCGGGATACGATCCCACCAGTGGGTCTACCGTGTTATCGATGGTGATACAAGAGCTGGAGATGACCTGCTCTACGAGGAAGTATACCGGATGAAGGGGTATCAGGATGGTTCGTCCTAAATTTTAGGGATGTCTTTTCCATCTGAAGGGATTAATGAGGCAACTTCAGCGAGAGCAACCTGGCCTTTGGCGCGTGTCTCAACTTCCAGGCCCCGGAGACTGAGCGCATGTTCAAGAGATTTTTTGGCGCGTTTGAGATATGAAAGGTTGTTGGTCGCCCTGGCCTGCGCGATTCTCAGATTGCCGAGCGAGATAAGGGCAAGGCCGGTACAGGGGATATTATGCATGGTGCGAGCAATGGTCAGGGCGCGGCCCACACACTCTCTCGCATTCTCAATCTTGCCGCACTTCAAGAGGACGATGGCGAGATCGGCATTCCACAGGCTCAGGTATTCACGGTCATTGATCTGTTCCGCCAGCGCCAGGCCGCGCCTGTAGTAGAGTTCGGCTTCTTCCAGGCCATTGCCGCTGGACAAGAGAGCCAGTTCTCCCATGTTATGCAATACGACGGACATCAACGGAATGTCGCCAATGCGCTCCGCCAGAGTGAAGGCGCGTTGTAAAAAGTTGCGGGCCAGCGGATAGTGGCCTTGTTTCAAATGGACGTAGCCGATGTTATTGCACACGTGGGCAATCTCGCGCTGTCGATCATGACGTTCATATAATGCCAGCGCGGTATTCAAGTGGCTTAACGCCTCGGCACGCTCCCCAACGGCATTGTCAACCGCGCCTAACAAAGCGTGTGCACGTCCAAGATCAACCGGGTCGCCCAGTAGAGTCTGCCTGATGCGCGTCAGACGTGCCGGGTCTCCGGCAGGCTGCATACGCGAAGACTGCGCCTCTTCAAATAACTTTAAGGCTGCATTGATGCTGCGGCGCGCATCCGCATAATTCCCCTCCTGCCAGTGCAGGCTGCCCTGTTGAAAAAGCAGCCGCGCACGCGCTGGACCGGTTGTGATGCCAGCCGCGCGCAGCACCTGTTCGCCACGTTCGCAGCACTGCCAGGCGCGCTGGTTATCTCCGGTGAAGCGCCACGTCCAGCCAATTTCGCTCCAGAGCAAGGATTGTATCTGGGCTTCCTGACTGTCCAATTCACCGGAAGTAGCACGATCCCGGTGATTGCGTACCTCTAGTACCCGTTCAAATATCTGGCGCGCTTCCTTAAATTTGCCTTGAATACGCACGCATTCCGCCAGCCGTTCCAACAAAAAGGCCAGGCGCGAGCGTGTTTCAGCCGGTAAGGGGTGAGATGGCTGCGAGCGTCCATGCTGCGGGTCGGCAGCCTCCACATATTGCACCGCCAGGCGATACTGCCGCTCGGCTTCTGGATAAGCGGAGAGCGCGTAGGCATGGTCCGCTGCCAGTTCCGCGAAATGGACAATTTGCCCAGCTTCGGCGCCACCTTTCACCAGGTGTTCGGTAATGGCCGCCGCCTGCCCATCCTCGCGCGCGGAGTATACTTGCTGCAAGACCTCGGCTGCGCGTCGATGAAGTCGCGCCCGCCGCGTGGCTGACAGGTTGTTGTAGAGGTGACTGGCCAGCAGGGGATGCCAGAAGCGATAGGTGATGCGCGTTCCCGTTCCCTCTTCCATCAAAACACCCGAACTCAGGGCTTCGTCCAGCAGGTCGAGGATGGTCTCTTCTTCGATACCGGTCGCGCTGGCCTCCATCACATGAATAAGAGGAAAGCCAAACGAGCCGCCTAGCACAGCAGCCTTGCCTAACAATTGCTGGCATGCCGTACTGAGCCGACGCACGCGCTGGTTAAGGGCGGCGGTGATGGTCTTTGGCAAAGCGGTTGTTTCCTCACCTATCGACTGCTGCTCAATTTGTCCAGGAGGCAGCGAATGAGCCAGTTCTTCCGCGAAGAAAGGATTGCCGGCCGCCTGGCTTTGAATGTGTCGTACCATTGGATCGGGAAGATGCGACACAATCGTTGCGATCTGGGCATCGGTGAGCGGCTCAACGTGCAAATACTCGATGGCATGTTCACGCTGCATATGCGAGAACAATGAACGCAGCGTCGCATTATTGGAGAGTTCATTCTCGCGGCATGTTGCCAGCAGCACAATGGGATGACCAGGCAGGCGGCGCGCCAGGTACCCAAGCAGTTCGCAGCTACTTCCATCGGCCCATTGCACATCATCAAGCACCATGAGCAGCGGTGTACGCGCACTGATAGTCGTCAGCAACTCGTACACAGCTTCACGCAAACGCACCTGTTCCTGTTCAGGCGAGAGGGGATTGTGATGGTAGGAGCCGGATAAACTCTGTCCTTCGTCCTCCGACCACCATTCATGCAGTTCAGGCAGCAAAGCTCTCAGGGGTTGGTAGACCTGAGTAGGCTCTCGTCGTGTATTTTGCTCATCCTGCCAGAGTCCCTGTGCAAGTAGATTGCGCAACGCCTCACTCCACAGTCGATAGGGGATCGCGCTCTCCTGCTCATACGCATGACTCCATACCACGGCCCACCCATGTCGCTGCGCCTCGCGTGCGGTTTCTTCCGCGAGACGGGTCTTGCCAATACCCGACTCACCCATCAACACCATACATTGCGAACGCGGTCTTTCAAGCGCGAGAGCGGCAACCACAGAAGGCTTCTTTTCTCCCACTCCAGCATTGGCACTGCCGAGCCTCACCCGTTCCGCCGCCAGCAACAATTGCCAGAGCGCGTTCCGTTCCTGGTCGCGTCCAACCAGTGGACTCTGATTAACGCGTCCAATGTGGGGGGAATCAATAGTAGAGGGCGACCGCGAGTTATCTACAGTAGAGGGCGACCGCGAGGGTCCCCACCCCTCTTCCACACTGCCCCCGCCCATACGGAGGTCGCGATCTGAGAAGTCACCTCCATGCAGTACAGTTTCATAGATCTCCTGCGTTTCTGCCAAAGGCGAGCGGCCATAACCAGTGCGCAACACAGAGGTGAAACGCTGGTAGGCGCGCATGGCTTCTCCGCGCCGCTTCGATTGCGCCAGCACAATCATGAGGCGCTGCAATGCGGCCTCATTGGTAGGGTCAAAGGCCAGGAGTCGATCCAACGCATCAATTTCGCTGTATAGCCCTTCTTGCGCAATGGGGAAAGCGGGGTTCTTAGGAGTGGCGGTTCCTGAGCGTGGCATGGAATGCCCTCGCTTCTCTTCTAGATCCCCTTCAGGAATGGCATCACTAGAAGCGGAAAGCGAAGATGCTACGCCAGGGGGAAGTTCTCTGCCAATATAAGTGCGCACCGTGCGCCCGGCATCGGTGAGGTGATATGCATACCAGTAGGGACCATGACCAACACCTTCGCGGCACTTGCGACAGCGCGGCTTCCCGCAGAAATTTACCTGCTGGCGATAGGTAACCTTATCGTCCATCTTCTCACCGTCTCCTTCCCGTATGTCTCTCCCAACGCCATACAGGAGCAGCATATATCGACAAAGAGCGAGGGGATGTCTCAGGTAGTTTCATTATACCTTATGTTCCCAAAAATTTCATGATTAACAATTCATCCATAGATAAAGATTGCTCTGCCTTGCCTTCTTCACATAGCTTTTATTGATAATGCGCCGGATAAGCAGTAGATTTACTACAGTGAAGTATAACCTATAGAGCAAGATGCAAACAGGGCAGGGGCAAGCCCAGCCCGTACCCTAGACGAAGCGCGCCGAGGGGACACCAGGGCAGGGGCAATGTTCCTCTGATTGTTAGTACATCTCAACCGGCTTATCACCAGGTTATCGGCAATATGATCTTTAACCATTATTCGCTGCTGGGAGCTATTGAGCAACTGTGTGGTTGGGATGCCTGGCGAATACGTTTAGGTTGGCCGGTGTGGATGGGATATGTTGCCGAAGTTGTTTGGGTGATGGGTATTGCGAATTGAAGTTGTGATAGCAAGAGGACAGGACTTTTGGGGGATTGACATAGTGTGCAAATACCGCTCATTTTGCGCGGTATTATTTTTTGGAAGCAGACCGCTTGCTAGTTGAAGATGTGGGATGGTTGGAGCTGGGGTCGATATTTGTGTTGCTGTTCATGGATGGGTTCCTTTCTTGTTGAGGTAGGATGCTTCTTTTTTGTTGAGGTAGGATGCTTGCTTTTGCGAAGAAGAGTGAGCAAGAATGAGTGATGAAGGCTGCCAGCAGTGCGTTGGCGGTGCCAGAGTGTAGACAGGATTACCTTCACTATATTCCTGCACAACAAAAGACGCTCACCTCCGCAGATGAGCGTCTTTCTGTATCCTCGAAGTTTAATCATAGTGAGACATGTGGCGCTTTCCTTTCATAGACTATCTTCAAACGTTCTCCTACGTGGCCTGTTCTGCCCTGCACCTGTGTTTCCCTCGCTCTATCAGCGATAATGCAGGGATAGTGTGAACTGGTTCGCGATCAAGAACTGCACAGCGTAAAGGGACATACTTCGAGTTCCAGGTGGGTGCATATCTCCCACTTAGCAATTACATAACCAAGCAAGTGGAACCTAGCTCAATGACCATGAATTATGATATCTGGACTAACCGCGATCGTATGCCACAGACTTGGCATAGCGGCATGAAGGACAATCAGCGTGGTTACGAGTAGAGATACAATGATCAGAACGAGTAGCAACAATTGTCGTTTGTTCATGCGGATAGCCAGGTTCATGTGGTTTGCTCCTTTGTTGGAACTTGGGAGACTTTTGCACTTTCTGCCTCCCAATAAACATCTTGTACAAGATTTATATAATTTTTTAGAAGAAAATGTGTCCGATATACACATTATTTGAGAGATAAAAGGCATGAGGTTAGCAAGGGGAACGCCGCAGTCTGATATGCAGGTCACAAGTTCGGATGGACATCCCAGAATTTTGGGATGTGTATGAAGTGAGGAACCAGGGACTATCGTTAGAGGCTGATGTAAAGTGGTTTAAGATCCCTTGACAAGGGCGCTGAGTAAAAACGGTGCATATCCTGTCAAGCCACTCTCTGAGGGGATCGAGACGACCTTTACACACGGCCCCTTCCTACAGTCCCACTTAGCTACGGGCATCCGTTGTGAAATGACTTCCCAGGTTCAGTCGTTACCGCTAGTAAAAGATCGGCCAAAGTAGCACGAACTAATACGGATAGGCAGATACTTTATGGTATTCGCCCTTTTTTGTGTTGCTTTGCCAGGGCGATCTTGGTTTCATTGTCGCCGGGCGGAAAGATGCGCTTTGCCAGGAGCGTAAGCAAGTAGGTCGGAGGCGCAAGGTCGAGATAGCCAGCGAAACAATAGAGGCTGCGCGTGATGCAATAGGCCACAATGGGCGCGATGATGGCGATGAGAAGCCAGAGGGTGGTAAGCGCCAAGAAGAACCATTGCTGCTGTTTGTCGATCATGATGTCACCTATCGCACATTCCGCAGTTTTGCACACACTTTTTCAGATTATCGTGTCTTGCTAGTTGAGCGATAATTTTCGGATGGGCGTCCTAATATTCTGATATGTACAACATATTAAATTTGAAACATAACTACAACAATTTTCCCGCAATTATGGTACAAACTATATTGAGTGATAAACCTGTACCTAATCAGATACATGGAAGCCACTCATCTGCCCATCCAGTACGAAGCAACTGGGTGTATGACAGCAAGGAGCAGCTATGCAAGACTGAGTGAGATACTCACACGTCAACGGCTCAGTCATGCTCAACTGCTCCTACTCCTTGTACTACATTTATACAGTTTTTTAAGGAAAACTGTATCCAATCTACACTCTTTTTGGGAGATAAAAGGCATGAGGTTAGCAAGGGGGGACGCCGCAGGTTGGTATATAGGTCGCAAAATGAGACGGACATCGCAGGATTTTTGGATGTGTATTAACAATAGTTTGGCGAGTTGGAAACAGGCTTCCTTGCTATTCTGCTGAAAGGCGTTGCTTCACAACTCCTTATCTCTAACGTGCCCTGGCATTCTTGTGGACTGATGCCAGGGCGGATTTCGCATAAGTGGAAAGCAGACGATCAACTGATTGAAGATCGAGGACAGCATTGCATTCTTCAAATGCTTGGCGCGCATCTTTCGCGTAACGCAGACCCTCTGCATAGCCGTTCTCATCTGCGTGAGCATGTTGTAGTAAGGCTTCGCCATAGCTACGCAAGGTACGTGCCCTTTCCAGGCGCATACCGCAATCCTGCAACGTTTCCATCGACTGCCTAAACTGTTTGCTGGCCTGTTCATGCTGACCCTGTATCGATAAGATGCTGCCCATCAAGCGCTGGGCGCAGGCAAGCAGCCAGGTCTGATCATAGCGTCGCGCCTCTTCCATCACTTGCAGTGTTTGCTACGAGTGCGCGTTGCAAAGAAGTTCTGGCTCGTTGGAGTAAATGTGTAGAAGACGCAAGATGTTGTCTTTTTTGCATTTCTGGTAAAAGGTGATTGTTCTGTTTATCAACCATAGCCTGGGTAATACGTAAATGTCCCAGTGCAACAAGAGCAATACCAACACAAGGGGTAAAATTCATACCTCGACTTATTTTCAAGGCCTGACTTAAAGATAATTCGGCTTCATCAAGCTTCCCTTGATCTTGCATAATGATAGCTAAGTAACTATGTAGCAAGCTTATATAGATAGGATCATTTATCTGCTCTGCCAATACAAGAGCTCGCCTGTACCAATTCTCAGCCTCTGTCAAATTACCAAAGCGTGCCGATAGCACTCCTAGATTACCAAAACCTACAGCCATAATTTGTGTCTCGCCAATACGTTCAGCAATGCCAAGAGAACGTCGAAGAACTGCCTGAGCCAAAGTGTACTCTGCTCTTCTTATATGAGCATCACCCAAATTGCCACAAACCGTCGCAATCTCTCTTTGTCGATCATGTTGTTCAAAAATAGGCAAGGCCATATTCAGATGCTCAAGCGCAGTTATACTTTCACCCACAGTGGCCGCGATAGCAGCTAGAAGTGTATGAGTGCGTCCAAGGTCAACAGGATCACCTCCGAGTGTACGCCTAGTAGCTGTCGAGTGAAAGGCATTTACTACAGTTTGCCTCTGTTGTTGGAGTACATTTTCGAAGATATTCAGTGTTTGGAATCCCGCTTGTCGAGCTTCTTCGAAATTCCCTTTCCCCCAAAGAATGTAGCTTCGTTCCAGGCTTAGACTAGCCCAAACAGGGCCAGTTGCAACACCAGCCTCACGTAACACCTGTTCAGCACGTCTATAGCATTGCTGTGCATGTTCGTAGTCACCTGTATCAAACCAGGTTTTGCCAACTTCAACCAGGAGCAAGGCGTCGATTTGCGCTTCATATTGAGAGTCAAGTTGTGAGGTAGAGAGACGGCACTTGCTACGCACTTCTAATGCTCGCTCAAAATAGCTACGTGCCTCTTCATAGTTTCCCTGAACCCTCGTACATTCTCCAAGACGCTCTAGCAAGTTCGCAAGATGCAGATGTTCGTCAACGCTTGCATTTAAAGAGACCGTACCAATATTTTCTACAGCCAACCGATAATGCCGCACCGCTTCAGGATAAGCCGACAACGCATAAGCCCGATCCCCAGCCAACTCCGCATAATGCGCAATTTGCGAAGAATCCGACCCGCCCTTGACCAGGTGGAAGGTGATGGCAGCCGCTCCCTCTTCCTCCCTTCCTTTGTAAGTATTTAACAGGACTTCGGCGGCACGGCGGTGCAGGCTGGCGCGGCGGCCTGCGGAGAGGCCGTCGTAGAGGTGGCTCACCAGCAGGGGGTGCCAGAAGTGGTAGGTAATGCGTGTGCCGCTGCCTTCTTCGGTGAGCATGCCTGCCTGTAGCGCCTCTTCCAGGAGGTCGAGCATGGTGTCTTCGTCGATGGCGTTGGGGCCGGTCTCCATGGTGCGCAATGCGCTAAATTCGAAGGAGCCTCCCAGCACGGCGGCCCTGACCAGGAGTCGATGACAGGCGCTGCTGATACGTCCCAGGCGCAGATCGAGGACGGCGGCGATGGTATCGGGTAAAGCCGAAGGCTGATCGAGCGCGATATTGTTGTGTTTGGTAGTGTGATTAGACGTGGGAGTGGGCGCAATGAATTGGGCAGTGCCGGCGGCCCCTACATTGCGCGCCAGTTCCTCGGCGAAGAATGGGTTGCCGGCGGCGTGTGCCTGGATGTGCTGGACGACGGGTTCTGGCAGGCCTGAGACCAGCATGCGAATCTGCTCATCGGTGAGCGGCTGCACGGAGATGGTTTCAATGGCCGATTCGCGCTGCAGGTCATTCAGCACAGTGCGCAGTGGATGAGTAGGCGGCAGCTCGATGTCGCGGCAGGTTCCCGCGATGAGGATGGGATACCCGCGCAGTTGACGCACCAGGTATGCCAGTAGCTCGCAACTGCTGCTGTCGGCCCATTGCAGATCGTCCAGCACAATGAGCAGAGGCGCGCTTTCGCTGATAGTGATAAGCAGCGAGCGTGCAGCCTCCCACAAGCGCAATTGTTCCTGTTCTGGAGAGGCGGCGGATAGCTCCATCTGCGGCAGCAGCTCTTCCAGTTCGGGCAACAAGGCACGCAGCGCTTGATAGATGAGGGGACGCCGAGCGATCTCCTGGCGCTGCCAGAGTCCTTGAGTCATAGCCTTGCGCAGGGTCTCCGTCCACATACGATAGGGAATACTGGTCTCCTGGGCATAGGCGCGGGTCCAGGTAACGGTCCAGCCGCGCCTCCTGGCTTCACGCCCCATCTCCTCGGCGAGACGCGTTTTGCCGATACCAACATCGCCCAGCAGCAGGACGCATTGGTGTTGCTGGTGAGCTTCGAGCGGAGCAATAGTGGAAGCCTTCTTTTGCCCGGTCAGCTTCATCCTTTTGGCCTGCTCGGTTGTGTGCAAAAGCTGCTGCAAGGCGGCCAGTTCCTGGTCGCGTCCTACGAGCTGGCTCTGGTTACTGCGGCCAACCTGCATATAGGGACGCGCTTCAGACTCCGGCTTGTCTTGCGCCATAGAGATTGGGGACACGCCTGCCAGTGGTAGCTGCGCGCCGCGCTGAGCTGCTTCGTAAAGGGCGCGCGATTCCGGCAGGGGAGCCATTTTGTATTCTTGTTTCAAAACCGCGGCGAAACGCTGGTAGACGCGCAGGGCCTCACCGCGTCTGCCCGCCTGCGCCAGCAAGAGGATGAGCCGCTGCACGGCGGCTTCGTTAGCAGGGTCAATGGCCAGCAGTCGATCAAGCGTCTCGATGGCACCGGGTATAGCTTCGCGTGTGATGCGCAGATCGGCAAGTTCGAGCAGCAGCCCGATCCAGCTGCGCTGCAAGCTCTCGCGCCGCGTCTGAATCCATTCGATATGCCGTTCCTCTGGCACGTAGTCTCCGGCGTAGAGCAACATGGCCTCTTCGAGTAGCTGTTCGGTTTTACCGGGATCACTACTGGCGCGCGCTTGAGCCAGCAGCGCATCGAAGGCATCGGCATCAATCCAGAGCTGGCTTTGATCGGCAAGCATCAGTGTGGCGTGTTCGGTCAAAAGGAGATTGGAGGTGGCGGGGCGACTGCGCGCGGGTTCAAAAAGCTGGCGCAGGCTATGCACAGCCTTATCCAGGCGATGAGTGGCGGTCTCGAAATCGAGTTCGGGCCACAGCAATTCAACGGCCTGCTCGCGACCAAGTTTGCGTCCGGGAGCGCTGATGAGGCAGGTGAGTAGTGAGCGCACCCGTGAATGCTGCATGGAGGCATCGGCAACGATTTGCCAGCGCTGCCCGCCCTGGCGGTCACGACGTTCAAGGGTGAATTGTCCCAGCACATACAGGCGCACCGTCACATCGGTTAAATCCGCTGCGCCTGCTTCCCTGGTATCTTCGCCAACCCCTATGCCCTGTACTTCGGCTGGGGGTTGTTTGCCCACGTAGGTACGCACGGTACGCCCGTTGATGGTCTGGTATGCATACCAGTAGGGGCCGTGTCCGATACCCTCGCGACACCTGCGACAGCGCGGTTTGCCACAGTAGCTGACCTGCTGGTGGTAGGTGATCTTGCTATCCATCTCGTCGCTGTCTCCTTTGTGTATCGTCAACGAGCATTTGCTGGGGGGATGCTACGCATCGAACGAAACCAAAGCTAGCGTCCAGTCTTGAGACTCATTCATTATATCAGAATATGTCAATGTGAAAAAAATGGCTGCCAAATGGCCATAATTGGGGACACCCACACCCCTACTTCATAAAGAACGGGCAAGAAGCAGGAAACTGTTGAAGTCAGAGAGAAAAAATAATGAAGCGGGAAAGAATTATGAGAAGACTGGTATAAGACAGGTACGGAGTATAAGTATATCCCGTTTTCTGTAGGGACAAGGGGCGGCGGAGCGGACGGGTGGGGGCCTTGTGCTTGTCCTCTCTGGGGAATGGAACAGGCACGAGGACAAGCACAAGGCCCCCACCCCACACCTCTTCCACTCCTTGTCCCTACGGATTATTTACATCTTTTCATGAGGTTGATGCGTATCTATCGCCTCTTCAGTAATTCATTATCTTCTTCGCCTGGAAGCCATATAGGACATCACAAGAAGGGCCGCGACGTACACTTACTCCCAGTAAACGAGATTTTGCTGGAGGGAATTTCTCATGAATAGTTTGTTGCAAACAGAGGAAAGAATGAGCGAAGTAGCAACCATTGGACAGCTGCCTGGGAAAGGCCCGGATCAACTCGCAAAGCTCTATGGACTTGCCAGTATCTCCGGTGTACCAGAGCAGGCGGTTTCCAGTGATTCGGCCAGGCTCTATCGAGATGAAATCGGGCGTGTCGATTTGCTGAGCAATGAAGAGGTTACTTGCCTGGCACAGCGTATTGCGCGCGGGCGGGCAGCAGCCGAGCGCCCCAAGCAGCCAGGACATCAGAAGCTGATCGAAGAGGGCGAGCAGGCGAAGCGCAAACTCATCGAGGCCAATTTGCGCCTGGTTATTCACGTAGCGCGTAAGTATAAGGGCCTGGACCTGGACATCATGGACCTGATTCAAGAGGGCAATCTTGGCCTGATCCACGCCGTTGACAAGTTCGACTATACGAAAGGATATCGATTTAGTACTTACGCCATCTGGTGGATTCGCCAGGCTATCACACGCGCACTCACTGAGCAGGCGCGTATTATCCGTGTGCCGCTCCACAAAATGGAGAAGATGAAACGTCTCGCGCGTATTCAGCAGCGCCTGCGGCAGGGCCTGGAGACGGAGCCAACGCTGGAGGACCTGGCGGAACAGATGGAATTGAGCATTCAGCAGGTGGTTGATCTACTGATTATCACCAAAGCCCAGGAGCCGCTCAGTTTAGATATTCGCCGCAAAGTAGGCGACGATGATCTGCCCTTGAGCGATCTGCTGGAAGATGACCAGATGCATTCACCTGAACAGATTGTCATGACCCAGACATTGGAAGCGCAAATACGCGACCTGCTTGAGAACCTGACGCCGCGAGAACGCCAGGTGATCCGCTTCCGCTATGGCCTGGACGGTGATCGCGAGCACACGCTGCACGAGGTGGGGCGCAAGCTCGGACTGAGCCACGAGGCGGTGCGCCAGCTTGAAAGTCGCGCACTGCGCAAACTTGACCCGTTGAGCCGCAACAGAAAATTGGAAGAGTTTCTAGCATGAGCCATTTTGACGATGATGAATAATTTCCAGGGCGACCGCGAGGGTCGCCCCTACCCTATACGCAGAACAGGAATCAAAATCCTTTCGCGTAGGGTAGGGGCGACCCTCGCGGTCGCCCTGGCTCAACTGGGTATTCTACTTATTACCTCTATACACGTTACCCCTATACACGCGCGACAATTACGCTTACGTTGTCGGCTCCGCCGCGATTGAGGGCGGCTTTGACCAGGGCAGCGCTGACCTGCGAGACATCTGGAAGACAGCGTTTCAGGATTTTTTCGATCTCGTGGTCGCGCACCATCTCCCACAAACCATCGGAACAGAGCAGGAGATAATCGCCGGCCTGAACAGGTTCGGTAAACCAATCCACCTGCACAGAATCCTTCTCTCCCAGGCCGCGATAGACCTTATTACGGTCAGGATGGGTGTAGACTTCTTCGGCTGAAATGGCGCCAACGGCCACAAGGCGCGCTACCAACGAATGATCGCGCGTCACCTGCCTGAGTCCTTCGCCCCCGCGATAGATGTATGTGCGGCTATCGCCCACGTTGACGATATAAGCGGTAGATTCGACCAGCAGCGCCGCGGTGATGGTAGTTCCCAGATCGACGTGGTGTTCTTCCCTGTGCTGGTGAATGGCCTGGTTCGCCCAGTGCGTACTATCCACCAGCGTATCTATCAGAAATTCCTCGGTAAGCTCCTCGCCGTTCTGGATGGTCGGCAATACGGTTTGCATCATACTATGTGTAGCCAGGTGACTCGCCACCTGTCCACTGGCATGACCACCCATACCATCAGCTACCACAAACAGGGAAAGAGGCACAAGCCTTCCATACGCAGTACAGACGCTGCGCTGAACCAGCACAGCATCTTCATTCGGCTTGTGCTTGCGTACAATACCCGGATCCCAACCAACTCCAACGTCCTCCGTCCGTAGGGGCGAGGGCGGTGGGGCGGCGTAGGGAGGGCCTTTATGGTCGCCCGCTGCTGGTCGGCTCTCGTGTAAGTCCGAGGTATTGTTCCCCCGTCGCGGCGGGCGACCATAAAGGCCCTCCCTACGCCCTTCCGCCGCCCCTACAGAATCGCGATGAGGTTTTGAAATTTTCATCAACGGGGGGGGAGTTAAGGGCGAGGTAGTTCTGGCAAGCGCGGCATAGGCCAGAGAAGCTTGCGGCTCATCAAAGCCTTGATCGAGCAGATTGTCGGCTGAGGTGCGCTGCCAGTTGATAGCTGCCTGCATGCGCCTCTTTGGTCGGCTGGGCCAGATTAGCGCGATACTTACCCATAGCAGCAGCAGCCAGAGGATGCCCCACGTCAAAGACAGGAATACTATGCCTGCGAACGATGCCAGGGCGATGATACCCCGTGCGGCCAGCAGGCTTCCGATGTGTGGAGCAGCCTGGGCCAGCAGATACCAGACCTGCGGTGGAAAGCCATCCGAAATGCGTAGCAGCAGTGTTGCAACGCTAATCAGGCCCAACCAGGTAAGACATTTCAGCCAGATGTGCATAGCGTAAGCAGTTTTGAATTGCTGTATCATGTCAGGCCTTTGACTCCGCGTATGAGGTGATAGTGATCGTAATGCCAGTTTGCACGATCAGGCGCATGCCATCATATCCCGATGGTAGCATCGTATCCGTTGCGTTCAACATCCAGGTGGATGGCTCGGTCTGGCCCGTCTGCCACACTCGCGCACTGATACTTGACCCGACCATACGCACGCGCAGGGTATACGATTGACCATCCTGGGCCGGAAAGGGCACGGATTGCAGGATGGAGACAACTCCGGCGACTTTCCTGAGTACGGTTAAATTCGTGCCATCGAAGAAGACCTTGTAGAGGTTGTTCGCGTCCGTCCAGCGTAACAATGCGCCCATGTTGGAATCACCAAAGTGACTGACGGAGCCGCTGAAGACGATCTGGGTATCGGCGGCGCGCGGGCCGAGCAGCGCATCGTAAATACCACTGCCATTGCCGACCTGTCCCGCGTGGTTGACAATCGCAAAGGCCGGGGCATTCGCCGCGTCTCCCGTCCAGGTTTGCCCATCGGAAGCCGTTCCCCAGAACCGCTGATCCGCGCGCTGAAAGGTATCCTGCGATAGGATATTCGCGCTTGGCCCTATAGCAGTAGTGGTTTTGGCTACCGGCGTTGTCGCAATTGTTTTAGTAGCGGTTGACGTGGCATGCGTTGTCGTTCCATTGGCCATACGCGGCAATTGCAGCACTGTACCATTGTTGGTGTGCGGAACAGTTAAAGGTAAGGTTAAGGTCGATTGAATTTGCGCCGAAAATCTGGTGGTAACGATATCTATCAACAAGATCAGGCCCAGCGCAAATAAACCGATCTTGATGGCACGCGGTGAGAGTCGCCTGTAACGCAACAGGCGATGACGATAGGTTCCCATATCTCTTCCTTTGCAAGTTCATTTCATGATGCCATGACTTCAGAGTAGAGGCCGTAGACGACCTGGTTGGCATCTTCTTCTCCGATCTGCCGCGTGAGGGCTGCATGGTATTGGTCGAGGCGCTCCAGGCGCGCGCGGATGAATGCATGGCGTGTCGCGCCCGTGGAAAACCCGTGCATTCCCCGTTGCATGGCTTCGATTTGCAATTCGATTTGTTCGCGCAAGCGCGCTACTTCACTCTGGTTCATGGTTGCTAAGCTCCTTTCCTTAGCTCAAATGTCTTATACTTGTGTATGTGTCTTATACTTGTCTTATCTTTATCCTTTATCAGGTTGTACCAACAGGTTCCCATTTTTCGTAGAACCCTATCATTATGCTGATTGGATAACATAGAGTAATTCTTGTATTTTGAATGGTTTGGTGATATGGCCCCTGGCTCCGGCAAGACGACTCTTCAGGCGGTCGAGCATGCCATCACGAGCGGAGAGCATAAAGACCGGCGTATGGTCAAACCTGGGACTGGTTTTCAGGAGGCGCAGTACATCATAGCCATCAAGTCTGGGCAGGCCAATATCGAGGAAGATCAGGTCAGGAATGTCATGCTGCCTTTCCCTCAAGGCCTGTAGAGCTTCTACACCATCCTGATAACTGGTGCAGGCGATACCGGCACGGCGCAATGTCGTCTCAATGATCTTACGGACCACAATCGAATCGTCGATAATGACTACGTTACTCATGTCTTTGTCTCCCAGGTACATCGCTAGCCAGCGGGCGGCTAGTTCTTGTCACTCACTCACGCATTCATTCCTACATTTCTATTTCAAAATACAGGCATGACGGGCAAGGGGAGGGAAATCGATTCGCCCGTCACGCTGCGGGTACATTGCTCACCGCCCACTCCTATTTCGGGGTGTTTTGAGATAAAAGCGAACGGTACTAACAAAGCAACGTACCTGTGGGAAGTATACGTTGGATGAGTTCGCTACATGTCCCTGTTTTCTTCCAATAGAGGGCTTTCCAGGGCTGGGGCAAGCCCCAATACATCTCACTTACGCCTGATAAGCTCATCATTATCGTCTCGGGAAGAGGCCGATTTGACCTCAAAAAAGTCGAACACTTATTGTGTTGAAAGAGCGTAAGCGAGATGTATTGGGCACCAGGCCCCCTGCCCTCATCCACCCTTCCCCCTGTCCCTACACCTGGGAAAACCCCTCCCGGTGTAAGCCCTGGCGGTCGCCCCGGCCATCTTTCACAGACCCTGCCCTTGTCAGTCTCACCCAGGCAGGTCAGCAGCCAGCATTTTCCCCACCAGCTATACTCTTGGTAGAGACTGCGCCCCCTACCCATCCACTCTTCTCTTCAAGAAAGGAAGCTCTCCATGAGCAGCAACACACACCCGGACCCGTTTCCAACGCTCCCACCTCCTCACGCTTGTATGGTAAAGCTCAACCATTCAAAAATAATACCGCGCAAAATGCGCGGTATTTGCACACTATTTCAACTTTATCAATGTAGGCTTTCAGTGGATTGCAGAACAGCCCGCGCAAAATGGGCGGGAGTTGCACACGATTTCGACCCCCTTGCTGCCTTCCACGGGTAGGTGTTGTTCGCATGTAGCGACAGGGGGGAAGTGTGGATGAGGGCAGGGGGCCTGGTGCCCAATGCATCTCACTTACGCCTGATAAGCTCATCAGTGTCGTCTTGGGAAGAGGCCGATTTGACCTCAAAAAACTCGAACAATGGTTGTGTTTAAAGAGCGTAAGTGAGATGTATTGGGGGCAAGCCCAGCCCGTAACCCTATACGAAGGACAACCACCACCCGTATAGGGTACGGGCTGGGCTTGCCCCTGCCCTGGTAGCAGTGTTACACTGACCACTGGCGAAGATCGCATAAACGAACGGTTGAGAATATGCATGACTATACAGAGGCAGCAGAGGCGCTGCAAGTAACGTTTGACCACGAGATTCCTATTACAGGGCATATCGGTATAAGAGTGGAGAACTATGATGGCAAGCGCCTTGTACTTAGTGCGCCCCTGGAGCCAAATATCAATCATAAAGCGACGGCGTTCGCGGGAAGTCTCAATTCGCTGGTAACGCTGGCTGGCTGGGGTTTAATCTGGCTCTTGCTGAGAGAGTGGAATATTTCCGCGACAACTGTGATCCAGGATAGCACCTGTAACTATAGAAGGCCGGTGACGCGCGATTTTACAGCCACGTGCTTTAAGCCAGATGATGCAGAGCTTGCATATTTTGCCAGGATGCTGCGGGAAAAAGGGAGGGCGCGATTGGAGTTACAGGCGGAAATGCGTGAGAATGACCTGGTCGCGGTATCATTTTCGGGACGGTATGTAGTGCGCGTTCATTAGGGGATATATCCATGTGTATCGTGTGGCGGAGCACCATACACATGGATAAAGGTCTTACTATGAGTTTTGTTCTGGAGGAGGCAGTGGGGATGGCGGCTTGAACATGGACTCCTCGTATTGCGGCGGTGGTGGAACTTGCGCGCGCCCCTTTCCGAGGTAGCCGCCAATCGATCCCCCGGCCAATGAGATGAGCGATGACAGTACAGCGCCTAAAGCAAGGACGAGAATGACACTCTGGATCGCCAGTTGCGGGGTGTAGTGAACATGGAAGCCTTGTTGATCTGACGCCTGCTGAAAGGCCCTGGTTACATTATCTAAATTGCTAACGGTCAGGATGATAGAAATCACAGCGGAGATGATTGAACTTATCAGGCCAGCCAGGAAACCCGCCAGTATACCAGTACCGATTTTCGCCGTTTGCGTTGAAGCACGTCGACCGGCAAGCAATCCAAAGATGAAATAGATTGCGAGAGAGATAATGCTTCCCAGCAGACCTAATCCAATAAAACTTTGAAGAAAGCCGAAAGCAACTGCGACAATTGCTAGAATGACACCGTAGATGAGTCCTTGCCGCAGAGCGGGGCTGCCAGGAAGAGGAACGTTTTTCATAATGTGCTCCTAATAATTTTTCGACAGGTTTGTACCTGTTTGTATGATACAAATCTGCGAGCATCATACTCTAGATCACATAAATACACAACCCTGTTTTACTTCTTCGTCGGGCCGCGTAAATTTCTCAGGTTCTGCTCCAACTGTGCAAGCTCGGCCTCTACCTGCTCTTTTTCCCGTGTAACCTGTTGAAGCTGGTCGTAGACAGTCTGCTTCTCCTGTCTAACACCCGATAATATATCATGGGCGCGCTCTTTCTCGTGGGAGACACGATCAAGTGATTCACGCAGTTCATCGATGGTTTGCACAGCGCTTTCCAGTTCCTGGCCGCGCTTGCCGTGTTCACGGTGCAGGCCCTCCAACTCCTGTTCCAGGTCTTCTCTGGCCGCACGCAAGTTCAGGAGTTCTTCGGTGAGGATCATCATATGCTGTTTATGCTCTTCCTTCTCACGGTCTAATTCTTGCTCAAGCATTTTGATATAGGGAGTATAGCGCCAGCCAAGCAGGATTTCATATAACTCCCGTTCGGGACTGTCGTCTTTGCTGTGCATGCGCAGGTGCTGCAATTCCGCGGCGTGCCAGTGACCACCGGCCAACAAGCCACCCAGCGCGCGCAACGAGACATTTAACTGGTCTTGCTGTAAGGTGTTGGCATAGCCCTGCGATTGACCCGCCCAGAGTCCATACTCAACGAGCATTTTGGCGTATTCGCGAATATCCATATGCGGCGCGAGGATGCCCAGGGTACCCGCCGCTTCGGCGCGCAGGAGCGGCGCCGCCCCAGAATCGTGCAACACCTCCAACAGCGTCTCTTCCGCTTCCTCTCCCAGCAGCAGGAAGGCGTGCAGGAAACGCGCCTGGTGGCTGGGAAAGTCGTACAAGACCTGCGTCATGTGATCGATCACCGTACGACCGCCAAGCAAGAGCAGGAGGGCGATAATGCGCTGGCTGGCGCGTTCGGTGCTGTGCATCTGCACATGCTCAAGCAGCACCGGGATCATTTCATGCTCGGCCTCAGCCTGCAACGCCTCATCGTGAATACGCTCCAGCAGGAGCGCCAGGGCCATTGAGATATCATCCGGTTTGTCACTTGACAGCAGCTGCACCAGTTCATCTTTGATGACGACGGTGGGCATTCTGCGAAAGATGGTGCGCGCCGCTTCCCGTCGCGCCCGATTGCTGACATCGCTGTGGGCGGCCCAGATAAAGGAGAAGGCCGGTACGCCCATCTCGCACAGGATATTCTGTGCGGTCTGCGCGACGGCAGAATCTGCATCGGTGATCAGGTTGCCCACGCCAGGCACAGCTTGCGTCCCAATTTCAACCAGGGTGATTTCCGCGCCGTGCCGACGAGCATCAATACGCAATGACTCCAGCAGTTCGTTCAGAACCTGCTCACCACGTGCATCTCCTTTCTTTACCATGTGCACCAGTATCTCTGAGACATCGCCGACGAGGTGTGCATCCTCCAGCCCTTCCAGCAGCACAGGTGAGCTGATATCGGCCAGTTCGTTAGCCAGCAGACTTCCTAATGCCTCGCGCGCGCGCTGCGGGGGAGGTGGATCGAGCGTGAAGAGTTGTACAGTGCTCACCAGCGCTTCAGGAGTTTGACGCGCCAATGCAGCCACAAGCTGGCACGAGCGTTCCCGCGCCAGGTCATTCAGGGAATCGAGACCGGTCACCAGCGCTGGCAAGATCATAGACCCAAACTCCAGCAAGTGCATTTGCGCCGCGCCTCCACGTTCATTGTCATTCAGCAAGCCAACCAGCGGAGGGATGGCCTCGTAGGGATGTTTGAGCAGATATTCAGCAATTACTGCCCGCCAGTTACGGTCAGCGTGATCTATCACCTCCAACAATGCCGGGACAATCACCTGTCCGGGCATCTTCTCCAATGCCCTGCGCACCAGGAGCTGCACGTTGCGGTTGGGATGGAAAAGATTGCTGACCAGGAGGTGCGCCGCTTCCGGCCCTTTCGCCAGCAAGACGTTGGTAATATGCCGCGCCTGCGCCTCGCTTCCCCGCGCAAAGGCCGCCAGCAGTCGCTCGCCGGGGAAATGCACCATACCCAATAAGGCACGCTCTACACGTGTCGTGATGGCGGTATCCTGCTCAACATCCAGCGCGTCAATCAGCTGGTCGCAGGCGATAACCTCAAGGCTACTCAGCGCATTGATTGCGCCTTCATAGAACAGAGCATTGGAACTTGCCAGCATCTCCATCAAGGGAGCAACCACGCGCTCATCCTGGAATTGCCCCAGCGCGTCGATCAGCGCCAGCAGCAGCGATTGATCTACCTGCGCGTTCTCGACAGTGGTCTCCAACAGAGCAATCAATGTGGGAATAGCCTGTGCATCGTGGATGCGTGCCAGCGCACGTACGAGCAAATGGGTGCGTCCAGGAACGAGCGGAATCAGCGCGTCTATGACCGGTTCAACCGCAGCCTCGCCGATATCTCCTAGAATCTCCTCCGCGCGGGCCGCCACGCGATCTTCTTCGCTCTGTAACACCTGGTAAATCAAACCGGGGATGCTCTCAGGCCCATAGATGAACAACGCTTGCGCAACCTGCTGCTGCACCAGTAATGAAGGATCGGCCAGCAGGCGCAAGAGCGCAGATAAGGCACGCGGGTCGTGCACCTTGCCCAGTGTTTCCACGATGCGCGCGCGTGCGATTTCTGCTGGCTGCTGGCGCAGCGACTTCAACAAACCCGGCACGGCGGCGCTGCCAATGTCGCATAGCGCCTGGATGGTGCTGTGTACGATGCGATCATCACTCGATGCGAGATTTTGAATGAACGCGTCAACCGCCATCTCACCGCCCGTGCTCTCTTCAGCCATACGACCCTGTCGCACGAGCAATTCTCGCGCCTTTTGTTGGACGGCAGGTGCATATACCAGGTTCAGGATATGTAACAGGGTATTCATCACCTGCTGGTGCTGCTCAGGCGTTAACTGACGAGCGGGATTCGGCTCACCCAGAAAACGTTCCACGATACTCAGAGCGATGCTGTGAATTTGTGCGGTAGCGGAAGTCGGCGAGAGATTATCCAGTTCCGCGATCAGGCAGGGCAGTGAAAGTTCCGGGCCAAGACGAAATAGCGCGTTCACAGCCCTGCCGACAATGAACGGGTCCGGGTCGTATAAACATGCGTTCAGGGGGTCTACTGCGCTCTGCTCACCGGTTCCACCGAGAATATTAATCGCGGCGGAACGCAGGCGCAGGCTTCTCCCGTCGCCCGACCGGCTCCAGGCGGCGGCGCGCTGCACGGCAACTGCTCCTAGCTGCCCGGTGAGGCGCACCAGGCGTTTGACCTGCGCCTCGTATGCACCATCGTCTACGATAGCACGCAGCCGATTGAACAGCAGATCAGGCATAACCTCCATATCGAGGAGAATGACCAGTTCATCGATCTCCTGCACCATGAGCAGCGCGAACAGGGACTGATAGATTTCGTGCGCGTCCTCCTCGGCATAGCGAGTGAAGAGACGCGCCAACGCGACGCGCTGCTCGTCACTTCGCAAGACCTCAACCAGCATGGACTCAAGCTCAGGCGGCAAAACAACCTGGGGGAGATCAGCGACATGTGGAGGGACGCTGGCAACGCCCAGGCAGAGCAGGCTCAACACCAGCACATCCAGAGCGGAGCCAGGGTGTGCACGTCCATATTCGACGAAACGTTCGGCGTAAACGGCCGGTTCATCTAACAGGCCAACCCACAGCGCCAGCGGCAGACTCCAGCGCGAAAATGCATCGGTTATGTCCTGGCGTTTCATGACCTGCGCCAGCAGCCCCGCGAAGCGCGTCTTCTGCAAAGGCGTATCATAAGAAGCCTGTAACGCCATAAAATATTCCGCGACCATATAGGCGGAGATCAATTCATGGCGGAAGCTCAAAATACCATGTGGGCTGATTTCTATCAACGCTGCGTTTTGCGCAAAGCGCAGTATGTGAGCTACTTCCTCTCGGCTATAGGGTTCATGCAGGCTGTCGGATAGAAACATTTCGTCGGCATGCTCGCCCAGCCATGTCTGCACGGCCGCTGCGTGGTCTTCCATCGTGGGCAGTCCTATACGCAGCAGGTGCGCCCCTTCATGCAATTGGATAGCATACGGCGTGTTGGACCAGCGGGCAGCGCAGGCAATCTCGCCCAGCAAGAGCAGGATATCTTTTTCCGTGGGCGCGTGTTCGCCCCACGCTGGCTGTTTGCGAGTCTGCTGAATGAGATGGCCGACATAGGCTTGCAGCAGGCGTCCGCGCGTATCGAGCCGCTTGATGCGTTCCATACCGAGACCATCGACGACGTTCAGCAGTGCAAGCAAGAGCAAGGGGTTGGTACAGATGGCACTCAGGCGAGTACGGGTTATCATATCCATGATCTGTCCCGCCGTATACCCTGGATTCCTCCTTTTTCTCTCCGCGCTCTCATCTTCTATATAATGCTCCACCATGCCGCGCATCTGTTCCTGTCCAAGTGGGCGGATCAGCGCACGCGCCACCAGGTTTTCTTCGACCGCCAGTGCCAGTTGGGGCTGCCGCACGAAATCGACTTCCCGGCATGTCACCAGCACGCGATTGCGCTGCTGGCTCATCAGATCGATCAGTTCATCTATGACCGTGGGCTGGTAGGCTTCATCGACCTCGTGGATTCCATCACACAGCAACAGCAGGCGCCCCTGTTCTGCCAGTTTGGGCAGGTAAGGCCGCAGGTGATGCATACCAGGGAGATCACTGGTAACAAGGTAAGCGAGCAAGCTTGGCGCGTCCCGTTGGAGCGATGTGTCCTGTGAGGAGGCGCACGTTTTGAGAAAGAGGTTATAGTTGCGCAACGGCACGAAAATGGGGATCTTCTCGCGTCCAAAAATCATTGCCCGGCGCTGTTGCAGCGCCATAAACTGGTAGAGATACAGGGCCGTCGTTCTACCAGCGCCAGGCGCGCCGAGCAATACCAGGTGCGCCTGCGAGTCCACCAGGAACAGCCCTGCATTGCGCACCATTTCCAGCAGTGGAATCTCCTGTAGGTGCGGGGGTACGGTAGGATCAGGCGCCTGCTGAAAGTACGTTACCATCACTTCATAGAGAGAGGGCCAGTTGGGAAGCGGTGTATACACGGTACGATAATGCTCCGTCGCTCTCCATGTATCCCTGCTAAAGCGGTAAAGCGCGAGCGGCCTGTCCGCCGCCCAGACTACCAGCATGGATGCAATCACCTGTATCACCAGTACGAGCCACCAGAGAGGATTGTGTGCAATTCGAGCCAGAAATGCGGGCAGCGATTGTGATGTGCTGCCGAGTAAATGGAATGGATTGAGAATCCAGACTATGCCCTCAATACAGGTCAGTGCTAAAGCAATAGCCAGACCAACCAGGATGCTGCGAGGAATGCGAGACGATAGACCACGCTGCTGCGAGGAATATGAGGGATGAAAGGCCGCAGATTGGCGCGTGTCTGGAGGAGTTGGATGCAGATCTTTTGTCATGCCCTGGTACCATTCCTTCAAGTTTTGCATTCTAACGTAGCATCAGTATATCGCAGATGCATAGCTCTAACAAGCAGGAATATATGCATTACCAGCACGAATAACCCCATCAGTCCCAATTTTGTGAAATGGTGCATTTCTTTTTCCTGTTTCCTGCGTTACTATAATGAGGGATATAATGGCTTTGTGTCAACTCACTCTCCAGGAACGTCATATATACGAGTATATATTCTTTTGCTTATTTTTTAGGTTCAAGTAACAACAAAGATCTCTTTAATCGATGAAAAGAGGTATTGGATGGAATTGAATACGCCCAAATACTCTGGAGAACAGAAGAGTAGGGATATCGCGAGGGAAGATACTTTACCAATACCTGCCACTCGTGGATTTGCCTCGACAGGCATGTTAGAAGCCAAAACCGGAAATACCGAGGAAGGCGCAATTGATACGCTCGATACAGCACGTATCAGCGCGATTGAGCATAGTAGTGATGCTATCGAGGCCAGGGACACACTCAGTGTCGCCGCCATCGAGCGCGATGAAGCTCTGTCAATCCTGGAACATCCCACGCTGCCTGTACAGGCTTCTCATCCTACAAGCACAGCTATTTCACGGGGGAAAGCGCTACTCGGCATCGCTTTTCTGTTGATCCTGGTCTTCAATGCCATCAACCTGGGCTACGCGCAATTCATCGGGCCGCAGGGCTGGGCCTTTGTGCTGTCCGGCCCGGCTAACGCGGGAGACCCAAACCTGCTCAAAAGCATTCGAGATAAGCTTCACCAACAGCTTACACCGGGCGCATCGGCAACCGCTACGGCAAAACTTACACCTGAGCAGTACCTTAACCTGATCGTGCAGAATATGTCGCTGGAGCAGAAACTGGGGCAGATGATGATTGTGCGGTTTCTTGGCCCCACCTATTCAAATGATATCAGCGCGATGGTGAGCCAGTACGACGTGGGGGCGGTCTTGCTCTTTAGCGCGAATAATAATATTCAAGATAAGGTGCAGCTCAAAGGCCTGATACAGCAAATGCAGAGTAACAGCGCCATTCCCCTGGCGATGTCCATCGATCAAGAAGGGGGATACGTTGATCGCCTGGTCAGCCTGGATGGGCCGCGCCCCAGTGCCAGCAGCATCGGCGCAACCAACGACCCGAACAAGGCCAGGTCAGAAGGTATACAGGACGCAAAAGACCTGGCTACTTATGGATTCAATCTGAATCTCGCGCCAGTGGTGGATGTGAATACCGTCTATAATCCGCAGCTGTATGGGCGCACCTTTGGCACTACTGCCGATATCGTGACGCGCATGGCCGCGGCATATCTGCAAGGATTGCAGTTGAGCGGCAAGGTCTTTGGCACCCTCAAACATTTCCCAGGCTTAGGCGATGTTGCTACAGACCCTCATAACGGCGTGCCCGATGTCTATCGCTCCCTGAACGACCTGCAAAACATTGACTGGGCGCCGTATCGCACGCTTATCCAGCAAGGCAACATTCACGCCGTGATGGTGACACATGATATTCTACACGCCGTCGATGGTTCAACTCCCTCGTCGCTCTCCTACAAAGTCGTCACGGGCATCCTGCGCAACCAGCTAGGATTCCAGGGGGTAATTTTGACCGATAGCCTGACAATGGAGGGGATCACCGCCTTTTATAGCGAGTCTCAAGCGGCGGCCCTGGCGGTTGAAGCGGGCTGCGATCTGCTCATGGGCGCCTCCACCCCCAGGGATGTCGCCAGCATGATCGAGGGGATCAAGCAGGCAATGAACTCTGGAGCTATCAGCATGCAGCGTATCGATGACTCGGTGCGCCGTATCTTGATGATGAAATACGAACTTGGATTGCTGACTATTCCAACGAATTAAAAGAGTATATATATAAGAAGGATATAGCCATGTTACGTTCAGGCATTCCGAACGCGGAACAAGAAAAACGCATATTTTACGTAGTCATAGGCATGATCGCGCTTGAGACAATACTGGTCACGCTGGCACTGGTGCCCGCCCAGGAGTGGACGCGCCTGCTGCCAGGTTCCTCCTCGGCAGCGCAAGATGGGCCTTTTCCACCGGCCCTCGCGCCCATCATTCCGTTGCTGCTCTATGTCGTTCCTACCGTGATTGGCTTTTTGTGCCGCAGCTGGCAGCGTGCCTTACTCTACGCGACCATTCCCGCCTGGATCGGGCTGGGGCTTTTTGTGGTTGCCGCCGCCTCCAAAGTTGGCGCATTCTACCTGGTAGCGCCCGCACAGGTAACGGCCAATATCAGTGTGCTGGAACTCTTCGCGGCGCTGGGCGGCATCGGCTGGCTGGCACGGCATCTCTTTAAACTGCGCTAAGATAATATATTTTTACCTTGTAATGTAGAATACAATGAAGATAGAAACTCAGAAACCGGCGCTGCGCCCATTACGTCTGGTGCGCTTTGAGATCGAGCAGGCTGGCGTTTCGACACAAGTGGAAGATGGTGATATAGTGAGGGATAGTGAGGACGAATTCGTAGAACATAGCGCTCACATAACGATAGATATCGTTGAGGGCGATCAAGTCGATCAGGGCAAGCCAGCCAATCAGACTAACATGCTGCCTCTACCAACCAGTACAACCGAGACCGCGATTCCATTAGGAGAAGCAGGCGCGCAGCAATTGCTCAAGCGCACGCCCGCCAGTTACCTGCTGAACCAGGTCTATGGACTGTGGATCTTCATCTCGCTTTTCATTCTGACGCTGATTATGACGCGCAAAGTCTCGGTAGATCAGTACGGCGTGTATGCTATAGCCGCGACCGCGTTCAATACAATTGCCTACATAGTTGCATTTGGATTGGAAGATGCAACCACCACGTTTGTACCGCGCGTTCTCGCGGAGCATGGATTGGCATCCGCCGCGCTGCTGATTCGCCGCTTGCTCGCGCTGCGTATCGTCACGCTGCTGATCGGCCTGTGTATTATGCTCTTCGCGCTGCCCTACGTGGCCGGAATCTTCGCCGCTATCCCGCTTCCCACATTTGGAGATATCGCGTCGAGCTTGCGCGACCCCGGACTGCTCAGGCATATCACCCCCATCGCTTTCTGGGTACTGGGAAATGGCCTCGCCAGCCTGTTCACCGCCGTCTACGCTTCGGTCATGCGCATGCGCGTCGTCTTTATCATGGGCAGCCTGGCCCAACTGCTCCTACTGGGGTTGAGTTTCATCACATTACAGATGGGCTGGGGCATCGACAGCGTTCTCTGGCTACAGGCAGTCTGTGCGCTGCTCAACGCCGCCGCCTTTGCCATCTGGCAGGCGCCCCTCATCTTCACACGCGGGGGAGTATTTAAGCAGCCCCTACGCCCAATCGTGCGGGTGGGCTTATCGGCGTGGCTCACCAACCTGGTATCGGGGGCGCTGCTGAAGCAGGTCTCGATCATCCTGCTGACCTACTTCCTGGTCTCGAATGCGCAGATTGCCTTCTTTACACTCTCATTCCAACTGGCGCACGCGGCCAGCCTCTTGCTCGTCTCAGGCTTCGGAGGCGTGGGCGGCTCTGCCCTGGCCGCTGCTTTTGTCGGCATGAACTATTCACGCCTGGCGCGTTCGTGGCAGACGCTCATAAAAATCGAAACGCTGCTGGCTGCGCCCGTGCTGGTCTTCTGCCTCTTCAACGCGCCCATCATCGCCGTCATACTGTACGGCAACGACTACAGCGCTGTTGGGCCGCTGCTGGTGATCTTCCTCTTCTTCAACATCATCACGCGCATCCTCGGCACCACCATTCATCAATCGACGCTCTATGTTCTGCAAAAACCGCGCCTGGTCGTGCTGGCCCAGTTTGCAGGACTCTTCGCTCATCCTGATCGGCATCTTGCTTATCCCGCGTTGGGGACCGGCGGGCGCGCTCGTAGCCGACGGCATCGCGCAAATCCTGATGGGCAGCCTGATGCTCCTCTTCCTCTGGCGCGACCTCCCGCAGAAATATCCTCTGGGGTTCACTATAAGGTTGCTGGTGGCGGTGACGATAGCCGCGTTGCCGGGGATCGTGTGGCATCCATCGGGCCGTGTGATGTTGGTCGTAGCGGGAACGGCGTTTTTAGGGTTGGCGGTAGGGCTGCTGGTAGTGATGAAGCCGTTGAGTGCAGTGGATGTGGAGATGATTGGGGAGGTGAAGCCGGGAGTGGTGAGGTATTTGCGGTGGTTTGGGAGAAGTTAATGTCCTAACAGGGCGATGGCATATGTAGAGAGACCCGTAACAAAATCCAGCCTTCCAGAACTTCTTCCAATTCATCACGACATGTTTCGAGGGTATCCGCATTAGCAAAGACACCATTAAAACCGGGAATCTCACCGTAGAAAGAGCCATCATCAGGCAAAATCTCGTATCTGGCTTTCCTCATAGAGGCTCGGATATAATCCTTCAGCATAGGATTAGCTCTACTCCTTTGGATGTTATGTCTCTTCATTCAAGACCTTCTCCACAATATAGGAAGCGCGCGGCTCAACGTTTGCAAGCAGGGTTGTAAATACGTTCTCACCAACGGTTTTACGCAGGGTAGTAATGCCGCGTTCCGACTCAACATAGTAGGTACTTTGTATTTCACCCAGCATATCTCTAGCTAACAATAACGCGGCAAGCGCCGCTTCGTAACGTTGTTGGTCCAGATAGAGCTTGCCCAGATTGCGCAGCGTCTTGCCTTCGCCCTCGTGATCCTCTACTTCCCTGGCAATACTCAAGGCCTGCTTATAGTACTCCAGGGCATGCTGCTTCTGTCCAAGTATTTCATAGACCGCCCCGAGATTTTTGAGTGTGCGGCCCTCGCCTTTGCGATCAATGGCGCGGCGAATTTGCAAAGCTTGCTCAAGGTGGTGCAGGGCCTGCTCGTATTGGCCCAATTTTTTGTAAGCTTTGCCCAGATTATTGAGCGACCAGGCCTCTCCCTGGCGATCTCCTTCTTCTCGGAAAATATGCAAGGCCTGCTCGTAATACTTTTGCGCCTGCTCTCGCTGTCCGAGGTCTTCATAGACCCGGCCTAGATTGTTGAGCGCGGCGGCCTCTCCTAAATGATTGTTCACTTCTCTATAGATGTGCAGCGCTCGCTCGTAGTATTCCTGCGCCTGTTTATCCTGTCCCATCGTGATAAAGCACCAGCCCAGATTATTGAGCGCTGACCCCTGACCCTGCTGATCTCCCTGCTCCTGGCAGATGCGCAAGGCTTCTTCGTAATCCTCTCGCGCATGCTCCCTGTTGCCCATGCTCGCAAAGACGCGACCGAGATCGTTGAGCACCCTGGCCTCGCCAATACGATTGCCCTGTTGCTGGTAAATGCGCAGTGACTGCTCAAGGTAGTTCCGCGCCTGTTCCATGCGCCCCAGAATCCTGTACACTATACCCAGGTTATTGTAGATACGCGCCCTTTGCGCAGGGGTTGGCTGCCAGGCATCTATCAATAGGAGCTGATACAGTTCAAGCAAAATGGCATTGCCCCCCACCCGTTTGAGTGTCGGAAAGATCCCTTCCCGCTCCATCAAGGTATAGGCTTCCTGCCACTGTTCAGCCTGGCAGAGCTGCCAGACGGCCTCAATCAGCGGTTCTACGTCGCTACTTTGTCGCCGCTTTTCTCGTGGAGGACAATACCTGGACGCATATTGCACGTAATGCTGTGCGGCCCGGTTATGCGCAGCTCGTAGGGCCTGGCGATTGGCCTGCTCGTTCCCTTCCACAAAGTGGCTCCGCGCATAGCTGGCAACAAGCGCGTGCAACTGGTAACGGCCCTCGCCCCACGCCTGTAGCAGGTGCTGGTTTAGCAATGTATCAAGTGCGGCATGCGCCGATATCCCTGATGCCTCATTTTCGATATCGAGCAGCGCCTGTGCCGCGCTTAAGTGGACAGGCTTACGATAGACGGAAAAGGCTAACATCAGCTTGCGGTGTTCATCATGAAGTTGTTGCGAATAAATGAAATCCAGCAGGTTACGAGCAACGTTTCCGGTCCAGACCTGTGCGTAGATCGGTTCCTGCAGGAAGGCGGATAGACTGAGGTGGCGCGTGCGCAGGAGTGATGCCAGCAGTGTCAGCGCAAAGGCATGCCCCTGGCTGTTCTCCACTACGATGCGCAGCGCCTCCTCCATTCCCTCAACGTTCAGCTTCCGCAACAGATCAATTCCCTCGGCCAGGTCCAGACCCTTGACGAAGTACTCCTGCATATAGGTGGGTGGATACTCACGGGTACCCTGCGGCCAGGTGCGGCTGGTCAGGAGAATCTTGCAAGCACACTGCTGGCTATTGATGGCGTCGAGCCACTCGCCAACCCCAGGACGATCCGATAGCGCATGGCCCGTTTGCAAATTCAGCAGGTTTTCAAACTGGTCGAGAACCACCAGGCGCGGCTGCTCGGTCGTGTTCAGGACATTGAAAAGCGCCATCGCCTGGTGCTGGAGGGACAGGTTCGCAAAATCCGGCAGGGGTTTTCCGAAGACTTCAAAGAGATTCCCAGCAAGGTCGGCCAGGGTGACGGCAGAATCGATATTGAGCCAGATGGCTTCTGCCTTGAACGGCCCATTTCCCGCTCGTCGCTGCTCTTCCGCGTAGCGATAGAGCAGCGCGGCCAGCGTCGATTTGCCAACACCGCCAATGCCTGTCAGGACAAGGGCGGTTACATCCGCTTCAATCAACCTGGCAAAGATTTCTCGCACAGCTTTCTCACGCTGCTGGATGGTACGTGGATCTGTAGGCGGAGGAACGCCCCTGATACCACGATAGACAGCCTTCTCAAGCGGCCCCGTTTGAGGCGGGTACACGTGATCGGGCGCGGGAACATGTACGATAATCTGCGGTAGTTGCCCAACCGAAGGAGTTGCCGCCTGCGCCGCGAGCGATGGCTGGCCGGCTGGATGCGCCGGGGCATTAGAAGAGACCGGAAAGAGCCATTGGAACAGGCCTATCACGACACTCAATACGGTAAAAATAACGATGGGGAGAATGGCATAGAAGGACCCCTGTGTATTCATCAGCCAGAAAATCGTCCCGGCTGCGATCAGCAGCAGCGCGATACCGGCAATAATCCAGCGCGTCCTTAATTGTCGTTTGCGCTGCTGGGCTTGTCTTTGCGAGTCATCGAGCTGCTGTCCTTGCTGTTGTGTCTCCATAGGTACCCTATCCCCCAACGCTTTGTAAATAAACGGGCATTAAGGGGATTATAACACGCTTGTGGTTGGGGCGCAGTGAAGTAAGACACATAGTTCTGTCAAAAAACAGACCATTCCTACAGCTTACTGCGCGGGTATCACCTGCACCGCGGTGCCATAACACAACACTTCGGTGACGCCTGCGGATATTTCGGTGGCATCGTAACGAACACCGATCAGGGCGTTGGCGCCCACCTGCTGGGCGTGTTGGATCATCAACTCGTAGGCCTCATTACGCGCCTGCTCGCACAGGTTGGTATAAATAGAGATATTGCCGCCTACGATCTGTTGAAATGCCGCGCCGATATTGCCAACAACACTGCGCGAACGCACGATAATCCCGCGCACAACGCCAAAATGCCGGACAATGCGAAAACCTACCAGTTCATTACCGGTCGTCACAAGACTATGATCCATCATGTTTTCCTCCTATGGGCTGAATATGCAACAATAGAAAGTAGCTGGCAGCGTATTTGAGACAATTGACACGCTTGCCTACTGCTGATTTTATCATTATACAGATGGGTATACCATAGCCATTTCTGTAAAGGGTGAGTCGTGGATTTTTGGGATGGAGGTTACATGACAGAGCCACAGCCATGCTACCAACGAAACTCCCCCTTCTGCAAACGATCTCGTATGATATGATGAACAGGAACACATTCTTTGCGCACAAACTCTGCACTACGTTATTTTGTATACTATGATGAAACCCAAAAGATCACTTCAACCGCTCGATCCACGATTGGTCATACACGCGTATGCCCAGGGCATCTTCCCTATGGCGGATGAATGGGGCAAGATCAGTTGGTATGCGCCCGACCCCCGGGCTATCCTGGAGCATGCCAACCTGCAT